>Ga0156179_1159_pt1 | contig 16398 bp, 16 predicted proteins | sample RifCSPlowO2_12_FD_107832 | JGI IMG/M metagenome (GOLD analysis project Ga0156179, IMG submission 107832) | Betaproteobacteria bacterium RIFCSPLOWO2_12_FULL_67_28 | reverse complement strand
CGATTGCGCCACCTGCACGCTGCCATCGAGCAGGCCCGCGATCGCGGATTTTCCGGGCGGCGCCACCGAATGCACCGGCTGCAATCCTTCCCGCTCCAGAAATCCGCCGGCAATGGTTGCGATCAACGGCGAATAGAAAGCGGAAAATCGGGTGAACTGGATGGAGACGGGTTCGCTCAAGGCAGTCTCGAGGTTCAGGGTACGGGCGCCGGCGCGCCGGCGCCTGGCACCAGGCGGTCCCGGTGCGCCAGCAACTCGCCGCGCGAGGGAAAGAAGAGCGACGCGAGCAGCATGCCGCCGGCGAGCGCGGCGAGCACCAGGAACACGTTGCTGAAGCCGCCCTCGGTGCGGTGCAGCGCCGCGATGAGCGGCACCGCGACCGCGGCGACGCCGAGCGAAACGACGTAGCGTACGCCGAGCACGCGCGCGCGGAATTCGTCGGCGCAGTAGCGGCCGACGATCGCGTCGTTGAGCGGGATCTGGCCGAACACGGCGAGCATCATGAGCAGCGCCGCGCCGAGCATCGCCCAACCCTCGAGGTTGGCGGCGAGATACAGCAGCGGGATCTGGGCGAGGGCGATGCCGATCATGAGGCGGCGCAGATCGAAGCGGTCGATCAGGGCGCCCATCACCACCTGCGCGAAAGCGGCCATCGTGTACACCGCAGCCACCAGTGCGCCGATGCCGAAGTTCGATTGCGCGAGCGCCTGCAAGCGCTCGTCGAACACCTTCGGCATCGAGACCGTGGTGGCATTGAAGATGATGCCGCCGCAGGCCGTCGCGACCAGGAGGATCGCGAAGATGCGCGTCATCATGCGCGTATCGACGTGCAGCCCGATCGACCGGGACGCCTTCTTCGCCTGGCCGGGATCGCGGACCAGGAAGAGGAACGCGGCGCCCGCCGCCACGCACGCGATTCCCGTCACGAAGAACGCCGCGCGCCAGCCCGCCAGATCGACCAGCGCGCCGGTGACGATCGCCGCGCTCGCCAGTCCCAGATTTCCCCACAGCCCGTTCCAGCCGAGCACCCGCCCCATGCGCTCGGGCCCGGCGACCAGCATCGCGATGCCGACGGGATGGTAGATCGCGGCGAACGCCCCGGTGAGCGTGAGCCCGGCGGCGATCTGCCACGGCGATTGCGCGCATCCGGTCAGGGCGAGCGACGCGCCGATGCCGAAATAGAAAATCGCCATCACCCGGTAGCGGCTCCAGTGATCGGCGAGCCAGCCGGCCGGAATGGCGAAGGCGCCGAAGGCGATGAAGCCGCCGAGCGCCATCGGCAGCAGCTCGGCGTACGGCCGGTCCCACTCGCGCGCGAGCGCTACCACGGCGGTCGGAAAGACCAGCATCGCGAGATGGTCGAGCAAATGCCCGAGGTTGAGGAACGGAACCAGCCAGCGGTTCGGCATGCGCGCGAGTCTCGCACGCGACCCCGGCGCCGGCAATGGCGTTTCGCTCGCTTAGAATTCGCAGCATGGGCAGCGTCACGGGAGTGCTTCTGGCGGGCGGCCAGGGTCGGCGCATGGGCGGCGTGGACAAAGGCCTGCAGCCGTTTCGCGGCAAGCCGCTCGCGCAATGGGCCATCGAACGCTTCGCGCCGCAGGTGGACGAACTGATCATCAACGCCAACCAGAACCCCGAAGCCTATGCGCGCTGCGGCCATCGCGTCGTGCCGGACGAGCTGACGGGATTCGCGGGCCCGCTTGCCGGTTTGCACGCGGGCCTCAAGGCCGCGGGCGGAGAGTTCGTCGCCACGGTCCCCTGCGACTCGCCGTTCCTGCCCTCGGACCTGGTCGCGCGGCTGCGGTGCGCGCTGGGCGACAACGACCTTGCGGTGGCCAAGACCGGCTCGCAAGCGCATCCGGTGTTCGCCCTCGCGCGCCGCTCCGTGCTGCCGCACCTGGAAGCGTATCTCGCCCGTGGCGGGCGCAAGATCGACGACTGGTACGCGACGCTCAAGGTGGTCGAGGTTGCCTTCGACGACGAGGCGGAGGCGTTTCGAAATCTCAACACGCGCGAGGAACTGGAACGGGAATGAGCCGCATCGAAGCGATCGTCAGCTGTCTCGACGGCTACGACCCGGACGCGCTGCCGGTCGACAAGGCGCGCGAGGCGATCCGCGCCTGCCTCACGCCGGTAGCCGAAGCGGAGCGCGTCGCGCTGCGCGATGCGCTCGGCCGCGTGCTGGCCGAGGACGTCGTCCCGGCGATCAACGTTCCCGCGCACGACAATTCCGCCATGGACGGCTACGCCGTGCGCAGCGCCGATCTCAGGCCCGATGGCGAGGTCGTGCTGCGCGAAATCGGCAGTGCACTGGCCGGACGCCCGTTCAAGGGCGAGGTGGGTGCGGGGGAATGCGTGCGCATCATGACCGGCGGCGTGTTGCCGCCGGGCACCGACACGGTCGTCATCCAGGAAGTGGTGCGCGCAGATGGCGGTCGCGTCACCATTCCGTCGGGACAAAAGCGCGCGCAAAACGTGCGCTATGCAGGCGAGGACCTGAAGGCCGGCATTCCCGTGCTGCGGCCCGGCGCACCGCTGCGCGCCGCGGAACTCGGACTGATGGCGTCGCTCGGCCTGGGCGAAGTGAGCGTCAAGCGACGCCTGCGGGTGGCGTTCTTCGCCACCGGCGACGAACTGGCTTCGATCGGCGCGCCGCTCGGCGAAGGCGAGGTGTACGACTCGAACCGCTACACCCTGCACGGCATGCTGGCGCGCATGGGCGTGCAGATTGACGACCTGGGCGTGGTGCGCGACGACCCGGCGCTGCTCGAAGCGGCGTTTCGCAAGGCGGCGGCGAGCGCCGACGTCATCGTCACCACGGGCGGCGTTTCGGTCGGCGAGGCCGATTTCGTCAAGCCGCTCACCGCGAAGCTCGGCGAGGTGTTGTTCTGGAAGATCGCCATGCGCCCCGGGCGGCCGATGGCCTTCGGCCGCATCGGCGACGCAATCCTCTTCGGCCTGCCGGGCAATCCGGTCGCGGTGATGGTCACCTTCTACCAGTTCGTGCGCGGTGCGCTGCTCTGCCTCTCGGGCCGCAGCGGCGACTGCGAACTGCCATTGCTCGAGGCGGCGGCCGCGGTGCCGCTGCGCAAAGTCCCGGGCCGCACCGAGTATCAGCGCGGCGTCCTCTTCCGGGAGGGTGACGCGTGGCAGGTCCGTACCACCGGACAGCAGGGCGCGGGCGTGCTGCGCTCGATGTCGGAGGCGAACTGCTTCATCGTCATCGAGCACGCGCGCGGCGGCGTCGCGGCGGGCGAGCGGGTTCAGGTGCAGCTGTTCGAAGGTCTGGTCTAAGCGCGATTTGGCCGGTGGTGACCGTGGCCGGTTGATCCGCGTCAAACCCGGCGCGCGCCATGCGCCTAAGCTTTTCGCATACCGTTTCTGAAGGGAAATTCGCTCATGTCCGCAAAGCGCCTGGTGTTCGGAGACGACGCGCGCGCGCGCCTCGTCACAGGGATGAACAAACTTGCCGACGCGGTGCGCGTCACCCTCGGCCCGAAGGCGCGCACGGTCGTGCTCGAGCGCTCCTACGGCTCGCCCAGCGTGGTCAACTCCGGCGTCATCGTGGCGAAGGAGATCGAACTCGAGGACCGCTTCGAGAACATGGGCGCGCAGATGGTGCGCGAGGTCGCGGCCAAGACCTCCGAAGTGGCGGGCGACGGCACCACCACCGCCACGGTGCTCGCGGCCGGCATCGTCACCGAAGGCCTGAAGTACGTCGCCGCCGGCATGAACCCCGTCGACCTCAAGCGCGGCATCGACCAGGCGGTGTCTGCCGTGGTGGAAGAGCTCAAGCGCATCGCGCGGCCCTGCTCGGCGCGCACCGAAATCGCGCAGGTGGCGTCGATCTCGGCCAACAACGACGCGTCGATCGGCGAGATGATCGCCGAGGCGATGGAGAAAGTGGGCAAGGAAGGCGTCATCACGGTCGAGGACGGCAAGGGCCTGCAGAGCGAACTCGAGGTGGTCGAAGGCATGCAGTTCGACCGCGGCTACCTCTCGCCCTACTTCATCAACAATCCCGAGAAACAGAGCGTTGCGCTCGACGACGCGCTGATCCTGCTGCACGACAAGAAGATCTCCGCCATCCGCGACCTGCTGCCGATGCTCGAGTACGTCGCCAAGACCGGCAAGCCGCTGCTCGTGATCGCGGAGGAAATCGAGGGCGAAGCGCTCGCCACCCTGGTGGTGAACACGCTGCGCGGCGTGATCAGGGCCTGCGCGGTCAAGGCACCGGGGTTCGGCGACCGCCGCAAGGCGATGCTCGAGGATATCGCGATCCTCACCGGCGGCCAGGTGATCGCCGAGGAAGCGGGCCTCACGCTGGAGAAAGCCACCCTCGAGGTGCTCGGGCGCGCCAAGCGCATCGAGATCGACCGCGAGGACACCACCCTCATCGGCGGTGCCGGCGACCCGAAGCTGATCCACGCGCGCGTGGCGCAGATCAAGCAGCAGCACGACGAGGCGACGAGCGATTACGACAAGGAAAAGCTCCGGGAACGCGCGGCGAAGCTCGCCGGAGGGGTCGCCGTGGTGAAGGTCGGCGCTGCCACCGAAACCGAGATGAAGGAGCGCAAGAGCCGCACCGACGACGCGCTGCACGCGACGCGCGCCGCAGTCGAGGAAGGCGTGCTGCCCGGCGGCGGCGTCGCGCTGCTGCGCGCGCGCACGCGGCTGAAGCAACTGCGCGGCGCGAATTCGGACCAGGACGCGGGCATTCAGATCGTGCTGCGCGCGCTGGAAGAGCCGCTCCGGCAGATCGTGCGCAACTGCGGCGGCGAGCCCGCGGTGGTGGTGCAGCGCGTCGCCGACGGCCAGGGCGATTACGGTTTCAACGCGGCGACCGGCGAATACGGCGATCTGGTGAAAATGGGCGTGCTCGATCCGTGCAAGGTGGCGCGCGCCGCACTGCAGAATGCAGCGTCGATTGCGGGCCTGATCCTGACCACCGACTGCATGATCGCGCAGATCCCGCAGAGGGAATCAGCGCCCCCGTCCGAGATGATGTAGCGGCCGGTTTGCGCAGCGCAGCCCCGCACCCCCGGGCCGCTGCGCCGGGCCGCCTCAATTTTGATCGCGCCTGGTGCCGGGCTTGGACGCCTCGGGCGCAGCGCGCCGCATGCCGACGTTCATCGCTTCGGTCGCCGCCGCCATCATCTGCTGCGAGTTCTTGAGCATCTGCCCATAGGCAGTGTCGAAAGTGACCAGCGCGGTCTTCACCAGGTCCTGCGTCGCGACGCTGCCGGCCGGCGCATTCACCGCAGCCTGACCGATCGGCCGGGCACTGCCGCCGGCTTGTTCCGCTTCCTCGCGCAGGCAAGCGCAAAGGTTCGTGTTCGCCGCGGTCGCGGCATCGAACAGGCTCTTCCACAGCGCCAGGCCGCGCGTGGTGCTCTCTATCATCCAGTTGCACTGCACGGTCCACAGGTCGAGCGGTGAGCGGGCGTCGAGCATCGACTGCTGCAGTTCCGCGGCACGCGCCAGGAATTCGCCCGCCGCCGGCAACTGTGCGTCGCGCACCTTCACCGCGTTGCCCAGCGCGGCATCCATGATGCGCAGCCCGGCGTTCAGCTGCCGCTGCCAGCCCTCGACGAACTGCGCGGGCACCGGAGTCCACATTCCGCTCGCCTTCAGCAAGGTATCGTAGGGCGCTGCAGGCGTGCCGGTCTTGGACGCGGTTTTCGCTTTCATGGGGTCCTCCAGGGCAACTCGAACGCCACCAGCCTACGGTGCTCACCTCGCGCAATATTGCCCGGGATCAACAATGCAGCGCCGCCGAATTGCCCAAGGTCAAGGATTGCGCAGCCCGGCTTGTGCCGCCCGCTATGGCAAGATGCCGGCGAGGACTCGATGCCGAAGCCGATTGCGGACCCAGTCAGCGCCGTTCCCGGACCGGTGAGGGAGATGGCGCACGAGTCGATTCGTGTCGCGGTCGTGGGAGCGGGCGCGGTGGGCTGCTACTTCGGCGGCATGCTGGCGCGCGCCGGGCACGAGGTCACGCTGATCGGCCGGCCGCTGCACGTCGATGCGATCCGCGAGAGCGGACTGCGCTTCGAGGGACTCAGGTTCAACGGCCAAATTCCAGTACGCGCCAGCACCGAGGCGGACGCCGTGCGCGGCGCGCAGCTGGTGCTTTTCTGTGTCAAGTCGACCGACACCGAGACGGCGGCCGCGCAGATCGCGCCCAGCCTGGACGGCGACAGCATCGTGGTGAGCCTGCAGAACGGGGTCGACAACGCCGAACGCATCCAGGTCCTCGTGTCGCAGCCCGTGATTGCCGCGGTGGTCTACGTCGCGACCGAGATGGCGGGTCCGGGGCATCTCAAGCACCACGGACGCGGCGACCTGGTGATCGGTACCCCTCCCGGCTCGGCCTTGTCCGCGCCCGCCGGCGTGCTCGCCCGCGTCCAGCAATGGTTCGAGCAGGCACAGGTCCCCGTGGTGGTTTCGGACAATGTCGCCCCGGAACTGTGGACCAAGCTGGTGGTGAACTGCGCCTACAACGCCGTCTCCGCCATCGCTCAAGTCCCCTACGGCACGATGATCGCGAGCGCGGGCATCCGCGAGGTGATGCGCGACGTCGTCGGCGAGGCGCTTGCGGTCGCCGCGGCATGCGGCGTGCACTTGGCGCCGGACCTGCTCGCCAGCGTGTACCGGATCGCCGAATCGATGCCGGCTCAGCTTTCGTCCACGGCGCAAGACCTGGCGCGAGCGCGCCCCACCGAGATCGACCATCTCAACGGCTACCTCGTGCGGCAAGGCGAGGCGCGCGGCGTGCCGGTCCCGGTCAACCGCGTGCTGCATTCGCTGCTGAAGCTGATCGAGGCCAGGCAGCGCACCCCCGCCTAGGCGGCGCCGCGCGGATGGCGGGCGGCTTGCCCGGGCTATCGGGCGAGCGGCTCGCCGAGCTCGCGGCGCAGGCGCTTGCGCCGATGCGCTTCCGAAACGAATTCCTCCAGATCCGGATCCAGCGCCATCCGCGAGGAGACGATTCCGACCGGTTCCCCGTTGACGACCACCGGGACGTGGCGAAAACCATGCTCGTGCATCACCAGCAGTGCATGCCCGAAGGAGGCATCCGGCGACAGTGTCCGGGGCGCGGGCGTCATCACATCGGCCAGGCATGTCGTCTGCGCGTCGCGTCCGCGTGCCATGACGCGAAATACCGCATCGCGCTCGGTGAAAATGCCGACCAGGCGCTTGTCCTCGACGACCAGGACGGCACCTCCCTTCCTGCGCGCCATCAGCTTGACGGCCTCGCGGACACTGGTCTGCGGCGGCACGAGGAGCAGCTTCTTGCGCTCCATGACGTTTTTGATCCGTTGCTCGAACATGATGGTCTCCGGAGCTTTGCCCCACGGCAAGCTCAACCTGCCCAAATGCGGAGACTAGCGGCCCGCGCCGGCCCTGCCTTGACCAGAATCAATCGTCATGCGACCGGGGGGGTGCCCGGTTCGCGCCGGGCCGCGTGCAGGAAGCCGGTCCCGCAGGGAGGATCCGGATTGTGAAGTATCCTGCGATCGAGCGGCAGTTCGCAGCGCATCGCGCGACGCCGCGGACCCACGGAGGCGGACATGGCGGAACGATTCGACGCGATCGTCATCGGTGCCGGACAGGCCGGCCCGGCGCTCGCGGTGCGTTGCGGCAAGGAAGGACTGCGGACGGCGCTCGTCGAGCGGCACCGGTTCGGCGGCACCTGCGTCAACAACGGCTGCGTGCCGACCAAGACGCTGATCGCGAGCGCCCGCGCGGCGCACGTCGCGCGCCGCGCAGCCGATTACGGCATCGCGATCGACGCGCCGATCCGCATCGACATGGCGCGCGTCAAGGCGCGCAAGGATGCGGTGGTCCGGCACTCGCGCGAAGGCGTGCGGCGCTGGCTCGACGGCGCCCGCAACGTGAGCGTGATCGAGGGGCACGCCGCGTTCAGCGGCCCGCACCAGATCCGCGTCGGCGAACGCCCGCTCGAGGCGCCGCGCATTTTCATCAACGTCGGCGGCCGCGCCGCGGTGCCGCAGATGCCCGGTATCGAAAGCGTGCCCTACCTGAACAACGAGCGCATCATGCACCTCGAGCGCGTGCCCGAGCACCTGATCGTCGTCGGCGGCAGCTACATCGGCCTGGAGTTCGCACAGATGTACCGGCGCTTCGGCGCCCGCGTGACCATCGTCGAGATGGGACCGCGCCTGATCGCGCGCGAGGACGAAGACGTGTCCGCGGGGATCCATGAAATTCTCACCGGCGAAGGCGTCGACATCCGCCTCGGCGCCACCTGTGTCGCGCTGCAGCACAGCGGCGGCCAGGTCGCGGTGTCGGTGGCCTGCGGCGACGGGCCGCCGGCGCTGGAAGGTTCGCATGTCCTGCTCGCTACCGGCCGCGTGCCGAACACCCACGATCTCGGGCTCGAGGCCGCCGGAGTCAGGACGGACGCGCGCGGCTACATCGCCGTAGACGACAGCCTCGCTACGAGCGTGCAGGGCGTTTACGCGCTGGGCGACTGCAACGGCCATGGCGCGTTCACGCACACGAGCTGGAACGACTACGAAATCGTCGCCGCCAACCTGTTCGACGGCGGGCGGCGCCGGCTGAGCGACCGGGTCACGGCGTACGCGCTGTTCATCGATCCGCCGCTCGGCCGCATCGGCCTCACCGATGCCCAGCTGCGCGCCTCGGGCAGAAAAGCGCTGGTGGCCAGAATGCCGATGACGCGGGTCGGACGCGCGCGTGAAATGGGCGAGACCGCCGGCTTCATGAAGATCGGCGTCGACGCCGACACGCGCGAAATCCTCGGTGCCGCAATCCTCGGCGTGCACGGCGACGAGGTGATCCAGGCGATCCTGGAAGTGATGTATGCGCGCCGGCCCTACACGGTGATCACCAACGGCATGCACATTCATCCTACGGTCGCCGAACTGGTGCCGACGCTGCTGGAGGGGTTGAAGCCACTCGACTGAAGAGCAGGCACAATTCCAGCCGGCTCGGGAAAGTCCTTCGCCAAACGACAAGCGAATCATGTCCTCATTCTCCTGCTCCGAAATCCTCGCCGGCCGTGCGCCCGCGGACGCCCCCGTCACCGTCAAAGGCTGGGTGCGCACGCGGCGCGACTCCAGGGCCGGCATTTCCTTTGTGCACCTGTCGGACGGCTCGTCGTTTCATCCGCTGCAGGTCGTGGTGCCGAACACGCTGTCGAACTACGCGAACGAAGTGCTGCACCTCACTGCGGGCTGCGCAGTGGAGGCGACCGGCAGCATCGTGCCCTCGCCTGCCAGGGGACAGCCGTTCGAGATGCAGGCCGCCTCGCTCAAGGTGGCCGGCTGGGTGGAGGATCCGGATTCCTACCCGATCCAGCCCAAGCCGCACACGCTCGAATTCCTGCGCGAGGTGGCGCACCTGCGGCCGCGCACCAACGTGATCGGCGCCGCGACGCGCGTGCGGCACACGGTGGCGCACGCGATCCACCGCTTCTTCCACGAGCGCGGTTTTTACTGGGTGAACACGCCGATCATCACGTCTTCCGATGCCGAGGGCGCGGGGGCCCTCTTCCGCGTCTCAACGCTCGATCTCGCCAACCTGCCGCGCACCCCGCAGGGCCGGATCGACTTCGCGCAGGACTTCTTCGGGCGCGAGACCTTTCTCACCGTGTCGGGCCAGCTCAACGTCGAGAGCTACTGCCTCGCGCTCTCCAGGGTCTATACCTTCGGCCCTACGTTCCGCGCCGAGAATTCCAATACCAGCCGGCACCTGGCGGAGTTCTGGATGATCGAGCCCGAGATCGCCTTCGCCGACCTGTCCGACAACGCAAGCCTCGCCGAGGCGCTGCTCAAGTACGTTTTTCGCAGCTTGCTCGCCGAGCGCCCGGAGGACATGGCATTTTTCGACGAGCGCATCGAAAAGGGCCTGCTCGCCAAGCTGCAGGGCATCGTCGACTCGGAATTCGTCCGCATGGATTACGGCGAGGCGGTCGCCATCCTCGGGCGCGCGAAGGAGAAGTTCGAGTTCCCGGTCCAGTGGGGCATGGACCTGCAATCGGAGCACGAGCGCTACCTCACCGAGCGGCACGCGAAGCGACCGGTGATCGTGATGAACTATCCCAGGGCGATCAAGGCGTTCTACATGCGCGTCAACGACGACGGCCGGACGGTGGCCGCGATGGACGTGCTCGCCCCGGGAATCGGCGAGATCGTCGGCGGCAGCCAGCGCGAGGAACGGCTCGCCGTGCTCGATCAGCGCATGCTCGAGACCGGCCTCGATCCCGAGCACTATGGCTGGTATCGCGACCTGCGCCGCTACGGCAGCGTGCCGCACGCGGGCTTCGGCCTGGGGTTCGAGCGCACCGTCGCCTACGTTACGGGGCTTTCGAACGTGCGCGACGCGATCCCGTTTCCACGCACGCCGGGCAGCGCGAAGTATTAGCCGCGCAAGCGCAAGTAGGGTGAAACCAGGCGAATACCGCGCCTTCGGATCACTCCGGCAGCGCGACCCTTCCGTCGCTGCTGAACTGGTAATCGCGGAACACGTGCTCGGCGCTGAGCAGCCGGTAGCTGCCGTCGGCGAGCCGCGTGCTGGTGTCCTTGAGCCGGTAGGCGTAGTGCCCGCAGGTCCAGCAGTCGAAGTTGCGCATATGGGTACACAGGCAGGTCTTGTCCGCAACCACCACCTTCTTCGCGCCGGGGTGCGCCGCCACTTCGCGGTTGTAGGCGGTGATGTAGGCGCAGTTGCCCGAGCCGTCGAGCAGGTAGCCGTAGGCCTCGCAGTTGGGCCGGATTCCGGCGCCGATCGCCGGGCTGCCCTTCAACATGCGCATCGGATAGCCGGTGGGCGAGATCATGTTGACTTCGATGTCGTCCTCGGCCGCCTTGAAGTACTCCTGCTTGATCGCGTCGGGCAATCCGCATTCGCGCGTCACGGTAAAGCGCGTCGCCACCTGGACCGCCGCGGCGCCGCTCTCGAGATACGACACCGCATCGCTGCCGGTGAAGATGCCGCCCGCGGGAATGAGCGGGATAGCCAGTTTCTCGGCCTGCAGGTATTGCACGATCTCGCCGGTGATGGCGCGCAGGTCGTACTGCGCCCAGTCCATGCCGAATCCGAGATGGCCGCCGGCAAGCGGTCCTTCGACGATGATGTAATCGGGAAGGCGCTTCACGCGCGCGCTCTTGCGCAGGAAAAGCTGCAGTGCGCGCAGCGACGAGACGATGATGCCGAGCTTGGCGTGGCGAAAGCGCGGATGATCCTCGATCAGCGCAAACGAGCCCAGATGCAGCCCGGCCGAGAGCGTGATGCCGTCGATGCCCGCGTCGAGCGCCGAGCACAGGCGCACGCGCAGCGTTTCGCGCGGCGCGTTCATGGTGAGCTTTTCCATGCAGTTGATGAAAATCAGCCCGTTGCCGCGCTTGGCCTGCATGGTGTGGCCGACGTGGTTCTGCGTCGCCTCGGCCAGCCGCCCGAGATCGAACAGCACCTTCGATTTATCGGAGTTCGCCGCGTTGTACTTGTACAGCTTCGCCTTCTCGCTGACGAAACGCGTCTGAAAGCGCCGGTCGGAGACCGTGGGCACCATGGCGTCGGATATATGGGCTATGCCGCCCAGGCGCGCGCCTTCGAGCGCGAGCGCCGGCGCGGAGATGTCCACGCCCATGCCGCCGATCATGATGGGCACAAGTTCGTGCTCGCCGAGCTTCAGGCGGAAATCATCGACCCGCTTCATTGTCATCCTATGCCGGGAGGGACACGGTCCTTTCCCGTCATGTTATCGCGCATTGCGGCCGGGCGGCTCTGCACGCCCTCACCCGGGTAACCAACCAGTTACCCCCACGGCCACGCGGAAAGACCCTACTGCGGACCCCGACCGATCGTAATCAGTTCGCCGCCCGTCCGAGCTGAAACACGATGGTGCGCGCGCGCCCGCGGTCGTAGCCTTGCGCGGCGAGCGGACAGCGCGGATTGCGGTAGCCGCCCTTCTCGAGCGTCACGTCGTGCGCGACTTCCTGCCACACGCTGCACCAGGTCGGGCGGAACTGCCAGCACAGGTAGCCCGTGCGGCAGGCCGCCTCGACCAGCTCCGGCCCGTCGGGTACCTCGGCGACGAACACCGGCTCGCCGTCGATCTCCTGCGACGACACCCCGAACGACGTCTCGCACTCGGCGTACTCGCGCGGCGCCGCGCCCGGCCGCGCGCAGGCACGCGCCTCGATGCGGCGCAGATCCCAGGCGCCGAGTTCCCACGCCGTCTCGAGCACATTGTTCTCGATGTCTTCGAGCCGATCCCAGCGCGGATGCACCTGCAACGCCGAACTCGGCACGCTCTGGTAGGCAACCGGACCGCCTCCGGGTGCGAGCGTGATCTCGACGAAGGCGTGCCAGTGCAGGGTGACGACCGTCGGCGTGTTCGGAAACGGCGTCGCGGCGATCGTCACCGCGGCGAGCGGCAAGCGGTTGCTCACCAACTGAGCTTCGATAACTTCGAGAAACGATTGCATCGCAGACCCTCGCGAGAGCGACGATGCACACTATCTATCATGACGCCGCGGGCGGCGGTTGCTAGCAGGCCTGCCCATCGAGTGACAGGCGGAAGGAAACCCTGCGGCCGCTACGGCATCGGCTGCCCGTTCGCCAGCCGGTACACGCCGCGGATCACGCGGTACATCAGCCAGATCCAGGTGACGAGCAATCCGGTGCCGCCGAGCGTCGCGGCGCCGATCACGGCAAAAATCGTCTCCCAGCCGATCACGATGGCGCCCTCGGTCGAGGCGCTGCGCAGCACCGTCTGCACCACCGGCCACGCGCTCCACAGCAGCGCGCCGAGGCTCAGCAGATGCCACAGCAGTCCGTACCAGAAGGTGCGGATCAGCCATTCGTGGTGGCTGTCGGCGATGCCGCCGCGCGCGTCGCCGCGCTTGACGTAATTGACGATCAGGCCGGCCACCGCCAGCCACATCACGACCGAAAGGTAGCCGACCGCGTGCAGCACGTAGGCGACCCAGGCCGCGTCCTTGCCGGAGAACGCAGTGCTGGTACTGCCCGATTGCGCCGGCATCGACATGCCTCACCTCCCTCTCATTCCCACGCCGCCGGCTGGCCGGGCTGGCCGAATCAGCCGATCCGCTTGAGCTGCTTCTTGAAGATCTCCTGCCGCCTGGTGTAGCTCTCGGCGTTCGAGCGCAGCGTCGCCAGGTCCTGGTCGGTGAGCTGGCGCACCACTTTCGCCGGCACACCGAGGACGAGCGAGCGGTCGGGAAACACCTTACCCTCCGGAACCACCGACCCCGCGCCGACGATGCAGTCCTTGCCGATCTGCGCCTTGTTCATGATCACCGCCTGGATGCCGACCAGCGTGTGGTCGCCGATGGTGCAGCCATGCAGCATGGCCTGGTGACCGACCGAGACACCGTTGCCGATGCTGAGCGGGCAGCCGGGATCGGCGTGCAGCACCGCACCGTCCTGGATATTGGCTGCCTCGCCGATGCGGATCGGCTCGTTGTCGCCGCGGATGACCACGCCCGGCCAGACGCTGGCGCGCTCGCCGAGGGTCACGTCGCCGATCACGGTCGCCTCGTTCGCGACGTACGCCGATGGCGCGATGCGCGGCGTCTTGTCGCCGAGTTGGTACACAGCCATGGTTCCCGCCTTCCTGAGTTGGCCGAATCGTAACGCACGTGCTAGCTTGCGGGCCCATGAAACCTGCATTCCGAAAAGAATATCTGGATTTCGCGGCGCTCACTGCGCAGCTTCGCGCGTGGGCCGAAGCCTACCCCGATCTGGTGCGTCTGGAGTCGATCGGCCAGACGGCGGCCGGTCGCGATCTCTGGGTACTGACCATCGGTCCGGAGCCCGAGCGGACGCGGCCGGCGGTCTGGGTCGACGGCAACATGCATGCCTCGGAGCTGTGCGGCTCCAGCGTCGCGCTCGCCATCGCCGAGGATGTGATCGGCCTCCACACCGAGCCGGCGGCCGAAGTGCACGGCTTGCCCGCGCACCTCAGGGAGCGCCTGCGCGAAGTGCTGTTCCACGTCCTGCCGCGCATGTCGCCCGACGGTGCCGAGGAAGTGCTCAAGACCGGCCGCTACGTGCGCAGCGTGCCGCGCGACGAGCGCCCCAACCGCAACCATGCGCGCTGGCTGTCGCAGGACGTCGACGGCGACGGCACCGCCCTGATCCTGCGCCAGCGCGATCCCGGCGGCGAGTTCGTCGAATCGCGTGACGTGCCCGGGCTCATGGTGGAGCGCGCGCTCGAGGACGGCGGGCCGTACTACAAGGTGTATCCCGAAGGCGTGATCGAGAATTTCGACGGCGCGACGATCCCGACGCCGAGCTTCCTGTCCGACAACCAGACCGACCTCAACCGCAATTTTCCGTTCCAGTGGTATCCCGAGCACGAGCAGATCGGTGCCGGCAGCTATCCGATGAGCGAACCCGAATCGCGCGCGGTGGTCGATTACACCTCGCGCCGGCCGCACCTGTATGCCTGGCTCAACCTGCACACCTTCGGCGGCGTCTTCATCCGCCCGCTCGGCGACAAGCCGGACGCCAAGATGGACCAGGAGGATCTCGCCGTGTTCCGCCAGATCGCGAGCTGGGGCGAAGGGCACGCCGGCTATCCCACGGTGAGCGGCTTCGAGGAGTTCATCTACGAGCCGGAAAAGCCGATTCGCGGCGACCTCACCGAATACGCCTATCACCAGCGCGGCTGCATCGCCTACGTGTGCGAGCTGTGGGACCTGTTCGAGCAGGTGGGGCTGGAAAAGAAGAAGCGTTTCGTCGATCGCTACACACAGCTGGATCGCGCCGACATGGTGAAGATCGCGCGCTGGGACGCGGAGCACAACGCCGGGCGCGTGCTGCGGCCGTGGCGCAAATGGAATCACCCGCAGCTCGGCGAAGTCGAGGTCGGCGGCCTCGACCCGCGCGTCGGTCTGTGGAATCCGCCTTTTGAACGCATCGACGAGGTGTGCCGCGGCCAGGCGGCGGTGTTCCTGCGCGTCGCGGCGCTTGCGCCGAGCGTGCAGTTCACCGAAGTTCGCGCGACCGAAATCGAGAGCGGCCTTTACCGGCTCGACGTCCGCGTCGAGAACCGCGGCTATCTGGCGACCCATGGCCTCGCCTCGGCGCGCAAGCTCGACTGGAACGAGCCGCTCGTCGCCGAGATCGAAACCGAGGGCTGCGCGCTCGCCAACCCGCGCGAGGCGCGCCAGCCGGTCGGACACCTCGACGGTTGGGGGCGCGGCCGCTTCGAGGGCTTCGCGGCGCTCTACTACATGCGCAGCCGCGGCAACACGGGTTCGCGAAGCCTGACGTGGATGCTGCGCGGCCGGGGTCGGGCCGTGGTGAAGATCGGGTCGTGCCGCACCGGCTGGATCAGGCGCGATGTCGCGATCGGTTGACCTGCACGCGGACCGAACCAGAGGGCGCCGTGGTACAGGATCAGGCGTCCGGAACTGCGCCGATCGCCTTCTGACGCTTACATACCCTTTCCGCCGGTAGGAACGCCCACCCCTTCCCAAAACCCGCCGCCGAAATCGGCCGTGCTGCAGCCGCGGGAATTCGGCGGACTGCGGCAGAGATCGGTGGCCGGCGCTCCATGCGCCTGCTTCTTGTCCCGGTTTTTCCTCAGCCCTTGACGCAGACGAGCGGCTCGAGGGGCGATTACCGTACGGTAACGGGAGTCAACGGGAAGGAAACAGATTGCGCAAGGCGCGGCCCGAAGGAGTGCGAAAGGCCGAAAAGCCGCGATCGAGCGTGATCACCTCGGTCAGATCGAGCTGGTCTCCCAGCCACAGCAGCGAGGCGTCGGCAAGGTCCATCGGGTTGTCGGCGTACCGGGCCATTGTCTGGCGCATGGCCAGCACCGATTCCGCAGGCAAATCGACCAGCACGACCCCGCCGTCGCCGACCCATCCCAGCATGCGATCGCTCACGTAGGGCGGCACCAGATGGGACACTTCGGTCAGCACCGGCCAAGTGCTGAAAAGCTGCCCCTTGAACGAGGCGAAGAAACGCCGCGCCCGCCGGAAGTCGGGGTCGGACTTGTCGAACCAGGCGACGAGCGGCCCGGTATCAACGAGCGCGCTGCTCACGCAGCCTCGCCTTGATCAGGCGGCTGTGGTCGCGCCCCCGGGCGGAGCCGTCGCCGGAGAAACTGCCGATCAACCGGTGTTTGCGCGCGAGCGCCGCCGCGGATGCCTTTGGCACCGCCATGTCGAAATACTGGCGCAGCAGCCGCGTGACGATCTCCGATTTGGTCAGCCGGCTTGTCTTGCAATGCCGGGCGAGATCGCGTTCCAGCGCGGGATCGAGTTTCACGGTCAATGTCATTGCGCGCTCCTGGCCAGGAAGGGGTAATACCAATATTACCATCGCGCCGGTCCGAAAATGATGTAGCCGCGCCCGGCCGGAAAG
>Ga0156179_1003_pt1 | contig 16436 bp, 13 predicted proteins | sample RifCSPlowO2_12_FD_107832 | JGI IMG/M metagenome (GOLD analysis project Ga0156179, IMG submission 107832) | Betaproteobacteria bacterium RIFCSPLOWO2_12_FULL_67_28 | reverse complement strand
CCCGAGCGCGGGCGGCATCCTCGCGCCCGAATCCGTCAAGAACGCGAAACCCGACGGCTACACGATCCTCATCCACCACATCGGCATGGCGACCACCCCGGCGCTGTACCGGCAACTGCGCTTCAACCCGCTCACGGACTTCGAGTACATCGGTCTCATCAACGATGTACCGATGACGCTCATCGCGCGGCAGAATTTCCCCGCGAAGGACTTCAAGGAGTTTCTCGCCTACATCAAGGCCAACAAGGACAAGGTCACCTACGCCAACGCGGGCATCGGCGCGGCCTCGCACCTGTGCGGGATGCTCTTCATGAGCGCCATCCAGACCGACGTGCTGACCGTCCCGTACAAGGGAACCGCGCCAGCGATGAACGATCTGCTCGGCGGCACGGTCGACTTCATGTGCGACCAGACCACCAACACCACGAACCAGATCAAGGCCGGCAAGGTGAAGGTCTACGCGGTGACCTCGAAGAAGCGCGTCGCGTCGCTCCCCGATGTGCCGACGCTTCACGAGTTGGGACTGAAGGGCTTCGAAGTCGGGATCTGGCACGCCCTGTACGCACCCAAGGGCACGCCCAAGGCGGTGATCGACAAGCTGGCCGCCGCCCTGCAGGAAGGGCTCAAGGACGAAACGGTGAAGAAGCGCTTCGCCGACCTTGGCGCCGAGGCCGTGCCGCTCGACAAGGCCAATCCCACCGCGCTCGCGGCGCATCTGAAGGCCGAAATCGGCAAGTGGGGACCGATCATCAAGAAGGCCGGGGTGTACGCCGACTGATGTCCAGCCTTCCCATCAGCCGCTTTCCGGTTCCGCGCCTCGAAGACCTGCCCGAGGACATCCGCCAGCGCGTCCTGGAGGTGCAGGAGAAATCGGGCTTCGTGCCGAACGTGTTTCTCGCGCTGGCGCACCGGCCGGCGGAGTGGCGCGCCTTCTTCGCCTACCACGATGCGCTGATGGAAAAGGATAGCGGCCTGACGAAGGCCGAGCGCGAGATGATCGTGGTCGCCACCTCCGGGGCGAACCGCTGCCAGTATTGCGTCGTGGCGCACGGCGCGATCCTGCGCATCCGGGCAAAGAACCCGCTCATCGCCGACCAGGTGGCGGTCAACTACCTCAAGGCCGATCTCACGCCGCGCCAGAAGGCGATGCTCGCGTTTGCGATGAAGGTGGCGCTCGATGCGGGCGCGATTGAGGAAAGCGACTTCGAGGCGCTGCGCGCGCACGGCTTTTCCGGCGACGACATCTGGGACATCGGCGCCGTGGCCGCGTTCTTCGCGCTCTCCAACCGCATGGCGAACCTGACCGCGATGCGGCCGAACGACGAGTTCTACCTGATGGGGCGCCTGCCCAGGCAGAAGTAGCAGCCGCTCAGGCAAGCGGCGGGCGCCGCTTCCAGCACTGGGTTGCCTGCTCGAAGGCGTGCGCCAGCTGCAGCACGCCGAAATCGTCGCGGTAGCGTCCGACGATCTGCAGGCCCACCGGCAGCCCGTTTTCGGCGAATCCCGCGGGCACCGAGATCGCGGGATGACTGGTGACCGTGATCGCGTAGCAGGTCTTCATCCATTCAATGTAGTTTGCCAGCCGCACGCCGTTGATCTCGGTCGGGTAGGGCTCGGCGACGGGGAACGGCAGCACCTGGTTGACCGGCAGCAGCAGGTAATCGTAGCGCTCGAGAAAGGTGCGCATCGCATGGAACACCTGCGAGCGCAGATTGAGCGCGCGCGCGATGCGCGGGCCGTCGAGCTTGAGGCCCTCCTCGATATTCCAGACCACCGTGTCCTTGATCTGATCGCGGTGGGTTTTCAGCAGCTCGCCGTACTTCTGCACGAACAGCAGTGCGCGCAGCGTCTGGAAGGCCTCGTCCGCGCCCGCAAGATCCGGCTCGGCGTCCTCGACGATGCAGCCCAGCGATTCGAACGTCTTGCGCCGAGCCTCGAGCACGCGGGTGATGCGCGGATCGACCGGCAGCCCGCCGAGGTTCCGGCTCCAGGCGAGGCGCGCTTTCCTGAAACTGCGCTCGAGCGGCCGCGCGAATCCCTTTCCCGGCTCGGCGATGCTGGTCGGCGCGCGCGGGTCCGGGCCGGCCATCGCCGAGAGCAGCAACGCCGCATCTTCGACCGTGCGCGCGAGCGGCCCCATCACCGAGAGCGAGGCCCAGGAGTCGTTCGACGGGTACGACGGCACCCGCCCGGGCGTCGGCCGAAAGCCGACCACGTTGCAGAAATTGCCCGGGTTGCGCAGCGACGCCCCCAGGTCCGAGCCGTCGGCGAACGGCAGCATGCCGCAGGCGACCGCCACCGCGGCGCCGCCAGAGGAGCCGCCGCAGGTCCTGGTGGTGTCGTAAGGATTGAGCGTGGCGCCGAAGATCGGGTTGAAGGTCTGCGATCCGGCGGCGAATTCCGGCGTATTGGTCTTGCCAAGGGTGATCGCGCCGGCCGCCGAGAGGCGCTCGACGAGGGCGTGGTCCTCTCCGGGCAGGTGCTCGGCGTAGATCGGCGAACCGAAGGTGGTGCGGATGCCCTTGGTCGGCACCATGTCCTTGTAGGCAATCGGCAGGCCGGCGAGCGGTCCGATGCCGGCGGCGCCGTCCTTGCGCGCCAGGCGCCGATCGAGCTTTTTCGCCGCGGCGAGCGCCTGCTCCGGGACGAAGGTGACGATGGCGTTGACCTTCGGGTTGACGCGCTCGATTCTCGCGATGAAGGCGCGCATCGCTTCGACCGCGGACAGCTTGCGTGTGCGGATCAGGCGCGCAAGCCGGCGCGCCCCGGTGAAGTGCAGCTCGCTCATGGGTTGTACCCTCGGGGACTTACATCAGGACGATGTCGAATTGTTCCTGCAGATAGCTCGATTCCACCTGCAGCGAAACCGGCTTGCCGATGAAGTCGGAGAGCATCGCCACCGCCGGGGATTCCTCTTCCAGCAGCAAGTCGATGACGCTTTGCGCCGCCAGCACGCGGAACTCGCGCGCCTTGAACTGGCGCGCCTCGCGCAGGATCTCGCGCAGGATCTCGTAGCACACCGTGCGCGCGGTCTTCACCTCGCCGCGGCCGCCGCAAGTCGGGCACGGCTCGCACAGCACGTGCGCGAGCGACTCGCGCGTGCGCTTGCGCGTCATCTCGACCAGGCCGAGCGCGGTGAAGCCGTTCACCGTCATGCGCGTGCGGTCGCGCGCGAGCGCCCGCCGGAACTCCTCCAGCACCGCGTGCCGGTGCTCCTCGGAGTCCATGTCGATGAAATCGATCAGGATGATGCCGCCGAGGTTGCGCAGCCGCAGCTGGCGTGCGATCGACTGCGCCGCCTCGAGGTTGGTCTTGAACACGGTGTCGTCGAAGTTGCGGCTGCCGACGAAGCCGCCGGTATTCACGTCGACCGTGGTCATCGCCTCGGTCTGGTCGATGATCAGGGTGCCGCCCGACTTGAGATCCACCCGCCGCGAGAGCGCCTTTTCGATCTCGGGCTCGACGTTGTAGAGGTCAAAGAGCGGCCGCTCGCCGGTGTAATGCTCGAGCTTGTCGCCCACCTTGGGCGTGTAACTTGCCGCGAAGGCGGCCAGCTTCTGGTAGTTCTCGCGCGAGTCGACGATGACGCGCGCGGTCTCGGCCGACACCATGTCGCGCAGCACGCGCTGCGCGAGCGACAGGTCCTGGTAGAGCAGCTGCGGCGGTTGCGCACCCAGCGCGCGCTCTCCCAGGTCGCGCCAGAGGTGGCGCAGGTACTCGATGTCGGCGCGCAGCTCGTCGCCGGAGGCGCTCTCGGCGAGCGTGCGCAGGATGAAGCCGCCCTTTTCGTCCGGCGGCAGGAGTTCCTTGAGCTTGTCGCGCAGCAGCTGCCGCTCGGCTTCGTCCTCGATGCGCTGCGAGATGCCGATGTGCGGGTCGCGCGGCAGATACACCAGCATCCGTCCGGCGATCGACACCTGGGTCGAAAGCCGCGCACCCTTGGTGCCGAGCGGGTCCTTGACCACCTGCACCAGCAGCGGCTGTCCTTCGGCGAGGAGCTTCTCGATCGGCTTCGGCGCCTCGCCGCCGTTCGCCGCGCCGGCACGGCGGTGCTCCCAGATGTCGGCGACGTGCAGGAAGGCGGCGCGCTCCAATCCGATCTCGACGAATGCCGACTGCATGCCCGGCAGCACGCGCGCCACGCGCCCCATGTAGATGTTGCCGACCAGTCCCCGGTTCGCGGCGCGCTCGACCAGCAATTCCTGCACCTGGCCGGCGCCGATCACCGCGACGCGCGTTTCCTGCGGCGTGACGTTGATCAGGATCTCTTCGGCCATGGGCGTAATCGCGCGTCCAACTCAGTGCGGCCGCAGCGTGCCGGTTGCCTCGCGGCGATCGGGTGACGCGTCCATGCGCTCGAGCAGCTGCGCGGTCTCGAAAAGCGGCAGGCCGACAATGCCGGAATGGCTGCCGCGGATCTCGACGACGAAGCGCGCTGCGCGCCCCTGGATGGCGTAGGCGCCTGCCTTGTCGTCGCATTCGCCGCTCGCGACGTAGTCCTCGATCTCGCTCGCGGCGAGCTGGCGGAACTCGACGTCGGACACCGACAGTGCCGATTCCAGCCGCGACCCGTAACTCAGCGCGACTGCCGTGAGTACTTCGTGCCGCCGGCCCGCAAGCGCCGCCAGCATCGCCGCCGCCTCGCGGCGATCGAGCGGCTTGCAAAAGATGTGCTCGCCGAGCGCGACCGCGGTGTCGGCGGCGAGCACCGGCGCCTGCGGCAGCCGGCGTTGCAGTAGCCGCTGCCAGCCCGCTGCGGCCTTGGCGCGCGCGACCCGCATCACGTACTGGCGCGGCGTTTCGCCGGCTCTCGGCGCCTCGCTCACCTCGGGATCGGACGCCGGCAGGGCGCGAAACAGCAGCAGGTGGAAGCGCACACCGATGTGCGCCAGCAGTTCCCGGCGGCGCGGACTGCGCGAAGCCAGATAGATCGAGCGGTCGAGCGGCGGCGCCATGGGGGATTTTTCAGTTTAGCAAAGCTACCCGCGGTGGTAGGGATGGCCTGCCAGCAGCGTGGCGGCGCGATAGAGCTGCTCGCACAGGAGCACCTGCGCGAGCGCGTGCGGCAGCGTGAGCGCCGACAGCTGCAGCAGCAGCGCGGCTTCGCGCTTGAACCCGGCATCGAGCCCGTCCGGACCGCCGATCACGAACGCGACCGGATCGCCTGCGCGGCGCCAACGCTCGAGCTGCAGCGCGAACTGCGCCGTGCTCAGGCCGCCGCCGCGCTCGTCGAGGGCGACCAGGCGCGCGCCCTGCGCGAGCCGCCTCCGGAGCCGCTTGGCGGCTTGCGCCTTGAGTTCGAGGCACTGCACTTCGAAGCCGCGCGGCATGCGCCGCAGATACTCGGTGCGCGCCTCGAGCGCCCAGCGCGGCAGCCTAGCGTCGAATGCGACGACGTACAGCTTGGGCACGTTTCAGCCGGACTTGCTTGCCGCCCCAGATCTCTTCCAGGTTGTAATAGCTGCGCGCGTTCGGGTGCATCAGATGCACCACGATGTCCCCCAGATCGACCAGCAGCCATTCGGAACCGGCGCCGCCTTCGACGCCGCGCACCGTGGCGCCGAGCGCCCTGAGCCGGTCGCGCACGTGCTCGGCGAGCGCCTTCACCTGGCGCGTCGAATCGCCCGTGGCGATTACCACGCGCTCGAAGATCGGCGACAGCCGCGCCACGTTGAAGACCACGATGTCGCGGCCCTTGACGTCTTCCAGCGCCGCGACCACGGCGCGCTGCTTCTTACGGATGTCCATAGAGATGATGGGTTCGGATGTAGTCGAGCACGGCGGGCGGCAGCATCGCGGATACGTCATCGCCGCGTGCGATGCAGGCCCGGATTTCCGTGCCCGAGACTGCGAGCGGAGGCATCGACACGCGGGTCACGCTGGCCGGCGGCTCGGGCCACCCGGGGCGCGCGAACACCGCAATACGGCAAAGACGGGGGAGTTCTCGCCAGCGGTGCCAGGTTTCGATCTTCGAATACTGATCGGCGCCCATGAGAAGCACGAGGGATATCCCGGTGAGTTCCGAGCGCAGCGAAGCCAGCATGTCGTAGCTGTAGCCACTGCCGCCGGGTGCCAGTTCGCGCTCATCGATCGCGTAGCGCGGCTCGCCGCCGATCGCCAGCTCGAGCATCGCAACGCGATGCGGCGCAGCCGCGACGGGCGGTTCGCGATAGCGCGGTGCGCCGGTCGGAATCCAGAGCACGCGCTCGAGATCCAGTGCGGCGAGCGCCGTGCGCGCCAGTTCCAGATGCGCGTTGTGTACCGGGTCAAAGGTGCCGCCGAGGACGCCGAGCGGGCGCACTAGGCGCGGATTTCCCCATGGCCGAACACCACGAACTTCTGCGTCGTCAGACCCTCGAGACCGACCGGGCCGCGCGCATGCAGCTTGTCGGTGGAAATGCCGATCTCCGCGCCCAGGCCGTACTCGTAACCGTCGGCGAAGCGCGTCGAGGCGTTCACCATCACCGAGCTCGAATCGACTTCGCGCAGGAAGCGCTCGGCGCGGGCGCGGTCCCCGGTCACGATCGCGTCGGTATGCTGCGAGCCGTACTGCGCGATGTGCTCGATCGCTTCGTCGATGCCCTGCACCACGCGGATCGACACCACCGGTGCCAGCCATTCGGTGCGGTAGTCCTGTTCGGTGGCCGTCCTGGCCGCCGGCACCAGCCGCCGCGTCGCCTCGTCGCCGCGCATCTCGACGCCTTTGGCCTGGTAAATGCGGGCGATCTCCGGCAGCACGCGCGGCGCGATTGGCGCCGCGACCAGCAGGGTTTCGAGCGTATTGCAGGTGGCATAGCGCTGTGTCTTGGCGTTGTCGGCGATGCGCACCGCCATCGCCGGATCGGCGCCATCGTCGATGTAGACGTGGCACACGCCTTCGAGGTGCTTGAGCATCGGGATGCGCGCCTCGCGCGCCAGGCGCGCGATCAGTTCCTTGCCGCCGCGCGGCACCAGGATGTCGACGTATTCGCGCATCGTGATCAGCTCGCCCACCGCGGCGCGGTCGGCCGTGGCGACGACCTGCACCGCCGACTCCGGCAGCCCGGCTGCCAGGAGCCCGGTGCGCACGCAGGCGGCAATCGCCTGGTTGGAGTGCAGCGCTTCCGAGCCGCCGCGCAGGATGCAGGCGTTGCCTGCCTTGAGGCACAGCGCGGCCGCGTCCGCAGTCACGTTGGGGCGCGACTCGTAGATGATGCCGATGACGCCGAGCGGCACGCGCATGCGCGCCACTTCGATACCGCTCGGGCGCGTGACGCGGTCCGAGATGGTTCCGACCGGATCGGCCAGCGCCGCCACGTGCTCCAGTCCGTCGGCCATCTGCTCGATCGTGGCCGGCGTGAGCGTGAGACGGTCGATGAAGGCGGCGTCGAGGCCGACGCGCACCGCCTCGTCCACGTCGGCGCGGTTCGCTTCCAGCAGTTGGGCCGCACGCAAGCGGATCTCGGCCGCCATCGCGCGCAGCGCCCGGTTCTTGGCGTCGGTAGAGGCGCGTGCGAGCAGGCGCGCGGCGGCGCGCGCCGCGCGCCCGAGCTCGCGCATGTAGGCGCGCACGTCAACCGATCTTTCGTGCGCCTTCGGTTCCATCGATCAATTCTAAACCCAGCCCGATGAGCTGATCCCAGGGCTCGCCGGGCCCGACCCCCTTGATCGCTCGATCGATGCGCGCGGCCTGGGCGAGGGCACGCTGCAGCGCGCTGCGCTCGACGCGCCGCAGTGCTGCGCGCATCGGTGTCTGGCGTGCGCCCCACACCCGATTGTCGCGCAGCACCTGCTCGAGTGCGCGGCCGCCCGCCAAGCCGGCGCCGATCCGCAGCAGCGTGCGCAGATCCTCCGCTATCGCCCACAGCACGTAGGTCGGCGCCGTGCCTTCGCCGCGCAAGCCGTCGAGCACGCGCACATAGCGCGCCAGGTCGCCGGTGAGCAGGGCGGCACTGGCGTCGAAGGCATCGTAGCGCGCAACGTTTGCCACGGCGGCTTCGACCGCGCCGGGTGCGAGCTCGCCCGGGGGCAGCAGCAGCGCGAGCTTGGCCACTTCCTGGTGCGCCGCCAGCAGGTTGCCCTCGAAACGGTCGGCGAGAAACTCGAGCAGATCGTGGCCGGCGCGCTGGCGGTTGCGCGCCAGCCGCGCCCCGATCCACTCGGGCAGCCGCGCGCGCTCGACGGGCCACACCTCGACGATGACGCCCGCCGCGCCGAGCGCGCGGAACCACGCCGCGGCCTGCGTGGTCTTGTCCAGGCGCGGCAGCAACACCAGCGTGACGTCGCCGGGCGCGAGGCGGCTGCAGTAGCGCTCGATCGCTGCGGCGCCTTCGGCGCCCGGCTTGCCCGAGGCGATTCTCAATTCGACGATCTTCGCGCTGCCGAAAAGCGACTGGCTCGCCCCGGCGTGCGCGAGGCCGCTCCAGTCGAAACTGCGCTCCACGCTGAGGACTTCGCGCTCTGCGCAGCCGCTGCGCCGTGCGGCCGCACGCACCGCGTCGGCCGCCTCCAGTGCGAGCAGCGGCTCGTCGCCGTGGATCGTGTACAGCGCGGCGAGCGACTTGGCGAGATGCGCTTCGAGCTGTTCGGCCCTCAGCTGCATGGTTCAGCCTGGCGGCGCTTGCGGCGCCCTCGCGGTCGCCAGGCGGCGCATGATCTGCTGCACCATGTCCTGCTGCATGTCGCGATACAGCGCCTGCTCCTCGGCCTCCTTGGCGAGCAATTGCGCGTCGCTGTAGGTCATGTCGCGCGCCACCTGCAGCGAGACCGGTCGCAGGAACTCGCCGCCCTTGCCATCGTGCACCCGAAAGCCCACGCGGTAGAGCAGCCGGAACTCGCGCACGCGCCCTTCGGCCGTGAGCGAGAGGATCTCCTTCTGGCGCACTTCCTGGGTGAATTCGAGCCGTGCCTGGGCCTGTTGCGGGTCATCGACCACCGCGGTGCGGCTGCCGGAGCGGATGCTGCGCCTGAGTTCCAGCGCAATGGCGCCGCTGCCTGGCACGTGGATGCTGTCGAAAGGCAGCTCGGCCACGCCGCGCAGCTGGAAGCCGCAAGCGGTGATCAGCACGAGCGAAAACGCGGCGAGGGCGTTTCTCATACCACGATGTTGATCAGGCGTCCGGGAACGACGATCACTCTGCGGATTGCCTGGCCGCCGGCCGCTTTCCTGACCAGGTCGCTCGCGCGCGCGAACGCCTCGAGGTCGCTCGCAGCGAGCGCCTTGGGAGCTTTCAGCGACCCCTTTTTCTTGCCGTTCAGTTGCACCACGTAGTCGATCTCGTCGCGCTCGAGCGCCGCCGGATCGGGTTCGGGCCACGGCGCGGTCATGATGTCCTCGCCGAATTCGAGTATCTGCCAGAGCTTATGGCAAATATGCGGGGTGATGGGCGCGAGCAGGCGCAACAGGATCGAGAGACCCTCCTGCGTGACGCCATTCCTCCCCCCGGCAAACCTTTCCAGCGCGTTCAATATCTTCATCGCCGCCGAGGCCACCGTGTTGAACTGGTGCTTCGCGAGGTCGTAGTTCGCCTGCTTCAGCACCGAATGGATTTCGAAGCGCGTGGCGCTGGCCAACTGATCGCTCATGGCCGGACCGGGGCGGTCAAACTTTGCGCAGTAATTCCACAGCCGCTTCAGGAAGCGGTACGAGCCGTCGACGCTCTCGTCGCTCCATTCGAGCGTGTTGGTCGGCGGCGAGGCGAAGATGACGTAAAAACGCGCCGTGTCGGCGCCGTAGCGGTCGATCAAGGCCTGCGGATCGACGCCGTTGTTCTTCGACTTCGACATGGTGCCGATGCCGTCGTAGACCACGTCGCGGCCGTCGCGCGTTCGCGCGGCGAGGATCCTTCCCTTGCTATCCCGCGCCGCCTCGACGTCGGCCGGATTGATCCACTCTCGCCGGCCCTCTTCGGTGTCGAGGTAATACGACTCCGCCAGCACCATGCCCTGCGTGAGCAGGTTGGTGAAGGGTTCGGCGAGCGCCAGCAGGCCTTCGTCGCGCATCAGGCGCTGGAAGAAGCGCGAATACAGCAGGTGCAGGATCGCGTGCTCGATGCCGCCGATGTACTGGTCGACCGGCATCCAGTACGCGGCACGCGCGTCCACCATGCGCTCGGCGTTGTCGGGGCAGGCGAAGCGCGCGAAATACCAGGACGAATCGACGAAGGTGTCCATGGTGTCGGTTTCGCGGCGCGCCGGCCTGCCGCACGACGGGCATGGGGTGCGGTAGAACTCGGGCAGCTTGGCGAGCGGATTGCCGGTGCCGTCCGGAACCAGGTGCTCCGGAAGCTTGACCGGCAGTTGCTCGTCGGGCACCGGCACATCGCCGCAGGCCTCGCAATGCACGATCGGGATCGGGCAGCCCCAGTAGCGCTGCCGCGAAATGCCCCAATCGCGCAGCCGCCACTGCACCTGCTTCTCGCCGAGGTTGCGCTGCTGCAGGTCGGCGGCGATGGCGTCCACGGCGCGCGCGTACTCGAGCCCGTCGTACTTGCCGGAATTGATGCAGCTGCCGTATTCAGCGTATTCGGGTTTCCACGGCGCGGGCACCGTGTCGCCCCCCGGGTGGCGGATCACCGGCTTGATCGGCAAGCCGTACCTGAGTGCGAATTCGTAGTCGCGCTCGTCGTGCGCCGGCACCGCCATCACCGCGCCTTCGCCGTAGCCCACGAGGACGTAATTCGCGACCCAGAGCGGAATGCGCTCGCCCGTGATCGGGTGCGTGCAGCTCAAGCCCGTCGGCAGGCCCTTTTTCTCGAGCTGCGCCAACTCGGCCTCGGTCACCGCACCGCGCCTGCAAGCCTCGACGAACTCGGCGATCTTCGGGTCGTGCCGCGCCGCCCAGGCGGCGATCGGGTGCTCGGCGGCCACCGCGCAGAACGTGGCGCCGAGCAGCGTGTCGGCGCGCGTCGTGAATACCCATAGCAGCCGGGCTTCGCCGTCGAGTTCGTAGGGGAAGGCGAGCCGCACCCCGCTCGAGCGGCCGAGCCAGTTCTTCTGCATCAGCTTCACCTGCTCGGGCCAGCCCGGCAGATCGTCGAGTGCGGCGAGCAGCTCCTCCGCGTAGGCGGTGATGCGCAGGAAGTACATCGGGATTTCGCGCTTTTCCACCGGGGCGCCGGTGCGCCAGCCGCGGCCGTCGATCACCTGCTCGTTGGCGAGCACCGTCTGGTCGACCGGGTCCCAGTTGACCACGCCGGTCTTCTTGTAGGCGAGGCCCTTGCGGTACAGGCGCGTGAACAGCCACTGGTTCCACCGGTAGTAATCGGGCGCGCAGGTGGCGAGCTCGCGGCTCCAGTCGAGCGCGAAACCGAGCGACTGGAGCTGTTGCTTCATGGTGGCGATGTTGGCGACAGTCCACTTCGCCGGCGGCACCTTGTTGGCCATCGCCGCGTTCTCCGCCGGCAGGCCGAATGCGTCCCAGCCCATCGGCTGCAGCACGTTGTAGCCGCGCATGCGGTAATGGCGCGTGAGCACGTCGCCGATGGTGTAGTTGCGCACGTGCCCCATGTGCAGCTTGCCCGACGGATAGGGGAACATCGACAGGCAATAGAACTTGGGCTTGGCGGGATCCTCGGCTCTTGGCTCCGACGAGCGGAACGAGCCCCGCGATTTCCAGAATTCCTGGGCCTCGAGTTCGACGCTCTGCGGTTCGTACTGCTCTCGCATTCCGGATCAGCTCAGGTCGCGCAAAAAATGGAATTATACGGGGCACGTCGACGCGACCGACGCGCTCGCCTAAACGAACAACCGCATTCCACGTCGCATGGGCCGTCGGGATCTGCTGGTTGCCGCTCATTCTTGGGCGGCTCAGGTGAACCGTCCTACGGTTGCGCCCCCGGCAACTGCAATTTGGCACTGCTCGCCAGTTCCATCGCGATCAGCCGAATACTTTCTTTTTCACTTGGCCAACCGACGATGTTTGCGTGCCGTAGATCGTCTTTCGGGGCGGCCGCGACATCCAATTTCCGTGCTCGTACTTCGGTAGCTTCTATGTCCGCTCGCGCTCGAGGTGATTCGTTGCGCACGGCTCCGGCCTGCTCGCGACCAAGCCGCCACACGCCTTCAACGGTCATCCCATCGATTCGGAAAACGGATAGTTCAAGATTTTCGGGCGGGTCAAACGCCCGCCACTTGACGCGCCCGGCGGTTCTTGCAAACAACTTGTCCGAGAACAGAAATCTCGCCAGGGATTCGCTATCCGCGACATGCGCGGAAAGGGCGCCTTCAGGTTCGCGTGATGCGACCGAAAAGCCGAGCAATCTCTTCAGGAAGCGAATCATCGAAAAGTAGCCTGCCGCTCGCGCGCTCGACAGGTCCAAGGATTGCTGCGTAGTGCAGTTCGCCCGCCGGCCCGAAGCTTATCGAAAGCTGTTTCTGCGCGTTGGCGAACCAGTCAAAGCTCACCGCACCATCGCGATCGGGTGAAATTTCGACATCCGCCAGGAACGCAGGGGGTAGCAACAGCAGGAACCGCAACCCTGCGGCGACTGCGTCCGTGCTTGCCGGATTTGCGCCCGCACCGTGCCACGAAGCTGTTACCTGTGCGTCGATGAGATTGAACAACTCCTGCGCTAGCCGTTCCCGGGCTGGAAATTTGAGCTGAAAATCACGCTGACGGCGCTGAAGTTCCTTACCTGCCGGACCTGTAAGCGCGGTCCGCTCGCCCGAGAGTCCAAGCGGAGCAAATGATTGCAAGACCAATTGGCTCATGAGTGAAGGCTAACGGTGTTCTCGTTCACGAAAGCAAAGAAAATGCGATTTTTCCAGATCCTGATCTTCTCAAATATCGGTAGAAGCGAGTTCCAATCTGCGGCTAGCGGCCCCTGAAAGAACACATCAATGTCCAGTATAACTGACGGCGATGGGCCTACACCCTCATCAAGGGCTTGAGTGACGATCGCGCTCAGTCCATCCTCCTGAATTGGAAGAACGATGCGCGAAAGGAACCCCGACACGGCTTGGGGTAGCTCCGCGGGAACGCTCGGCGCCGCAGGAAGATACCGATCAAGATCGACGCGCCCGCTGGGGAACTGGATGACGTTGATGTAGCGCAGCGCCAAGCGCACGACGCGTTCCAGACCTGCGAGCGCCAAAAACTGCCGGGCGGGTTCGGACGCACGGTCGCGAAACTGCTCCCATGAGCCGTAGTTTCCGATCAAGCTGTAGGTAAATCCGTTATTTCGGAATTGGACGACTCTGCTAAGGGGTTCGTCTTCGATGCGATAGCCGATGATCCCTACATCGTGTGCGCGGCTGGTTACGGCTTCGTCCGACGACATGGCCATCTCCACGATCCCTGTCCGGATCGCCGCGCTCTTTGACATTCCGGTCTGCTTGCCGAAGCTCTCCGCGAGCGCCCGAATAGCGTTGAGGTCTTGTGGCCCCTGTGTCCGAATGTCGAGTACAGCTTCGCGGATGGGTGGACGGGCAAGCCGGGTGGGATTCACACGATCCTCGCAGAGGCAGAAATGTTACGCCCAATGCAGTGACTTGACTCGGCGTCAGTTGGAAGTGGGACACGCAAGTGCGTCATCGCAACTTGTGGATAGATGTGTTTTGCCTGAGTGTTTGTCGCCACGCAGTCGAACGTAGCCATGGCCATTTGGCATGTTAACCCGCGCTCTCCATGACGCGAGTGTTCCGCGGGATCGGTGGCGACCAGTCGCTATAATGCGCACCCCTTGTCGCTTCATCTCGAACATCTCAATCCCGAGCAGCTCGCGGCGGTCACGCTGCCCGAGCGCCACGCGCTCGTCCTCGCCGGCGCCGGCAGCGGCAAGACGCGCGTGCTGACGACGCGCATCGCCTGGCTGATCCAGTCGGGGCACGTGACGCCGGGCGGCGTGCTGGCAGTCACCTTTACCAACAAGGCGGCGCGCGAAATGTTCACGCGCCTTGCGGCCATGCTGCCGGTCAACCCGCGCGGCATGTGGATCGGCACTTTCCACGGCCTCGCCAACCGCCTGCTGCGGGCGCACCACCGCGAGGCCGGGCTGCCGCAGGCGTTCCAGATCCTCGATTCGCAGGACCAGCTCGCGGTCGTGAAACGTCTCGCCAAGACGCTCAACGTGGACCAGGACCGCTTTCCGCCGCGCGATATCCAGTACTTCATCAACGCGAGGAAGGAAGACGGACAGCGCGCGCGCGAGGTCGAGAACCGCGACGAGCTGACGCGCCGCCAGGCCGAGCTGTACGCCGCGTACGACGAGCTGTGCCAGAAGGAGGGCGTGGTCGACTTCGCCGAACTGCTGCTGCGCAGCTACGAGCTGCTGGCCCGCAACGAGATCCTGCGCGAGCACTACCGCAGCCGCTTCCGCCACGTGCTGGTGGACGAATTCCAGGACACCAACCGGCTGCAATACCGCTGGCTGAAGCTCTACGCGGGACCGCAATCGCGCGTCTTCGCCGTTGGCGACGACGATCAATCGATCTACGCCTTTCGCGGCGCGCACGTCGGCAACATGGCCGACTTCGAGCGCGAGTTCCGCATCGAGCAGGTGATCCGGCTGGAGCAGAACTACCGCTCGCAGGGCAACATCCTCGATGCGGCCAACGCGCTCATCGCGCACAACCGCAAGCGCCTGGGCAAGAATCTCTGGACCGCGAGCGGCCAGGGCGAACCGCTGCGCGTCTTCGAAGCGCAGTCGGACACCGACGAGGCGCGCTTCCTGGTCGCGGAGATCGAGGCGCTGCGCGAGGAGGGTCACCGGCTCGCCGAGATTGCCGTGCTGTACCGGTCGAATGCGCAGTCGCGCGTCGTCGAACATGCGCTCTTCGGCGCGCAGCTGCCGTACCGCGTCTATGGGGGCTTGCGTTTCTTCGAGCGCGCCGAAGTCAAGCATGCGCTGGCCTACCTGCGGCTGGTGGCGGCAGCCGATGACGACAACGCCTTCCTGCGGGTGGCCAACTTTCCGCCGCGCGGCATCGGGGCGCGTTCGCTCGAGCAGGTGCAAGACGCCGCACGGCAGGGCGGCACGAGCCTGTGGGCCGCGGCCGCAGCGCTCACCGGCCGCGCCGGGCCGGCGCTCGCTCAGTTCCGCGCGCGGATCGAGGCGTTGCGCGGCGAGGTTTCCGGGCTCGGCCTGGCCGAGACGGTCGAGCACGTGATCGAGCGCAGTGGCCTGATCGGGCATTACGGCACCGAGCGCGAGGGCGCCGACCGGATCGAGAACCTCGCCGAGCTGGTGAATGCCGCCGCGGCCTTCGAGTCCGAAGAGACGGCGACGGGGCTGGAAACCGGAGTGGGCGAGGGCGAGGCGGCGCGTGCCGACCCGCTCACCGCCTTTCTCGCGCACGCCGCGCTCGAGGCGGGCGAGCATCAGGCGGGCGAAGGCCAGGATGCGCTGCAGCTGATGACGGTGCACTCCGCCAAGGGCCTGGAATTCAACGCCGTATTCCTCACCGGGCTCGAGGAGGGTCTGTTTCCGCACGAGCAGAGCATGCTGGAAAAGGACGGTATCGAGGAAGAGCGCCGCCTTGCGTATGTCGCCATCACGCGCGCGCGCAAGCGCCTGTACCTCACGTTCGCGCAAACCCGCATGCTGCACGGGCAGACGCGCTACAACCTGCCGTCGCGCTTCCTCGACGAGATTCCCGAAGGCTTGAAGAAGTGGCTCACGCCCCGCTTCGCGGAGGCGCGGCGCGCCGCGGTAATGGCGGCCTCGTCGTGGCACGAGCCGCGGCGCAAGGAACCGCTGTACCGCGCCGCGGAGTCCGTTTCCGGATTCCGCATCGGTCAGAACGTGGTGCACGCGAGATTCGGCGCGGGCGTGATCGTCGATGCCGAAGGGCACGGCGACGACGCCCGCGTGCAGGTCAATTTCGGCCGCCAGGGGGTGAAATGGCTAGCGGTCGCGATGGCCAAACTGGAGGCGGCTTGACGCCGAACCTCGCCTCCGCGGCCGGTCGCACGAGCGTCGGCAGCCTGTTTCGCCACCGCGCCACGGCGAACCGGGATCGGATCGCGCTGGTCGACGGCAAGCGGCAGCTCACCTATGGGGCGCTCGACGAGCGCACCGATCGGCTCGGCCGTGCGCTGCTCGGCCGTGGCGTCGGCAGGGGCGATCGCGTCGCATTGCTCGCGCGCAACTGCGCCGAATACGTCGAAGTCGAGCTCGCGTGCGCCAAGATCGGCGCCATCACCGCGGCGCTCAACTGGCGATTGGCTGGCCGCGAGCTTGCTCACTGCATCAATCTGGTCGAGCCGCGCGTCCTGATCCATCAGGCGGAGTTCACTGACGTGCTCGAGTCGCTCGATCTCGCGGCGCACGATCGCGTGGTCCTCGGCGAGCGCTACGAGGCGCTTCTCGCGGCCGCGGCGGGCGGCGCGGCGCACGCCGGGATCGATCCCGAGGACGCTCTGGTCATCCTCTACACGAGCGGCACGACAGGCCTGCCCAAGGGCGCAGTCATCAGCCACCGCGCGATGATCCTGCGCGGTCTTTGTTTCGGCGCGG
>Ga0156179_1167_pt1 | contig 16496 bp, 18 predicted proteins | sample RifCSPlowO2_12_FD_107832 | JGI IMG/M metagenome (GOLD analysis project Ga0156179, IMG submission 107832) | Betaproteobacteria bacterium RIFCSPLOWO2_12_FULL_67_28 | reverse complement strand
CGGCAAGCATTTCATCGACGTGTTCCAGCGCGAGGCGGCGAAGCTGCCCAAGGCGAAGTGGCTCGCGCAGGGCACCATCTATCCCGACGTGATCGAGTCGGCGGGCGCGAAGAGCAAGAAGGCGACCACCATCAAGTCGCATCACAACGTGGGCGGCCTGCCGGAGACGCTGCACCTGAAACTCCTCGAGCCCTTGCGCGAGCTGTTCAAGGACGAGGTGCGCGAACTCGGCCTCGCGCTCGGTTTGCCGCGCGAGATGGTGTTCCGGCACCCGTTCCCGGGGCCGGGTCTCGGCGTTCGCATCCTCGGCGCGGTGCGCCGCGATTACGCCGAGCTGCTGCGGCGCGCCGATGCGATCTTCATCGAAGAGCTGCGCCGCACCCAGAGCGCAGACGGCGCCAGCTGGTACGACAAGACGGCGCAGGCGTTCGCGGTGTTCATCCCGGTGCGATCGGTCGGCGTGATGGGCGACGGCCGCACCTACGAGCACGTAGTCGCGCTGCGCGCGGTGCAGACCACCGATTTCATGACCGCGCACTGGGCCGAGCTGCCATACGAGCTGCTCGCTCGAGTCTCCAGCCGCATCATCAACGAAGTGCGCGGGCTCAACCGCGTGGTGTACGACGTCTCTTCGAAACCGCCGGCGACGATCGAGTGGGAGTGACCCATCAGGGGATCGACTAAGCGCTCGAGCGCCTCGGCTGCAATCGGCGACTGGGTGCGTAGACGTGGCAGAAGATCTCTGACGGCCCCGGCTCGGGCTGGGCGAGGGCCCACTCGGTGGCTGCCGCGACCTCTGCCTTGACCGCTGCTGCCACGAACTCGACCTTACGTGCGTCGAGCAGTCCTTCAGAGACGAGGGATTGCTCGGCGATGGCGATAGGGTCGCGCTGCCGCCATCGCTCGAGTTCACCCTCGACTCGATAGCCAGCCTTGTCGGCTCGCGAGTGGCCGCCATATCGGTAGGTCTCCAACTCGACGAACTGAGGGCCTTCCCCAGCGCGCGCCCGTTCTATCGCCGCCCCTACTGCCGTGCGGGCGGATTCGACGTTCTGCCCGTCGACGGTCTCCGAAGGGATCCCATAGGCTGCAGCTCGACGCGAGATGGGTAGCGTGGCCGTCATCTTCGAGATGTGGGTGAACTCGGCGAATTGGTTGTTCTCGCAGATGAACACAACCGGGACATTCCACACCTTGGCCAGGTTCAATCCTTCATGGAAGGCACCGATGTTGACCGAGCCATCGCCGAAATGGGCTACCGCGACCTGGGTGCTGCCGCGCACCTGTGCGGCATATGCAGCTCCGACCGCCTGCGGGATCTGGGTTCCCATGATCGTGTACGAGTGCACGAGCCCTACCGAGGTCTCGGTGACGTGAAATGAGCCGCCGCGCCCTCCCACCGATCCTGCCGCCCGACCCAAGCTCTCGGCGAGCAGGGATTCCACAGTAACGCCCAACGCGAGTCCGAGGCCGTGGATCCGGTGGGAGACGAACATCACGTCGGTCGGCGGGATGGCGGCTGCGATGCCGACGGCCACTGCTTCCTGTCCGTGCGATAGGTGCGTGGCGCCCCAAGCCAGGCCTTGCTCGTGAATTCTGTTGATCGTGTCCTCGACCTCGCGGATCTCGACCATGCGGCGATAGCGGGCGACCGGATCGCAGAGGGCGAGTCGGCGCTCGAGCGGGGTTTGGCCTGTGGTTGGCGACGGCGCCGATCGAGTGGAGCGGATCATCGTTGCTCCTCGATCTCGCAGATCCCGGCACCGACGGCGACCTCGTCGTCGGGCGCGACGGCGAGATGCGTCACCACCCCGGCGACGGGAGCAGGTAAATCGGCTTCGACCTTGTCCGTCTCGACCGTCGCCAACACATCACCGACCGCGACTCGGTCGCCGACCGACACGTGCCACTCGATCATCACGACCTTCGCTGTCATGTCGCCAACCTTGGGCATCAATACGGCTGTCATACCAGGGCCTCCCACCACGATTTCGGGCGCACGCCTGTCTCACAGAGGGAGGAGATCTGGCCAGCGACATTCACCGCTGATGGCAGGTAGGTGAACTCCAGGTTTTTGTTGAATGGCACTGGCACGTCCGGGGTCGTCACGCGGTGGACCGGCGCACTCAGCTCTCCGAACAGCTCGGAGCCGACTGCCGCGGCGATCTCCGTTCCCCAACCTCCAGTCATCGGGTTCTCCTCCACTACGACGAGCCGTCGCGTCCGGGCCGCTGACGACATCACAGCAAACCGGTCCCACGGCCGCAGGGTCTGGAGATCAATCACCTCGGCGTCGATCTGGCGATCGGCGAGAATCTGCGCCGCCTCGAGCGCGACAGGGACCATCTGCCCGAGGGAGATGATGGTGACGTCGGACCCTTGGCGAGCGATGTGGGCCTGACCGAGGGGGATGATGCCGGCCTCTCCGGTCATCACCTCAGCGCGATCGCCGTAGAGCACCCTTGGTTCGAGAAACACCACCGGGTTGTCATCCCGGATCGCCGATCGCAACAGCCCGTATGCGTTTTGAGGAGTCGAGACGTGCACGATCTTGAGTCCGCTCGTCGCGAGGAACCACGTCTCGCAGGTCTGCGAATGGGTCGCCCCGAATCCGCGACCCGCGCCGACGGAACCTCGTGTGACGAGAGGAACGGTCACCTGGCCGTAGGTGAGGTAGTGGAGCTTGGCCGCCTGGGTGACGATCTGATCGAGCGCAACGCCATAGAACTCGGCAAACATGATCTCCGCCACGGGCCGAAGGCCGTTCACCGCGGCGCCCACAGCGGCGCCAATGATCGCCATCTCCGATATCGGCGTGTCCCGGACCCGCATCGGCCCAAACTCGTCGAGCAGGCCTTCGCTGGTGCGGAAAACACCCCCGGTCGCGGCGACGTCCTCGCCGAACAGCACGACCGTCGGGTCATCACGCATCTCGTCCGCGAGGGCCGCAGTGATTGCCTGGTTCATTCGCATGCGTGGCAATTTATTCCTCCCAGTAGAATTGGCCGCCGCAACGGATCACCCGGCCCCGAGTTTCTCGAGGAGGGTGCGCCGCGGGCCGGCCGTTATGAGTCCATGCCACCGTCGACCACCAGGCTGATGCCGGTGACGTACCTCGCCTCGTCGCTGGCGAGATAGAGCACGGCGTGGCCGACGTCCTCGGGCGTGCCGAACTTTCCCATCGGTATTTTCTTGAGGAATTCGTCGCGCACCGCAGCGGCGTTCGCACCTGCCCTGACGGCGGTCGCGGTGATCATCGCGTCGTGCATCGGGGTGCGGATCTGTCCGGGAAGGACCGCGTTGCAGCGGACGCCGGATTTCGTCTCGGCGCAATAGCGCGCCACCGAGCGCGTGAGCTGTAACACGCTGGCCTTGGAGGCCCCATAGGAGGCGATCAAGGGCGTCGGCCGCATGGCGGCGATGGACGAGAGATTGACGATGGACCCGCCGCCGCGCCGTCGCATGACGGGAATGGCGTGCTTGCAGCCGAGGAACACGCCGTCGCCGTTCACCCGATGGATGCGTTGCCAGTCGTCGAGGGTCGCATGTTCAGGATCCTGCGTGCGCCCGCTGCCGGAGATACCGGCATTGTTGACCAGGATGTCGAGACCCCCGAACTCGGTCTCGATCGCGCCCAGCAGTTCCCGCCACTCCAGCTCGCTGGTGACGTCATGACGTCGGAAATGGATGCCGAGCTGTCGGGCCGTCGTCTTACCCGTCGGCTGATTGAGGTCGGTGATGATCACGATCGCCTGCTCGCGGGCGAGCACCGTGGCGATCCCCGCGCCCAGACCCTGGGCGCCGCCGGTGACAACGGCGATCTTCCCGGCGACGCGACCCACCTGCATTGCTCCCTTATCGCGCATTGGAGTGTTGCGCTGGAAAGCCGGCCGCGGTGAAACCCAGTTCGCGCGACACCCGCCTGGCTGTCTCGCGCACGCTCTTGGCGATCATGCGGACCTTGGCGCGCGTCACGCGCATGGTAGGCCCGATGACCACGATGCAGCTGAGGACTTCGCCGTCCGCATCGAATATGGGGGCCGCGGCCCCGCGCGCGTGCTCGAGGATTTGCCGGTCGTCGATCGCGAAGCCGTTGGCGCGCACACGTCGGATTTCGGCCTCGAGCACCGCCCGATCCGTGATGGTGTACCGCGTCCACGGGCCGAGGGGTCCTCGCAGCGCGGCGCGCCGCAGCGCCGCGTCGCCGAAAGCGATGAAGCAGCGTCCGGAGGAAGTGCAGTAAAGCGGTACGGCATCGCCGATGCGGCCGGCCACCCGCAGTTCATGAGGGCTCTCCAGCACCATCGTGATCGTTGCCTTGAGATCGCGCCGCACCATGAAATGCACCGTCTCCCCGGTTTCCTTGCGTAGCGCGTTGAGGTGGGGGCGCGCTACCGCGAGCGGCTCGACCCGCCCGGCATGAGCGTTGGCGAGCTCCATCACCGCGGGGCCAAGGCGGTAGCTGCGGCTTTTCGGGTCCTTGCTGACGAATTCCTCCCGGGCCAGCGTGCCCAGCAGCCGGTACACGATCACCTTGTCAATGCCGGTCGCGCGTGCCAGTTCGGAAAGCCCCCACTCGGTCTTCTGCGACGAGAACCGTTTCAGCAGAGTCACGGCTTTGACCACGGTCTTCACGCCATCTCCTTGACAGCCCGACAGATCAAGCGCATTCGTATTCTGGCAGAAACTGTAACAGCGTTGATATTATATCAACGCCAATGCTAGACCGTTGCCAACCATCGGTCAAGCAGCCGTCGTCATGGGCCAGTTGGATCCGCCGTCCGCCGCGTGGCAGCGTCGGCGCCGCAGGTGATGATCCGTGTGATGCTCTTGCTCTATATCTTTTCCTCGCCCGTCCTCCCGGAGCTTTCGATCAGCTCGCGTACGCGGTGGAGGAACTCCGCTGCCGCGCGCCCGTCGATGGCGCGGTGATCGAAGGTCAGCGACAGGCATCCGATGGATCGGATCGCCAGCTCGTCACCGTCGGGCCCATCGATGACGACGGCCCGTTTGCGAACACGTCCAAGAGCGAGGACCCCGGTCTGGCGCGGCGGGAGGATCGGCGTGGAGGCGTCGGGTCCCAGGCGCCCGGGATTGGACACCGTGAACGTGGCCCCGGCGAGGTCGGCGCTCTCGAGCGAGCGGTCCCGGGCCCTTTGGGCGACGTCGACGATGGCCGCAGCGAGAGCCGGCAGCGGTTTGCTGTGGGCATTGCGAATCACCGGGACGACCAGGCCCCGGTTCTCGAGATCGACGGCGATGCCGAGATGCACCGCTGCGTGGATCTCGAGCGTGTCGCCATCGAGAAGGGCGTTCAGGTGGGGGAAGTCGGCCAGTGCGGTGCAGACGGCGCTGGCCACGTAGGCCAAGGCATTCACATGCACGGCCCGCCGATCCTGCTCGACACTCGTGAAATCGGCGTCGAGGAACAGCGTGACGGGTGCGCTCTGCGCGAGAGAGGCGACGAGGTTGGCTGCGATCCGACGCCGGACGGGAGACAGCCGCACCCGCTCGACGCCGGGCGTGAGTCCGTCAGATCCTGTCATCGTTACCGATCATAATGCGAGGGCGGTATGCCCGCAGTCTGTCCGCCATCGATGTTGAGCTCGGTGGCGGTGATCATCGCCGCCGCCTCCGAGGCGAGAAACAAGATCGAGTCGGCGATATCTTCGGGCTTGGCCAGTCGGCCAAGAGGCACCAGCCTGGACATGGCGGCAACCATCGCATCCCGGTCCCCGTAGCGGGCCGCGACAGGATCGAGCATCTCGCTGTCCACATAGGTCGGGTTGATCGAATTGCAGCGGATCTTGTAGCCCTTTCCCGCGCAGTACAGAGCGACGCCGCGGGTCAGCATGCGCACGGCGCTCTTGCTGGCGCAGTAGGCAATAATGTCCGGCGCCGCGCTAATGGCAGCGATTGAGGCGACATTGACGATCGCGCAGTCCTCACCATTGGTTTTCATGGCGCGGACAGAATGCTTGCAGCCGAGGAAAGGGCCGGTGCTATTGACCGCGAACACACGGTTCCAGGTTCCCAGCTCGAGATCCTCGAAATCACCGCTCGTTCCGATACCGGCGACGTTGGCCAGGACGTTGAGCTTGCCGTAGCTGGAAAGAGTAATGGCGAGGCAGTCGCGCCACTGCGCCTCGTCAGCGACGTCGAGACGCACGAAGGTTGCGTCACGGCCAATACGCCGCACGGTCTCGCGGCCGCCCTCTGCGTTGATGTCGGCCACCACAACCTTTGCGCCCTGGGCAGCGAACGCCAGACAAGCGGCGCGCCCGATACCGGAGGCGCCCCCCGTGACGAGGGCGACTCGCCCGGTGAGACTATTTGCTTTCATCATCATCTCTCCGGTGATGATTTCGTGCGCTCGATCTCTGCCGCCGACACTGCGGCCCACCGCGCCGCTCCCCGTCAATTGAGCCAGGCAAGCGGCGCGGTGGCGATCTGCGGCCAGGCGACCATGATCGCGACTGCGAGCAGGTTGGCGATGACGAAAGGCATCACGCCCTTGAAGATCGTCTTCAACGGAATCTCCGGATTCATCGTCTTCACCGTGAACACGTTCATGCCGACCGGCGGCGTGAGCATGCCGATCTCGATCATCATCACCACGAACACGCCGAACCAGACCAGGTTCACCCCGAGCGACTGCATCACGCCGGCGAACACCGGCACGGTCAGGATCATCAGCCCGAGCGACTCCATCAGGCAGCCGAGCACGAGATAGATCGCCGCGATGGCGACGATCACGCCGGTGGCGGGAAGCCGCATGTCTTCGATCCAGCCGATCAGCGCGCCGACCATTCCAGAAAGGGCGACGAAATTCGCGAACACCATGGCACCGAAGGCGATGACGAAAATCATGGCTGTCGTTTTCGACGACTCCACCAGGCAATCGAGAAACGCCGACCGGCTGAGCTTGCGTCGCGCCAGCGCGATCAGGAAGGCACCGGCGGCGCCCATGCCGGCGGATTCGGTCGCGGTAAACACGCCGCCATACAGCCCGCCCATCACCAGGACAAACAGCAGCAGCACCGACCATACATTTTCCAGCGCAGCGAATTTCTGCCGCCAGGTGTGCGATTCACCGCGCGGTCCGAGGTGCGGCCAGATGAGCGTGGTCAGCCACACTGCGCCGATGAACAGCAGCGTCGCCAGGATGCCGGGTCCGACGGTTGCAATGAAGAGCGCGCGGATATCCTGCTCGGTGAGGATGCCGTAGATGATGAGTGGCACGCTGGGCGGGATCAGCACGCCGAGCACGCCGGCCGAAGCAACGCTGCCGGCGGCAAGGCTGTCGGCGTAGCCCAGGCGCCGCATTGGCGGAATCGCGACCTTGCTCATGGTGGCCGCCGTGGCGATCGAGCTGCCGGAAATCGCGGCAAACATGGCGCACGAGGCAACCGTTGCGTGAGCGAGCCCGCCGCGCAGGTGGCCGAGCCACGCATAGGCCGCGTCGTATAGTTCGTCCGACATTTCGGCGCGGTGCACGAACACGCCCATCAGGATGAACATCGGCAGCACCGACCAGCCGTAGTTGGCGGAATTGTCGACCACCTGCTGCGCGATCATGGATAACGCCGGATCCACTCCTCGCAGGATCGCAAAACCCGCCGCGCCGACCAGCAGCATCGAAAATCCGAGCGGGACGCCGAGGAAGGCGAGCCCGAGGATCGCGAAAATTCCCAGCAGCGCCGTGATCACGCGGGGCTTAGAGTACGCTTGATCTGCGCGAGTACGACCAGGCAGGTGCCTGCGGTGAACGCGCACATGACGTAGGCGAGCGGCGCCATCGCCAGCTCGATTACGACGGTCTTGATGCCGGCGCTCGAGTATTCACCGGCCTGAATCCACAGCCGCCAGGTGATGAGGCCGAGCGCCGCGAGGCTCGCGCAATCGACCAGCACCTGCTGCACGCGCCGCGCGGCGCCGCGCAGCAGGTTGTCGATCAGGCTTACCGCGACGTGGCCGCGGTGGCGCGTTACCAGCGGCAGGCCGCTGAAGATGGTAAGCGCCATGGCGAACTGGATGATCTCGCCCGAACCGCGGATCGGGCGGGCGAACAGGTAGCGCGCGAAAACCTCGCAGAACGTCAGCACCACCATCAGGAAGATCGGCGCGGCGCAGCCGTAACCGAGCCACCGGTCGAGCCGGTCGCCGCGGGGCTGCGCCGCGGCCGCGCTCACTTCGCGTTCTTCTGTGATTCCGCGCGGTAGAACGCCAGCGCCGCCTTGCCGTCGACGCCGAGTTTCTGCGCGTCGTCGAGCCAGCCCTGCTCGAGCGGTCCGGCGAGCGATTTGAGCGCAGCGACGAACGCCGCGCTGGCTTGCACGAACTTGACGCCTTTCGCCTGCGCATCGACCTTGGCCTTCAGCCCGGCCGGGTCATACACCGCCATGCGCTTGCCAAACTCTTCGCCCGACATTTTCACGATGATGTCGCGGTCGCGCTGGGGGATCGAGGCCCATTTCTTCTTGTTGACGAACATCACGAAGCTGGGAGGCGGCAGAAATCCCGGAACTTCAACGACCGTTTTCGCGTATTGCAGCGTGTGGAATGCGGCGGCATCCATGACCGCGTAGCCGGCGAACCCGTCCACCGTGCCGCCCGAAATGACTTCATGGCTGCGTACGGCCGGCTGCGCGACGACGGCGGCGCCCGCCATCTCGAACAGGCGCGCGGTGGTGCCGGGCATCGCGTACCATTTCACGCCCTTGAGGTCGTTGAGCGATTGCGGGGCCTCCTTCATCGCGAAGATCTGGCCGGGGGGGCCGGCGAACAGCGACAGTACCTGCACGTCCTTGTACTCGTCGGATTTGGCAAAGAATTTCTCGTAAGTCCGCCACAGAGCCACGGAATTGCCGCGCGGCGTTGTCGAGCTCAACGGCAGGTGCGCAACCTGCGACAGTTTGACGCGGTCGGCGAGAAAACCGTGCATCATGTAGGCGGCGTCCATCACACCCTTGTTCACGCCGTCGTACTGCTGCTGCGGAGCAGCGAGGCTGGTTGGCGGCACCTCGAACTTGACACGGCCCTCGGTTGCCTTGGTGATGTCGGCGAGCCAGGGGTTCACGACGTCGGTGTTGAACAGGTTCTTGGGGTGGATGAAGCTGTTGAACAGGATCGTCGTTTCCTGCGCCTGCGCGTGGCCGGCGAATGCGGCGAGCAGTGCTGCTGCGACCAATGACTTGCGGATCATGATGACCTCCTCCTCAGGAGTTGCCTGCTGGCTGATGTTCTTTACCCGTTCAACGAGTGCCAACGGTCCCTTTGCGCTGCGATCGCGTGGCTTGCTTGATGCTGATTGAAGTCCGGTTCGCGTGTTGCCGTCATCATGCCGCCTTCTTCGGCATCGACTTCGCCTGCTCCAGTGCGATCGTCTTCGGCGATCCCTGCACCTCGGCGTAGCGCTGCTGCACCACTCCATGCACGCGCTCCAGCAGCGACATGAGTTGCTCGACTTCCTGCGGCTTCAGGGCCGTCACCAGGAAGGCATTCAGTTCATGGCTGTACGCCAGGATCCGATTGTGCAACTGCCTTCCTTTGGCGGTCAGGCGCAACAAACCGCCGCGCCCGCCGTCCGGAGTTACTACACGGAGCCGCGCAACGAGAGCGTCGGCCACGAGGCCGGCGACCACCCGGCTGACTTGCCCCTTGTCCAGGAAGCTTTCATTAGCGAGAGTCGTCAGCGCGCATGGCTCCAGGTAGTCGAGCACTCCGAGCGTGCGCCACTGGCGCAAGCTCAAGCCGAACTTCCTCGACAGCGCAAACTGGCCGATTCTGTCATTGACCGTCGTGATTGCGGCAAACCGATAAGAAGGCAGATCCCGGATGTCACCCGGCGGCGCGAGCTTCGAACTCATTCTCGACCTTTTCCATACTGGTTCACCACGGTTCAGCATAACTCCTGCATCTTTTGTTGACTTTATCATATTTGCTAACTTTGTCAACCTGCATGCGGAGCAATCATATATAGGTAGAAACCTCTTCTCATTAAGTTGACTTTGTCATATATTGTTGGGCTTAAGCCACTGATCGTCCTTCGATCCCGTACCTGGGACAGTGCTTTGATCCTCTGGATGAGGAGACACCCCTTGCCAACCGCCAGCCGGCCGGACGCAGCGCGCATCGGCATCATCGCCAACCCGGTATCGGCGCGCGACATCCGCCGCGTCGTCGCCAACGCGAGCAACCTGCAGGTCGCGGATCGCGTCAACATGGTTTTGCGTGTGCTGACGACAGTGGCGAGCCTTGATGTGCCGCGCGTGTTGATGATGCCGGATCGCGGCGGCATCCGCGCGATGCTGCTGCGTAGCCTGAACCGCGAGCGCAACCTGCACCACGCCTTCCCCGAGGTCGAGTTTCTTGACATGGAGCCGACCTCCACGGTGGACGACACCTTCCTCGCCGCGCGCATGATGCGCGCCGCCGGCGTGAAGGCGATCGTCGTGCTTGGCGGCGACGGCACGCACCGCGCCGTGGTGCGCGCGTGCGCGGACATTCCTGTTGCGGGGCTTTCGACCGGCACCAACAACACCTTTCCCGAGATGCGCGAGTCGACGATCACCGCAATGGCAGTCGCCTTGTACGCGACCGGTCGGCTGACGCCCGAGCGGGCGCTCGCGCCCAACAAAATGCTCGAGATTTCCATCAACGAAGGCGAGCGCCGCGACATTGCGCTGGTCGATGCAGTGATCTCGACCGACCGCTGCATCGGCGCGCGTGCGCTGTGGAAGACCGAGACCCTGTCCGCGGTGTACCTGACCTTCGCCGAGCCGCAGGCCATCGGACTATCGGCCATCGGCGGGCTGCTGCAGCCGGTCGGTCGGCGCGAGGCCGGCGGCCTTGCGGTGCATCTCAGCCACGACCCGGCGACGCGCAGGCTGTTGCTGCGCGCCCCGATTGCGCCGGGCATGGTGCGCGAGGTCGGCATCGCGCACTGGGAGCCCATGCCGGCGGGCGAGCCCTTCCCGGTGGCGCTGCAGGCTGGCGTTGTCGCGCTCGACGGCGAGCGGGAGATCGCCTTCAACGCCGGCGACCGTGTGCGCATCACGCTGCGCGAAAACGCTTTCCCCACGGTGGACGTAGCCCGCTGCATGCAGGCCGCTGCACGCGAGGGCCTGTTCCGACTTTCTTCATCCACCCTTTAGAGGAGACACCCATCATGGCAGGCAAGAACCCTTTCCCCTTGAGCCGCGACGAGTTGCTGAAGTGCTATCGCACCATGGGCACGATCCGCGAGTTCGAGGAGCGGCTGCATATCGACTTCGGCCGCGGCGACATCCCCGGCTTCGTGCACCTTTACGCCGGTGAGGAGGCTTCGGCCGCCGGCATCATGAGCCACCTCGGTGATGGCGACCGCATCGCCAGCACCCATCGCGGCCACGGCCACTGCATCAGCAAGGGCGTGAATGTGGTCGCGATGATGAAGGAGATCTACGGCCGCACGGGCGGCGCCTGCAACGGCAAGGGCGGCTCGATGCATATCGCGGACGTCTCCAAGGGCATGATGGGTGCCAATGGCATTCTCGGTGCCGGCGCGCCGCTGGCGTGCGGTGCCGCGCTCGCCGCCAAGTTCCGCAAGAAAGGCGAGGTGGCGATCAGCTTCGTCGGCGATGGAGCCTCGAACCAGGGCACCTTTCTCGAGAGCCTGAACCTCGCGGCGGTGTGGAATCTGCCGGTCCTGTTCGTCGTGGAGAACAACGGCTACGCCGAATCCACCTCGCGTGACTACGGCACGGCGGTAGACAGCTATGTCGACCGCGCCGCCGGCTTCGGCCTGCCCGGCGTCACGGTCGATGGCACCGACTTCTTCGCGGTGTACGAGGCTGCGGGCGAGATGATCAAGCGCGCCCGGGAAGGCGGCGGGCCCGCGTTGCTGGAATGCAAAATGGTGCGCTTCTACGGTCACTTCGAGGGGGACGCACAGACCTACCGCGGCGCCGGCGAACTCGACAAGATCCGCGCCGATCAGGACTGCATGAAGAAGTTCCGTGCGCAGGTCACGGCTGCGGGCGTGATCACTGCCGACGAACTCAAGGCCATCGACCGTGAAGTGCTCGGCGTGATCGAGAACGCGGTGAAGGAAGCGAAGGCGGCCCCGCTGCCCACGCTTGCCGACCTCACCACCGACGTCTATGTCACCTACTGATTGAAAAAGGAAATCGTCATGACTCGAAAAATGAGCATGAAAGACGCGATCAACGAAGCGCTCGACCAGGAGATGGCGCGCGACCCCAGCGTGATCTGCATGGGAGAAGACATCGTCGGTGGCGCCGGCGGCGCCGGCGAGAGGGACGCCTGGGGTGGTGTGCTCGGTGTAACCAAGGGCCTCTACGCCAAACATGGTGACCGACTGATGGACGCGCCGCTGTCGGAGAGTGCCTACATCGGCGCGGCAATCGGTGCCGCGGCCTGCGGCATGCGCCCGGTGGCGGAACTCATGTTCATCGACTTCATGGGCGTGTGCTTCGATCAGATCTATAACCAGGCCGCCAAGTTCAGATACATGTTCGGCGGCAAGGCCGAAACGCCGGTGGTGATCCGCACGATGGTCGGCGCGGGCTTCCGCGCTGCCGCGCAGCACAGCCAGATGCTCACGCCGCTGTTCACCCACATCCCGGGGCTGAAGGTGGTGTGCCCGAGCACGCCCTACGACGCCAAGGGGCTCTTGATCCGGTCGATCCGCGACAACGACCCGGTGATCTTCTGCGAGCACAAGAGCCTGTACGACTTCGAGGGCGAGGTGCCCGAGGCCTCTTACGCCATTCCCTTCGGCGAGGCGAACGTGGTGCGCGAGGGCAAGCACTGCTCGATCGTCACCTATGGCCTCATGGTGCATCGAGCGTTGGAAGCCGCAGCCACACTGGCCAAGGAAGACGTCGAGGTCGAGATCGTCGATCTGCGCACGCTCTCGCCGCTGGACATGGACACAGTGCTCGAGAGCGTAACGAAGACCGGACACCTGGTGTGCGTTGATGAAGCCAGCCCGCGTTGCAGCATTGCCGCTGACATTTCCGCGCAGGTCGCGATGCAGGCTTTCGGCGCGCTGAAGGCGCAGATCGAGATGGTCACGCCGCCGCATACGCCCGTGCCGTTCTCACCCGCGCTGGAAGACCTCTACATCCCAAGCGGAGCGCAGGTGGCCGATGCGGTGCGCAAGACGCTCAAGGGAGGGAAGCACTGATGGACGACTCGACGAGGGCTGGAATAACGCCCATCGTCATGCCCAAGTGGGGGTTGTCAATGAAAGTAGGCACGGTCATGTCCTGGCTGGTTGAGGAAGGCGCCGAAATCAGCGTTGGCACTCCGATCCTCGAGGTCGAGACGGAAAAGATCGCCAAAGCGGTGGAGGCGCCCGACCCGGGCACCTTGCGCCGCAAGGTGGCGCAAGACGGGGATACGCTGCCGGTGAAGGCACTGCTCGGCGTGATGGCCGAGGCCGAGGTGAGCAACGCCGACATCGATGCCTATGTGGCGGCCTACGTCACGCCCGCGGACGGCGAGGGCGAGGATGCGGAGGCCGCGCCGGCCTGCCAGTTCGCCGAGGTCGACGGCTTGCGCATCCGCTACGCACGCAAGGGCACCGGCAATGGCGTGCCGGTGCTGTTCATCCACGGCTTCGGCGGCGACCTTGACAACTGGCTGTTCAACATCGATGCGGTGGGCGAGAAGTCACCCGTGATCGCGCTCGATCTCCCCGGCCACGGGCAATCGACGGCGCGGCTCCCGGGCACCAGCATAGCGGCGTTGGCCGGCTTCGTCGCGCGCTTCATGGACGTGCTCGAGGTCGAGCAGGCGCACCTCGTCGGCCATTCGATGGGCGGGGCGATCGCCGCGCAGATGGCGCTGGATCATCCACGGCGTGTCGCGTCGGTCGCGCTGATCGCCAGCGCGGGTCTCGGGCCGGAGATCAATGCCGGTTACACCGAAGATTTTGTGGCAGCGCCATCGCGGCGCGAGCTGAAGCCGGTGCTAGAGCAGCTCTTTGCCAACCCGGAGCCGGTGAGCCGCCAGATGGTCGATGATGTGCTGAAGTACAAGCGTCTCGACGGTGTGGGAGAGCTGCTCGGTGCGCTCAGCCGCGGCGTATTCAGCGGTGGCCGACAGGCCGAGCAGCCGGGGTTGCGGCTGAAAGAGACCGGCAAGTCGGTGCTGGTGATCTGGGGCCGCGAGGACCGCATCATCCCCGCCCACCATGCAGGCAGTGCGCCGCCGGGTGCCACCGTGGAGGTGCTTGATGGCGCCGGCCACATGGTGCAGATGGAGCGCGCCAACGACGTGAACCGGTTGCTCAAGCAGCATGTGGGAGTCTGACGCGAGCACGCCCGACGCGCCTACGCCCAAGGACTTCGACGCGCTGCGCTGGACGCGCGTCGAAGTCCTCGGCATGGTCGGTCCCGACGCAGCGCCGGAGCTGGCCTGGCTCGACACGGCGCTGCAGGGCTCGACCCGTGCGGTCCTGTGGCAGGCGCCGCACGGGCTGGTGGCGCCGCTGTCCTACCGGCGCCATGCGCGGCTCGATGCGGTGTGCACCGCGTTCGCCGCGCGGGGCTGGCCGGTGAGGCTGCGCCGCTCGGGTGGCGGCGTCGTGCCGCAAGGGCCGGGCATCCTCAACCTGAGCCTGACCTGGCCGGTGGCGGGCCTGCCAGCCTCGCAGGCCGATCGTGTGTACGTGCAACTGTGCGGCGTGCTCGCGCGTGCGCTGGCAGCGCTGCACATCGACGCGCAGCCGCGCGCGGTCGCGGGCTCGTTCTGCGACGGCCGCTTCAACCTGGCCGTTGGATCACGCAAGATCGCCGGCGCCGCGCAGTACTGGCGATGTGCCGGTAAGCGTTATGCCGTGCTGGCGCATGCGCTGCTGTTGGTGGACGCGGACACGACGGCGCTCACTGCGCTGGCCAACGACTTCGAAGTCGCACTGCAAAGCGACCGGCGCTACGACGCGAACGTCGTCACCACCGTGGCACGCGAGTGGCGCGGCGCACCGCCGCCCGATCTGATGGCACGGGTGCAGCGGCAGATTGCCGCCATACTCGCCGACTGATCCCTGAAGGAGACCCCGATGCTCCTGCTCGAATTCACGATGGCGCCGCTCACCCAAGGCGAACTGTTGCATTCCCGCCATGAGCGGACGCGCGCCTTGCTCCCGCGGGTCATCGGAGCGCGCCCGTGAGCGGGAGCCGGCTCGTGCTGCTGGGCACCGGCGGCGGCCCCATGCCGAAGGCAACGCGATCGGCGCCAGCGTATGCCGTCGTGGTCGACGGGATGACGTATATCGTCGATTGCGGCAACGGTGTTGCGCGCCAGATGGCAAAGGCAGGGCTCGGTTTTCGCACGCTGCGCGCAGTCTTCGTTACGCACCACCACTCGGACCACAACGCGGACTACGGCAACCTGTTCCTGCTGCTGTGGACCGGGGGCCTCGACGCACCCGTCGACGCGTTCGGGCCGCCGCCGCTATTGCGGATGACGGAGCAGTTCCTTGCGCTCAATGCCTACGACATTGCGACGCGCATCGCCGACGAAGGGCGCCCGCCGCTCGCGCCGTTGATCCGGGCGCACCACATCGACGCCGCGGGCGAGGCATACCGGGACGATCTGGTACGTGTGCGTTGCGCGCTGGTGAAGCATCCTCCGGTGGTGCCCGCGTTCGCGTTTCGATTCGATACACCGGACCGCTCGATCGTGTTCTCCGGCGATACTGCACCCTGCGAAAACCTGGTCGAACTCGCGCGCGGTGCCGACGTGCTGGTGCACGAAGTGCTCTACGAACCGGCCCTCGATGCGATCTGCGGGAAGCTCGCCAACGCGACGCGGCTGCGGCAGCACCTGCTGAACAGCCACACGACCCACGAGCAGGTGGGCATCGTCGCGCGCGAAGCCGGCGTGAAGCGCCTGGTACTGTCGCACTTCGTTCCGGCCGATTCCGTTGCCGATGACGTGTGGCGCGAGGGCGCCGCGCGGAACTTTGACGGCGAAATCGTGCTCGGGCACGACCTGATGGAACTCTGAATCGGCTTCAGAACGCAAGCCAGGGCCGACGGAAGCTCGGGACGCCGTCTCGAACCAGCGGTTGAGGAGGCTCCATTGGTCGGGCGTCGGTTCCGTGGTGCCGCTCATCTGCGTTACTTTATGGCAGGGCTGTACGCTGTGCGCGCAATACTCGACCCACCTCGCGGTTGTCGATCGGATCTCGTGACCCGGCCCCCATCGCGTCTATAACGCCCCCATCGCCGCCCGGCTTGCGGCTTCGCGCCAGCCGATGAAGCGCTCGGGCGGAATCGCCCTGCGACCAGCGACACGCTCGAGGGCGAGGCGGATATCCGCGCTGCTGCCGGCCTTCAAGGCGGCGTCCACGAAAAGCTGCTCGAGCACGTCCTGTTGGGTGTGGCTGCCGCCGAGTCGGTACATGCCGCCGATGGCCGGACGCATCAGGGCGACGGCCTCGGCGTGGCGTCCGGCGGCGTGGGCGAGCTGGGCCTCGGCGA
>Ga0156179_1022_pt1 | contig 16629 bp, 9 predicted proteins | sample RifCSPlowO2_12_FD_107832 | JGI IMG/M metagenome (GOLD analysis project Ga0156179, IMG submission 107832) | Betaproteobacteria bacterium RIFCSPLOWO2_12_FULL_67_28 | reverse complement strand
CATTCACCGGAAAAGTTTCGTAGTGGCGCCCGCCGGGATGGGCGACGTGGTACTGGCAGCCGCCCATGGAACGGTTCATCCAGGTATCGACGAGATCGAATACGAGCGGCGCGTGCACGCCGATCGTCGGATGCAGCGCCGAAGGCGGCGCCCACGCGCGGTAGCGCACGCCCGCGACGCTTTCGCCGGCGTCCCCCGTGGGCGATAGCGGTAGCGCACGCCCGTTGCAGGTCAGCACATGGCGCTCGCCGACGAGGCCCATCGCCTTCACCTGCAGCCGCTCGAGCGACGAATCGACGTAACGCGCGGTGGCGCCGACGTTGCCTTCCTCGCCGAGCACGTGCCAGGGTTCGAGCGCCGCGCGCAGCTCGACGCGCACGCCGCACTCGGCGAACTCGCCATAGCGCGGAAAGCGGAACTCGACAAATGGATCGAACCAGCGCTCGTCGAACGCGTAGCCCGCGTGCTGCAGATCGCGCGCCACGTCGCGAATGTCCTGGGCGACGAAGTGCGGCAGCATCCAGCGGTCGTGCAGTTGCGTGCCCCAGGAAACGAGTTTCCCCGGGTACGGCGCGGCCCAGAAGCGGGCCACGAGGGCGCGCAAGAGCAGCATCTGGCACAGGCTCATGCGCGCGTGCGGCGGCATCTCGAAGGCGCGGAATTCGACCAGTCCCAGCCGGCCCGCCGGCCCATCGGGCGAATATAGCTTGTCGATGCAGAATTCCGCGCGGTGCGTGTTGCCGGTGAGATCGGTCAGGAGGTTGCGCAGCAGCCGGTCGATAAGCCAGGGCCGCTCGCTTTCCTGCGCTTCGGGCAGGGCCTTCTCCATCTGCTGGAAGGCGATCGCCAGCTCGTAGAGCGTATCGTCGCGCGCCTCGTCTGCGCGCGGCGCCTGGCTGGTGGGGCCGATGAAGGTCCCGGAAAAAAGATACGACAGCGCCGGATGGTTCTGCCAGTAGGTGATAAGACTCTTCAGCACGTCGGGACGGCGCAGCCACAGGCTGTCCGCCGGCGCTGCGCCGCCGAGCGTGACGTGGTTGCCGCCCCCGGTGCCGGTGTGGCGGCCATCGAGCATGAACTTTTCCGTGCCGAGCCGCGCCTGCCGCGCTTCTTCGTAGAGGACGCCGGTGTTCTCCACCAGCTCGCGCCAGCTCGAAGCCGGGTGGATGTTCACTTCGATCACGCCCGGGTCGGGCGTCACGGCGAGGTGGCGGATGCGCGCATCGCGCGGCGGCGCATAGCCTTCGATGCGCAGCGGCATCCGCAGGCGCGCCGCGGTTTTCTCCACGGCGGCGATCAGCGCGAGGTAATCCTCGATGCGATTGAGCGGCGGCAGAAAGACGTTCAGCCGCCCATCGCGCACTTCGACGCAAAGCGCGGTATGGATGACTTCGCGCGGCTGCGGATTTTCCGTCGGTTTATCGACTGCGCGCGCGGATGGTTCGGGGCCGTTGTGCGCATCGTCGAGCGCCGGCCGCTCTTCGAACGGATCGACCGGGAACTCCCGCTCCCTCTCCCCAGGTAGCACCCAGGGTAGCGTCGCGAGCGGCAGCCGCAGGCCCATGGGCGAGTCGCCCGCAATCAGGTAGAGATGCTCGCGCTTGAGCGGCCATCGGCTGGAACGCCACTCGGCGTCGCCGATGCGCACGCTCCTGCCGCGCGCCTTCGCTGGCGGCCGCTCGGCCGGCTTCAACGGCAGTACGTAGCCCGCGGCCTCACCCAAGCCTTGATCCAGCACTCGCGCAAGCCGCCTGCGCTCGTCCGCATCCTTCAGGTCCGCCTTGAGCGGATCCACGTTGACCGGCAAGGCGTGCTCCTGCTGCAGCATCTGCCACACGTCCTCGAAGGCGGGAATGACGTGGCCGGGATGGAGCGCGAGGCGGCCGGCGAGCGCCTGCGCGAACTTCTTTGCGTCTGCCGGCGTGAAGCCGTAATCCTTGCCGTCCTCCGCAACCAGCGCCGCGTCGCGCCAGACGGGCTTGCCGTCCACGCGCCAGTAGGCGCCGAGCGCCCAGCGCGGCAGCGGTTCGCCCGGATACCACTTGCCCTGGCCGAAGTGCAGCAGCGCCCCGGGCGCAAAGCGGGCCTGCAGCCGGCGCAGGAGCTGCTGCGCAAGATCGAGCTTCTTCGGCGACAGCGCGCTGATATTCCATTCCGGCCCATCCATGTCGTCGATCGAAACGAAAGTCGGCTCGCCGCCCTGGGTAAGCCGCACGTCGCGCGACTTCAGTTCCGCATCCACCCGCTCGCCGAGCGCATCCATGGCGAGCCAATCCTCCTCGGCATACGGCTTGGTGACGCGCGGGGCTTCCCACACCCGCTCGAGCTTCATCGAGTGCGAGAACTCGGACTGGCACGGCTCGGTGTGGCCGGTCACCGGCGCGGCGCTCGCAGGCTCGGGGGTGCAGGCGAGCGGGATATGCCCTTCGCCGGCGAGCAGGCCCGAGGTCGGGTCGAGCCCCACCCAGCCGGCGCCGGGCAGATACACCTCGCACCAGGCATGCAGGTCGGTGAAATCCACCTCCGTCCCGGACGGTCCGTCGAGCGATTTCACGTCGGGCTTCAACTGGATGAGGTAGCCCGAGACAAAGCGCGCCGCGAGCCCCAGGTGGCGCAGCAACTGCACCAGCAGCCACCCCGTATCGCGGCAGGAACCGCTCGCCTTCGCCAGCGTCTCCTCCGGTGTCTGGATGCCGGGCTCGAGCCGGATCAGGTAGCGCACGTCCTGCTGCAGCCGCTGGTTCAGTTCGACGAGGAAGTGGTTGGTGTGCTTCGGCTGCCGCGGCACCCCGGCGAGGTATGACGCGAACAGTGGCGTCGCCGGCAGCTTGATCAGGTAGGGTGCAAGCTCGGCGAGCTGCGATTCCTCGTAGCGAAACGGGAACTGGTCGGCGTAGGGCTCGAGAAAGAAGTCGAACGGGTTGATGACCGACATCTCGGCCACCAGGTCCACCTTGATCTCCAGCTCGCGCGTCTTCTCTGCGAACACGAGCCGCGCCAGATAGTTCGCTTGCGGGTCCTGCTGCCAGTTGATGAAGTGTTGCTCCGGGGTCACGCGCATCGAATAGGCGTGGATCGGCGTGCGCGTGTGCGGTGCGGGGCGCAGGCGAATGACCTGCGGGCCGAGCGCCACCGGCCGGTCGTAGCGGTAGCGCGTGACGTGGCTCAGGGCGACGTGGATCGACATGGCTAGGCCGCGCCCAGATAAGCGCGCTGGATGCGGCTGCCCAACTCGGCGAAATCTTCCAGACACGATTCCAGGTACTCGTGCAGCCCGCCCTGGAAGATCTCCTCGATGTTGGCGTGCGTGAGGCGCGCGTTCAGCTCGCTCGCGAGGCGTTTCGCGGGTGCGTCCTGCTGCCCGCGGGTGCGCCCCAGCGCCACCGTGATCTGGTCGAAGCAGGCGGCGAGCGAGCGCGGCATGCGCCGCTCGAGGATGAACAGTTCCGCCACCCGGATGGGCAAGATCTGGTCGCGGTAGAGGGCGCGGTAAGTCTCGAACGAGGACACCGAGCGCAACAGCGCCGCCCACTGGTAGTAGTCGAGCGCGCCGCCGACGTCCGCCACGCTCGGCAGCAGGAGGTGGTATTTCACGTCGAGGATGCGCGCAGTATTGTCGGCGCGCTCGAGAAAGGTGCCGATGCGCGAAAAATCGAACGCCTCGCCGCGCACGATGGTGCCGTAAGTGACGCCGCGGAAGAGGTGGCTGCGCTCCTTCACCCAGTCGAAGAACTTCATCGCCGCCGCGCCGTCGAGCTTGGCGCGGCGCAAGCCGCGCATCTCGAGCCAGGTGGCGTTCAGCGTCTCCCACATCTCGGAGGTGATCTGCCAGCGCACCTCGTGCGCGCTTTCGCGCGCGAGGCGCAGGCACGAGTAGATCGACGATGCGCTGGCGTCGTTGAGCGCGAGGAACTCGATCAGGCTCTTCAGCGTGACCGCGCCGTGTTGGGCGAAGAAGTCCTCCGCGGTACCGGTGATGGTGAGCGGCGCGATCAGGTTCTGCTGCCGCACCTCCTTCGAGCCGAACACCGCGAGGTCCGAAGTGACGCCCAGGATGCGCGCCATGTTCTCGGCGCGCTCCATCTGGCGCGACATCCAGAAGATGCGGTCGGCGACGCGCGAGAGCATCAGTCGACCACCCAGGTATCCTTGGTGCCGCCGCCCTGCGAGGAGTTGACCACCAGCGAGCCGGCCTTGAGCGCGACGCGCGTGAGCCCGCCGGGAACGAGCTTCACCTCCTTGCCCGAGAGCACGAACGGCCGCAGGTCGACGTGGCGCGGCGCGATGCCCCGCGCGACGAAGGTCGGGCAGGTCGACAGGGAAAGCGTCGGCTGGGCGATGTAGTTGGCGGCGTTGGCGCGCAGGCGGGTGCGAAACGCCTTGAGTTGCGCCTTGGTCGCGGCCGGTCCGACGAGCATCCCGTAGCCGCCCGAGCCCTGCACTTCCTTCACCACCAGCTCATCCAGATGTCCGAGCACGTACTTCAGATCGTCCGGCTTGCGGCATTGCCAGGTCTGGACGTTGGCGAGGATCGGCTCCTCGCCGAGGTAGAAGCGGATCATCTCGGGCACGTACGGGTAGGTGGACTTGTCGTCCGCGACGCCGGTGCCGATCGCGTTCGCCAGCGCGACGTTGCCGGCGCGATAGGCCGCGACCAGCCCGCGCACGCCGAGCACGGAATCGGGCCGGAAGGCGAGCGGATCGAGAAAGGCGTCGTCGATCCTGCGGTAGATCACGTCCACGCGCTGCGGGCCGGCGGTGGTGCGCATAAATACCCGCTCGTCCTTGACGAACAGGTCGCTGCCCTCGACCAGCTCGACCCCCATCTGCTGTGCGAGGAATGCGTGCTCGAAATAGGCGCTGTTGTGGGGACCCGGGGTGAGCACCACCACGCTCGCGTCGCGCGGCACGCGCGGCGAGGCTGCGCCGCGCAGCGTCTCGAGCAGCAGCGCCGGGTAGTGCTCGACCGGCAGCACCTGCTGGCGCGCGAAAAGCTCCGGAAACAGGCGCAGCATCATCTTGCGGTTCTCGAGCATGTAGGACACACCCGACGGCGTGCGCAGGTTGTCTTCGAGCACGTACCAGTTGCCGTCCTCGTGGCGCACCAGATCGATCCCCGCGATGTGCGAGTACACGCCGTTCGGCAGGTTGAGCCCGCGCATCACCGGCTGGTAGGCATCGTGGCGCGTCACCTGCTCTTCGGGGATGATGCCCGCCTTGAGAATCGCCTGGCCGTGATAGATGTCGTGCAGGAAGCGGTTGAGCGCGGTGACGCGCTGCTTCAGACCGCGTTCCAGTGCGTCCCATTCCGCCTTGGGAATGACGCGGGGCACGATGTCGAAGGGAATCAGGCGCTCGTCGCCCTGCTTGTCGCCGTACACCGCGAAGGTGATGCCGACGCGATGGAACAGCAGATCGGCCTCGCGCCGCTTTTCGGCCACGCGCGCGGGGGGCGTCTCGGCAAGCCATTCCGCGAGCGGACGGAAGTGCGGGCGCACTTCGCCGTTCGCGTCGCGCATCTCGTCGTATTGGCGCCGTTCCACTCTGAACCCCCAATGGAACACGCAGAGCAAACCGCGTGCCAATGCGCGCGGTGTTTAAACATCAACAGCTTACCGCATCGACGCCGGAATAGGAGGCACCGCCGTGGTGCAGGCCGCGGCGAAGCGCGGCTAGTAGGCGAGCCCGCGCGGGCGCTTGGCCGAGACCACTCGGGTGTTGACGCCGACCCAGTTCAGGCCGCCGAATAGTCGCGCATGCTCGATCTTGACGCAGCGGTCCATGACCGAGTCGAGGCCCGCGGTGCGCGCTTTCGCGTCCGCCGCTTCGTTCTTCACGCCGATCTGCTGCCACAGCACCCTGGCGCCGATCGCGATCGCTTCCTCGGCGACCGGAATCACGTCCGCGGTCTTGCGGAAAACATCCACCAGCTCGACCTTGCAGGGGATTTCGCGCAGGCTGGCATAGCAGCGCTCGCCAAGCAGCGTCTGGCCGGCGTAGCGCGGATTCACCGGGATCACGCGATAGCCGTGCTCCTGCATGTACTTGGCAGCGAAGTAGCTGGGGCGGAACCAGTCCGCCGAAAGTCCGACCACCGCGATGACGCGGTGGTCCTTGAGTATCCTGCGTAGAGTGTCGTCCATGGCGGCCGACTATACCTCAGGGCGGAGCGCAGCCTGGGCACCTATAATCTTCGCCCATGGACGCGCCGCATCCCCAGGTGATCCAACTGCTCGAGCGCGCTGCCCGGTCGCCGCTGCCGCTGTATCACACGGTGCCGCCGCACGTGGCGCGGCGCCTGTATCGCGACACGCGTTCGCTGGTCGCGCCGGCAGCGCCCGAGGTTTCCGAGGTGCGCCTGATGGTGATCGCCAATGCCGTGGCGGTGCGCGCGTACCGGCCGGCGGGCGCCGCGCGCACGGAAGTGCTGCCCGCGCTCGTTTTTTTCCATGGCGGCGGCTACGTGATCGGCGACCTCGACACGCATGACGTACTGTGCCGCCAGCTTGCGAACGGGGCGCGCTGCGCGGTTTTTGCGGTGGACTACCGGCTCGCGCCCGAAGACCCGTTTCCGGCGGCGCTCGAGGACTGCGTTGCCGCGACGCGATACGTATGCGCGCAGGCGAAGGCACTCGGGGTGGATGCGGATCGCATCGCGGTCGGCGGCGACAGCGCCGGCGGGAATCTGGCGACCGTGGTGGCGCTCGATGCGCGCGACGCGGGCGGACCGGCCCTGTGCTTGCAGCTGCTCATCTACCCGGCGACGGATCAGCGCTGCGGATTCGCATCGCACGAGCGCAACGGCGACGGCTATCTCCTGACGCGCCAGGCGATCGGCTATTTTCGCGGCCACTATCTGCCGCGCCGGGCCGACTGGCTCGACTGGCGCGCGTCGCCCCTGTTGGCGGAAAACCTGGCGGCGCTGCCCCCGGCGTTCGTGCTCACCGCCGGGTTCGATCCCCTGGTGGACGAGGGCCGGGCTTATGCCGAGCGCCTGGCCAAGGCGAACGTCGCAGTGGCCTACCGCGAGTATCCCGACATGATCCATGGCTTCATCACCTTCGGCGGCGTGCTCGACACCGCGAACGAGGCAGTCGCCGAATGCAGCGCGCGTCTGAGCGCCGCATTCGAAGGAGTTCCTGCATGAAGGAGCAGCCGAGGGCGCGCCACGGCGGACAAATTCTCGCCGACGCGCTCGTCGCGCATGGCGCAACCCTCGCCTTCGGCGTTCCCGGCGAGAGCTATCTGCCGGTGCTCGATGGCCTGCACGACGTGCGCGAGCGCCTGCGCTTCGTCATCTGCCGGCAGGAGGGCGGTGCCTCCTACATGGCCGAAGCCCATGCCAAGTTGACCGGCGAACCGGGCGTGCTGATCGTGACGCGCGGGCCTGGCGCGACCAACGGCTCGGTGGGCGTGCATACCGCGCTGCAGGATTCGTCGCCTATGGTGATCTTCGTAGGCCAGGTGGGCACCGAGATGAGCGAGCGCGAGGCGTTTCAGGAGATCGACTATCGCCGCATGTACGGCCCGCTCACCAAGTGGGTTGGACAAATCGATCGCGTGGAGCGCATTCCGGAGTACGTCAGCCACGCCTTTCATACCGCGATGGCAGGACGCCCCGGGCCGGTGCTGCTCGCCCTGCCGGAGGACATGCTCTATCGGGAAGCCGCCGTCAGCGATGCGCCGCGCTACCACACGGTGCGTGCAGCGCCGTCAGCGCGCGACCTCGAGGAGCTCGGCCGGCTGCTCTCCGCGGCGGCGCGGCCGCTCGTGATCGCGGGAGGCGGCGGCTGGACCATCGCAGCGATGGACGACCTGAGTGCCTGGGCGCAAGACGCCGGTTTGCCGGTGGCCTGCTCGTTCCGGCGCCAGGACTACTTCGACAACCGGCAGCCGAATTATGCGGGCGACATCGGGATCGGCATCAACCCGAAGCTCGCGCAACGCGTGAAGGATGCCGACCTGCTGCTGGTGATCGGGGCACGACTGGGCGAAATCACGACCGGCGGCTACACGCTGCTCGAAGTCCCTGTGCCACGGCAGACCCTGGTGCACGTGCACGCGGGCGCGGAGGAGCTCGGGCGCGTCTATGCCGCGCGGCTGCCGATCAATTCCGGCATGGCGCAGTTCGTCAGCGCGCTCAAGGATCTTCGCGTACGCGGCGATCGATGGCAGGAATGGACGCGCGCCGCGCGCACCGACTATGAAGCCTGGAGCGCGCCGCGGCCCATGCCCGGCCGGGTGCAACTGGGCGAAGTCGCGGCATGGCTTTCCGACACGCTGCCCGAGGACGCGATCGTGGCGAATGGCGCGGGCAACTTTGCGGTCTGGCTCAATCGCCACTTCCGCTACAAGCGCGGCCGCACGCAGCTCGCGCCGACCAGCGGCTCGATGGGCTACAGCGTGCCCTCGGCGGTCGCGGCCTCGATCGCCTTTCCGCAGCGCACCGTCGTCGGCTGGGCGGGCGACGGCGATTTCCTGATGCACGGGCAGGAGCTGGCCACCGCGGCGCAATACGGCGCGGCGCCGATCGTGGTGGTGGTCAACAACGGCATGTACGGCACGATCCGCATGCACCAGGAGCGCGAGTACCCGCAGCGCGTTTTGGGCACCGAGCTGAAGAATCCCGATTTCGCCGCCTACGCACGCGCTTTCGGCGGGCATGGCGAGCAGGTCGAGGAAACGGCGCAGTTCGCGCCGGCGTTCGAGCGCGCGCGTGCCTCGGGCCGGCTCGCGGTGATCGAGGTCCGCATCGATCCGGAAGCGATCACGCCGAACACCACGCTGAGCGCCATCCGGCAGGCGGCGCGCCAGGCGCGTTAACCCTTTTTCGCCGCGGTTCCGTTTCAGGAGATCGGGCGACTCGCCCGTCAACCTGAGAGGAGATTGCAATGCGCACCGTGAAATCGTTCGCAGCGGCGCTGGCCGTTGCGCTGGTCACGCCCGCTTGGGCCGTGGGCGGCATGGCCGAGCTGTCCGTGTTCGACCGCAGCGAGGACAGGCTGCTGCCGCTGCATTGGCACGACGGGCGTGCCTGGGTGGTCGGCAAGCCCGGCAACGAGTACCAGGTCGTGCTGCGCTACCGGCCCCAGGCGCGCTTTGCCACCTGGCTGTATACGATCGCGCATCATCGGCTGGTCGATCACTGGCGGCGCCACGAGTTGCGCACCCTGTCGCTCGACGACGAGGAAGCGGCCAAGAGCCGGCTGCGGTACGCGTATTCGCGCTTGAAAGCGGCGCTCGGCGATGTCTGAGCCCGATCGCGATCCCGCGGTGTCGCAGCGCTATCGCGAGCTGCCACGCGAGGAGCCGCCGGAAGCCTGGCTGGCGCGGATTGCAGAGCTGAGGCGCGCGGGACGCCATGCCGAGGCCGATGAGTCTTACGCCGGGTTCCGGCGGCGCTATCCCGATTACCGGATTGCAGAGGCGCTGCGCAAGCAGGTGCTGCCGCGCTGATCCGCGCCGGCGCGCCCGAGCTGGGCTAGCGCGGTTTCCAGTTCGCGGCGTACACGGCGTAGGCCGGGATGCCGGTGTTGCGGTAGAGCACCACGCCGTGATCGCGCCAGAGATGATGCGCATCGTCGGTACGCCCGGCGGCATGCGCGCCGGCCATGCCGGCGAGCAGCGCGAACTTCGCCCAAGCCAGGGTATCGAAGCGGCGCTGATCGAGCAGCGTGCGGGCGCGCTCGAACATCTGGTCGCCGTCACGCCGTGCCACGGCGGCGTAGAACTCGAAGCGCTGCCGTATTTCGGCGTTCATGGCTGGCGGCGCACAGCCGGTCCAGCGCGGCTCGAGCCAGAGCGGCCGGCGTTTCTCCGGCGCCAGGTGCGCCAGCGTCAACTCGGCCGCGAACTGCAGCTGCTCCAGCGTGTAGCGCGGCGGCTTGGCGCCGCACAATGCGCCTGGGCGCTTGAGCGCAAGCAGCGCGGCACGCACTTCGGCATCGGACGCCGCTGCCGGATCGGCAGCCGGGTCGAGCAGTATTTGCTGCAGCTCGAGGGCACGATTTTGCGCGGCCAGGCGCAGGGACCCTTCCTTGTCCACCCGCGCGCCCAGAAACGCCGGTTCCACGCCGGCCAGCATCTCGTACAGCGGCACCGGCGCAAGGGCCCCTTGCACCAGCGCGTTGGCGCTTCGCTGCGCGAAGCGGGCGCGCGCCGCTTCGAGCTGCACGTAGGGCCGGTAGTCGGAATTCACCGGCGCTTCGAGCGGCGCGAGCAGCTGCAGGACATGGCGGCGGTTGCCGAGCCGGCGCGCACCGACGTGCTCGCGCCCGGTCACGCCGATGCGTTTGAGTTCGTCCAGGAACTCGGGCTCGTTGTGCGGCAGCTCGCCCAGCTGGGGCACCTGGCCGGTGGCCACCGCGATTGCAATCAGGTCGCCGCGGCTCGCCTCGAAGACTTCGAAGTCGGCGAAGTTTTCCGCCAAGGCGCCGAACACCGAGGCGAGCAACCGGTCGTCGAACTCGTAGTACTGCAGCCACTGCACGAACAGGCCCTGCGGCGCGAGGTGGCGCTTGATGTCGCGGTAGAACTCGGTCGTGAACAGCCCCGCGACGCCGTTGACCCAGGGGTTCGAGGGCTCCGAAATGATCACGTCGTAGCGCTGGCCGTGGCGCGCGAAGTAACTCTTGGCGTCCTCGTAGTGCACGCGGCTGCGCGGGTCGTCGAACGGCCGCCGCACGCGCGGCGCAAAGCCGTGCGCGCCGGCCACCATGGCCGGTTCGATCTCGATCGTGTCGAGCACGCCCAGTGCGCGGTGCGTCAGCAGCACTTCGGCGGTGAGGCCCGAGCCGAAGCCGATGCTGGCGACGCGCCGGGCATCGGCCTTGAGCAGCAGCGGCAGCGCACCGAGCAGCGTCATCGTGTACTCGTCCTCGATCGGCGGCAGCGACGGATTCAGACGGATCGAGGCATCCGGTTTGCCGTTGGTGGTGATGGTGACGATACCGCCGGCGGCGACACGCAACGCCACCGAGGCGGTCTTGCCATCGCGGTAGAAGGCGACGCGCTGGCTCTCCGGCTGCGCCTTGCCGTAGCGGAAGACCCCGGACGAAAGCCGCTCGGTGTCGAGTACCGCGGCGCGCGCCGTCAACGCGGCAGCGAGCAGGCCCACGGCCACCGCGGCAAAGCCCTCGGCGCGCTGGCGCAGCGCGCCGGAGGCTCGCAGCAGCCATGCACCCAGCAGCATGTCGAGCGCGGCGCCGACGATCAGCGCGAGCTTGACGCCGAGTTCGGGCATGAATACGTGAACCGCGAGCAGCACGCCCGCGATCGCGCCGAGCGTATTGGCCGCGTAGACCTGGCCGATCGCGCGCTCGCCGTGGCCGCCGCGCAGCAACGCGTGAGTGAACAGCGGCAGCGTCACCCCGGCGAGAAAGGTCGCGGGCAGCATCACGGCGAAGGCGATGGCGTGGCTGAAGAGATTGAACAGCGGATAGGCCGCGTCCTCGCGCCGCAGCGCGGTGAGCGCCCATTCCATCCAGTCGAAGCTCATGTGGTAGACGTACAGCGTGGCCAGTGCCGCCAGCCCCATGCACAGCTGCACCAGCCCGCCGAAGCGCAGCGGATTGTCGAGGCGGTCGATGCGCCGGCGCGCCCAGAGCCCCCCCAGCGCCAGCCCGGTGATGAACGCCGAGAGCATCAGCTCGAAGGCCTGGAACGAGGAACCGAGCACGAGCGAGAGCATGCGGATCCACACGATCTCGTAGACGAACGACGCGGCCCCGGTGATGAAAGCCGCCGCGAGCAGCAGGCGCACGACCTGGCGGCCTGCGGCCGGCGCGCCGGCGGCCGGCGCGGCCGTGAAGGCCCGGGGTTCACCGCTCCGAGCGAGCAGCAGCACGATCGCGGCGAGCGCGAGATTCATCGCACCGCCGAGGCGCATCGTTCCGGCGAGTCCGAATCGATCGAGCAGCCAGAATCCGGCCGCGAGGGCTCCCGCCGCGGCACCGATCGAATTGGTGAAATAGAGCAGCGCCAGGTGATGGCCGCTCGCCGCCGGGCCGCGACGGATCACCGCGCCGCTCATGAGCGGAAAGGTCATGCCGAGCAGCACCGTCTGCGGCACGATCAGCAGCGCGCACAGCGCGTACTTGTAGGTCTCGACCGCATCGGGCGAGCCCAGCGCCGGCAGGACGTGCTCGAGCGAAGCCTGCGTCGCCCAGACGAACACCGGATCGAACGCGAATGCGGCGAGCCCGATCGCGGCCTCGATCGCGCCATAAGCCGCCAGCAGGTTCGGCAGGCGCGCGCTGCAGCGGCTCGCGAGCCAGGCACCGAGCGCCATGCCGCCCATGAATGCCGCCAGCACGAAGGACTGCGCGAACGCCGCGGCGCCGAGGAAGAGCTTCAGGTAGTGCGACCAGAGCGATTCGTAGATCAGGCCGGTGAAGCCCGAAAGCGTGAACAGGGCGAACAGCACCCCGGTACCGAGCGGCAAGCGCATCGCGCGGCTAGCGCGCCGGGGACTCGCCCGCGACCTGCAGGAACACGGCGCAGGAGTCGAGCTTGCCCAGTTGCGCGCGCCGTCCGGCCTGGAACTGGCTGCGAACCAGCGCGGCAATCGGCGCCGGGCGGTCGAGCTCGGCGGCAAGCGCGACGAAATAGCGCAGGTCCTTTTCCATCAGCTCGAGCTGGAACTGGGGTGCGAAGTCGCGCTTGAAAATCTTGGGCAGCTTGGCTTTCAGAAGACGCGACCCGGCAGCGCCCTCGCCGAGGATCTCGAGCGCCGCCGCGCGGTCGATCCCCGCGGCCTCGGTGACCTGCGCGGCTTCCGCCAGCGCCGCGGTGGTGATTCCGGAGAGCATGTTGTTGACCAGCTTGATCGTCGCACCGGCGCCCGCATCGCCCATGCGCTTCGCCAGCCGGCCCATCGCCCGGAACAGCGGCTGCGCGCGCTCGAAAGCGTCCGCGGCGCCGCCGGCCATGAAAACGAGCTCGCGGCTTGCCGCCTGCGCGATCGAGCCCGAGACCGGTGCATCGAGATAGCTCGCGCCCTTTGCCGCCGCCGCGCTGCCGATTTCGCGCGCGAGCCCGGGGGTAATGGTGCTCGAATCGACGATGACCGCGCCGCTTTCGATCGCGGCGAGAACGCCGTGTGACCCCAGCATGACTTCGCGCGCGGCCGCGTCGTCGGCGACCATCGAGACGACGAACGCGGCGCCGCGCGCCGCCGCCGCCGGCGAATCGGCGACCGCGATGCCCAGCTCGGAAAAGGGTTTCGCTTTCGCGCGGTCGCGGTTGTAGAGGCGCAGCTCGAAGCCCGCGGCGTGCAGGTTCAGCGCCATGCGCGAGCCCATCGCGCCAAGCCCCACGAATGCAACCGTGCTCATCGTCGTCGCTCTCCTCGCGCCTCGCGGCAGACTGCTAGACTACCAAATGAACCGCCTCCCCGGCGCGGGAGACGACTATGCGAACCGAGCAAGGCAAGTCCGAGCGTCTTGAAGCCGTGGTCGCGATGCTGCGCGGCAAAGTGGCGCGCGAGAGCCGCGCGCCGCTGGAACGCTTCGCGCGCGAGTACTACGGCCGCCTCGACCCGGAGGACATCGCCGAGCGCGCGCCGGCCGATCTGTGCGGCGCGGCGCTCTCGCACTGGAACTTCGCGCAGCGCCGCGAGCCGGGCCGGGCGCGGCTGCGCGTGTTCAACCCGGCGCTCGAGGAGCACGGCTGGCAGTCGCCGCACACGATCATCGAGATCGTCAACGACGACATGCCGTTCCTGGTGGACTCGGTGACGATGGAGGTGAACCGCCACGGGCTGACGCTGCACCTCATCATTCATCCGATCGTGGCGGGCGAATCGATCATGCACGTCGAGGTCGATCGGATCACCGAGGCGGCGAAGCGCGAGGAGCTGCAGGCCGATCTCGAACGCATTCTCGGAGACGTGCGCGTGGCGGTCGAGGATTGGCGCAAGATGACGGCGCAGGCGCGCAGCCTCGCGGCCGGGCTCGAGCGCCAGCCGCCGCCCTTGGGCGCGGAGGAGCTGGCCGAAGGCCGGGCGTTTCTCGAGTGGCTGGCCGACGATCACTTCACGTTCCTCGGCTACCGCTGCCACGATCTGGTCACGCTGGACGGGCGCGACGCGCTGCAGGTGGTGCGCGGCTCGGGGCTGGGCGTCCTGCGCGAGACCGCGTCGCGCAGCCTCTCGACGAGCTTCGCCGCCCTGCCGTCACCGACGCGCGTCTACGCGCGCGTGAAAGACCTGCTGACTCTCACCAAGTCGAACTCCCGCTCGACCGTGCACCGGCCCGGCTATCTCGACTCGATCGGCATCAAACGCTACGACGAGCGCGGCGAAGTGTGCGGCGAGCACCGTTTTCTCGGCCTGTATACGCATACCGCGTACAGCGCGAGTCCCTCCGAGATTCCGCTGTTGCGGCGCAAGGTGGCCAACGTCGTCGCCCGCGGAGGCTTCGCTTCCGCTGGGCACGCCGCCAAGGCGCTCGAAACCATCCTCGCGAACTACCCGCGCGACGAGCTGTTCATGATCGGCGAGGACGAGCTCTGGGAGACCGCGGCCGGCATCCTGCACCTGGGGGAGCGGCAGCGCTTTCGCCTGTTCGTGCGGCGCGACCCGTTCGAGCGGTTCCTGGCGTGCCTCATTTATGCGCCGCGCGAGCACTACAGCACCGAGCTGCGCGGCAAATGGCAGGCGATCCTCACCGAGGCGTTCAACGGCCAGAGCTCGGACTTCAACGTGCACCTGTCGGAATCGGCGCTCGTGCGTGTCCTCATGACGGTGCGCACCAGCCCGGGAAGCATTCCCGCGTACGACGTGCACGCGATCGAACGGCGGCTCGCGGCGGCCGCGCGGCGCTGGGAGGATGACCTCAAGCTGGCGCTCGTCGAGCAGCTCGGGGAGGCTCGCGGCAACGCGCTGTGGCGGCAGTTCGGCACGGCCTTCCCCGCGGCGTACCGCGAGGACTTTCCGGCGCCGAGCGCGGTGCCCGACCTCGAGTTGATGGAGCGGGTCGCGGCGAGCGGCGCGCTCGGCATGAGCCTGTACCGGCCGCTCGAGGCGCCGCCGGGAACGATGCGCTTCAAGCTCGTGCGCAAGGGCGCCCCGATCGCGCTCTCGGACAGCCTGCCGATGCTCGAGCGCATGGGCCTGCGCGTGGTGGAGGAACGGCCGTACCGCGTCGCGACGCCGGGTGCCGAGCTTTCGATCGACGATTTCAGCGTCTCGGCAGCGGGACAGGCCGACATCGAGATCGACGCGGTGCACCGGATCTTCGAGGACGCTTTCGGGCGCGTGTTCGCCGGCGAGATCGAGAACGACGACTTCAATCGCCTGGTGCTGGCGGCGCGCCTCCCTGCGCAAGAGATCGTCGTCCTGCGCGCCTATGCGAGGTACCTGCGCCAGATCGGTTTCCCGCTGTCGCAGGCGTTCATCCAGGCGGCGATGGCGAATCATCCGCTGGTCGCGCGCATGCTGGTGAGTCTCTACCGGCTGCGCTTCGACCCCGAGGCCGCCGATGACGAGGCCGCGGCGCGGCAGGTAGGCGCGATCGAGCGGGCGCTCGACAAGGTGGACAACCTGAGCGAAGACCGGGTGCTGCGGCAATACCTCGCGCTCGTCCTCGCCACCACGCGCACGAACTACTGGCGGCGCGACGCCGGCGGCAAACGCCGGTCGTTCCTCTCCTTCAAGCTCGATCCGTCGAAGGTGCCGGGCCTGCCCGAGCCCAAGCCGATGTTCGAGATCTTCGTCTACTCGGCGCGCTTCGAGGGCGTGCACCTGCGCGGCGGCAGGGTGGCGCGCGGCGGACTTCGCTGGTCGGACCGGCCGGAGGATTTCCGCACCGAGGTGCTCGGCCTGGTGAAGGCGCAGATGGTGAAGAACGCGGTGATCGTGCCGGTGGGCTCGAAGGGCGGCTTTGTCCTCAAGCGCGCGCCCAACCCTGCGGAGCGCGAGGCCTTCCTCAAGGAGGGCGTCGCCTGTTACCAGGATTACCTGCGCGGGCTGCTCGACCTGACCGACAACCTTGTCGGAGGCAAGGTGGTGCCGCCGCCGCAGCTGCGGCGCCACGACGCGGACGATCCGTACCTCGTCGTCGCCGCCGACAAGGGCACGGCGAGCTTCTCCGATTACGCCAACGCGATCAGCCGGGAGTACGGCTTCTGGCTCGACGATGCCTTTGCCTCGGGCGGATCGGCGGGCTACGACCACAAGGCGATGGGCATCACGGCGCGCGGCGCCTGGGAGTCGGTCAAGCGCCACTTCCGCGAGATGGGGCTCGACACCCAGGCGAGCGGCTTCACCGTGGTCGGAATCGGCGACATGCAGGGCGACGTGTTCGGCAACGGCATGCTCCTCTCGGCGCACATCCGGCTGGTGGCGGCGTTCGATCATCGCCACGTCTTCCTCGACCCGGACCCGGATCCGGCGGCGAGCTTCGCCGAGCGCAAGCGCCTCTTCGGCCTGGCGCGCTCCTCGTGGGCGGATTACGACGCGGGGCTGATCTCGCAGGGCGGCGGGGTGTGGCCGCGCGCCGCGAAGTCGATTCCGCTTTCACCCGAGGCGCGGCGCGCGCTCGGCATCGAGGCGGCGAGCCTGGCGCCGAACGAGCTGCTCGGCGCGATCCTCAAGGCGCCGGTGGACCTCGTCTACAACGGCGGCATCGG
>Ga0156179_1248_pt2 | contig 17303 bp, 14 predicted proteins | sample RifCSPlowO2_12_FD_107832 | JGI IMG/M metagenome (GOLD analysis project Ga0156179, IMG submission 107832) | Betaproteobacteria bacterium RIFCSPLOWO2_12_FULL_67_28 | reverse complement strand
GGCAGCCAGAGCACGATCTCGGGCACAAAGGTGCAGAGAAAGAGTGTCGCAAGCAGCGGCACAAGCCAGGGCAGGATCGCGATCGTGGTGCGCTCGAAGGACAGCTTCGCGACCCGCGACAGCACGAACAGCACCGTGCCCATCGGCGGATGCAGCAGCCCGATCATCAGGTTGAGCACCATGACCAGGCCAAAATGCACCGTGTCGATACCGAACTTCAGGCAGATCGGAATCAGGATCGGCACCAGCAGCGTGATCGCCGCGGTGGGCTCGAGGAAGCAGCCTACGAACAGCATCAGCAGGTTCGCCAGCAGCAGGAACATGTTCGGATCCTGCGTGAAGGCGAGCACCCATGCGGCCACGGCGTCGGTGACGCGCGTCACGGTGAGGAGCCAGCCGAAGATCGACGCCGCGGCGACGATGAACAGCACCGCCGCGGTGGTCTCGATCGTGTCCATGGTGAGCTTCACCAGGCGCCGCCAGTCGAGCGTCCGGTACCACACCAGCCCCAGGAAGAGGGCCCAGAGCGAGGCGGCAATCGCGCCTTCGGTGGGCGTGAACACGCCCAGCGTCATGCCGCCGATCAGCATCACCGGCGTGAGCAGCGCCATGACCGCGGAGAAATTGAAGAATTTGTCCAGCAGCAGCAGGACGCCAAAGGCGGCGATCACCGCCCAGCCGCCGGGCACGCCGAGCGTGAACAACAGCCACGCCGAGCCCGGCACGCAGGCCACGGTGACGATCTCGAGCGCCGCTTTGGCGAGCTTTACGGCGGAAAACGGCACATCGCGCCCGTAATTGCGCGTGTGCGCGAAATACGCCACGGTTGCCATCATCACCAGCCCCATCAGGATTCCCGGGATCACGCCGGCGAGGAACAGCTGCCCGATCGAGACGCCGGCCATCATGCCGTAGATGACGAAGGGCAACGAGGGCGGAATGATCGGGCCCACCGTCGCCGAAGCCGCCGTGACGCCCACGGCGAACTCGGTCGAGTAGCCATGGTCCTTCATCGCCTTGATTTCGATCGTGCCGAGCCCCGCCGCGTCCGCGATCGCGGTGCCCGACATGCCGGCGAAGATCATCGATCCGACGACGTTGACGTGGCCGAGCCCGCCCTTCAGCCAGCCCACCAGCGCAAGCGCAAAGTTATAGATGCGATTGGTGATGCCGGCGGAATTCATCAGGTTGCCCGCCCAGATGAAAAATGGCACCGCCAGCAGAGGGAACGAATCGACCCCGCCGTACATGCGGTGGATGATGACGAAATCGGGAATGTTGCCCGACACCATGACGTACACGAGCGATGCGCCCGCCATCGCGATGGCGACCGGCAGGCCGCTCGCCATCAGCGCGACGAAGGTCCCCATCATGCCGGCGCCCGTCACTTCGTTTCCTCGAATCCCTGCACGCTGCCGTGGTTCTCGAGCGCGGCCTCCGGGCGCTCGAGAATGCTGTAGCCGAGCCTCCAGTGGCGCCAGGCGACTTCGAGCGAGCGCCAGAACATGAGCGCGAAGCCGAACAGCATGGCGCCGAACACCCAACCCATCGGCAGATCGACGATCGCCATGCGGCTCGAGCCGATGCGCTGGATCAGCAGCCAGCACAACCAGGTGGCGTAGCCGAGGAACAGTGCGCGCACGACATCCACCGCGGTGCTCAAGGCGCGCGCCACGGCGCGCGGAATGAGGCGGTAGAAGTAATCCACCTGGATGTGGTTATTCCGGCGCACCGACATTGCGGCGCCGACGAACACCACCGCGACCAGGAAATAGCGCGCGATCTCCTCGGTCCAACCGGCGGGGTCATCGAGCACGTAGCGGGTGAACACCTGGTAGAAGACGATCGCGGCCAGGATCCAGAACAGCGCGAACGCGATCCAGTCCTCCCACCGGTACACGCCCAGCTCAACCGCTTCGTCCTCGACGTGGAACTGCCCGTCGTCGCCGAGGACGTGTTCCTGCTCGGTGCTCATCAATGGTTGTCCCGCGGCACGAAGGCGCCGCTCTTGCCGACGAGGAAATCCAGGTCGGCGCCCTGGTCGGCCTGCAGCACGTGCTCGACGTAGAGCTTCCAGTAGCCGCGCTCCATCGGCGCCTTCGGCTGGCGCCACGCCGCGCGGCGCTGCGCGAGCGTGTTCTCGGGCACCAGCAGCTGCAGCCGGCGCTTGGCGACGTCGAGTTCGATCACGTCGCCGTTTTCCACCAAGGCGAGCGGCCCGCCGGCGGCTGCTTCCGGCGCCACGTGCAGCACCACGGTGCCGTAAGCGGTGCCCGACATGCGCGCATCCGAAATCCGCACCATGTCGGTGACGCCCTTTTTCAGGAGTTTGGGCGGCAGCGGCATGTTGCCGACCTCGGCCATGCCCGGATAGCCCCGCGGGCCGCAGTTCTTCAGCACCATCACCGAGCGCTCGTCGATGTCCAGCCGCGGGTCGTCGATGCGGGTATGGAAGTCCTCGATCGATTCGAACACCACGGCGCGGCCGCGGTGCCTGAGCAGCTTCGGCGTCGCCGCCGAGGGCTTGATGATCGCGCCGTCGGGACAGAGGTTGCCGCGCAGCACGGCGATGCCGGTGTCGCGCTTGAAGGGTTTCTTCATGCTGCGGATCACGTCGCGGTTCCAGCACGGCGCCTCGCGGTTGTTCTCCCAGATCGTGCCGCCGTTGACCGTGAGCGCGTCCTTGTGCAGCAGGCCGTGCTCGCCCAGTTCGCGCAGCACCGCAGGCAGCCCGCCGGCGTAGTAGAAGTCCTCCATCAGGTATTTGCCCGAGGGCATGAGGTTCGCGAGGCAGTGCACGCCGCGCCCGAGGCGGTCCCAATCCTCGAGCGCCAGATCGACGCCGATGCGGCGCGCGATGGCGATGAGATGGATCACCGCGTTGGTCGAGCCGCCGATCGCGGCGTTGGCGCGGATCGCGTTCTCGAATGCGGCCTTGGTGAGGATCTTCGACAGCGGCGTTTTTTCGCGCACCAGGTCCACGATGCGGCGCCCGGCCGAGCGCGCGAGCACGTTGCGCCGCGCGTCGACCGCCGGAATCGCGGCGTTGCCCGGCATGCCGACACCGAGCGCTTCGACCATCGAGGCCATGGTGGAGGCGGTACCCATGGTCATGCAATGGCCGTGCGAGCGGTGCATGCACGACTCGGCCTCGTGAAATTCGTCGACGCCGATTCTGCCGGCGCGCAGGTCCTCCGACATCGACCAGACGTTGGTGCCCGAACCGATGTCGCTGCCGCGGTACTTGCCCGAGAGCATCGGTCCGCCCGAGACCGCGATCGCGGGGATGTCGACGCTCGCCGCGCCCATCAGGAGGGCCGGCGTGGTCTTGTCGCAGCCCACCAGCAGCACCACGCCGTCGAGCGGGTTGGCGCGGATCGACTCCTCGACGTCCATGCTGGCGAGGTTGCGATAGAGCATGGCGGTGGGCCTGAGCAGCGTCTCGCCGAGCGACATCACCGGGAATTCGAGCGGAAAGCCGCCGGCTTCGAGAATCCCGGCCTTGACGTGCTCGGCGAGCGTGCGGAAGTGCGAATTGCACGGCACCAGCTCGGAGTAGGTGTTGCAGATGCCGATCACCGGGCGGCCGTCGAACTGGTCCTGCGGCACGCCGCGGTTCTTCACCCAGCTGCGGTAGATGAAGCCGTAGATGTCGTCGCGTCCGAACCAGCGCACGCTGCGCAATGCAGGAGTTTTTTTGGCCATGGTTGCAGTGACTTTCTCGAACGTTGGCGTTGCGGCGCAGGATCTTCTGCACCGCAGCGCGTCGTGGTTTCTCAGTAAGTAGCCCTTCCGCCTGAAATGTCGAACACGGCGCCGGTGGAAAAGGCGCAATCTTCGGAAGCGAGCCAGCAGACGAGCGCGGCGATCTCGTCCACCGCGACGAAGCGGGCCATGGGAATCTTGGACAGCATGAAGCCGATGTGCTGCTCGGTCATCTGGTCGAAGATCGCGGTCTTCGCCGCCGCCGGCGTGACGCAGTTGACCAGCACGCCGCTTTGCGCCAGTTCCTTGCCGAGCGACTTGGTGAGCGCGATCACGCCGGCCTTCGATGCCGAGTAGGCGACCGCGTTGGGGTTGCCTTCCTTGCCCGCGATCGAGGCAATGTTCACGATGCGGCCGTACTGCCGGCGCACCATGTGCGGCGCGACCGCGCGGCAGCACAGGAACTGGCTGGTGAGGTTGACGCGCAGCACCCGCTCCCATTCGTCCACCGGGTACTCGGTGGTCGGCGCGTTCAGGCCGGCGATGCCGGCGTTGTTCACCAGCACGTCGATCTGCGCCAGCAGTTCGAGCGCCGACTTGGTGCCGCGCTCGATTGCGGCCGGATCGGTGACATCGATCGCGTCGCCGGTCGCCGCGCCGCCCAGCGCCGCCACCGCTTTCGCGAGCAGCCGGTCGTCGCGGTCCCAGATGCGCACTTTCGCGCCCGAGGCCGCCAGGCGTTTCACGATCGCGAGGCCGATGCCCTGCGCGCCGCCGGTCACGATTGCCGTGCGGCCCTTGAAATCGAGTTGGTTCACCCGTTCACTCCTTGACCGCCCCGGTCATGCCCGAGACGTAGTACTCCACGAAAAACGAATACAGCACGGCGACCGGCAGCGAACCGAGCAGCGCCCCGGCCATGAGCGCGCCCCAGTGGTAGACGTCCCCCTCGACCAGCTCGGTAATCACTCCGACCGGCACCGTCTTCACCTCCGAGGACGAGATGAAGGTGAGCGCGTAGATGAACTCGTTCCAAGAAAGCGTGAACGCGAAAATGCCGGCGGAGATCAGCCCGGGCACCGCGAGCGGCAGGATGATCTTGGTGAGTACCTGCCAGCGCGTCGCACCGTCGATCAGCGCACATTCCTCCAGTTCGTAGGGGATGGTACGGAAGTACCCCATCAGGAGCCAGGTGCAAAACGGGATCAGGAATGTCGGGTAGGTGAGGATCAGCGCCCAGCGCGTATCGAAGAGGCCGAGCTGGAACACGATCGCGGCCAATGGAATGAAAAGGATCGACGGCGGCACCAGGTAGGCAAGGAAGATGGCGAGGCCCACCTGTTTCGATCCCTTGTAGCGCAGCCGCTCGATGGCATAGGCGGCGAACACGCTCGCGGCGAGCGACGTGAACGTCGACACCACCGAGACCAGGATCGTGTTCCACATCCACTGCGGATACTCGGTCTTGAACAGCAGCCGCTCGAAGTGTGCGAGCGTCGGACTGACGATCCAGAACGGGTTGGCGGCCTTGGAGACCAACTCCTCGTTCGGCTTGAACGAGGTCATCACCATCCAGTAAAAAGGAAACAGCAGCACGACCAGGAACACGATCAAGGGAAAGTACAGGGTTACCCAGCGGCGCGGCAGCGACTCCAGATAATCCATGCCGCGGCTGTCCTGCGTAGGCTCGCTCATGGCTTCATTTGTCCGTGCCGCCCTGCTGCCAGGCGCGGCGCTGCAGGCCGAAGTAGGAGAACAGGATCGCCGCCAGCAGGAACGGCACCATCGCCGTGGCGAGCGCCGCGCCCTCGCCGAGCGCACCGCCCGGGATCGCGCGCTGGAACGACAGCGTTGCCATGAGGTGGGTCGAGTTCAGCGGTCCGCCGCGCGTCAGCACGTAGATGAGCTGGAAGTCGGTGAAGGTGAACAGCACCGAGAAGGTCATCACTACCGCGATGATGGGCGTGAGCATCGGCAGCGTGACATGCCAGAACTTCTGCCATTCGCTGGCGCCGTCGAGCGCCGCAGCTTCATAGAGCGACGGCGCGATGGTCTGCAACCCGGCGAGCAGCGTAATGGCGACGAACGGAACGCCGCGCCAGATATTCGCTGCGATGGTCGAGAGGCGCGCGAGCCATGGATCGCCGAGGAAGTCGATGTAACGGTTGATGACGCCCATCTTGACCAGCGTCCACGAGAGGACCGAGAACTGCGAATCGTACAGCCACCAGAACGCGATTGCCGAAAGGGCGGTCGGCACGATGAACGGAAGCAGCACGATCGCGCGCAGGAACGCCTTGAACGGCAGGTGCTTGTTGAGCAGCAGCGCAAGCCAAAGCCCGAGCGCGAACTTGATCACGCTCGCGACAATCGTATAGAAGAGCGTGTTGAACAGCGACAACCGCGCGACGCTGTCGCCGAAGAGATAGATGAAGTTTTCCAGCCCGACCCATTCGCCGGAGCGCCCGATCTTGGCGTCGGTGAAGCCGAGCCAGGTTCCGAGGCCGAGCGGATAGGTGAGAAACACCAGCAGCAGCGCCGCCGCGGGCAGCATGAACAGCAGCCCGAGGGTATTGCGGTTGTTGAAGTAGCGGGAAAGGCTCACGGAAAAGGAGGCAGTGGACCCGCAGGCTCGACTGCGGGCCCCGCCCCTCTGCCTCGTGCTTACACCTTGTAGTAACGCTGCGCGCGGGTCGCCGCCCGCTCCGCCGCCTCTTTGGGCGTCTTGGAGCCGCTGGCGGCTTCTGCCACCATGTTCACCATGATGAAGTCGGCCATCGCGGCGGCGGAGGCGTAGCCCAGGCGTCCCGCGTAACTGTGCGGCGTCATGTTCCTGACACAGTCGCGATACGGCGTGTGCTTCGGGTCGACGGTCCAGATGGGGTTGGAGTCGTAGGCTTTGAGCGGGTGGGTGACGTAGCCGATCGCCGCCTGCTGCCAAGACTGGTACTGCTCCTTCTCCATCATGAACGCGACGAAGGCCTTGGCCGCGTTCGGCGCTTTGCTGTACTTGAACACCATCGCCTGCGACATCAGGTGCAGCTCGGTCGGCCGGCCCGCGGGCCCGATGGGATAGTTCGCGTGGCCGATGTCGGGCACCATCTCCTTGATCTTCGCGTCAGTCGAGGTCTTCGCCGCGTAGTAGATCGAGATGCCGTTGTTGGTGACGCTCACCTGGCCGTCGAGGAACGCCTTGTTGTTGTTCGGGTCGAGCCAGGACAGCGTGCCCGGCACGAAGGTCGCGTAGAGCTCCTTCGCGTATTCGAGCGCCTTGACCGTCTCCGGGCTGTTGATGACGACATTGTTCTTCTCGTCGACCATCTTGCCGCCGAACGCCCACACCAGCCAGTGCACCCAGGAGTTGCCGTCGCCAACCGCGTTGCCGAGTGCGAAGCCAGCGGGCGTGCCCTTCGCCTTCATCGCCTTGCACAGCTCGAGAAAGCCGGCGGTGTCCTTCGGAAACTCCTTGAACCCGGCGGCCTGCATGTGGCTGATCCGGTGCACGAAGCACGCTCCCGCGGCGCCGAGCGGAATGCCGATCCATTTGCCTGCGCGCTTGCCGTAGGTTTCCGCAACCGGGAACCAGCCGCCGTACTTGCCGCCGAGGTAGTTGCCGACGTCGGACAGGTCGAGCAGCTTGTCCGGATACTGGTGCGGATCGTCGAACCAGCCGTAGATCACGTCCGGGCCGGAGCCGACGTTCGCCGCGACCGCGGCCTTGGGCCGTACGTCCTCCCAACCCTCGTTGTCGACGCGCACCTCGACGCCGAATTTTTCGCTGAAGCGCTTGGTGTGCGCCATGAACGCGTCCTCGTCGCCCTGCACGAACCGCTTCCAGCGCAGCACGCGCAATTTGGCACCCTTTTCCGGCCGGTAGGTGTAGCCGGGCGTTCCCTTGCCCTGGGCGTAGGCCAACAGCGGCGCAGCCGCCGCGACGCCCGCGGTGATCTTCAGAAAGTCCCGTCGCTTGATGTTGCTCATCGATTGCCTCCTCTAGTGATGGACCAGCGTGTGTTAGGCGAGGCGCGCACCGCTCGCCGGGTCAAACAGGTACGTCAACTGCGGCTTCAGGCGGATGGTCTCGCCGGGACGGAATTCATGACGCTCGCGCACCACCGCGGTGACGTCGACGCCGCCAACCTTGCAGTAAATCTGAGTATCGGCGCCGGTGGGCTCGACCACGACCACTTCGGCCGGCACGCCGTCGGCCGCTACGGCGAGGTGCTCGGGCCTGACGCCGGCCACCACCTCGCGCCCCGCTGCGACGCGACTCGCGGGCGCCGGGAGCTGGATGCCCTGGCCTAGATCGACCGTACCGCCATTCAGTTTCCCGGGCAGGAAATTCATCGCCGGCGAGCCGATGAAGCCAGCGACGAACAGGTTGGCCGGATTGTCGTAGAGCTCGAGCGGCGAGCCGGTCTGCTCCACCTTGCCCAGGTTCATGACCACGATCTTGTCGGCCATGGTCATGGCCTCGATCTGGTCGTGCGTAACGTAGACCGAGGTGGTCTTCAGACGCTGGTGCAGCGCCTTGATCTCGGTGCGCATCTGCACGCGCAGCTTGGCGTCCAGATTCGACAGCGGTTCGTCGAACAGGAACACCTGCGGCTTCCTGACAATCGCGCGGCCCATGGCGACGCGCTGGCGCTGGCCGCCGGAGAGCTGGCGCGGATAGCGCCCCAGATACTCGGTGAGCCCCAGGATGCCGGCCGCCTCCTGGACACGCTGCTGCAGCTGCTCCTTGGCAACCCCCGCCAGCTTCAAGCTGAAAGCCATGTTGTCGAGCACGGTCATGTGCGGGTAGAGCGCGTAGTTCTGGAACACCATCGCGATGTCGCGCTCTTTCGGCGCGACGTTGTTCACGACCCGGATGCCGATCGCGATTTCGCCCGAGGTGATTTCCTCCAGTCCGGCGATCATCCTGAGCAGCGTCGACTTGCCGCAGCCCGAAGGGCCGACCAGCACGCAGAACTCGCCGTCCTCGATCGCGATGTCGACGCCGTGCACCACCTCGGTCGAGCCGAAGGCCTTGCGCACTTGCGAGAGCGTCACCGCGGCCATTCCGAAGGGAGTGTTAACGAATTCGTTAATTGCGGGGGAGGGGAAGTCTAAGCGATCCGAAACATCTCCGGCAAGGAAGCTGCGCCAGCGTTTCGATGGGTCCCGGTGCATCGTATAATCGACGCCGTTCCGAAGGAGAATTCATTGGCCGGACGTCTCGCAGGCAAGGCTGCATTCGTGACCGCGGCGGGGCAGGGCATCGGCCGCGCCGCCGCGCTCGCCTTTGCGCGCGAAGGCGCCCGGGTCTGGGCCACCGATGTCAATCGCCAGGTGCTCGCCGATCTCGAGGGGCGCGACGGCATCCGCACCCGGGTGCTCGACGTCACCGACGAGGCGGCGATCGCGCGCGTCGCCGCCGAGGTCGGTGCGATCGACGTGCTGTTCAACTGCGCCGGCTTCGTGCACCACGGCACGATCCTCGAGTGCACGCCCGAGGACTGGGATTTCAGCTTCAGGCTGAACGTGAAGTCGATGTACCTCGTGACGCGCGCCTTCCTGCCCGGGATGCTGCAAAAGGGCGGCGGCTCGATCATCAACATGTCCTCCATCGCCTCGAGCGTGAAGGGCTTGCCGAAGCGCTTCGTCTACGGCGCCACCAAGGCGGCGGTGGTCGGACTCACCAAGGCGGTCGCGGCGGATTACGTCAGGCAGGGGATCCGCTGCAACTGCATCGGGCCGGGCACGGTGGATACGCCTTCGCTCAGGCAGCGCATCGCGGCATTTCCCGATCCGGTGCAGGCGGAAAAGGACTTCATCGCGCGCCAGCCGATGGGGCGCCTGGGCAGCGTCGGCGACATCACCGGCATCCTGGTGTTTCTCGCATCCGACGAGTCGCTGTTCGCGACCGGCAACCTGTATTCGATCGACGGGGGAATGACGATATGAAACTCTGCCGCTGGGGCAAGAACGGCTACGAGAAACCGGGCATGGTGGACGCGGAAGGGCGCGTGCACGACCTCTCCAAGGTGGTGGCGCAGATCGGCGCCGCCGAGCTTTCGCCGCGCAGCCTGAAGCGGCTGGCGAAAGTGAAGCCGGAAACGCTGCCGGTGGTGGCGAACAGCCCGCGCCTGGGCGTGCCGTACGTGGGCATCGGCAAGTTCGTGGCGATCGGCCTGAACTACAGCGACCATGCCAAGGAGGCCGGCATGCCGATCCCGGCCGAGCCGGTGGTGTTCATGAAGGCGACCACCTGCATCAGCGGTCCGGGTGACGACGTGATTCAACCGCGCAACTCGACCAAGCTCGACTGGGAAGTCGAGCTCGGGGTCGTGATCGGTACGAAGGCGCAGTATGTGACCGAAACCGATGCGCTCGACCACGTGGCGGGATATTGCGTGGTGAACGACGTTTCCGAGCGCAGTTTCCAGATGGCCACCAGCCAGTGGGACAAGGGCAAGGGCGCGGACACTTTCGGTCCGATCGGCCCCTGGCTCGTCACCACCGACGAGATCACCGACCCGCAGTCACTCGACCTGTGGCTCGATCTGAACGGCCAGCGCATGCAGACCGGAAACACGCGCACCATGATCTTCGGCGTGGCGAGAATCGTGTCGCACCTCAGCCAGTACATGACGCTCCTGCCCGGCGACGTCATCACCACCGGCACGCCGCCGGGGGTCGGCCTGGGGATCAAGCCGAACCCGGTGTTTCTCAAGGTGGGCGACGAGATGACCCTGGGAATCCGGGGCTTGGGGCAGCAGCGCCAGAAGGTCGTCGCAGCCTGAGGCAGGTGCGCGGAACTTTGCGCCTGCGCGTCGAGGCTGCAGGCCGGGCCTGAGGCGGCAAACGCGACGCGACCGGCCCTGACCAGATGTTCGCGGACCATCACCGGGATCGAAGCCGTTTGCCGGTGCGTTGTGTTTTCCCATCCGTTGCGGCTGTGAGAGGCTTGCGGCGTGCGCATTCCCAAGATCTTGGGTCGATCCGGTAACGATCGTCGCCTCGCGCGCGGCGCGGAAGAAAGCGCCTTGCACGCCGGCGGCGACCCGGTGTTTCGAATCCGCGGACTGACGAAAACTTACGGCAGCGGCTTGACGGAAGTGCGTGCACTGGCCGGGGTGGATCTCGATCTCTACGAAGGCGAACTGATCGTTCTGCTCGGGCCCTCGGGCAGCGGCAAGACCACATTTCTCAACAATATCGGCGGCCTCGACGTGCCCACCTCGGGCGAGCTCAGGTATCGCCAACTCGACCTCGCCGCAGCCGGGGAAGACCGGCTGACGCAATACCGGCGCATCTCGGTCGGATTTGTATTTCAGTTCTACAACCTGATCCCGAGCCTCACGGCACGCGAGAACGTCGCGCTGATCACCGAGATTGCGCGCGACGCGATGCCCGCCGAGGCGGCGCTCGAGATGGTGAACCTCGGTGCGCGCCTGGACCACTTTCCCGCCCAGTTGTCCGGCGGCGAACAGCAGCGCGTCGCCATCGCGCGGGCGATCGCGAAACGCCCCGAAGTGCTGCTCTGCGATGAACCGACCGGCGCGCTGGATGTGCAGACCGGCATTGTGGTGCTCGAAGCCATTGAACGCGTCAACCGGGAGCTCGGCACGCTGACGGTGATCATTACCCATAACGCGGTCATGGCGGACATGGCGGATCGGGTGATCCGCTTCTCCGATGGCCGCGTGCAGAGCAGTCACCAGAATGCGCAGCGCGCGCTTCCCAGCAGCCTGAAATGGTGAGGCTCTCCTGCCTGGATCGGAAACTCGCGCGCGACCTGAAGCGCATGCGGGGCCAGGCCTTTGCCGTGGCGATGGTCATTGCGTGCGGTCTGGCCATGATGATCATGGCGCGCAGCCTGATTTACTCGCTCGACTCGACGCAGCGTGAATACTACGAAGCGCATCACTTTGCCGAAGTGTTCGCGCAGTTGAAGCGGGCGCCGCAATCCATCGCCGCGCGCATCCGCGAAATCCCCGGCGTGGCCACGGTTCAGACTGGCGTCGCCGCACGGGTCACGCTCGACCTCGCCGACCGGGACGAGCCGGCCAGCGGCACCGTCCGGTCGCTTCCCGATGTCGGCGCGCCGGAGTTGAACCGCCTGTTCCTGCGGGCAGGCCGGTGGCTTGCGCCACGCAGTCGTGGCGAGCTGCTGGTCGGCGAGGCCTTCGCCGCGACCAACGGCCTGCATCCAGGCGATACGCTGACACTGTTGCTGAACGGCCGCCGCGCGCAGTTTCGCGTCGCGGGTATCGTGTTGTCGCCGGAGTATGTCTTCGAGTCGCGGCCCGGTGCGGCACTGCCGGACAATCGTTCCTACGGCATTTTCTGGATGCCGTATCAGGAGCTGGCGTCGGCGTTCGATCTTTACGGTGCATTCAACGACGTCGCGCTCACGCTCGCGCCCGGGGCCACCGAAGCGGCCGTCATCGCCGCGCTCGATCAACTGCTCAGGCAATATGGCGGACGCGGCGCCTACGGGCGCGCCACGCACCCGTCGCACACCCGCGTGTCGGATGAAATCCGCATTCTCACCACGCTGGCCATTGGCTTCCCGCTGGTCTTTCTCAGCGTGGCGGCATTCATGACGAACGCCGTGCTATCGCGCCTGCTGTCCTTGCAACGCGAGCAGATTGCCATCCTGAAGGCGTTCGGCTTCAGCAATCGCCAGATCGTCGTGCACTACCTCAAGTTTGCCTTTGCCACGGTGGCGGCGGGCACGATTCTCGGCGCGATGGGCGGCATCGCCCTCGGCCATCGCCTGGTCGAGCTGTACCATGTCCTTTACCGCTTTCCCAGGCTGGATTTCCGGCTCGACGAATCGGCGCTGCTGCTCGCGCTGCTGGTCAGCTCGGGTGCGGCGGCGGCAGGCGTGTTCAGTGCGGTACGCCGGGCGGCGCGGCTGCCGCCGGCAGAAGCGATGCGCCCGCAGCCTCCCGCGAGCTACCGGCCGGCGCTGATTGAGCGTACCGGTCTTGGAAGGCTTCTCACGCACTCCTTTCGCATCGCCATGCGCAATCTCGAGCGCAAACCGCTGCAGGCAGTGCTCACCGTCGCCGGCCTTGCGCTCGCCACCGGCATTCTGGTCGTGCCGAATTGTCTTCGCGACAGTGTCGCGGAAATCCTCGATTTCCAGTGGGACAGCGTGCAGCGCCAGGATATCAGTGTCATGCTGATCGAGCCCGCGAGTGCCGAAGCCTTGCATCACCTGCGCCAGCTTCCCGGGGTCGTGGCGGCCGAGCCGTTTCGCAGCGCTTTCGTCAAACTGCATTTCGGGCAGCGTCACCGGCAGCTCGGCCTGCTGGGCCTGCCGCCGGAGGGCCTGCATAATCGTGTCATCGGCGCAGGACACCGGCAGATCTGGCTCAAATCCAGCGGCCTGGTGGTGTCCGCCAAACTCGCCGACGTCCTCGGCGCGCAGATCGGGGACGAATTGCTGATCGAGTCGCTCGAAGGCAAGCAAGTCATGCGCCCCGTGACGCTGGTCGGAACCTCCGAGGATTTCGCCGGCTCGTCGGCCTACATGGAACTGCAGGCCTTGAATCAATTGCTCGGCGAAGGCGATGTCATCACGGGTGCGAGTTTTGCGGTCGATGCCCGGCAGCACAACGATTTCCTGCGGGCATTGAAGAATACGCCGCGCGTGAGCGTGGTCGCGATCAAGCAGTCGTTGCGCGACAGTTTCAAGAAGACCACGGCGGCCAGCATTAACCTGCTGCAGAGCATTTACCTGGTGCTCGCCACGGTGGTCGCGTTCGGCGTGGTTTACAACAACGCGCAAGTCTCGCTCGCCGAGCGCGCGCGCGAACTGGCGACGTTGCGCGTGATCGGCTTTTCGCGCCGCGAAGTCGGCGCCGTGCTGATCATCGAGCTGATTACGCTCGCCGTGATCGCCGTGCCGCTGGGCCTGTTGCTGGGTACCGGCTTTGCCACTGTCATTCTGCAGCAGGTGAACACCGAGACGGTGCGGCTGCCGATCATCTTCACGGCGCAGAATTACGCGATTGCCGCGCTCATCGTGACCGTGGCAGCGATCGCCTCGGCGCTGTTGGTGCTGCGCAAATTGAGTCAGCTCAACCTCATCGGCGCGTTGCGCGCCCCGGAATAGCCCACCCATGAAACCCGCCGAAACGCCGAATGCCCGATCGGTCGCGGGCCAACCCGCGACCGGACGCTACCGGCCGCGGCGCTGGCTGCCGTACGCCGGCGCGTTGCTGCTCGTCGCGCTGATCATCGCCGGTCTATGGCCGAAGCCCACGCCGGTCGAAACGGCGCGGGCCGTCGTCGGCCCGCTGCGCACGACCATCACGGAAGAAGGCAAGACGCGCATCAGGGATCGCTATCTGGTATCCGCCCCGGTGGCCGGCCATCTGCGGCGCATCTCGCTCAAGGCCGGCGATGCGGTCGAAGCCGGCCGTACCGTTGTCGCGGTCGTCGATCCCATCTCCTCCGCCATGCTCGATGCCCGCGGCCACGCAGCGGCCGCCGCACGACGGGACACGGCGGCCGCGAATCTGGAAAGAGCGCGTGCCGCGCACGGTTTTGCCGAGGCCGATCTGAAGCGCTTTGAAAGACTGTTCGCCGGCAGGATGGTCACCTTGCGGGACGTCGAATCGGCCCGGCTCGGCGAATCGTCCGCGGCCAAGGAGAAGGCAGCGGCGGAAGGCGCCTTGCGTCAGGCCGAGGCGGAGCTCGCCGACTTCGTGCCCGGCGCGCGCTCGCCGGGCAGGACCGGGCGCACGCTCACGCAGATCGTCGCGCCGGTGACGGGTCGCGTATTGCGCGTCATCGAGGAGAGCACGCGCGCGGTCAGCGCCGGCACGCCGCTGATGGAAATCGGCAATCCCGCCGACATAGAAGCGGTGATCACCGTGCTCTCGCGCGATGGCGCCACGATCGCGCCCGGGACGCTGGTGGAACTGGAACAATGGGGCGGCGGCAAGCCGCTGCCGGCTCGCGTGCGCTTCGTCGAGCCCGCCGCGTTCACCAAGATTTCCGCACTTGGTGTCGAAGAGCAGCGCGTCAATGTCATCGCCGATATCCTTTCGCCCGCCGACCAGCGTCTGAGCCTCGGCGACAATTTTAGAGTCGAAGGCCGCATCATCACCTGGGAAGCGGCGCGGACGCTCAAGGTTCCCTCGGGCGCGTTGTTCCGCCGCGGGGCGGGCTGGTTCACGTTCGTCATCGACGGCGGTCGCGCCCGCATGAAAGCCGTTTCCGTGGGCCCCAGTTCCGGGCCCGAAACGCAGGTACTGGAGGGCCTGGCGGAGAACGATGAGGTGATCGTCTATCCTGGCGATCGCGTGCACGATGGCGAGCGGGTCAAGCCGATCCAGGTGTCGGCTTCATGAGCGAATCCGGCAGTTGGCGGCGTATCGCCTACTTCGGAACGCCGGCGGCGCGGAATATTTCGGCGGCCCTCTTCCGGAACTCCGGATCCTTGAACGGGGACACGCTCTGGTTGCGCGACACCGTGAAATTGGGCGCCAGCTCGAGCAAGCGCTGTGCCGCCGGCTTCGCCTCCTCGATCCGGCCGAGGCGGCCGAGTGCAACCACCATCAGCCGGTGGCCGCTCGAGAACCCCGGGTACTCCTGCACGACGCGTTGCGCCACCGCCAGGGCTTGGTCGAACCTGCCGGAAACCAGATGCGCCAACCCCGTGCCGACGACGTATGCGCCCATCCCCGGATCGAGCGGACTGATGCGGATGGCGCGCTCGAAATGCCCGAGCGCCGCATCGCCCTTGCTGACGATGGAACTAATCATTCCCGCGCAAAACTGCACCATCAGCAGATTCGGGCTCAGGCTCAAGGCACGCTCGATGGCGCGCTCGGCCTCGTCGTAGCGAAATCCCAGGACGCGAATTCCCAGCGCGCGGTAGCCGAGCGAACCGAGCGCCAGGCCGGCGCAACTCAGAATCCCCGCATTGTCGTTGCTTTCGGCGAGCGCCTCGTCGGCGTAGCGCAATCCCGTCTTCACGTCGTCCGCATTCCCGAAGCCGTCGGCAAGGCGTTGCAGGTGCGCAAATGCGCCCATCGCCTTCGCCAGGGAGTAGCGCGGGTCCATCTCCAGCGCACGGCGGATGAACGACAAGGCCTCGTCCTTGGCTGCGATGGTCGATCCGGGCATCAGCCCCGGCAGGGCGCGCAGCACCAGATCGTACGCCTGCAGGTTGGCGGCCGGTTTGACGCGGGCGCGCTCCAGCTCGGCCCGCCGCATGTTCGGTTCGATCGCGCACACGATGCTCTCGGTGATCCGGTCCTGGAGCTCGAACACGTCCTCGAGCGTGCCGTCGAACCGGTCCGCCCAGATGTGGTGCCCGTTTTCCGCCTCGATGAGCTGACCGGTGATGCGCACGCGGTTGCCGGATTTCCTGACGCTTCCCTCGAGCACGTAGCGCACCCCGAGCTCGCGGCCCACCTGCTTGATGTCGACGGCCTTGCCCTTGTAGACGAAGCTCGAATTGCGCGCGATGACGAAAAACGCCCCCATTCGCGCCAGCGCGGTGATGATCTCCTCGACCATGCCGTCGGCGAAATAGTCCTGCTCCGGATCGCCGCTCAGGTTGCTGAAGGGCAGCACCGCGAGCGAAGGCAGGTCCGGAAGCGCAGGGGCGCCGCGAGCGGGAACCGTCGCCGGCACGGCGGCGCCTCCACCCGCGACCCGGAACACGCGCACGGGCTCGGTGATGTTCTTTACCGTCTGCTCTCCGCAGTCCTCGAAGCTCGTGTCAACCTTGCCTTTCACCGCGGTACGGATCGACTCCGAAACCGAAACGCCGCCCGGCTCGGCCAGACCCTGCAGCCGGGCAGCGATGTTCACCCCGTCGCCGTACACCGTGCCGTCCGCTTTCTCGATCACATCGCCCAGGTGCACGCCGATGCGAAAGCGCATGCGCCGGTCCTCGGGAGCGGACTCGCCGCACGCATCGACCAGCCTTTGAATCGCCAGCGCGGCGGTCACCGCCCCGGTTGCCGTCTCAAACACGGCAAGCACCGAGTCGCCAGCCATGTCGATGACGCGGCCCTGGCAAGATTCGATCTGACTCCGGAATACGGCGCGCGCCGTGTCAAGCGCCGCAACGGTGGCGCGTTCGTCGACCGCCATCAGGCGCGAGTAGCCCGCCGCGTCTGCAGCCAGAATGGCCGCCAGCCTCTGCTTGAGTTCGGCCCCGCTCACCGGTGCTGCCTCCCTGCGCGCCACGGATCCGGTGCATGGTACTCCCGCCGTGTCCGGGTGAACCCTCCGCTCAATAGGTCATGCACGCCGCATTGAGGATCCCCGCGGCGAGCGACACCGCGCCGAGAAACACGCCCGCCGCGACCTTGCCGTCAGTGATTTGCCGCGTCAGATCGGGCAGGAAGAGGCGCACCGCGAGGAACACCAGCAGTTGCACGACCAGCGCGATCGCCGCCCACAGCATCATGTCCCAGGGATTGACGCTGTGCGTCACCGCGCTCGCGAGCGGCAGGATGTAGCCGATGAGGGCTCCGGAAATGCTCGCTGCCGCCGCCGCGTTGCCTTCGCGTATCAGCTTGATTTCGGAGTAGGGCGTGACCAGCGTGTAGATCGCCAGGAACACCGCCACGAACACG
>Ga0156179_1171_pt1 | contig 17369 bp, 15 predicted proteins | sample RifCSPlowO2_12_FD_107832 | JGI IMG/M metagenome (GOLD analysis project Ga0156179, IMG submission 107832) | Betaproteobacteria bacterium RIFCSPLOWO2_12_FULL_67_28 | reverse complement strand
CGAAACCACAGGACCGGGATCCCAGGGCATCACGGCTTGGGCTTCTTCCTGGTAGCGGGTGCCTTGCCCGAATCCCAGTGGAAGGCGAGCGGCTTTTTCTCCAGGAAGCGCGCAACCGCGTCCTTGTGGTACTCGGTGTGCAGGGCGAGCGCCTGCGCGCTCGCCTCCAGTTCGGCCAGCGTGTCGTAATCGAGGTTGAACGAGCGAGTCAGCACGCTCTTGGCGATGCCGATCGCCTCGGTCGAGGCGCCGTGGAAGCGGGCCGCGAGCGCCAGTGCCTCCTGCAGCAACCGCTCTGCGGGGTGAACAGCGTAGAGAATGCCGAGGCGCAGCGCCTCCTCGGCGCCGACCTCGCGCGCCGAGAACACCAGCTCCTTCGCGCGCTGCAGCCCGACGATGCGCGGCAGCAGGAAGAAACCGCCCAGGTCGGGCACCAGGCCGATGCGGCCGAACACCGCGCAGAAGCGCGCGTTCGAGGCGCCGAGGATGAAGTCGGCGGCGAGCGCGAGGTTGAACCCGGCGCCGAACGCGGGGCCTTCCACCGCCGCGATCACCGGCTTTTCCAGGTGCACCAGCTCGCGGAACCAGGGATGCAGGCGCCGGATGCGTTCGCGGTCGCCGAATGCCGGCCGCTCCTGCGAGGAAAGCGCGCTCAGGTCGCCGCCGGCGCAGAATGCGCCGCCCGACCCGGTGAGCACCACTGCTTTCACCTCCGCGTCGTCGCGCGCGGCCAACACTGCCTCGCCGATCGCCTTGCGCATCTCGAGGTCGAACGCGTTGCGGCGCTCGGGGCGGTTGAGCGTGACGAGCAGCGTCGCGCCGCGTTTTTCGGTCAGTACCAGATTCATGGCTTGAACCCCAGTCCACGGGCGGTCAGTTCGTGCATGGTATCTATCCCTCGCTGCGGCGCAGTCCACCGTAGCCGGCCCACGGCGTTGCCACGAGAAATCCGGCGTCCACGGGCAGGTTTACGCCCGTGATCGCCGAGGCGAGGTCGGAGGCAAGGAATACGACCGCCGCGGCGATCTCCTCGGCGCGGATGAGGCGCCCGAGCGCGGTGCTCGCGGACATGGTGGCGTCCTCGAGCGTCCCGGTGGCCTTGCCCTTTTCCAGCGCCGGCGTCTGCGTGAAACCGGGCGAGACCGTGTTCACGCGCACGCCCTTGGGACCCCATTCGGCGGCGAGGCATTCGCTCAGATGGATGACGCCCGCCTTGGCCGGGCCGTACGAGTGCAGCGGCGCCGAGCGCATTCCGGCGACCGATGCGATGTTCACGATCGCGCCCGCCCCGCGTGCGGCCATCGGCGCGCCGAATGCGGCGCAGCACACGTAGGTGCCGCGCAGGTCGACGCGCGCGACGAAATCCCATTCTGCGAGCGCCAGTTGCTCCGGCGGCAGGGTTCTTTGCAGCACGCCGGCGCTGTTGACCAGCACCGCCACCGGCCCGATGCGCGACTCGATCTCGTCCACCGCGGCCGCTACGGAATTCTCGTCTGCGACGTCGATACCAACGACGGCATGCGCGCCGGGCTTCGCAGCCGGTTTGCGATCGGCAACCACGACGCGCGCGCCGTGCGCGGCAAGCAAGTCCGCGCACGCCGCGCCGATGCCGCTCGCGCCACCGGTGACGACCGCGACGCGCCCGGCGAAATTCACGCGCCGCCGCCTCCCGCCAGCTCGTCGCGCAACGTGCGCTTGAGCACCTTGCCGGAAGGATTGCGCGGCAGCGCCTCGCGCACCACGAGTTGCTTCGGCACCTTGAATCCGGCGAGGTGGCCGCGGCAGTGCGCCGCCAGGTTCTCGGCCGACAGCTGCGCGCCCGGCCTGAGCACCACCACCGCGACCACGCGCTCGCCCCAGCGTTCGTCCGGCAACCCGATCACGGCCGCCTCGCTCACCTGCGCCAGGCCGTAGAGCACGCGCTCGACTTCGGACGAGGCGATGTTCTCGCCCCCCGAGATGATCATGTCCTTCTTGCGGTCGGTGAGCGTGAGAAACTCCTCGCCGTCGAGCACGCCGATGTCCCCGGTGCGAAACCAGTCGCCGAAAAAGCTTGCAGCGGTCTTCGCGGGTTCGCGCCAGTACCCCGGGCTGATCTTGGGCCCGCGCAGGCAGATCTCGCCCGGCTCGCCTGCGGGCAAGGCGCGTCCCGCATCGTCGCGGATCTCGATTTCGACGTGCGGCACCGCGCGGCCGACCGAGCCGATCTTCGCGATCTCCATGCCCGCTTCCATCAGCGTGTCGCCGGCGCAGGATTCGGTCAGTCCATAGGCGTCGATGTAGCGCCCATGGCGAAACAGGCCCGTAAACTCCCGGATGCGCTGCTCGGGCGTGCGCTCGCCGCCCCCGATCAGCCAGCGCAAGGACGACAAGTCGAATCGCTCGCGCCCCGCATGCGCGAGCAACCGGTTCAGCATGACCGGCGCCATCCAGCTGCCCGTGAGCCGCTCGCGTGCAATCGTTTCGAGCGCGGCCTCGGGATCGAACTCCCGCAGCACGCACAGCATGCCGCCCGCGATCAGCACCGCAAGCCCCGGCAGGTCGAATGCGCCCACGTGGTAGAGCGGCCCGACGACCAGCAGCCGGTCGCCTGCGGTGAGCTGCAGCGCCGCGACATGATCGAGGCACTTCCAATAGTAGTTGTTGTAGGTGTGGATCACGCCTTTCGGGCGGTCGGTGGTCCCCGAGGTGTACATCAGGCGGAAAAGGTCCGTGCTGGCGAGCGCCGCTGCGCGCTCCAGCGGCGCGCTCCCCTGCGCCAGCATGCCCTTCTGCGCGCGCGCATCGACCACCACGCGCGGCTCGAAGCCGCCCGCCGAGGACACCAGTTCCTCGTCGACGAACAGCAGCTTGGCGCCCGCGTGGCCGAGAATGTACTCGACCTCCTCCGCGGCGAGCCTGAAGTTGATCGGCAGCAGCACCGCGCCGGCATGGCTCGCCGCGAGCGCAATCTCGATGAAGGCGGCGCTGTTCTTCATCAGCACCGCGACCACGTCGCCCTTCACCGTACCGCGCGCCGCGAGCATGCCGGCGAGGCGCGTGCTGCGTTCCCACAGCGCACCGTAGGTGACGCGCTCGCCGCCGTAGACGAGGGCGTCGCGCTGCGGCGTTTGGCGGGCGTGAAAGCGGACTGCGGCCGTGAGTGCGACCATGTTGCGCTCTCCTTCAGTACGAACGCGGCATGCCGAGGTCGTGCACCGCGATGTAGTTGAGGATCATCTCCTCCGATACCGGCGCGAAGCGAAACAGCCGGCAGTCGCGCCACAGGCGCTCGAGGTGCGATTCCTTGGCGAATCCCATGCCGCCCAGGGTCTGCATCGCGCGCTCGGTGGCGCGCGCCACCGCCTGCGCCGCGAGCAGCTTGGCGGCGTTCGCCTCGCTGCCGTAGTCGAGACCGGCGTCAAAGTTCGCCGCCGCCTTGTAATTCAGGAGGCGCGCAGCCTCGATCTCGGCATGGCACTGCGCCAGCGGGAACTGCAACCCCTGGTAGGCGCTCACCGGCGTGTTGCCGAAGATCTTGCGCTGGTTGGCGTATTCCACCGCGATCCGGATCGCAAGCTCGCCCGTGCCCACCAGGCCGGCGGTGGTGACGATGCGCTCGGTATTGAGCACGTCGAGCAGCTCGCGCCAGCCGCCGTGCAGCGTGCCGACAAGCTCCTGCGGTTCGATCCGGACGTCGTCGAAAAACACGCTCGACGACGCCAGCGTGTTGGTGCCGACCTTGTCGATGGCGTGGTGTTCGAGCCCCTGGCGCTCGACATCGATCATGAACATCGAGAGTCCGTCGGTGCGCCGTCCCCCCTCCGCCAGCTTGCGGGTGCGCGCCACCACGAGCATTTTCGCCGCGTCGGGCACCGCGGTGATCCAGATCTTGCGGCCATCCAGGCGCCAGCCCTCGCCGTCGGCGCGCGCGAAGCTGCGCATCTCGAGCGTGTTCGATCCGGCGTCGGGCTCGGTGAGCGCCATGCAGCAGTTGATCTCGCCCGAGATGATTTTCGGCAGCAGCTCCTCTCTCATCGCCGGCGTGCCGAAGCGCGAGATCGAGACGCCGCCGAAGATCGGGTTGATCATGAACAGCTGCCCGATGGTGGAACCGCCCGCCGCCGCCGACAGGTTCTCTACGATCAGCGCCATCTCGAGCATGCCGAGGCCCGAGCCGCCGACCGCTTCGGGCAGCGCCACGCCGCACAGCCCGGCGTCGCATACCGCTTTCCAGAACTCCTTCGGAAAGGCCTTCGCCTCGTCCTGCCGGCGCCAGTAGTCGCCGCCGAAACGCTCGCCCACCTGGCGCGCAGTCACTGCGATCATTCTCTGGTCTTCGGTCAGACGGAAATCCATGGCCGGTCTCCCCGAGCTATCGGTCAAAGAGCGCTTGCGGCGCCTCGAGCACCGCGCGCACGTCATTCAGGAACGCCAGCGCGCGCACGCCATCGAGCACGCGGTGATCGCACGACAGCACCACGCCGACCTCGCGCGCGAGGCGCGGCGCACCGCCGGCATCGGGCCGGAACACCGCGCGCTCGGCGCCGACCCCGAGGATCGCGCTCTGGCCCGGGTTGATGATCGGGGACATCCACGTCACGTCGTGCATGCCCGCATTCGACACCGTCAGCGCGCCGCCACCGACATCGCCGGGGGTGAGCGCCATCGCGCGTGCCCGCTCGATGAGCGCGCCCATCTCCGCGGCGAGCTCGTCCAGGCTCCTGCGGTCCGCACCGCGCAGCACCGGGGCGAGCAAACCGTGCTCGGTATGCACGGCGACACCGACGTCCACGCCCTCCAGCTCCACGAAGCCGTCGTCCTGCCAGACGCGGTTCACCGCCGGATGGCGCGCAATGGCGCCGGCCACGGCCGCGACGATCAGGTGCGTGAGCGTGATCTTAATGCCTGCGCCGCGCGCGTTGCGCTGCGCGCGAAGCGCTTCCAGGCGACCCAGCTCGATCTCGGTGGCGAGATAGAAATGCGGAATGGTTTGCTTGGATTCGGAGAGCTTGCGCGCCGTGGCGAGTTCGACCGGGCTCGCCTTTCGCCAGCGGTGCTCCGGCGCCGCCGGCGGTGCCGCTGCGGAGGCCGGCGGTACCTGCACGCCGGCCTCCGCCTCCCACTCCGCCAGCACGGTCCCGACCGGCACCGCCTCGCCCTGCGGCACGAGGATCTTCACCAGGCGGCCCGCCTCGGGCGCTTCGATCTCGTTCGCCACCTTGTCGTTCTCGACGATCAGCCAGATCGCGCCACGCGCAAAGCGCGCGCCCTCGGCGAGCGGCCACTCGGTCACCGTGCCCTCGGTCATGGTGAGCCCGAGCTTGGGCATCAGGATCTGGCGCGGCACCGGCATTTTCAGCAGCCCTTGAACTCGGCCTTGCGTTTCTCGATGAAGGCGCGGCAGCCCTCGTGGGCGTCGGCGCTATCGAGCACCAGCCCGATCATCGCCTGCTCGTAGGCGAGCGCCTGCGGCAACGGCATCTCGGCGCCCTCGCGCAGCGTGCGCTTGAGCAGTTTCAGCACGAGCGGCGACTTGGCCGCGATCTTCGCCGCCAGCTCGAGCGCCGCAGCCAGCGTTTGCGCCTTCGGTACCACGCGGTTGACCAGACCGATGGCGAGCGCGTCCTGCGCCGTGATGTGATCGCCGGTGAACATCATCTCCTTGGCGCGGCAGGCGGGCAGCTGGCGCAGGATGCGCTGCGTGCCGCCCGCCCCCGGAAACAGGCCCAGGGTAATTTCGGGCAGCCCGAACTTCGCGCTGTCTGCCGCAATGCGCAGATCGAGCGCGAGCACCAGCTCGCTGCCGCCGCCAAGCGCCCAGCCGTTCACCGCGCCGATGGTCGGCTTGTCGCTCGCCTCGATCAGCCGGAAGACGCGGTGAATCACCTCGGCGAACTCGAGGTAGTGCGCGAGCCCCTGGCGCGAATCCAGGTCGGCGATGTCGCCACCGGCGACAAAGGCCCGCTCGCCGGCGCCGGTGAAGACGATCACGCGCACCGATTGGTCCGTCTCGAGCGCGCCGAAGGCGGCTTCGAGCTCGAGGAGCGTCGGCACATCGAGCGCGTTCAGCGTGGCCGGGCGGTTGATGGTGAGGATCGCGACCGCGTCGCGCTTCTCGGCGAGGATGGCTGACATGAGGCGTTCTCCTTGGATTACGTGGTCAGGCATGCGCCATCAGGCGCCGCACGGCGGCAGCAATCCCGGTCTCGCCGGGCAGGCAGGCGCGCTCGAGCGAGGGCGCAAACGGCACCGGCATGAACGCCGCACCCACGCGCGCCACCGGCGCCGCAAGCCGCCCGAAGGCCTTGGCCGAGATGCACGCCGCGATTTCGGCGCCGACGCCGAAGGCGCTCACCGCCTCGTGCACGACCGCGAGGCGCCGCGTGCGTCCCACGGATTCGAGTACCGCGGCCTCGTCCCAGGGTTGAATCGAGCGCAGATCCACCACCTCGGTCTCGATGCCTTCTTTGGCAAGCGCATCGGCCGCGCGCAGCGACCACGCGACGGCCGCGCCATAGGTGACGATGGATGCATCCCGCCCTGCGCGCGCGATGCGCGCCGCGCCGATCGCGACCGGCGCGGGTGGCTCGGGTAACTCACCCTTCGTGCCGTAGAGCCCCTTGTGCTCTACGAACACCACGGGGTTGGGGTCGTCGATGGCCGCGCGCAGCAGCCCGTAAGCGTCGGCGGGTGTGCCCGGCACCACCACCTTCAATCCCGGAACGTGCGCAAACCACGCCTCGAGGCATTGCGAATGCTGCGGGCCGGCATTCAGGCCGCCGCCGTGCGGCGTGCGCACCACCATCGGCACGCTGCACTGCCCGCCGAACATGAAATGCGCCTTGGCAGCCTGGTTGACGAGCGCGTCCATGGTGAAGGTCATGAAGTCCATGAACATGATCTCGACCACGGGCCGCAGGCCGGAGAGCGCCGCGCCTACCGCAGCGCCGGCAATCGCCGCTTCCGCGATCGGCGTGTCGCGCACGCGTTGCGGGCCGAATTTCGCGAGCAGCCCCCGCGTCACCGCAAACGGCCCGCCGGGCGCAGCCACGTCCTCGCCAAAGAGCACCACCGAGGCATCGGCGGCCATCGCATCGGCGAGCGCGCGGTTGATCGCCGCCGAGTAGCGCGTTTCAGCCATGCGCGCGCCCTCCTGCGTAGACCCCCGCCAGCGCAGTCTCGAAATCCGGCTCGGCCGCAGCGCGCGCCGCCGTGACGGCAGTCTCGATGTGCTCCGCGATCGAGCGCTCGAGCCGAGCGAGCCGCGCGGCGCCGATGCCCTGCGCGGCGAGCCGTCCGGCAGCCACCGCGAGCGCATCCTGCCCGCGCGCTGCATCGAGGTTCGAGGGGTCGCGATACTTCTGCGGATCGCCCTCGTAGTGCCCGCGCCAGCGCTGTGTAAAGCACTCGAGGATCTGTGGCCCCTCGCCGCGGCGCGCCGGCTCGATGCGCCTCTGCGCTGCGGCCGCCACCGCCTCGACGTCGATGCCGTCCACCTCTTCGTACGGGATGGCAAAGGCGGCGCCGAGCGCGGCAAGCTTCGCCGCGAACTGGCGCTCGAGCGGCGAGAATTCGCCCCAGCCGTTGTTCTCGCAGACGAACACCAGCGGCAGCTTCCAGAGCCTGGCCAGGTTCAGGCATTCGTGCAGCGCCCCTTCGGCCATCGCACCGTCGCCGAAGAATGCCACCGCAACGTTCGGCCGGCCTTTCACCTGGTGCGCGAGCGCACTGCCCGCAGCGAGCGGCAAGCCGCCGCCGACGATGCCGTTGGCGCCCAGCATGCCGATGCTCATGTCGGCGACGTGGATCGAGCCGCCGCGCCCCGCGCACACGCCGCTCGCGCGACCCATGATCTCGGCGAAGAAACCTTCCAGCGCCATGCCCTTGGCGAGCGCATGGCCGTGACCCCGATGGGTCGAGGCGACCGTGTCGGCGGGTTCGAGCGCGGCACAGACGCCCACCGGCACCGCCTCCTGTCCGATCGAAAGGTGCAGGAAACCCGGCACCGCGCCGTCCGCGAACAGCTGCGAGAGCCGCTCCTCGGCGCGGCGGATCGTCGCCATGCGGCGGTAGAGTTCCAGAAGGACGGACGCGTCGGCTTGCACCGTGTCGCCGTCCCCGCTTGCGCGACGCGCCGTCGCGGGTTCCGGCGTCATGCCGCGCGGGCCGGCACGCGCGCCGCGGGCAGCAGCGTGAACGCGCGCAACACCGCGTGAATGCTGCCGCCCGGCAGGCCATCGACGAACGCCTCGATCGCATCGTAGGACTGCGCCGGGACGGCCTGTTCGGCGCCGATGCGCCGCACGAGCGCGGATACGCGCTTGCGGTCGAAAGAGAAATCGCGCGTCGTCATGCGCTGGTCCTGGACCAGGGTGCGCGCGTCAGCGGTCTCGATTTCGATCCTGCAGCACAGCGATGGAACGTCTGCGTCGCTCGCCAGGCGGATGCGCGGAATCAGCGCATTGACTTCGCGGTCGTTGTAGGTCGTCATTCTCGCCATGTCCGGCGCGCCGTGGAGCAGCGTGGTGGCGATGCAGAAGGGAATGCTCATCAGGGTGCCCGAAATCGAGTCGAACGGGCCGGTCGCGTCCATGCCCGCGTATCCCGTCTCATAAGGATTCATGTGGACGCGCACCGCGGCGATCCCGGCACCGCCGAGTTTTTCCCTCAAGGCGAGCGCTGCGGTGACCGGGGTCTGGTTGAACGCGCATACCGGGTACGGTTTGAAGGTGACGCGCAACACCGCCCAGTCCCTGCCGAGTCCGGCGAGCAGCGCGCCGGCATCGCAGTCTTCGCGCGCGAAGGCGCGCACGAACCCGGACTTTCCCTCGATCGCATGCGGCGCGGAAATCGATCCGGCGCGCGCGAGTTCCGCTGCCGCGAGCCCGATCTGCGCGGCGATTCCGACCTGGTAGCGCCACTCGTCGGTGCCGTCGGCGAAAGACTGCAGGATGCCGCCGGAGAACGACGCCGCATTCGCGAGCGCGGCCGCGATCCTTTCCTCGGGCAGGTCCATCAGCTTTGCGGCCGCGGCAGCCGCGGCGATCGTTCCGTACACGGGCGATGCCCGGAATCCGCCCGGTGTGGTGTGGCCCGCGTAGGTTTTCTCCAGCAAGCCGCCCGTCTCGTAGCCGGCGAGCAGCGCCGGAAGCAGCCGCGCGAGCGGATAGCCTCGCGTCTCGAGCAATGCCGTGAGCAGCGGAATCATGACGGTGCCCAGATGCGCCGCACCGCAGGTGTCTTCCTGGGCCCGCCCGTGGAACAGCGCCGCGTTGGCGAGCACTGCACCGGCGATCGCGGTCCTGCGGCCATCGCCGAGCAGGGTCGCACCGGCCGGCTGCTCGCCGTACATGCGAAGCACTGCGCTGCGCGCAACTGGCGCATAGGGCGTGTCGTGGCAGCCGAGACCGATGCCGTACCCGTTCAGAAGGCAGGTCCGGGTCTTCTCCGCCACCGCGGGCGGCACGGCGGCAATGTCCAGCGCGCGAATGAAGCGGGCAAACCCTGCGGTGACAGACATGTCTTCGTTTCCTATCGTCGCTTGCGTCGTGCACGGGATGTGCCGCACGCGCGCCGCGTCGATGGCAGAACTGCCCGTCGGTCGCCGCGCAGCGCTCATTACTGTAGCCGCACGGATCACCGCCCGGAGATACGATTTTCCTATGCTAGCTATTCGAAAAGCCGAGCGCCGCGGAGCCGCGGATCCGCTCAGGCCGGCGCGTGTTTGTGCACCAGCCGGTGCGCCGCTGCCTGCCGCTTCAACTCCTCGATCACGGCGAGCGCCACCTGCGACAGCGGCTGCCGGGTGAGGTGGATGAGGTAGAGATTCGCCTCCAGGTGCGGCTGGCTGATCGGATTGATGCACAGCCGCTCGGAACCGACGTCGCAAAGCACCGCGGTGAACGGCAGGATGGTCGCCCACCCCGTATGGGCGACGAAATCGATCATGCCGTGCACGGTATCCATTTCGAGAATCCTCGCCACGTTGATCTCCTGCGTCCAGATGCGCCGCTCGATGTTGTGCCTGAGGATGTGATTGGGCGATGGCACGACCAGATTCAGCGCCGGCAACTCTGCCAACCGCACCGGGGCGCCGGGCGCGAGTCCCAGTGCAGGGCTGCTCACCAGGACCATCGTGTCGTCGGCGATTTTCGTGATTTCAATGCCCTCATGCTTGGGCGGTTCGAGCACCACCGCGAAGTCGATTTCCTGTTCCAGCACCGACCTCGCCAGCGGATCGCTGAAGCCCTGGATGAGCGTGATGTCGACCATCGGATGGGCTTCCACGAATTGCGGCAGGAACGTCGGCAGCAGGCCGCGCACCACCGTAGGAATGAGGCCCATCTTCACCTTCCCCGCGAACTGCCCGCTCACCTCCGCCATTTCCAGCCGCGCGGCGTTGACCGAGCGCAGGATCGCAATCGAGTAACGGTAGAAGCGCAGCCCCGCCGCCGTCGGCGTCACCCCGCTCACCGAACGATCGAACAGCGAGTGCTCGAGGATCTGCTCCAGGTTCCGGATCTGGGCGCTGAGCGCGGGCTGCGAGCAATGCTCGCGCGCGGCAGCCTTCGAGAAGCTCGCCTCTTCGTAGACCCCCACGAAGTACTGCAGTTGCCGAATCGTTATTGGAATCATTGGCCTGCCGGATTATCCACTTTTCCAATACATTGCATAGGAAGACCGTATTTCCATCCGGCGCGGACGTTTCGGTAGGGTCGTGTACTTCGTCGCCGCGCCGGCCGCCCGGTCTCTTTCCCATTTCACACGACCTCGTTTTCTGGCTGTCTCTGGCGCTCAAGCTGCTGTTGACCGCCGGCATCGTCGTCACCGCGTCCATCGTGGTCGAGCGCGCGGGACCGCTCATCGGCGCGCTCGTCGTCACGCTGCCGGTCACCGTGTGGCCGGCTTTCGTCTTTCTTTCGCTCGATCACGACGCCGCGTTCCTCGCGCAGACCGCCCTGAGCGGCCTCGCCATCAACGCCGTCACCGCGGTGTTCATGCTGGTCTATCTCCTGCTTGCGCAAAAGCGGGGCTTGCTCCTCAGCCTGTGCGCCGCCATCACATGCTGGGTCGTCCTGGCGCTGTCGATTCGCTCGATCGCCTGGACCGTGGTCAGCGCCGGTCTGCTCAATCTCGTTGCCTATGGCGCCTGCATCCGGCTCGGCAACCGCTTTCGCGAAGCGCAGGTGCCGCGCCTGGGGCGGCAATGGTACGAACTGCCGCTCAGGACCCTGCTCGTCTGCGCCCTGATGGGAGCGGTCCTGGTGCTCAGCACCTGGGCCGGTCCGGTCGCCACCGGGATCCTCGCCGTCTTTCCGATCTCGACCAGTTGCACGATGCTCATCCTGCATCCCCGGATCGGCGGGCGCGCGACCGCGGCCGTGATCGCCAACGGCCTGTGGGGCCTGTTCGGCATCGGCTGGGGGCTGTTCGCGCTGTACGTCACGATCGAGCCCCTCGGCACCGGCGTCGGGCTGGCATTGACGCTCGCCGTCCCGATCTGCTGGAATCTGTCGGTGTGGGCGGCCCGGCGCCGCGGACTGCTCGCCATGCGGAGACGATCGACGCCTGCGGCGGATCAATCGGCGGTTGCCAAGTGAGCTGACCTGTGGCCTTATCCTTCACGCCGCCCATGCCATCACGCGATCGAGAGGAAGCTTGAAAGCGCCGTCGTTCGGCTATGCGAGGCCTGAGTCGCTCGCGGAGGCGCTCGAGCTGCTCGCGCGTCACGGCGAGCGCGCGAAGCTGCTCGCCGGCGGCCAGAGCCTGATCCCGTCGCTCAACCTGCGCCTTTCATCGCCAGCGCTGCTGATCGATCTCGGAAATCTGAGCGAACTCGAGGGCATCGCCCTGCAGGGCAAGGACCTGCGCATCGGCGCCCTTACGCGCCATCGCGCGATCGAGCGCTCGCCCGTGGTTGCCGCGCACGCGCCGCTGCTCGCGCAGGCCGCACCGCACATCGCGCATGTAGCCATCCGCAATCGCGGCACCTTCGGCGGCTCGCTCGCCATGTCCGACCCGGCGGCCGAATGGCCCGCCTGCTGCCTCGCGCTCGGGGCGAGCATCGTGGTCGCTTCCGCGCGCGGCGAGCGGCGCGTCCAGGCCGAGCGGTTCTTCAAGGCGCTCTACGCGACCGACCTGGCGCCGGATGAAATCCTCGTCGCCGCCGAGATTCCTGCGGCCGCAGCGGATTCGCGCAGCGTCTTTCTCGAGCTCGCCCGGCGCCGCGGCGATTACGCGATCGTGGGGGTCGCGGCGCAGGCAAGGCGCAGCAAGGGCAGGCTGCAGGACGTGCGGCTCGCGTTTCTCGGTGTTGCGGCGGTGCCGTTGCTCGCGCGGCGCGCGATGGCCGCGCTCGAAGGCGGACCCTGCGATGCAGCCGCGATCGCCGCGGCCGAGCGCGCTCTCGGCGACGAACTCGAGCCGATGGCCGACCTGTACCACTCCGCCGCCACCAAGTTGCATCTCGCGCGCGTGCTCGCCGGCCGCGCACTGGCCGCGCTTGCCGCCTGAAGTCGCCCATGGAAGAATTTTTCGAGACCACGATCACGGTGAACGGCACCCCGGTGACGCGGCGCGTCGCGGCGCGCACGCACCTGGTCGATTTCCTGCGCGAGGAACTGGGACTCACCGGCTCGCACACCGCCTGCGAGCACGGGGTCTGCGGCGCCTGCACGGTGCGCGTGGACGGCCAGATCCTGCGTGGCTGCCTGATGCTCGCAGTGCAGGCGAACGGCCGCAAGGTCGACACCATCGAGGGCCTGTCGGACTCGGGCGAGATCCGCGACCTGCAGGCGGCGTTCCACGAACGCAACGCCCTGCAGTGCGGCTTCTGCACGCCCGGCGTGCTGATGACCGCGCAGGAGCTGCTGCGCGACCGGCCCGAGGCGACGCGCGACGAGATCCGCGAGTTCATGTCCGGGAATCTCTGCCGCTGCACCGGCTACCAGGCGATCATCGATTCGATCGAGGCAGTGCTGATCGCAAGGCGCAGGACGGGGCGCCTATGAACGAGCGCGTTGCACCGGAAAGATTGGCTCCCGAGCCGCGCGCGGAAGAGCGCAAGGCGCCACCCGCGCAGACCGCGGCCACCGGCTACATCGGCGCGAGCGTGCCCCGGGCCAACGCCAAGCGCCTGCTCGAAGGCCGCGGCTGTTACGTAGACGACCTCAAGCTGCCGCGGCTCGCGCACGTGGTGTTCTTCCGCAGCCCGCACGCACATGCGCGCATCAGGAAGCTCGACCTTTCGCGCGCGCGCACGCAGCCCGGCGTGCTGGCGGCGTTCGACGGGCGTGCGATCGCCGAGTACTGCAGCCCCTGGGTCGGCGTCCTGGGACATTTGAAGGGCATCAAGTCGCCGCCGCAGCACGCGGTAGCGATCGAGCGCGCCTGCTCGCAGGGCGAGGCGGTCGCGGCGATCGTGGCCGAGACTCGCGCCCAGGCCGAGGACGCTCTGCAGCACGTGGAAGCCGAATGGGAAGAGTTGCCCGCGGTCACCGGCATGGAGGAGGCGCTCGCCGGCCGCACCGTGATCCACCCCGAGCTCGGCGACAACATCTGCTTCAGGCGCGAACTCGCGACCGAGGGTGTCGAACAGGCCTTCGCTGCGGCCGACCTCGTGGTCGAGGAAACCTTCGGCTTCGGCCGGCACACCGGCGTCACCCTCGAAGGCCGTTCGATCCTCGCCGACTACAACGCCGCCGAGCACAGCCTCACCGTGTACCAGGCCACACAAGCGCCGCACATGATGCAGGACATCTTTTCGCGCCACCTCGGCATTCCCGAGGCGAACGTGCGCGTGATCTGCAAGGACGTCGGCGGTTCCTTCGGCATCAAGGTGCACGTCTATCCCGACGAGATGGCGACGGCGGCGATCTCGGTCATGCTGCGCCGGCCGGTCAAGTTCGCAGCCGACCGGCTCGAATCCTTCCTCACCGACATCCACGCACGCGAGCACAAGGCGAAGGTGCGCCTCGCCTGCACGCGCGACGGCCGCATCCTCGCCTTCGATCTCGACGACCTGACTGCGATCGGGCCCTACTCGGTCTATCCGCGCACCAGCGGCATCGAGGGCAACCAGGTGGTCAACCTGACCGGCGGGCCCTACCGCCACCAGGAATACCGCGCCAGGCTGAACGTCGTCTTCACCAACAAGAACGTGACCTGCCAGTATCGCGCCGTGGGCCATCCGGTCGCGGTGGCGCTGACCGAGGGCATCGTCGATGTGGCGGCCGCAAAGCTCGGCCTCGATCCGGCCGAATTCCGCCGCCGCAACCTGATCCCGGATGACGCTTATCCGTACACCTTCCCTTCCGGGATCAAGTTCGAGAAGCTGTCGCACCACCAGTGCCTCGACAAGCTCCTCGCGCTCATGGATTACGCCGGCCTGCGCGCGGAACAAGCGCAGCTGCGCACACGAGGCGTGTATCGCGGCATCGGGCTTGCGGCGATGATCGAAGTGACCAACCCCTCGCCGGCGTTCTATGGCGTGGGCGGCGCGCGCATCTCGGCGCAGGACGGCGCCACGGTGCGCCTCGAGCCGAGCGGAATGGTGACCTGCCTGTCGAGCGTCACCGAGCAGGGCCAGGGAACCGACGGCATCTTCGCGCAGATCTGCGCCACTGCGGTGGGGGTGAGCGTGGACCAGGTGCGCGTCATCACCGGCGACACCGGAGTCACGCCGTACGGCGGCGGCACCTGGGCCTCGCGCGGTGCCGGCATCGGCGGCGAAGCAGTGCTGCAGGCGGGCAAGGCACTCAAGTCGAACATCCTCGACCTGGCCGCTGCCGTGCTTGGCGCCGACAAGGCGACGCTCGAAGTGCGCGACAACGCCGTCTGCGACAAGGCGACGGGCGAATCGAAGCTGCCCCTTGCCGAAGTCGGCCGCATCGGCTACTTCCGTCCCGACACCCTGCCGCTGAAATTCCAGGCCGAGCTGTCGGCGACGCGGCACTACACGCCGCGGGAATACGCCTTTACGTTCACCAACGGGATCCAGGCGTCGCTCGTGGAGGTCGATACCGATACGGGTTTCGTCAGGCTCCTGAAGCACTGGTGCGTGGAAGACTGCGGCACCGTGATCAATCCGCTGCTGGTGGACGAGCAGATCCGCGGCGGCATCGTGCAGGGCATCGGCGCGGCGATGCTCGAGGAATGCCTCTACAGCGCCGAGGGGCAGCTGCTCAACGGCTCGCTCGCCGATTACCTCGTGCCGATGACCGGCGACGTGCCCGACATCGAGGTGGCGCACGTCTGCACGCCGACCAGGCAGTCGGAACTCGGCGCCAAGGGCGTCGGCGAGGCGGGCACCGCCGGCGCCCCCGGCGCGGTGATGAACGCGATCAACGACGCGCTCGCGCCGCTCGGCGCGCGCGTCACCGATCAGCCCTTCACGCCCGAGCGCATCCTCAAGGCGTTGAAGAAGGTCTGAGCGTGTCCGGTCCCGGCGGCCGTGTCGCCGCCAGGCGCAGGGCGCGGGTCATCGCCGCCGGTTGACCTTCATCAACATGCGCGCCGGGCGCCGGCGTAGAGTGTTGCGCTGGCAGTAGGCGCGGGCATGACGGGCGCCGGTCCGGCGGTTCGCGTCGCTGCATGCGCAAGCGACCCGGTCAACCCGATGCCCATGAGAGGTCTGCCATGTCGGTTCCCCATACAGTCCGGATGTATCTCGAGCAAGGAAATGTCCCCTTCGACATCGTGACGCACCGCCACACGGTGTCCAGCCTCCGCACCGCCGACCAGGCCGAGATCGAGCCGAGCCGTCTCGCAAAGGCAGTGCTGTTCGAAGACGATTTCCAGCACAGCCATTTCTTCCTCGCGGTCGTTCCGGCCACGCATCGCGTCGAGCTTGCCAGGCTGTCGCAATGCACCGGGCGCCCCGTGCATCTCGCAAGCGAAGAGGACGCGGCCGGGCTGTTCTCCGACTGCGCGGCCGGCGCCATTCCGCCGCTGGGCCCCGCCTACGGCATCGAGACCGTCTGGGAAAACAGCCTGATGGAGCAATCGGAGCTCTACTTCGAGGCCGGCGACCACGAGTCGCTGGTGCACCTGAAGGCGAAGGACTTCATCCGGCTGATGCCGGACTGCGCGCACGGCCAGTTCAGCGCCGCTGCGTAGCAACCGGGCCCGCGCTGGCGGCGAACGCCGCGGAGCGGCTCCGGCGCCACGTGCGGAAGCGCCAAGCGGCTGAATAGCGGCGCGGGCTACGCAGTCCGCGGCGAACCTCGGCAGGCTCACCCCCGGAGCCCGGCGTCTTGGATAATGCGCCGTTCCCGAGAGCCGCCGCCCGCATGCTTCGCCTCAGTTTCAGCAACCGCTTCGAGATCCTGCTCGACGGCCTGCTCGCGCGCCTCCCGGCCGAACGGCCCGGGCCATTCGTGCCGCAGCAGGTGATCGTCCCGAGCACCGCGCTCGGCCGGCGCATCGAGCTCGCGCTCGCTGACCGGAACGGCATTTGCGCCAACGTGGAGTTCTCCTACCTCGGGCAGTGGCTGTGGAAGCAGATCGCGCGCATCGTGCCGGTGCAGGCCGATTCGCCGTTCGCTCCCGAGGTGCTGGCGTGGCGTGTATACGAAGCACTGGGCGATGAATCATTCACGCAGAAGCACGGGCGGCTGAAGGCGTACGTCGCGAGCGCCGACGCCGTGATGCGGTTCGACCTCGCGCGCCGCATTGCGCAACTGATCGAGCACTACATCACCTATCGCCCGCAATTCCTCGCCGCGTGGTCGGCAAAGAAACCCGCTCCGATCCAGGATCTCGACCCGATCGGCAAGGAGGATGAAGCCTGGCAGGCGGCGCTGTGGCGCCGCCTCTCGGCCGAGATCGGCACCGCTGCGGAACACCCTTCCGTCACATTCTTCAACAAGATCGCGGCGATGGATCACGCGGCGCTCAATGCGGCCGATCTACCCACATCGGCGCACGTCTTCTGCCTGCCGTCGCTGCCGCCGCTCTACCTCGACATGCTGCGCCAACTCTCGCGCGTCACCGAGTTGCAGCTCTACGTACTCAATCCCTGCGAGGAATACTGGTTCGAGGTCGTGGACCGCAGGCGCCTCGGCTATCTCACTGCGAAGGGCAAAGCCGAGCATCACGAGGTCGGCAACAGCCTGCTGGCCGCCTGGGGCAAGCAGACGCAGGCGCACATCGATTTGCTCTTCGCGGGCGAAAGCGAGATCGAGGAGACCGGCAGCGTGTTTGCGGCTGCCGATCGGCCCACGTTGCTCGGACAGATTCAGGACGCGATTCTTCGGCTCGAAGAACTCGAACCCGGTTCGGCAGTTCTTGCGCCGGACGATCGCAGCATCGAGGTGCATGTCTGCCATTCGCTCACGCGCGAACTGGAAGTTCTGCAGGATCAATTGCTTGCGCTTTTCGCGGGCCCG
>Ga0156179_1210_pt1 | contig 17412 bp, 16 predicted proteins | sample RifCSPlowO2_12_FD_107832 | JGI IMG/M metagenome (GOLD analysis project Ga0156179, IMG submission 107832) | Betaproteobacteria bacterium RIFCSPLOWO2_12_FULL_67_28 | reverse complement strand
CGCGAGGCCATGCCAGGCGATCACGGTGTCAGCGTGGCCCGCGCCCCATTCCGTGTAGTGCAGCTCCCTGCCTTCGCAGACGAGATAGTTCGAGCTGTAGCTCATCGGCACCTGCCGTTCAGCGGCGCGCCGCGCGCATGCGCAGCCCGCCGACGATGCCGTAGGGAAAGTAGTACACGCACAGGATGAAGAGCACGCCCAGCCACAGCAGCCAGCGGTCGGGGTGCAGCAGATTCGGCAGCAGTGGAATCCCCTGCGTCGCTTCGCTCGCGAGCTTCATCAGGTCCTGCAGGTAGTTCTGCGCGATCACGAACAGCGTCGCCCCCACGGCCGCCCCGTACACCGTGCCCATGCCGCCGATCACCACCATCAGCAGGATGTCGATCATGATGTTGAAGGAAAGCGTCGTGTCGGGGCCGGTGTAGCGCAGCCAGATCGCATACAGCGCCCCCGCCAGCGTCGCGCCAAGGGCGCCGATGCAGTTGGCCGCGGTGCGGTAGGTGACGGTGCGGTAGCCGAGCGCCTCCGAACGGAATTCGTTCTCGCGGATCGAGAGCAGCACGCGGCCGAACGGAGAATTCACAATCCGCAGCAGTGCGAGGAAGAACACCAGCGCAAACACGAGGATTACGTAATAGCAGGCGAGGCGTGAATGCAGCAGTTCCGGCAGCTTGTACGTGACGCCGTCCTCGCCGCCGGTGAGCCAGGACAGCTGCGAGGCGAGGATCTGGAAGAACGACGCCACCGCGAGCGTGATCATGGCGAAAAATATCGCCCGCACGCGCAGGCTGAGCAGGCCGATCGCGAAGGCGAGCAGCGCGGACAGCAGCAACGCAAGGGCGACGCCGAGGGCAAGCCCGCCCCAGCTCGGGCCGAGCTTGGCCATCGCGATGCCGACGCCGTAGCCGCCGATGCCGAAGAACATGGTGTGCGCGAACGAGACGATGCCGGTATAGCCGAGCAGCAGGTCGTAGCTCGCCACCAGCAGCACGAAAACCGCGACTTTGGCGGCGACGTTGAGCGAGCGCGTGCCGGGGAAAATGAAGGGCGCCAGCGCAAGCCCGGCCAGGATCGCCACCAGCACCACCGCCAGCACGCGGCTGCGCGGAGTGTCGCCCGAAAGCAGCGCCGTCAGCACGCTTCAAGCCTTCCCGATCGGGAACAGCCCGCGCGGTCGCCACAGGAGCACCAGCACCATCAGCAGGATATTCGACCCCAGCGCGAGCTTGGGCGCGAGGTAACCGGTGTAGTTGGCCAGCAGCCCGACCAGCAATGCGCCGACGAAGCAGCCGCCGATCGATCCCAGGCCACCGATGATGAGAACGATGAAAAGCACCACCATCATCTGCATGCCGATCTGCGCGTTGACCGATTCCTGGTACAGGGCCCACATCACGCCACCGAGTCCGGCGAGCGCGCTGCCGGCGACGAACACGCCGATGAAGAGTCTGCGGATCCGGTAGCCGAGCGACTCCACCATCTCGGAATTCTCCACACCGGCGCGGATCAGCAGCCCCAGGCGCGTGCGGTTGAGAATCAACGACATCGCAACGAACACCGCCAGGCCGACGAGCACCGCCAGCAGCCGGTAGCGCTCGATCGCCGCGTCGCCGACGATGAACGAGCCGGTGATCGTCGCCGGCCGCGGCAGCGGAATGATGTCGGGTCCCCAGACGACGTGGATGAGCTGCTCGACCACGATCAGGCCGCCCATGGTGACGAGGATCTGCTTCAGGTGATCGCCGTAGACCGGACGGATCACGACGCGCTCGAAGAACCAGCCCAGCAGCCCGGCAAGCGCCATCGCCGCGAGCACTGCCGGAACGATGGCCGAAAGGTTTGCCCACAGGCTGTCCGCCTGCATCGATGCCTTCATCGCGAGCAGCACCGAGGTTCCCGCGTAGGCGCCCACCGAGATGAATACGCCGTGCGCGAAGTTCATCACGTCCATCAGGCCGAAGACCAGGGTCAGGCCCGCCGCCATCATGAAGATCATCATCCCCATCGCCAGACCCGCCACCGTGAGCGTCACCCAGGTGGGCAGGCTGGGGATGAAGGGCAGCGCGAGAAGCGCGATCGCGGGAATCAGCGCGAGCGGCATCCAGTCGAGGCGTTCCCCGGGAAGCGTTGCGGCAGGCGTCCGGGTGGCCGGTTTGGCGGCAGCGCTCACTGGTGTGTTTCCAGCGAGAGCCCAAGAAGTTTCGTCTGCAGCGGCTCATCGGCCGCAAGGTCGGCCATGCGACCGGTGTGGACGATCCTGCCCGATTCCATCACCGCCACCGTATCGCCGAGCGCGCGGGCGAAGTGGAAGTTCTGCTCCACCACGAGGAGGCTGGTCTCGGTGCGCTTCAACTCCCTGAAGGCCTCGATCATGTTGGCAATGATGGACGGGGCGAGCCCCTTGGTCGGCTCGTCCACGAGCAGGAGCTTGCGCGGCTCGACGATCGCGCGCGCAATCGCCAGCATCTGCTTCTGTCCGCCCGAGAGGTTGCCGGCAAGTCCGTTCCAGAATTTCTGCATCGCCGGAAAGAGGCTGAATATCCAGTCGAGGCGTTTCTCGTCCGGCGGGCCGCTGCGTGCTGCCAGCAGCAGATTCTCGCGCACCGTGAGCCCGGCGAAGATGCCCATGTTCTCCGGCACGTACGCGATGCCCATCTGGGCGAGTTCGGGAGTCGCCCGGCGCGTGATCTCCGCGCCTTGATAGCGGATCGCGCCGGCGGAGGCTTTCCAGAGTCCCATGATGGTGCGCAGCGTCGTGGTCTTGCCGGCACCGTTGCGGCCGAGGAGCATCGTCAGCCCGGCGCGCGGCACCTCGAAGTCCACTCCCTGCAGGATGTGGTACTGGCCGATGTGCGTGTTGACTCCGGCGAGCGAAAGCAGCGCCTCAGCCATGCGCCGGCTCCTGCGCGAGGCCAAGGTAAGCCTCCTGCACGATCGGCGAGGCGATCACCGCCTCCGGTTCGCCGTCGGCGACCAGCTGGCCCTGGTGCAGCACGATGATGCGGTCGGCGAGCGAGCGCACCACGTCCATCTTGTGCTCGACCAGCAGGATCGTCTTGTCGCCCTGCGACTTGACCTGGTGGATCAGGTCGAGCACCACGGGAACCTCGTCCACGCTCATTCCGGCGGTCGGTTCGTCGAACATGAATACATCGGGTTCGAGCGCGAGCAGAATCGCGACCTCGAGCTTTCTCTGATCGCCGTGCGGCAGCGTGGCGGCCACCGTGTCGCGCTTTTCCGCGAGCGCGACGCGGTGCAGGAAGTGTTCCGCCTTCTCGATCAGCTCGGTGTGGCCGCGCCACATGGAAAACAGGTCCTTGCCGACGCCGGCGCGCGCCTGAACCGCAAGGCGGACATTTTCGAGCACGGTGAGGCGCGGAAACAGGTTGGTGAGCTGGAACGCGCGGCCAATGCCGCGCTTGGTTCGCTGCGGCGCGCTCAACTGGCTGATGTCGTCGCCGAAGAGCGACACGCGCCCGCGGGTCGCCCGCAGCTGGCCGGAAATGAGGTTGAAGTAGGTGGTCTTGCCGGCGCCGTTCGGACCCACGATCGCGGTGAGCGACCCCGCGCGAAAGGCACAGGAGACCTCATCCACCGCGACGTGGCCCCCGAAACGGATGCTCAAGCCGTGGGTCTCGAGGACCGGGTGTTCCACGGCGCCGCCGATCACCTCTTGTTGCGGACCGGCACTTTCATTTCCTCGGGCTTGATCTCGCGCACCAGCACGGGGATCGCCCAGGCGACATTCGGGTCCACCTTGATCTTGAAGTGGTACATCGACTGCATCGCCTGGTGGTCCTCCTTGCGGAACGTCATGCGGCCCTTGGGCGATTCGAACGCCAGCCCCTCCATCGCCGCAATCAGCTTCTCGGTGTCGGTGGAGCCCGCCTTCTTGATCGCCTCGACGATGGCGATTCCAGCCGACATTCCGCCCGCAGTGAAGAAATCAGGCGGCGATTTGAAACGCGCCTGGTGTTCCTTCACCAGCCATTGGTTGACCGCGTTCTTCGGATGCTCATAGAAGTAGTAGGTCGCGCCTTCCATGCCGGGCAGCGCCTTGTACGAGGCCAGCGCGGGCAGGATGTTGCCTCCGGTGGCGATCTCGATGCCGAAGCGCCCCGGGTTCAGTTCGGCGAGCTTGAACGGGTTGCCGCCGCCGCCCGCCCAGATGATGAAGATGACCTTGCGCCCCTTCTTGTCCTTGAGCGCGTTGAACAGCCGCTCGCCCGGCGCGGTGAAGTCGCTGGTGGCGACGGGCGCATATTCCTCGTGCACGATCTCTGCGCCGGTTCCGGCAAGCGCCTCCTTGAACGCCTTCACGCCGTCGCGGCCGAAGGCGTAATCCTGCGCCAGGGTCGCAATCACGGTGTCCTTCTTGCCGAGCGCGACCGCATTCGAGATCGCGTCCTGCGAGGAACTGCGGCCGGTGCGGAAGACATAGCGGTTCCACTTGTCGCCGGTGATCGCATCCGCCACCGCCGGCTCCACGAGCAGGATTTTCTTGTATTCCTCGGCGACCGGCAGCATCGCGAGCGCGACGCCGGAGCCGGTGGGGCCGACGGCGATATCGACCTTGTCGTCGCCGTACGCGGCCGCGAGCTGCGCTTTACCGACGTCGGGCTTGAACTGGCTGTCCTTCTCGATGACGACGAGCTTGCGGCCGAGCACCTCCATCTTGCCGCCGGTGGCGTATTCCAGCCCCATCATGAGGCCGGCCTGCGTCTGCTTGGCGTAGGCTTCGAGCACACCCGTCTTGTCATAGACGTGGGCAATCTTGATTTCCTTCGCCTGGCCGAATGCCATGCCGGCGGCAGTCGCGAGTGCCAGAGTGCAGATACTTTTCGTCCAAACGTTCATATGCCCTCCGAGGATTGGCTAACCATGCGGTAATGCAAGTCCTGGACCATATTACCTAAGCTTATGATTTTGTTAATATAGACAGATTAGTGAGCACACGCTTATCTATTGCGAATGACCAATATTAAGACAATCGACAGAAATTGACTGTCCGATAACCATACATCGTGACCATAAATTGGACATTCACTTCGTGCCGCCCAGCTTTTCATACAGGGTGGCACGCGAGATGCCGAGCATTTTCGCAGCGGAAACCTTGTTGCCCCCGGTTGCCGCGAGGGCGGAGGCGATTGAACTGCGCTCCAGTTCGGCAATGAGTTGCGGCAGCGGCCGGAGGGCTCGCGGCGCCACCGCGGGGATCGCCACTTCGGAGGCCGGCAGAATCGTCGCGAAATCTTCTGCCTCGAGGCGCGGGTTGTCGGTCAGCATCGCCGCCTGCTCGAGCACGTTGCGAAGTTCGCGCACATTGCCGGGCCAGCGATGGGTGGAGAGTACCGCGAGCGCGGACGGCGTGATCTCCCGCTGCGGCATTCCGGTACGTACCGCGATCGACTCGAGCAAGTTCTCCGCCAGCGGCTCCAGGTCCGTGACGCGCTCGCGCAGCGCCGGCAGCCGGATCGGCAGGACATTGAGCCGGTAATACAAATCCTCCCGAAAACGCGCCTCGGCAACCAGCGCCCGCAGGTCGCGACTGGTCGCCGCAATCACGCGCACGTCCACCTTCAGTACCTGGTTCGATCCGAGCGGTTCGACTTCCTGCTCCTGCAAGGCGCGCAGCAGCTTGGCCTGCAGCGCAATCGGCATGTCGCCGACTTCGTCGAGAAACAGGGTACCCTCGTCGGCAAGTTTGAACTTGCCCTCGCGACCCTTGCGATCGGCGCCCGTGTAGGCGCCCGGCGCAACCCCGAAAAACTCGGCCTCGAGCAGCGTTTCGGGAACTGCGGCGAGGTTGACGCCGACAAATGCCCGGCCGGCGCGCGCCGAACCGGCGTGGATGGCATGCGCCAGCAGTTCCTTGCCGGTACCCGTTTCGCCGAGCAGCAGCACCGTCGCATCGGTGCGTGCCGCGCGGCGCGCCTGGCGCTTGACTTCGAGCGCTGCCGGGCTTGCGCCGATGAAACTCGCAAAGGTGTACTTGGGGCGGCGTTGCGCGGCGAGTTCGCGCCGCGCTTCGTCGAGATCGCGCTGCAATCGCGCGAACTTGGAGATCAGCGGCTGCAGCGTCGTTTCCGGATGATCGAACAGCACCATGCCGAGCGCGCCGATCACCTGTCCGGAGGCGTCGCGCAGCGGGATGCGCGAGACGACGAAAGTCCCCGCCTTGTTGGTCAGCAGGTCGACCAGAATCGGCTTCCCGGTTTCGATGACGTGGCGCATGAGGGTATTCGGCACCACCTCCTCCACCGGCCGGCCGACGAAGTCCTCGGCATGCTCGAAACCGAGCGCGGGCAGGAACCGCTTGTAGGCATCGTTGACCCACACCACGCGGCCGCCGCGATCGACCAGCATCATGCCCTGCGCCATGCTGGAAAAGAGATCGAACATCGAGCGCGCCGCCAGCTCGACGATGCTCTCGGCGTCCTGCGGCAGCGCCTGATCCAGGTCGGCGCGGGGGGTCACGGATAATCGGGGTCAGAGTAAGATTTCGCGGGCATCCGGCGAACTTTCACCTCGGTTCGCCGAAATCTTACTCTGACCCCGATTATTACTCGGGAGCCAGTCGCGCCTGCGGCTTGGGGCGCCGCCCGACATTCACCGCGAGCTCCAGGTCCTGTCCCTGGCGACGCAGCTTGAGCCTGGCGTTGGTGCCGGGGGTCAATCCCGCCATGACATTGAGCACGCCCTGCGGGTCGGCGACCGCCTTGCCCTCGATGGCGAGCAGCACGTCGCCGGGCTTCACGCCCGCCTTGTCGGCCGGGCCGTTGCGCAGCACGCCACCGATGACCGCGCCCTCGGTACCGCCGAGCTTGAACGACTCGGCGAGCGCCGGGCTGATTTCCTGCAGTTCGACCCCGATCCAGCCGCGCGTCACGCTGCCGGTGCGCACGATCTGCTCGAGCACCACCTTGGCAGTCGAAACGGGAATCGCGAAGCCGATGCCCATCGAACCTCCCGAGCGCGAGTAGATCGCGGTATTGATGCCGACCAGGTTGCCGCGCGAATCGACCAGGGCGCCGCCGGAGTTTCCCGGATTGATTGCGGCGTCGGTCTGGATGAAGTTCTCGAAGGTGTTGATGCCGAGGCCGGAACGGCCGAGCGCCGAGACGATTCCGGAGGTCACGGTCTGCCCGACGCCAAACGGGTTGCCGATCGCAAGCACGACGTCACCGACGCGCAGTGCCTCGGACGAACCGAATGTCACCGCCGGCAGGCCATCCGCGCTCACGCGCAACACGGCGAGATCGGTATCGGGGTCGGTGCCGACGATTTTCGCCTGCAGCTTCTTGCCATCGGCGAGCGCCACTTCGATTTCGTCGGCGCCCTCGACCACGTGATGGTTGGTGAGGACGTACCCGGCAGCGCTTGCCACCACGCCGGAACCGAGGCTGTTGGCGCGTTGCGCGTCCTCACCGAAGCGATCGCCGAAGAAACGGCGAAACAGCGGATCGTTGAGCAGCGGGTGGCGCGGCGTGCGCAATTCCTTCGAGGTGAAGATGTTCACCACGGCGGGCATCGCCTTGCGCACCGCGTCATGGTAGGAATCCGAGCGCGCGGCGGTGGCCACCGGTGCCACCTGCTGCACCACCGCGACGCCGGGCGGCGCCGCCGGCGTGCCGCCGCCTTTGGCGGGCAGCCATTCCGGCCTGAAGGTGGAGACGACGAACAGCGCGGCGACGCACACCGTCACCGCTTGCGAAAACACCAGCCACAATCGCTGCATCAGGGCGCCGAATCTACCACAGGCCGTTCGACAGAAGGTTGCCGGAACCAGGAAATCTGCTGTGCGATCAAAAGCTTAGCCATCAAAACGTGGACACCGCGCAAGCCAGTCGGTAAAATGCGCCGCTTTTGCGGTCAATCATCCCGTTCTTGCGGACTTTTCCATGAGCGATAGCGAGAAAATCGACAACACGCGGCGCAATCTGATCGTCGCGACCTCGGTGGTCGGCGGCGCCGCGAGCGCCGGCGCTGCCATCCCCTTCGTCGCCAGTTGGTGGCCTTCCGAGCGTGTCAAGGCGGCCGGCGCGCCGGTCGAAGTAGACATCGCGAGGCTCGAGCCGGGCGAGATGAAAGTCATCGAATGGCGCGGCAAGCCGGTCTGGGTCGTGCGGCGCACCAAGGAAATGCTCGACTCGCTCAAGGCGGTGGCGCGGCTCACCGATCCAGGCTCGAAGGACTCGGAGCAGCCGGAGTACGCGAAAAACGACCATCGCGCGCGCAAGGCCGAGTTCATGGTGATGGAAGGCGTGTGCACGCATCTGGGCTGTTCGCCACAACTGAAGGGCGCCGAGGCCAAGGCCGAAATGGGCGGCGACTGGAGCGGCGGCTTCTACTGCGCCTGCCATGGCTCGAAGTTCGATTACGCCGGCCGCGTGTTCAAGGGCGCGCCCGCGCCGCTCAATCTGCCGGTGCCGCCCCACGCCTACCTGTCCGAGACGACCATCCTCATCGGCGAAGACAAGAAGGGAGCGTAAGCGATGAGCGGCCGGCTGATGGCGTTGTGGGACTGGATCGATGCGCGCATGCCTTCGCTGGCGCAGGAATACCGCAAGCACCTGGCGGAGTACTACGCGCCGAAGAATTTCAATTTCTGGTACTACTTCGGCTCGCTCGCGATGCTGGTGCTGGCGATCCAGATCGTCACCGGCATCTTTCTCACGATGCACTACAAGCCGGACGCCAACCTCGCCTTCGGCTCGGTCGAATACATCATGCGCGATGTGCCGGGCGGCTGGATCATCCGCTACATCCACTCGACGGGCGCCTCGGCATTCTTCCTCGTCGTGTATCTGCACATGTTCCGCGGCCTCATCTACGGCTCGTACCGGCAGCCGCGCGAGCTGATCTGGATCTTCGGCATGCTGATCTACCTGTGCCTGATGGGCGAGGCGTTCATGGGCTATCTGCTGCCCTGGGGCCAGATGTCGTATTGGGGCGCGCAGGTCATCGTGAACCTGTTCGGCACGATACCGTTCATCGGCCCCGATCTCGCGCTGTGGATCCGCGGCGACTACGTGGTGTCGGACGCGACCCTGAACCGGTTCTTCGCCATGCACGTGATCGCGCTCCCGCTGGCGCTGCTCGGCCTGGTGGTGGTACATCTGCTGGCGCTGCACGACGTCGGCTCGAACAATCCGGATGGCATCGAGATCAAGAAGAACAAGGACCCGAAGACGGGCCATCCGGTCGACGGCATTCCCTTCCATCCGTACTACACGGTCAAGGACATCGTCGGCGCGGTGGTGTTCCTCGCGGTCTTCTGCAGCGTGCTGTTCTTCGCGCCCGAGTTGGGTGGCTACTTCCTCGAATACAACAACTTCATCCCGGCCGATCCGCTCAAGACGCCGACGCACATCGCACCGCTGTGGTATTTCACGCCGTTCTACACCATCCTGCGCGCGGTGCCGCCGCTGTTCAATTCGCAGTTCCCGGGCGTGCTGGCGATGGGGCTGTCGACGATGATCCTGTTCTTCCTGCCCTGGCTCGACCGCGGCACGGTGAAATCCATCCGCTACCGGGGCACGCTGTACAAGTCCTGGCTGGCGGCGTTCGTCATCGTGTTTCTGCTGCTCGGCTATCTCGGCACCGAGCCGACCACGGTGTGGGGCCAGTTCGGCTTCGATGCCTTCTTCCTCGACACCAGGGAAATTGCCACCTGGGCTGGGCGCGTGTGCACGGTGATCTACTTCCTGTTCTTCTTCCTCATGCCCTGGTACACGGCGCGCGACGCCGCGCGGCCGGTTCCCGAGCGGGTGACGCCGTGAGGCGCCGGGCCATGAAAATCCTGTTTCTCGCGCTGCTCTTCGTGCCCGCGCTCGCGACCGTGGGTGTGCTGCCCGCCGTGGCATCCGAGGCCGGCTACCGGCTGGACCGCTCGCCGCACGACCCGAACGACCTGGTGAGCCTGCAATCGGGCGCGCGCGTCTTCGTCAACTACTGCCTCAACTGCCACGGCGCGCAGTTCATGCGCTTCAACCGTCTGGTCGAAATCGGACTGAGCGAGTCGCAGATTCGCGACAACCTGATGTTTCCGGTGGAAAAGGTGGGCGAGACAATGAAAGTCGCGCTTGGCACGAAGGACGGCAAGGAATGGTTCGGCGTGCCGCCGCCCGACCTTTCGGTGATCGCACGCTCGCGCGGCGCCGACTGGCTGTACACCTACCTGCGCACCTTCTACCGCGACCCGAAGACGGTGAGCGGCTGGAACAACGCCGTGTTCGCGAACGCGGCGATGCCGCATGCGCTCTGGACACTGCAGGGCGAGCGCGCGCTCGAAGTGCTCCAGGTCAAGAGCCCGGCGGGCCATGTCGCAGCGGAATACCGCTGGAGCCAGGTGTCCCCGGGGGCATTGAACGCCGTGCAATACGACGCGGCGGTACGCGACCTGGTGAACTTCCTGGTTTACGTCGGCGAGCCCGCCGGGCAATCGCGCAAGCGCATCGGCGTCGTGGTGCTGTTCGTGCTGGGCGTCCTGTTCGTGTTCGCCTATGCGCTCAAGAAAGCTTACTGGAAAGACATTCACTGACCCTCACGGGCAATCCACCATCGCGGCCGGACGGCGCAACCGTCCGGTCTTTTTCTCCGGGTAATGCGCCATGATGCAACTGTATTCGGGGACCACCTGTCCCTTCAGCCACCGCTGCCGCTTCGTGCTGTACGAAAAGGGCATGGACTTCCAGGTCATCGACGTCGACCTGTACAACAAGCCGGAGGACATCGCGGTGATGAACCCGTACAACCGGCTGCCGGTGCTGGTCGAGCGCGACCTGATCCTGTACGAGTCGAACATCATCAACGAGTACATCGACGAGCGCTTTCCCCACCCGCAGCTGATGCCCGCCGACCCGGTGATGCGCGCACGCGCACGCTTGATGCTGTTCAACCTCGAAGTCGAGCTGTTCTCGCAGATCGAGGCGCTCGAATCGGGCAAGGAAAAGCAGGTCGAGCGCGCGCGCCAGCAGATCACCGACCGCCTGATCGAGTTCGCGCCGGTGTTCACCAAGTCCAAGCACATGCTGGGCGACGACTTCACCATGCTCGACGTGGCGATCGCGCCGCTATTGTGGCGGCTCGATCACTACGGCATCAAGCTCGGCAAGCTCGCGGCACCGCTCATGAAATACGCCGAGCGCATCTTTTCCCGCCCGGCGTTCATCGAGGCGCTGACGCCGTCGGAAAAGGTGATGCGCAAGTAGCGCATGGCCGAAATCCCGACCAAGCCGTACATCCTGCGCGCGCTCTACGAGTGGTGCGTGGACAACGGCTACACGCCGCACCTCGCGGTCAAGGTCGACGAGCGCTCGCTGGTACCGACCGAATACGTCAAGGGCGGCGAGATCACGCTCAACATTTCGCCGACTGCGGTGCACAAGCTGCAGATGAGCAACGACCTGGTCGAGTTCTCGGCGCGCTTTTCCGGCGCGGCGCGCCAGATTTCGGTGCCGGTGGCCTGCGTGTACGCGCTGTATGCGCGTGAAACAGGGCACGGCATGACGTTCGATCTCGAGCCGGCGCAGCCGGCTGCGCCAGCCGGCCCCGCCGGTGAGCCGGTCGCGGCGCCGGCCTCCGGCGCTGCGCCGAGCGCCGTGCCTGCGCCTGTCAGTCCGACCGGTCCGGCCAAACCCACCGGCGGCAAACCGAAGCTGCGGCGCGTCAAGTAGCACGTCTGTAAAATCAAAGGCCGGGCCGCTTTAGCTCAGTGGTAGAGCAACCGCCTTGTAAGCGGTAGGTCGTCTGTTCGATCCAGACAAGCGGCACCAGCCGGTTCGCGGTGGGACCCTGCTTCAGCGCCCCCAGGCAGGCACGGGCTGGACTCGCGGCGCCGCCGCGCGGCTCACCGAAGGCTCCATGAAATTCTGCCAGTGGTCGGTGAATTCCCTGGATGCGGACGGACTGCGCCGCGCCACGGGCGCCGCTTCGGCCGCAGCCAGCGCGACCGCGGGCGGCGGCGTTGTCGCCGCGTGGCCGATCAAGCCGCCGATGACTGCGCCGGCCATCACCGGGCGCGGATCGAATCCCATGCCGCAGGCGCGACCGCGGCAACGGACGATCGGGTTCGAAGCGCTGACCAGAGCTCCCACCTGTGAGCCGACTGCGGCTCCCGCGACCCAGCCCGGGACCGGCGCAGGCGCGGGCGCGACTGGAACGTAAGCGACCGGGGCCGGCTCCCAAGCGGGTTGCGCGACTACGGGTTGGGCGTAACGGCCGCGCGCCGCGTATTGCTCCATCACTGCGGCCTGCTGGCTGGCGGCGATTGCCATGCCGACGGTCAATGCGAAGATTGCGAAGGGGTCCATGAGTGGTCTCCGGTTTGTTTGGCCCGGAACCCATTGTCCGCAGTCCGGCCCATCGCCGGATGACGCTTGCCTTACAGATCGCTTACCCGGGCCGATCAGCGGTGGCGCGCAAGTTCGGCGACCAGGCCGCGGCAAACGACCTTCAGGCGCTCCCGGGCAGCGGGATCGAGCCCCTGCGGATCGAAACGATAGCGCTGATGCAACTGCAACGCCGCATGAACGTCTTCGAAAGTCGTGCTCGGCAGCGCGTGCGCAAGGTCCCGCAGCCAGGCGCCCAGCGGAATCTCGGGAGCGCGCGTGAGGCCGCGCCGTTCGAGCGCGCGCTCGATGGCATGGAAATCCGAATCGGCGCCTTGCCACGCGCGCTTCGCAGACGCTGGCGTCGCCTGCCGCGGCGCCACCCGCCGCCCGTGCAGCACGCGCCAGCCGAGTATCGCGACCAGCACCGCAAGCACCGCGTACCAGGCGTCGCTCGCTTGCAGTTCGCCGCGCTGCGACCAGCGAAAACCGGCCCAACGCGCGAGATCGGCAAGCCCCTGCCAGAACGGCGCCAGACGTTCTTCCTCCGCGAACCACACCGGCGGCGTGGTGTCGAGATCGATCCAGCGCGCCCCATCCCAGGCGCGGCTCCAGGCATGGGCATGGCGCGCACGCACGACGAAGGCGTCCTCGAGCTGGCTGTATTCCATGACGGCGAAGCCCGTCGCATAGCGCGCCGGGATGCCGGCTGCGCGCAGCAGCAGCGTGGTTGCGGCGGCAAAGTATTCGCAATGCCCACTGCGTGATGCGCGCACGAACTCGGCGAGCGGTGTGACGCCCTGCGGGGCTTCGCGCTCGCGCCAGGTGGAGTACGCAAATTCCCTGAAATGATCCTGCACGCGGCCGAGCGCTTCGGGCAGCGCAAGGCTTCTCAGTTGCAGTTCTTCGGCGAGTGCGGCGAAGGTGGCGCGCTCGTGCGCGGGCACGGCCAAGTCTTCGCCGCCGGGAACCGCCGCGGTATCGCTCGCATCCGCGGCCTCGGCTTCGTACCGGACCCAGTCACCGGCGAGTTCCGCCTGTACCACGCCGAGCGCATTGCGGCGCATCGCGGTCGCGGCGAGTCCGGTGATGCGCGTCGTCGCCGAGGGCAGCGCGAGCAGGATCCGGCCACGCTCGACACGCGTTGCAATGCGCGTGCTCCACTGCGCGCCGTGCGACGACAGGCTCCATGACAGCCCGCTTGCATCCGGCGCGACCGGGTGCATGGGTGCGGCGCGCGCGAGCCAGGTCGTGCCGACGTAGCTGTTGTAGCTCGCGCGATGCAGCAGCCGCAGGCGCCCGGCATCCGCGGGAGCCGCATAGACCCGCAGCACGATGGTGTCGAGGAGCTTGAGCCGGCCGATCGATCCGATGTCCGTGGTGCTGCGATAGGGATCGCCGTCGAAACCCCGCAGATACCACTCCGACACCCAGTTTTCCAGGGCTGCTTGCAGCTGCACCAGGCCGGCGTGGCCGGCATAGCCGGCCGCTGCGCCACTGCCCAGCATGAGCGCCCAGGCGATGGCGCCGGCATGTTTCGGACGCGCCGCCCAAAGACCCCACGCCGCAACGCTAACGGTGCCGAGGTAGTAACCCGGCCCGCTTGCGTTCGCCACGCCGGCAGCGATCAGGACGATCGCGACGTAGACCGCGCTGGTGTCGATCGGCGGATCCCGGGTGGCCGGGTTGCGGCGCTTGAGTTTGCGCAGATAACGGAACAGCGCCGAAAGCGGCACGCGAGCGCTCGCCGACAGCAGCTGTGCGAAGAGAATCGGCGCCAGCGCCACCGGCAGCCATTGAAATGCCGCCAGAATACCGTGCGCCACGCCGCGATTCACCGCCAGCACGGCGGCCAGGCCGACGAAGAACATCGTGCACAGGTCGGCGATGCGCGAATGCTCGGCGGCGCCGAGATCGAAGCGCACGCGCACCCGGCGCAGCGCCTCGGCCAGGACGGCGAGCACGCCGGCGGCAAGCCAGTTTCCCGTCTGCCAGCCCCAAAACAGCAGGCTCGCGCCGATCAGCAGCGGCGGCGCAGCGATCATCGCAGCCCGGCCAGTCCGCGTTCGATTTCGCCCGGGTGCAGCAGCGCGAGACCCGGAACGTGTTCGCGTGGCGTTGCCGCGGCAGCACAGACGAGCAAGGCGCGAACCTCGAGGCCCGTGCCGCGCGCCGCGGCGAGAAACTCGCGCCGCGCCTCGTCCCAGCCGAGCAACACCACGATCAGGCTCGCCAGGCTGGCGCGCCGTGCCAGCACGGTGCGCGCGAGCACCTCGAAATCGTCAGGGGCAGACGGTGTTACGCCGGCGAGCACCTCGAGCAGGTGCTCGGCATGCAGTTGTCCGCGGCCCGCGGTGTAGGTGCGCATGGCGAGTGCATCGCTAGCGTGGTTGCCGACGAAAAGCAGGTCCAGCAGGCATTCCTGGGTATCGAGCGTGTAGACAAACGATGCCGCGACGGCGATCGCCTCCTCGAAGACCGCGTCCTCGCCGGCCACGCGGCCCGTGTCGAGCACCAGCGCATGACGCTCGTAGAACTCGTCCTGGAACTCCTTCACGATCGGCTTGCCGGTGCGCGCAAAGCTTTTCCAGTGCAGGCGCTGCAGCGGGTCCCCCGGACGGTAGTCGCGCAGCGCGAGGAACTCCGTCGAGTCGCCGACCGATGCCGCGAGCGAAACACCGCCGGGCTGAAACTTGCGGCGTCCGGGCAGCGCCAGGGCCGGCAGCCGGTAGCGCTTCGGCAAAGCGATCACCTGCGCGGCACGATCGTGGTGCGCGAGCCCGCGCACGAGGCCGAGCGGGTCGGTGCGGCCGAGCCTGATTCCCGAGAATTCGATGCGGCCGCGATGGCGCGGCGTGAATCCCAGCCGCAGCGAATGCGATGCGCCGGACGGGAGCGCCGGCAGTGCGACTTCGTCGTCGGTTTCAGGCACGCGCCGCTCGATCAGCCAGCGCCAGCGGAAGTAGCCGACCTCGCGGTCGAACCAGTTGCGGTGCTCTTCGCCCGGTTCGCGGGTGCGGCACCATTGGCCATACGCCGGACGCGGATCGCGAAACCGTTCGGCGACGGTAGCGCCCTCGAGCGTCGCGCTACCGCGGTTGGTCAGCGTGACGCGATACGCTGTGCGCTCTCCGGCGGTGGCATAGCGCGGCAGTTCGCGCTGCACCTCCAGCCGGGCGCGAAACCCCAGGCTGGCGACGAACGCGAGCGCGAGCAGCGCACTGAGCAGGACGAACGCCTGCGCGGTGACCGTCTGATGGAGATCGATCCCGGCGGCGGCCGCGGCGGCACCCGCGCCCAACACCAGCCAGCCGGCGCGCGTCAGGCGCTCGCGCAACCAGTGATCGAGCGCGCTGACGAAGCGCAGCAGGAGATAGATCCCCCGCCTCACGACGGAACCTTGACCTCCCGCAGGATGTCGGCCACCAGCGCCCTGGCGGAGGCGCCGGCGAACTTCGCCTGCGGGTCGAGCACCATGCGGTGCGCGAGCACCGGCACCGCCAGTTCGTGCACCTGATCGGGACGCACGAACTCCTCGCCGTCAAACAGCGCCAGTGCCTTGGCGGCGTTCGCGAGCGCGATCGAGGCGCGCGGCCCGCAGCCGAGCTGCACCTGGGGCGCGCTGCGCGTGCGCCGCACCAGCTCGACGACGTAGTGCCGCAGCTCATCGGCCATGCGCACGCGGCGCACCCGCGCCTTGAGCGCGATCACCTCTTCGCGTGTCACCACCGCGGCGAGTCGCGCGAGCGGATGGCCCAGGTCCTGCGCCGCGAGCACATCGACTTCGGTGCCGGCATCGACGTAGCCGAGCGCAAGGCAAAGCGCGAAACGGTCCATCTGCGACTCGGGCAGCGGATAGGTGCCGCGGAACTCGACCGGGTTCTGCGTCGCGACGACGAAAAACAGCTCGTCCATCGGGTGCGTGCGGCCCTCGACCGAGACCTGGCCTTCGGCCATCACTTCCAGCAGCGCCGACTGCGTGCGCGGCGAGGCGCGGTTGATCTCGTCGGCGAGCAGGATCGAGGTGAACACCGGCCCTTGGCGGAACTCGAACACCTGCTCGCGCTGATTGAACACCGAGACGCCGAGGATATCGGAGGGCAGCAAATCGGGGGTGAACTGCACCCGGGCGAACTGCGCCCCGATCGACGCCGCGAGGCTCTTGGCGAGGGTGGTCTTGCCGGTGCCGGGATAGTCGTCGATCAGCACGTGGCCGCCCGAGGCGAACACGGCGAGCAGTTTTCGCACCGCGTCGTGCTGGCCGCGCATCACGCGCTCGATGTTGGCCGCAATGCGCTCGAACAGCGCGCGCGCAGCGGAGGTTTCCATCGCTACAGGCGGGCCGCGAGCTCGGCGCCTTCGCGCATCGCGCGCATGGCGTCGAGCTCCCCCGCTTCCTTCGCGCCGCCGATCAGGTGATGCGACTTCAAGCTGCCGGCGAACGGCCGCAGCGGATCCTGGCCGGTGCAGAGGATCACGGTATCGGCGGCAATGCAGCGCTCCTTGCCTTCGACCACGACGTGCACGCCCTCATCGTCGATGCGCTGGTATTGAACGCCACCGATCATCTGCGCGCCGGCGCGCGCCAGCTCCACGCGCAGCGTCCAGCCGGTGGTCTTGCCCAGGGTGGCGCCAAACGGCGTCGCGGACCGCTTGAGCAGGGTGATGCTGTGGCGGGGTGCCTCGGGGCGTGGCTGCCCCTGCGCCAGTCCGCCGGCCGACACCGGATCGGTGACCAGGCCCCAGTGCGCGCCGAAGGCGTCCGGATCGCTTTGCGCGCGGCCCTCGCAATCGAGCAGGTAAAGCGCGACGTCGAAGCCGATGCCGCCGGCGCCGAGGATCGCGACGCGCGCGCCAACCTCGACGCGTCCCGCCAGCACATCGGCATAACCGGCGACCTTCGGATGATCCACGCCCGGAATCGCCGGTCGCCGCGGCTCGACGCCGGTTGCCACGACGGCCTCGTCGTAGCCGGCCAAGTCCTCTTCCCGGACTGCGCAGTTGAGCTGCGTCCTGACTCCGGCGCGCCGCAGGCGCTCGGCGAAATAGGCGACCGATTCGCCGAATTCGCGCTTTCCCG
>Ga0156179_1246_pt1 | contig 17456 bp, 19 predicted proteins | sample RifCSPlowO2_12_FD_107832 | JGI IMG/M metagenome (GOLD analysis project Ga0156179, IMG submission 107832) | Betaproteobacteria bacterium RIFCSPLOWO2_12_FULL_67_28 | reverse complement strand
CGTGGACGGCGGCGCGATGCTGATCTGATGTCGAAGGCGCTCGAGCACGCGCGCCAGTACCATCGCCGCATTCCGTTCTCCGAGCTCCTCGACATCCAGGTGATCGGGCTGCGGGACGGCGTTCCCCCAGATCGGCCCGGAACGCGTGAACGGAAAAACCTGGGAAGTCGGTTGGCGAAAACAGCGCGGCGATCAGTGCCGGCTGCGCGACAGCTTATGGATTCCAGCAGACTTAGACGTACGAGCGTCTACTGAAATCACCTGAAACTCGGGCCCCGACATTAGCTCGAACCCTTCTGGTAAGCGGCCCGACAACTCGATCAATACTCTGCGGTTAAGCGGGATACCAACGTCGTTCACACGAACAACCCGGGCGACGATTTCACGTGACGCCGAGATCCCCTTCAGGATGTCAGGAACGAGGTAACGCGGCGCCCAGCCAAGAAACTCATAATCGCTAGTGGTGAGCTGAATCGCCGGCCCCGTTGCTGGATTGTTCAGTTCCAGCGACACTTGGAGCGGCTCCGATGCATTCAGCCGAAGGCTTCGGGCCTGTGCGATGTCAGATACATGCCGCAATCCGTGCAAAAAGAAACGGCAGGCAAACGTGTTGTTCGATCGCGCTTCGATCTTCGGAAATACCTCAAGACTGTCTGTCTGGCGCTCGCCGCCACTGATCGCCAGGATCTCAATGGGATCGCGGTTCGCGGGATCAAGATCCAACGAACGGAGATAGTCGGCGAAGTCGCGCCGATTCGGGTCGAGCACCCGGTTTTTGAAAAGTGGGAACAATTCCGAAGCTTCATACTTTTCATGAAGGTTCGGAAAGGCTGTCAGCGCCTTGAATCCGACCTGCCTTCCTGCATGTAGCGCACCTTTGGTGTACTGAAAAACGTAGTGACTTCGTGCGCGATCAGCGTTGAGCCGACCAATCGGAAACCACGCTCGGGTGGGTGCTTGCCAAGCGAGGAAAAGGGAATTCATTTGAGAAGTTTTTTCAGCGCGGTGTAAGTATAGGCCATAAACGCGTACGCAAAGTCCTTGCTTGCGTCTGACATCCGGTTTGCCGGCACGCAATTCAGAATCCGTCGAAAATCCGGCGGCGCAACCTGGCCCAACCGCCTGATCGTCGGAACGAAATACTCCGCGAATCGGCGTGCACCGAACTCGACAAGCCGCAGTGGATTCGCCCCGTGCGTGTCGAATGTTGCCAAATAAATGGCGCCCTTGCCGTTGCGAGCGTAACGTCCGACCGCGTCCGATCGCAGAAGGTTCAATCGTTTGGTATCTTGCAGTTCGCGGCCAAGGGACGAGGCGTGGTCGAAGCTTGGTGCGACCCGCAACATCAGATTCACTTCGGCGTCGTTTCTAACTTGCTGCAGCAGCAAGGCCCAGTTCTCATGATGTCTGTCCGTGTTACCAATCAAAGCGTCGAGTACCAGGTAACCCGCCAACGTAGTCAGGACACCATCGTGCATGGCCTTCTCGGGGAACAGCCTTTGGATCGCCAGCTGAATGTTTTCCAGCGTGTGGTCAGATTGATGGAATCGCTTCCCGCGGTCATACCCTAGCACCATACCCGCAAGGATTTCGTTTCCATGAATCAAGCCTTCCCCTGCTCGTCGATCCACGAATGATAGTGACGCGCAACCACGACGGCCCTGGAATTCCGCCAGTTCAACAGTCGCCGCCGGCACCCCCACCACGTGTGCAACCTCGGCTGCGACCTTTTCGGCCCAGTCTTCACCGGTGCCCTCTCGCGCCTCTTTGAAGAGCCAGTCCTGATTGTCTCGGCGAAACCAGAATTTCGTTTTACTTCCCAGCGCCTCATCACCGATGAGGTCCTGGGGTTGTACGGTCAGCACGCGATATTCAGCCACTGTAGGCGCGCTACGACTTTTCAGCGTGCTTTCGCATGATGTCCTGGATTTGAGCCGGCTGGAAGACCACGTCCCAGAACCATGTGCCGATTCCGCCTTTGGCGTTCACCCCCTTCACCCACGCGTCGAGCGCGGAGCACTTGGCTCGGTTCTGCTCCGAGTCCTCGCCCTTGATCTCCAGAACCAGCGTCTTACCGCTCGCGATTCGAACCAGAAAGTCCGGGACGAAGCGTCGTCGCGCGCCGTTCCACAGGTAGTACACCTGGTACCTATCTCTTCTTGTTGGCGTCTTCAATGGCCTTCATGATTTCGGCATGCGACCACTTTACGGTTTTGAGCTTGTGTTGACGGAACGCCGCCGGGAGCTGAGCGGGCGGACGGGCGCCTTGGTAGACGCCGACCACGCCTTTGCCCCGCTTGAGACTTTCTTCGATCTCCCATGCCACCCACCGGCTGCTCGCCGTCTTTGACGACAAGTAGACGAGCGTCACCGAACAACGATCGATCTTTTCCCGAATCTGGCGCTTGATGTACTCGGCGTTGCTGCTTTCGAACGCATCCTTGACCGAGTAGTCATCGAACCGGAGGGCCGAGTTCTCGTTCTTTGTTTGGCCACGCAGCAGGTTAACTTCATCAGCGTTCTCGTAGGGAAAGCTGATGAAGACATGGCAGCTCGAATCCGACTTGGAATCGGACAGCTTCTTCTTCGCCCTCTCTTCAAGGCGCTTCAGGTCGTCCGACGAGAATCCTCCACCTCCGCCACCTCCCATAGCTCCCTCCCTCAGACGCTCGTCGCACCAATGAATTCAAGGCATGATACACAGCGGCCGCATGGCAACTCAGTCCCGGCATGGCACGAATACGTGCCGCTGATGCCCTTCTCTGCAGCAAGTTTTACCACGTCCGCCTTCGAAAATTCGAAGAGAGGCGTAAGAACCCGAAACGGCCTTCCCAATGCCTGGACGATCGCGCGCTCGGCGCTTGCGACAAACTCGGCTCGCTGGTCCGGAAATAAGCTGAACCGTTCCGAAAGCAACCCCGTCGCGACCGCATCTGCGCCGACCTGATGCGCGTAGGCCGCGCCCATCACGAGGAACATCAGGTTTCTTCCCGGAGTGAACGCCTCATCCTTCAGGTCTTTCTCGTCGCAGGTCAATCCGCTTCGAATGACCTGCCCGAAGCCGGAAAGGTCCATCCGAGTTGGCGCGGCAAGCCCGAGCTTCTTGTGTACCACCCGGCACGCGCCCCACTCGTTCGTTGCCGCCCGCTGCCCGTAGTCGATGAATAGCGGGAACGCGGCGATGTCCTCCTCCTTGGCCAATACGCCGACGAGCGTCGAATCCAACCCACCGGAGACCAGATTTACTAAACTCACCCTACCGACCCGCGCTTTGCAACTCGCATTGTGATCCAGGTCGCCAGATCCACGCAGCCGACCGAGTACCCGAAATCCTCGGCTACGCGCCGGAATTCCGTTTCGAGCCGCTCATAGGTCGAAAGGCGCGAGAGGCTGCTCGGTTTGGGATTAATGCCAGCAGCCAACTCCAAATAGTCGAGCACGTGCGTATCCAGGATCGCGAGGTCGGCGCAGTAGCCGATGCGCCGCAAGTACAGGCTAGCCTGTTTCGGACCGAATCCCGCAACGGCTGCCACCAACCTCCTTCTGGCTTCCTGCGGCGAGCCGGCGGCGGCTAGCGTGGCTTTAAGCGTTGTCCCTTCTCCGTATATTTTCTGCGCGGTCGTAGCGACTAACTTCGACACACGGTTTCTGAATCGAGGAATCACGAAACTGGTCGATCCACCCCTTTCGATGAGGACCGGCGTACGGAGCGCGAAGCAAACCGCTTCCTCATAGGCCGGCCCCCAACCCCCGCGCGCAGATGCGATCAAACCCGCCCGCTTCAAACTTTCAGCAGTCGCCAACGCCAATTCGAATAACGTCTGGCTTGACAAGATGCACACAACCACATCAAAGAACAGTTCGTCCTCGGTGCGCAACCGCCAGCCGGGTTGCGGCGCGACCATCATCGGCGCTTCGGCACAGAGCGCCTTGATCGCGCCATTGATCGTCGCCAGGTTCATCGCGCCTCCCTCCATCCCAGAGAATCGCGGCACTGCAAGTAAATCCGCGGCGGAAAGTTCAGCTCACAGAACCTCTCTCCTACGCCCTCAGCAATCGCGCCTTGGAGGCGCGCCATCCAATCCGCGAAGAACTCCAAGTTGTGGGCGAGCGTGCGCAAGGAGAAAGAAAGATCGCTTTCTCCCCATTGCGTCTGCCTTCGGAAGAAGTCAGCTTGCGACAGATGAAAGAGCTGCGCCGAGTCGAAGTCTACGACCGTCTGACACCACTCTAGACCATCGAAACTGTCGGCGCCGGCGACGGCGTACAGAGCGATTGAGATGGGATTTCCGGTTCCCAGCAAGTGGAGCGGCGTGTATCTGCCCGCGGCGTCAAGGGCTTTTCGGATTTGCACCACAGTCCTGGCTCGCTCGAACACACCGGAACCCAATCTGCGTTCCGGCACAGCGATAGCTACAGCCCGTGTTCGCTCTACTATCGCAGCGCACAACCCGGGTAGCGTCTCCGGCGAACCATGCACGATCGGAATCAGAGCTGTTCGGCTCGACACCGTCCCATCCTCTTGGTGTCGTCGCACGACCAAATCGACGTGTTCTTCGAAAGTTTGCGGAGGATCTTGTACATCGAAGCCGAACGCGAGCGTGCAATCCACCTCTCGAAGAGCCTGGTGGAAATGGTGCTGTTCCCACTCGCTTCGGGCTTGCATCCAGTAGCTCTCGTAGTTGCCCGAGTCCATCAGAACAACGGTGTTGTCCCTGATCGCATCGTGGAGAAGTCCTACGATCTTCGCCTTCATGTCGGGGGTGGTTCTCTGCACGTCGAAAGCGGAAACCAGAAACTGCGAGGTGACTGATGCCATCGCTCTGAGCGACGCGATGTAGTCTACGGGCGACAAACCCGTCTTGATCGAAGACACGGAGGGGAAAAACGCTGGCAACGGGATTTTTGATTTGCCGGCCTCCAGAACCGCCAGCCGGCTTATCGGCATCAGTGGCTCTCCGGTTTCTTGCTCGCGGCACGCTGCGGATCATTGATCCAGCTCGCATGCTCCGTCGAAACGTGCTCTTCCACCCGTTCGGCCAGGGCGACCAAGCGATCTGCTTCGCTGAGGCTCTTGTACGGTCCAGCAACAGAAAGGAAGAGATATTTCTCGTGCTTCAACCGCTCTGCGGTCGAACGGTACGTGACCCATAACGCCGCATGCTGATTCATGTGTTGAATACCCTCCAGCACAGCAATAAGTGCGCCTGCAGATGAAGTCAACCACTTGGCGAGTTCCGGATCGGCGTGGCTCGCGACCGGGATTGCCACGGCGAGAACCACCTGTAGCACCTTCAGATGTTTGTACCAGCGCTGATTGAATTGGCTCTTGTCGTCGTACCAGTTAATCTGGTCCACCAGGCGAGCCCACGCAGGATGGTTCTTGACGCCGTCCGGAACCGGTGCTTCCTGTCGATTTTCTCGGGCACTTTTCCTGAAGAACCACATTTCCCCGTCCTCTCGGAAAACGGCTTCTATAGCGGAGATGCCATGCGGCGCTTCAAGGCAAGCGCCGCGGGTGTCGCGCCAATGATGAACGAATTCCGCCGGTTCTGCATAAGCTGCGGGTTACGTCCAATCCTAAGGCGCAATCTCGCCAAGGGGATCGGACGCCAGAGCTGGGCTTCGTAGCCCACGGTCGCACCGTTTCCCCTCTGCTTCTGCTTGCCCGCGCGCGCACTCCCGGATCACTCCCTGACTCGGCCTACTGCGGTTTGTTGCGCATAGTAGCGCCGTCAATGAAAATCCGGGAAGAAACGAAAGCGCCGAGGCGAGAACGACTTCAATTTCGACTGTGGCAGCGATTCCTATTTGCTTTCAAACAGCCGGCGCCCGCTCCAGAGCCACGCCAGTCCGACCAGCATCGCGAGCCACAGCGCACCGAAGGCGTACGAGTACGCCTGCGGATCGTAGCCCGACGCGCTCTGCGGCCAGCGGTCGATCACAAGACCCACTCCCCACTGGCCGAGGAAGCTGCCGCCGAACGTGAAGATGTTGAGCGTCGCGTTCACGCGGCCGGCCATCTCGCGCGGGTAGCGGCGCGTGAGGATCGAGTACGCGAGCGAGCCCACCGAACCGCAGCCGATGAATAGCACCCAGAGCAGCGGCGTCGCAACGGTTACGCCCAGCGCGAGCAGCACAAGACAGCCCGCAGCGCAGGCGATGCCGCCCGCGAACACCGGCAGCGCCGAACGCCCTCTGCGCGCAAGCGCGTCCGCTGCGCGCCCGTACCCGAGGTATCCAGCGATCAGGGCGAGATTCACGGCCAGCAGCATCTGCCCGACCTCGGCGCGCGAATAACCCGCAACGTCGCGCAGCCACGTTGCCATCCAGAGGGTGAGCAGCGCACCCACCGCCGCCTGCAGGCCGAACAAAGCAAGACCGATGCGCCAAAACGCCGCGTCGCGGAAGATCCGCCCGACGCCCGTAAGGCTTTGCGCGAGCGTCTCGCCGCGCCGGTGCGGCGCGCGCTCCGGTACCACTGTGGCGAGTACTGCCACGATCGCGAAATTGAACCCGACGAGGATCAGGAAGATCTCGCGCCAGCCCAGCACGCGCAGCAGCAGCTCGAGCGGCACCGAGGCAGTGATCGCGCCGAGACCCCCGGTCGCGAAGGCGATGCCGTTCAGCATCGCGATGCGCTCGGGCGGGTGCCAGAGCACCCAGGCCTGAAACGACGACATGAGGCAACCGGAAACGCCCAGACCGATCAGGGCCCGCCCCGCGACGAGCGCCGTGTACGACTGCCCGCTGGCGAAGAGCAGCGCGCCGCCGGCAGCGACCAGCATGAGCGAGGCGTTCACGCGCCGCGGCCCGTAGCGGTCGAGCAGCACGCCGAGCGGAATCTGGAACGCGCCAAATGCCAGGAAATAGACGCTGGTGAGAAATCCCAGCTGGGCCGCGGAGAGCGAGAACTCCTCGGCGAGCAGCGGCCCGAGCAGCGCGTTGACCGCGCGGTAGTTGTAGGAAAGAAAATACCCCGCCAGGAACGGCAGGGTGACGCGAAGGAAAATCAAGCCTTGGGCGTTTCCAGGCCGCCGGTGTAAAAGCGGTTCCAGGTCGGACTGATGATCAGTTCGTTAACGCAGGTGCGCGCCGGGAGCGACGCCACGAACAGGATCGCCGCGCCGAGGTCTTCGGGCTGCGCCATGCGCGCGCGCTCCTCGGGCGAGGGCGGCACCGGCCGCTTCTCGAGGATCGGAGTCGCCACTTCTCCCGGCAGGATCGAAGTCGCGCGGATGCCGTTGCGGCACTCCTCCATGTTGATCGATTCGGTGACTGCGATCACGGCGCGCTTGGTGGCGTTGTACGCGGGCCCGGTGAGCTGGCTGGCATAGCGCCCGGCCCACGACGACACGTTGATGACGAGGCCGTCCCGACGCGCGCGCATGCCGGGAATCACGGCGTGGCAGCAATAGAACAGGCCCGACAGGTTCGCCGCCACGACCTCGTCCCATCCCTCGAGCGTCATGGTCGCCAGGTTGCGCTTGCCGCCGCCGATGTTGGTGCCGGCGCTATTGACGAGGATGTCGATCCTGCCATGCCGCCGTTCGATCTCGGCGGCGGTCGCTGCGACCGCCTTCTTGTCGCAGACGTCGAGCAGGATGGCCTCGGCGCTGCCGCGGCGCTGGATCTCGCTCAGCGCCTGCTCGTTGGTACGAGCCGTCCGGCCGGAAATGACCACATGCACCCCGGCGTTCGCGAGCGCAAGCGCCGCGGCGAGCCCGATGCCGCTGCCGCCGCCCGTGATCCAGGCAACCTTTCCCGCCAAATCAGTGCTTGGCATACTGGGTGGCGCCGAAGAGGACCTCACGCTCCCTCTCCGTATGCGGGCCGGCGCGGCGCCGGTCGGCCAGCACCTGCAGTGCGCGCAGCACCGCAGGCCGTTGTGCGATGCCGTCGCGCCAGCGCTTGAGCGCCGGGAATTCGCCGATGTTCACGCCCTGCCGCTCGGGAAACCGCAGCCAGGGCATCACCGCCATGTCGGCGATCGTGTACTCGGCGCAGGCGAGATGCGGCGAGTCGTTCAGGCGTCGCTCGAGCACCCCATACAGGCGGTTCGCTTCGTTCCTGTAGCGATTCATCGCGTAGGGGATCTTCTCCGGGGCGTAGCCGAGGAAGTGATGCGCCTGTCCGAGCATCGGCCCGATGTGACCCATCTGGAACATGACCCACTGCAGCACCTGCCAGCGCTCGCGCAGGTCTTCGGGCAGGAAGCGGCCGGTCTTGGAGGCGAGATAAAACAGCATCGCGCCCGATTCCGCAAGCGCGAACGGCTTGCCGCCCGGGCCGTCCGTGTCGACCATCGCCGGCATCTTGTTGTTGGGCGAGATCTTGAGGAACTCGGGCTCGAACTGATCACCGGCGCCGATATCGACCGGATGCACCCGATAGGGCAGCCCGGTCTCTTCCAGCATGATGTGGATCTTGTGGCCGTTGGGCGTGGGCCAGGTGTAGAGCTCAATCATCGTCGTAGACCACCACCGTGTTGGCGAGTTTGTCGTGAAAGCCCTGCTTCCTGCGGTCGATACCGATCCAGAAGAAACCGAGACCGAGCGGCAGCGCCGAAACGAGGTAGGCGAAATAGCGCCCCACCAGCTGGCCGGTGCTCGGCGCCGCACCGCTGCGGGCATCGACGATGCGCGCCGAGATCGCCATCTTGCCGGGCGTCGCGCCGCGGTATTTCCAGAACAGGATCACGGCAACCGCGGGCAGCACGACCTGGATCACGAAATCCCAGAATCCGGCCAGGCCGGATTCCTGCGCGCGCGCCAGATATCCGGTGCCGTAGACCGCGAGCAGCAGCGGCACGATCACGATCAGCAGGATCAGCGTGTCGATGAGCGACGCCGCGACGCGCTTCCAGAAGCCGACGTATTCGGGTCCGTGTGGCGACGCCGCCTCAGGCGAGCTTGACGAGTTGCTTTCCAAAGTTCTCCCCCTTCAGCAGTCCGATGAAGCCCTTCGGCGCGTTCTCGATGCCCTCGATCACCGACTCGCGATACCTGAGCTTGCCGGCGATCACCAGGTCGAGCAGCGCCTTGTTCGCCTCGGGGTAACGCTCGAGCCAGTCGAACACGATCATGCCCTGCACCTTGATGCGGTTCACCAGGATCGAACCGGAGTTCTTCAGGCCGTACGGCTCGGCTTGATCGAAGGTGGAAATCCGCCCGCAGACCACGATGCGTGAATACGTGTTCATGAGCCGTAATAGCGTGTCGAGAGTCTCGCCGCCGACATTGTCGAAGTACACGTCGACGCCTTTGGGACAGGCTTCCTTCAGGTCGCGGTGGAGGTTGCCCGCCTTGTAGTCGATGCAGGCATCGAATCCGAGCTCCTGGACCACGTAGTCGCACTTGGCGCGGCCGCCGGCGATGCCGACCGCGCGGCAAGCTGCGGCCCTGGCGAGTTGCCCGACGACGCTGCCCACCGCTCCCGAGGCAGCCGACACCACTACCGTCTCTCCCGCCTTTGGCGCGCCGATGTCCCTCAGCCCGAAGTACGCGGTGCGGCCAGGCATGCCGAGGCAGCCGAGGAAATACGACAGCGGCACCCGCGTTACGTCCACCTTCGTGAGCAATTCGCCCTTCAGGCAACCGTACAGCTGCCAGCCCGAGGGCGTCGTCACCTTGTCCCCGGGCGCAAACTTGGCGTGCTTCGATTGCAGCACCTCGCCGGCGGTCTCGCCGGTCATCACCTCGCCGATCTCGACGCCCTTGGCATAGCTCTTTTGCTGGCTGATCCGGCCGCGCATGTAGGGATCGAGCGAGAGCCACAGGTTCTTCACCAGCACTTCGCCTTCGCGCGGCGCCGCCGCCGGAGATTCGATCAGTTTGAAGTCGTCCTCGCGCACCGCGGTCGCGGGAAAACTCGCCAGCGTCCAGGCCTTGTTCTGCGGCATCTCAGGCGCCGCTGGCGTCCAACGCCGCGAAACGCGCCAGATGGTGCTCGGCGTCGCCGAACTGCTGCGCGATCATGGTCAGGCGCCGGAACGAGTGCGACACCTTCAGCTCCTCGGCCATGCCCATGCCGCCGTGCAGCTGCACCGATTCCTGGCTGATGTGGCGGCAATTGTCGGAGATCTTGATCTTGGCCGCCGATACCGCGAGCTGCCGCTCGCGCGCATCGGCCGCATGGTCCGCCCTCGAGCAGGCAACGCAGGCCATGGATTTGGCCTGCTCATACGCGATGTACATGTCCACCATGCGGTGCTGGAGCGCCTGGAAAGTGCCGATCGGCACGCCGAACTGCTTGCGCGTCTTCAGGTATTCGAGCGTCGTGTCGCAGGCGAACTTCATCGCCCCGACGGCCTCGGCGCAGACCAGTGCGGTGGCGAAATCCGTGGCCTCCTCGATCAGCGCAAGCGCCTCGCCATCACGCCCCAGGAGGGCGTCGGCGCCGACCTTCACCGATGCCAGCATCACATCGCCGGCGCGCATTTCGTCCAGCGTGCGGTATGGCCGCAGCTTGAGCGCGCCGCGATCGACCAGGAACAGGCTCATGCCCTTCGCACTGCGCGCCGAGACGACGATTTTTTCCGCCAGCGGAGCGCCCAGCACGACGACCTTTTCGCCGTTCAGCGCCCAGCCGCCGTCCGCGGGCGTCGCTTCGGTTCTCACCTGCGCGAGGTTGTAGCGCGCGCCCTTTTCGGTATGCGCGAAGGCGAGCCGCAGCTTGCCCTCCACCACCTGCGGCAGAATCGCTTTCTTCTGCGCCTCGCTGCCGGCGCGCGCAACGAGGCGCGCGGCGAGCACCGTCGCAAGATAGGGCTCGACCACCAGCGCCTCGCCGAACGCCTCCATGACTCCCATCAGGTCCACCGCGCCGCCGCCGAAGCCGCCGAATTGCGCCGGCAGCGGCAATCCGGTGACGCCCATTTCGGCGAGCGTCGCCCAAGTCTCGGCGCTCCAGCCCTCGGACGAGGCGACGATCTTCCTGCGCTTGTCGAACTCGTAATCCTTGGCGAGGAACCGCCGTACGGAATCGGCCAGCAGCTGCTGCTCTTCGTTGTAGTCGAAATTCATGGTCGCCTCACAATCCGAGAGTCATCTTGGAAATGATGTTGCGCTGGATCTCGTTCGAGCCGGCGTAGATCGTGGTCTTGCGGAAATTGCAGTAGCGGGGCGCAAGCCCGGCGGTAAAGGCATCGAACCCGGCGTCGGCGCCGACCGCCATGAACGGCTGCGCCAGCGGCCCCACCGCCTGCATCGCCAGTTCGCTGAGCGATTGCTGAATTTCCGTGCCCTTGATCTTGAGCATCGAGACGTCCGCCCCGGGCGGCTGCCCGGTGCGCCGCATCTGGTCGAGAAAGCGCAGGTTCGTGATCTCGAGTGCCATCAACTCGACCTCGATGCGGGTCAGCTTGTCGCGAAAGCGGCTGTCCTGCACGAGCGGCTTGCCATCGTCGCCGAGCTGGCTCGCGGCGAACGCCTTGAGCTTCGCCAGCTCGCGCTTGGAGGCGCCGATGCGGCCCGTGCCCATGCGCTCGTGGCCGAGCAGGTACTTGGCCACGGTCCAGCCCTTGTTCTCTTCGTAGACGAGATTCTCCACCGGGACGCGGACGTTCTCGAAGAAGACTTCGTTCACCTCATGGCCGCCGTCCATCAGGATCAGCGGCCGCACCATGATGCCGGGGCTTTTCATGTCGATGAGCAGGAACGAGATGCCTTCCTGCTTCTTCGACATGTTGGAGTCGGTGCGCACCAGGCAGAAGATCCAGTCGGCGTACTGGCCGAGCGTGGTCCAGATTTTCTGGCCGTTGACGATGTACTCGTTGCCTTCGCGCAGCGCCTTGGTCTTGAGCGAGGCGAGATCGGAGCCGGAGCCCGGCTCGGAATAGCCCTGGCACCAGAAATCGTCGCCGCCGTAGATGCGCGGCAGGAAGCGCTTCTTCTGCGCCTCGTTGCCGAAGCGCAGGAGCACCGGGCCGCACATCGCGAGGCCGAACGGGATCAGCGGCGGCGAGCCGACGTAGCCCAGTTCTTCCTCGAAGATGTAGCGCTGCACCAAGTTCCAGCCGGTGCCGCCCCACTCCTGCGGCCACGCCGGCGCAACCCAGCCCTTCCTGGCGAGTATGCGGTGCCAACCCAACAGGTCTTCTCGGTTCAGTTCCTCATTATTCGCGACCTTGTCGCGCAGGTCTTGCGGCAGATTGGCGTTGAGCCAGCCTCGCACCTCGTCGCGAAAAACCAGCTCGTCCTGGGAATAGTTGAGGTCCACGGCAACTCCTCGTTCCTGCGGGAATGGCGAGAATACCCCGTCCCCAGCCGTTGCGGGAGGGGCTGGCGGCACGGGTAGCGTTTAAAACTTGCCAGAGTGGTGCGCATGCCGAGTTGTTGGTCCGGCGACACCCCACGGATGCCCGGGCAGTTCCTCCTTTGTTGACCTGCCGGCAGATGGGCAATTACCATTTTCCGATCCTGGTTCGATTCTCTGCCTCGCGAACGGGCGGGCACGCGCATGAACGAATTCGATTATGTGGTGGTCGGAGGCGGCTCGGCAGGCTGCGCGCTCGCGGCGCGACTGTCGGAGGACCCGGCCATGCAGGTTTGCCTGCTCGAGGCCGGGGGTCGCGGGCGCTCGTTTCTGATCGACACGCCAATCCTGCTGGCACTGACGGTACCGCACGCGATTTGCAACTGGGCCTTCGCAACCGTTCCCCAAGCGGGGCTCGATGGCCGCAAAGGATATCAGCCGCGCGGGAAGGCGCTAGGCGGCTCGAGCGCGATCAATGCCATGGTCTACATGCGCGGCCATCCGCGCGACTACGACGACTGGGCCGCGGCCGGCAATCGCGGCTGGGGCTGGAGAGACCTACTGCCGCTGTTCAAGCGCAACGAGCACAACGAGCGCGGCGCGGACGAATATCACGGTGGCGGCGGACCCCTCAACGTCGCCGACGTGCGCTCGCCCAATCCCGCATCGCACGCCTTTGTCGAGGCCGGCGTTCAGGCGGGCCACGCACGCAACCGCGATTTCAACGGCGCCAGCCAGGACGGCGTCGGGCTGTACCAGGTGACGCAGAAAAACGGGCGTCGCTGGAGCGCCGCACGCGCCTACCTCGATCCCGCCGCAAATCGGAGCAATCTCACCGTCATCACCAGCGCACATGCGCTGCGCTTGACCCTCGAAGGCAAGACCTGCACGGGAGTCGAAACCACGCGCGGCCATCTGCGTGCAAGGCGCGAAACGATCGTCTGCGCCGGAGCGTTCGGCTCGCCGCAGCTGCTGCTGCTGTCGGGAATCGGCGCGCAGGAGGAACTGGCGCCACACGGCATTGCGTTACACCACGAGCTTCCGGGGGTCGGTTGCAACCTCCAGGACCATCCCGACTACGTGATCGGCTATCTGTCCGACGCGCCGGGGCTGCTCGGGCTCACGCCGCGCGGGCTGCTGAATCTGGCGCGCGGCTGGCCGGCGTTTTGGCGCGACGGCAGCGGCATACTCGCCTCCAACATCGCCGAGGCGGGTGGATTCCTGAGATCGCGTGGCGGCCTCGAGCGGCCGGACTTGCAACTGCATTTCACCATCGGGCTGGTCGCGGACCACGGGCGAGATCGAAAACCGCGCTACGGGTTCAGCTGCCACGTCAGCGTGCTGCGTCCGAAAAGCCGCGGCCGCGTCAGCCTGACCTCCTCCAACCCGCTTGCGGCACCGCGTATCGATCCTGCGTTCCTCGAGCATGACGATGACGCGCGCGACCTGCTGCGTGGCGTGAAGATGACGCGCGAAATCCTCGAACAGCCCGCGCTTGGCCCGTATCGCGGCGCCAACGTCTTCGGCGAACCGGGAAAATCGGACGAACAACTGCTGGCCCTGGTTCGACGGCGCGCCGACACCGTCTACCACCCCGTAGGCACCTGTCGGATGGGTAGCGACGAGATGGCAGTGGTCGATGCCGAGCTGCGCGTACGTGGTCTGGATCGACTACGCGTGGCCGATGCGTCCATCATGCCGACGTTGATCGGCGGTAACACCAACGCGCCCGCGATGGTGATCGGCGAAAAGGCTGCCGAGCGGATCCGCACCGCCCGATAGCCGCGCTTTGCGGCAGCACCACGGCGGCTCTGTTACAGTCCGCCGCCATGAGCACCCGGCCTGATCAGCGCGGCCTTTCGGCACGCGACGTCGAGCCGATCCTCGCGGTTGCCAGCAAGCTGGCGGCGCCCTTCGATCTTCTGACCATGTTGACCGAAGTCGTCAATGCCGCCAAGCAGGTTCTCAGCGCTGATCGGGGCACGGTGTGGTTGTATGAGGCGGCGACCGATGAACTGGTGCTCGAAGTCGCCACCGGCATCGCGCCGGTGCGTGTGCCTGCCGGAGCCGGGATTGCGGGCAGTTGCGCGCGCAATCGCCAGATCATCAACGTGCCGGATTGCTACGCCGACCCACGCTTCAATCCGGACGTCGACAAGCGCTCGGGTTACCGCACGCGCTGCATGCTGACGCTGCCGCTGATCGACCACAAGGAAGTTTTGGTGGGCGTCATGCAAGTGCTGAACAAGGCCGGCGGCGTGTTCGATGCCGACGACGAAGCGCTTGCCACGGCGCTTGCGGCGCAATGCGCGGTTGCGCTGCAACGCGTGCGGATGACCGAGGCGCTGATCGAAGGCGAGAAGCTTCGCCAGGAGATGGAGATGGCACGTGTGGTGCAGATGAGCACCCTGCCTGTCGCCATGCCCTCCGTTCCCGGCTACGACGTGTATGGCACTTCCATTCCAGCCAGCGCGACGGGCGGTGACACCTTCGACCTGTCGCAGGTGACGCAGGGACTCTTGGTCGTGCTTGGCGACGCAACCGGCCATGGCATTGCTCCGGCGCTTTCGGTAACACAGATGCAGGCCATGCTGCGCATGGCTTTCCGGCTGGGGGCCGACCTCGATACTGCTTTCACCCAAGTCAATAACCAGCTCGCCGACACCCTGCCCGACGACCGTTTCATTACGGCATTCATCGGGATTCTGGATGCATCCACACACCGGATGCGCTATCACAGCGGTGGCCAGGGTCCGATCGTCCACTTTCACGCCGCCATCGGGGCCTGCACCAGGCACAAGCCGACGAGTTTTCCACTGGCGGCGATGCCTTTGACCGCATTGCGGCCGGCGGCGACGTTGGAGATGGCCCCAGGTGACATCCTGGTCCTGCTTTCGGACGGCATCTACGAGTACCACGATGCCAAGAGTGAGCAATTCGGCGAACAGCGGGTCGAGGGCCTGGTCCGGGAGCACCACGGCAAGCCGGCAGCCGGGTTGTCCGCGGTTCTGCTCCAAGCGGTGCAGGACTTCGCGCGCGGCGCGCCGCAGGAGGACGACATCACGGTGGTACTCGTGAAGCGCGAACCGGAGCCATTTGCCGAGCACCGGTCATTCGTTCGCAGGTTCGACTCGCTCCAGGAAATCTTTTCATTTACCGCCGCGGTGTTCGCGCGGCTGCAGATCGATCCGCGTTTGCTGCAGACCATCGATTTCGCGGTGGAGGAGTTGTTCACCAACATGGTCAAGTACAGCAAGACCAGCGACGCCGCAGTGCGGCTCGATCTGATCAAGATCGCAGGCGGTGTCGAAGCGATCCTGACGGACTACGATGTGGAGCCCTTCGACGTCACCCAGGCGCCCGACGCCGAGATCGATCTGCCGATCGAGCAGCGCACCCCCGGTGGCCTCGGGCTGCATTTAGTCCGGCGGCTGGTGGATTCGATCGAGTACCATTACTCGAAAGAAAACAGGCAGAGCCGGATCACAATCCGTAAAACCATCGCGGGCGACCCGGCCGTCGGCGGCTCAGCCGGGACAGGAGAAGGCCATGCTGACGATTGAGAATGGCGCGGACGGCACGGTAGTCATCGTCGGGCGACTCGACGCCGCCCAGTGTCCGGCCGCCCAGTCGTTTCTCGACCGGGTGCAGGGAACGGTCACCGTCGACTGCAGCCGGCTGGAATACATATCGAGCGCCGGATTGGGGGTGCTCCTCAAGACCCAGAAACGGCTGCTCGGTTCCGGCGGCAAGCTGCGTCTGATTGGCGTCAACCGGCACCTGCAGGACATCTTCAAGTATTCGGGTTTCGATCAGATCTTCGAGATTGAACCCGCCGCTTGACCTCGGCCCAACTATTGCCTCGGTCGCGTGTAATTGTGGTCGATGATGAAGATCGCAGATTGGTCGAGCGTTGGCGCGACGGCGATCGGACGGCCTTCGCCGAGCTCGTCATGCGCTACCAGCGACCGATTTACAACGTTGCCTACCGCGTCCTCGGTAATGCCGAGGACGCGAGCGAAATTACGCAAGGTGTGTTCCTGAAAGTCGCGGAACGACTGAATGAGTACGACCCGAGGTTCAAGTTCTTCAGTTGGATCTGTCGCATTTCGATCAATGAGTCACTTAATTTGCTGCGCCGCAACGGACGCGAAGAGCAGCTTGACGACGAGATCGACCTTCCGGATCCTGAATATGTCAATCCGGAAGCGCAGGCGAGTGCAGCGCAGCAATCAGCCCGGATCCAGGGTGCCCTGATGGGAATGAAACTCGAGCATCGCGTGGTGCTGACGTTGCGCCACTTTTCGGAGTGCAGCTATCGGGAAATCGGGCAGATCTTGGAGATTGACGAGAAGACCGTGAAGTCCCGTCTGTTCGACGCAAGGCAGCGCTTGCGCGAGCTGCTGAAAGACCTTCATAAGGCCTGACATGAATTATCCTAAACAGATCGAGTTGATGCACGCTGTGCTGGATGGCGAGGCCTCCGAGGAGCAGTCCAGGGACCTGGATCGCATCCTTACGACCAATGCCGCAGCAGCCGCAGAATTCAACCAGCTTCGCCAACTATTTCACGAGGTGAGTCGCGCGCCGGAGGTCAACCCGCCTGACAGGCTGGTAGAGTCCGTCATCGCGCAGGTCCGATTTCACCCCAGACCGCGGGGTTCTGTGAACCAACTTTCTGGGCAGTGGCGTGTAAGTGGCATAGAGTTTGAGCAGCCCCGGGTCGCGAGGTCAGGGGGGATCGCAGGGCACCATCGGACGTCCCGCATGGGCCAACTTTTGAGGGAGGTAACAATGAATCAGCCGAAGAACGGTTCCAAGGGAAAGCGTAACGTCTGGATTGGCACTGGCCTCGCCGTCATAGCAGTGGCTGTAGCTGGCATTTACGCCTTCGACATCCCGTCCACCAGCGAAGGCATGTCCGGGACGATCGTTCCAGCGCAGCGATACCGTGCTACCCAGAACTCCGCAACGGACATCGGCACCGGTAACCAGGCGGGTGGTCAAACGAGCCAGGCTGGCGGGTCGAGCAACTCGGCACCTACGGGTGCGAGCAACGCCTCGAACGCGTCTAACGCGAGCAATGCCTCGAACGCATCCAACGCGAGCAACGCCTCGAACGCATCCAACGCGAGCAACGCCTCGAACGCATCCAACGCGAGCAACGCCTCGAACGCATCCAATGCGAGCAACGCCTCGAA
>Ga0156179_1164_pt1 | contig 17613 bp, 18 predicted proteins | sample RifCSPlowO2_12_FD_107832 | JGI IMG/M metagenome (GOLD analysis project Ga0156179, IMG submission 107832) | Betaproteobacteria bacterium RIFCSPLOWO2_12_FULL_67_28 | reverse complement strand
GTCCGCGTCCAGGGCTTCGTAGCGGAACGCTTCCATCGCGCTACTCGCGCGTCACGCGCACGACCTCTTCAAGGCTGATCACACCTTGTGCCGCCCAGCGCAGGCCGTCGTCGCGCAACGAGCGCATGCCTTGCGCCGCCGCGTAGTCGCGCAGCGCCTGTTCCGAGGCGCGATCGTGAATCAGGCGGCGCAACCCGTCGTCCACGGTGAGCATCTCGTAGATTCCGGTGCGGCCGCGGTAGCCCGAATGCTTGCACGCAGGGCAACCCTGCGCCACGTAGAAGTTGCCCTGCGCAGGCGCAAATCCGAGCGCCTTCAGCTGCGCCGCATCGAAGGCGAAGGGCCGGCGGCACTCCAGGCAAAGGCAGCGCACCAGCCGCTGCGCGAGCACGCCGATCAGGCTGGAGGCAAGCAGGAACGGCTCCACCCCCATGTCGACGAGCCGCGTCACCGAGCTCGTTGCGTCATTGGTATGCACCGTGGCAAAAACCAAGTGTCCGGTGAGGCTCGCCTGCACCGCGATTTGCGCCGTCTCGAGATCGCGGATCTCGCCGATCATGATGACGTCGGGGTCCTGGCGCAGGATGGTGCGCAGCGCCCGCGCGAAACTCATCTCGATGCGCGTGTTGATCGGCGTCTGGCTGATGCCGTCGAGGTCGTACTCGATCGGATCTTCCACGGTCATGATGTTGAGCGCCTTGGGATCGAGCCGCGAGAGTGCGGCATACAGCGTCGTGGTCTTGCCAGAGCCGGTCGGTCCGGTGACCAGGACGATGCCGTGCGGCTCGCGGATGAGCCTATCGACCTGCGCCAGGATCGCGCCGTCCATGCCCAGGCGCGACAGGTCGAGCCGCGCGCCCTGCTTGTCGAGCAGCCGCAGCACCACCCTTTCGCCATGGCCGGTGGGAATCGTCGACACGCGGACATCGATCGCCTTGCCCCCTACGCGCAAGGTGATGCGGCCGTCCTGCGGCAGGCGCTTTTCGGCAATGTCGAGCTGCGCCATGATCTTGACACGCGACACGAGCGCCCCGTGCAGCGCGCGCGCCGGCTCGATCAGGTCGTGCAGCGTGCCGTCAATTCGCAGCCGCACCACCGAACGCGTTTCGAAGGGCTCGATGTGGATGTCGGAGGCGCCGTCTCGGAGCGCCTGCGTGAACAGGGCGTTGATCAGGCGGATCAGCGGCGCATCGTTCTGGCTTTCGAGCAGGTCCTCGATCTTGGGGATGTCCTGCAGCAGCCGCGACAGGTCCAGGTCCTGCGCCAGGTCGTCCGCCAGGGCAGCCGCGCCGGCATCGGCGGCGTTGTACAACGCCGAGAGCAGCTCGTCGAATTCTTCGGCGCTCAAGCGCCGCGCCTGCAGCGGCATGCCGAGCACGCGGCGCACTTCGGCGAGCGCGCTCGCCGGCGCGCCGTTGCGCACGGCAACTTGCGCCAGGTCGTCGGCCGCGCTCGTTACGACGACGCCGTTGGCCTTGGCAAACGCGTAGGGAACCGCAGGCTTGATCATTGCGTCCGTGCCGGAACGGGGGGCTTGCCACCGTCCGTCGCGGACTTGTCGCTCGCCGGCGGCGTCGCACCCTGGCGCGGCGGCAGCACGGGCGTCTGGAAATCGGGCAGCACGGTGGGCGCGGGCCGCACCTTGAGTTGCTCGCCCATGATGTAGTCGTAGCGGTCGGCGGTGATCGACTCCGCGCTCTGCGTGCTGCGCAGCACCACGGGACGCAGGAAGACCATCAGGTTGGTCTTGGTGTGCGAGCGCGTGTTGTAGCGGAACAGGCCGCCGAGCAGCGGGATGTCGCCGAGCCCGGGCACCTTCTCCACGCCATCGATGACGTTGTCCTGGATCAGCCCGCCGATCGCCACGATCTGGCCGTCGTCGACCAGCACCGTGGACTCGACCGAACGCTTGTTGGTGATCAGGCCGGAGGCGTTGGTGGCATCGGTAACGGTGGACACTTCCTGGAAGATCTGCATGCGGATCGCGCCGCCCTCGGAAACCTGCGGCTTGATGCGCAGCGTGAGACCGACGTCCTTGCGCTCGATGGTCTGAAACGGTGTCGGCGTCGTCGCCGCCGCCGACACTGCGTACTGGCCGGTGATGAAGGGGACGTTCTGGCCGATGACGATCTTGGCCTCCTCGTTGTCGAGGGTCAGCAGCGTCGGCGTCGACAGGATGTTGGCGTTCGAATCGGACTGCAGCGCGCGCAGCAGCAAGTTGAGGTTGAGGACCTCGCCCACGCCCGGGATCGTGATCTTGCCCTTCACGAGGCCGACATTCAGGCCCGGACCGGCCGCCGCCGGATTCTGCGCGATGCCGATGATGTTCTGGCCTGCAGTGCCGAAATTGGTGCCGCCGAAGCCCTGCGTGCCGCTCTTGTTGAGGCCCGTGAGACTCTGCCACTGGATGCCGAACTCCGCCGCCTTGTCCGCGGTGACCTCGGCAATCAGCGCCTCTACATAAACCTGAGCCCGGCGCACGTCGAGTTTTTCCACCGCGGCGCGCAGGTTGTTGTAGATCGCATCCGGGGCCGTGATGATGATCGAGTTGGTCGCGGCATCGGCCTGGATGATCCCCGGCTGCATCGCCGCCGCAGGCGCCGCAACCGCTGCCGCGCCCTGCCCGAGGGGCGTCGCGGTGGGTCGCGCCGCCGCGCTGGGCGCGCCCGCATCGCCCGTGTACACCGCGCGCAGGACCTCCGCCACTTTCACCGCCACCGCGTTTTTCAGGTAGATCACGTGAATATTGCCGCCGGCGCTGGTCGGCGAATCGAGCATCGCCACCAGTTGCCGCACGCGCAGCAAGCGGGCCGGACTGCCGACATGCGCGAGCAGGCTGTTGGTGCGGGAATCCGCTGTGACCGTAAAACGCTGGGTCGGGTCGCCCGCCGCCGGCGCCTGCTCGGCGAGCAGGCGGCTGACGGTCTGCGCGACATCGATTGCCGACGCATGCTGCAGCCGGATGATGATCGGTTCCTGATCGTGCGGCTGGTCGATCGCTTCGATGATTCTCTCGACGCGCTGCAGGTTGCTCGCGTAATCCGTCACGACCAGCGTATTGCTGCTCGGGTAGGCCGTGATCGTGTTGTTGGTGGGGATCAGCGGGCGCAGCACCGGCACGACCTGCGCCGCCGACTGGTGCTGCAGCCTGAACACCCGCGTCTGCACCACGTCCTCCACGCGCGGCTTGTCTGAGGTGGTGCCGCGGTAATACTTGGCATCGGTCTCGGGCACAATCATGACCACACCGCGTTCCTCGACCGCAGTAAAGCCCTGCAGCCGTATGGCCGAAAGAAAGACCTGGTAGACCAGGGCGCGGGAGATCGGCCTGGCCGAAACGATGTTGACCGTACCCTTGACGCGCGGATCGAGAACGAAATTCTTCCCGGTGATTTCGCCCACCACTTTCACCACGCCTTCGATGTCGGTATTGACCAGATTGAGCGTGACCACATCGGGCCCGGTCGGCCGTGCGCCGCCGCCGTTGCGCCCGCTCGCGGTGGGCGCCGGGTCGGCGGGCAGCGCCTGCCCTGCTGCGGCCAGCAGCGCCAGCGACAACAAACCGGTTTGCAGCCAGCGACGGTTCATGGTTCGATCCTTGGAAGCGCCATTCGCGCCGGATGGCCGGGTCATTTGTTGACCGTACGAGCGACAGCTGTTGCAGCGGCGCGCCGTTGCGGCCAGGCGAGCGTTTCGCGTACCCCGCGGCGCACCAGGATGACGTGATCCGGATGGACCTCGGCAAGCTGGATGCCGGGGGCGATGTCGTCGCCCTCGTTTACCGCGAGGATCCGCTTCGCCTCGAGTTGCACCACCGCATAGCCGAGCCGGCCTCCCGAGGCCGCCGCGACGCCGAGCAGCCGGATGGCAATTCCGGTCGGCGCCGCCGTGTTCTCCCCGCGCGGCACGACACCGAAAATGGCGCTGGCGGAGGCCGCGCTGCCGCTCGGCGCTGCGGGCGCTTCGAGGCGCGGTTCGGCGCGCGGCGCCAGCCACATCCAGGTCCAGTACGCGAGCACCAGGCCCAGCAGCACCACCGCTGCGAGCGTCAGAAACGACAAGACGGCCGCTTGCGCGAGGCTCGATCGCCCGAGCAGGAATTCCCGCATCTTTCAGTCCATTGTCAGCAAGTGTTGACTTGCGCGGTGCGGCTGGAATCAGCCGCGGCATTATAATGGCAATCATTCTTTTCGAGACGCAGGATCGCCGATTGACCGAGATCAAGTCGTGATGCTGAGCGGGCTTCGCGCGCAACGCGGCTTTACCTTGCTCGAGGTCATGGTGGTGGTCGTGATCCTCGGCATTCTGGCGGCCCTGGTGGTGCCGAAAATCGTCGGCCGCCCGGACGAGGCGCGCGTGATCGCGGCCAAGCAGGACATCGCCAGCCTCCAGCAGGCGCTCAAGCTCTACCGCCTGGACAATCAGCGCTACCCCACGACCGAGCAGGGTCTGCAGGCGCTGGTGACGAAGCCGGCCACGGCTCCGACCCCGCCCAACTGGAAATCGGGCGGGTATATCGAGCGTCTGCCCAAGGACCCCTGGGGCAACCCCTACCAGTTGCTGAATCCGGGGGTGCACGGCGAGATCGACGTTTTCAGCTACGGCGCCGACGGAGCGCCCGGCGGCGAAGGCTACGATGCCGACATCGGCTCCTGGAACCTTTAGGCGCGGCAGGCTCTGTCGCCGCGCGCGGGGCTTCACGCTCATCGAGATGCTCGTGGTGCTGATGATCATGGGGCTCCTGGTAGGGCTGGTGAGCGTCGTGGTGCAGCCGGACGATCGCGCCGTGCTTCGCCTGGAGGCGGAGCGCCTGTCGCTGCTGCTGGACTCCGCTGCCACGGAGGCGCAGCTCACGGGGACAGCGATCGCCTGGACGGCCGATGAATCAGGCTACCGCTTCTGGCGCTCCGGCGAGCGCGAGGGTGCCGACTGGGCCGAAATCCGCGATAGCGACCTGCTGCGGGCGCGCACGCTGCCGCAGGGCATGGCGGTTTCCGGCCTGCGGGTTGAAAACATGCGGCCGCAGGGCGCCATGCGACTGGAGTTTTTCCCGCAGGGTTCGTCGCTGGCATTCACGATCAACCTGTCCCTGGGCGCAGAGCGCTATGCAATCGTAGGATCTCCGGTCGGGGACGTGCGCGTCGCGCCGGGCGACGGACAGAGCGCTGGCGAAGTTGCGCTGCGCTAGGCGAACGGGGTTCACGCTGATCGAGGTGCTGGTCGCGCTGGCCATCGTCTCGATCGCGCTCATGTCCGCGCTGGGTGCCGCCGGACAGGGCACCAACAACGTGGGCGAGCTGCGCTCGCGCCTGCTCGCCACCTGGGTCGCAGAAAATCGCCTGGCGGAGCATCGCGCGCGCGCCGACTGGCTGCCGCTCGGCTTGCAGCGCGGCACCGCAAGCGAAGGCGGATTCGAATTCAACTGGCTCGAGGAAGTGATCGCCACGCCGAACGCCGCATTCCGCCGCGTCGATATCCGGGTGTTCGCCCCCGGCGAAGAAACGCATACCCTCGCGCACCTCGCCGGATTCCTCGTCAACGCTCCCGGCACGGCACGATGAGAGCCGCACCTGGCGCCGCCGCGCGCGGCTTCACGCTGATCGAGCTGCTGACGGCGTTGCTGGTGCTGTCGCTGCTGGCCCTGATGTCCTACCGCGGACTGGGTGCGGTGCTCGATGCGCGCGACCACGTCGGGCGCGAGACCGAGAAATGGCAGCGCGTGGCGGCTTTCTTCGCGCGCTTCAAGCGCGACGTCGAACTCGGATCGCCGCGTCCGGTGCGATCCGCCGCCGGCAGCGCTCCGGCCTGGCGCGGCGAGGCGGTGACGCCGGCCGGCGCGCGCCTCGAATTCAGCCGCTTCGCCTCGAATGAGGCCGTGGACGCCGCGCGTCGCGTCGGCTACCGTCTGAACGAAAAACAGGAGATCGAGTTGTGGCTGTGGCCGGGCCTCGATGTGGCACCGGACACGCTGCCCGCGCGCTACCCCGTGCTCGCCGGCGTGTCGAGCTTCGAGCTGCACTATCTCAGCCCCACCCTCGTGTGGGTCGACGCGTGGCCGGCGTCGCCGTCCGACCCGCTGCTTCCGCGGGCCGTGCGCGCGCGCATCGTGCTTGTCTCCGGCGAGGAGATCGAGCGCGTGTTCGCCCTGCAGTGATGCGAACGCTGCAGCGCGGTGTCGCCATCGTGCTCGCCATGGGCGTGGTCGCCCTTGCCGCGATCGCTGCCGCAGCCATCCTGGTGTCGCAGAGCACCTGGTCGCGTCAGACCGAACTCGTTGCCGCCCAGGTCCAGGCCCAGGCGGTGCTCCAGGCGGGCGCCGATTGGGCCCGCGCCGTGCTGAGCGACGATCTGCGCATCAGCCGGGTCGATCACCTCGGCGAGCCCTGGGCGTTGCGGCTGCCGGCGATGCAGGTCGAGAACGGCGAGCTGGTGGGGCACATCGAGGATCAGCAGGGCGTCTTCAATCTCAACAATGTGGTGACGGAAGGCAAGGTCAGCGTCGTGCAGCTCGCGCATTTCCGGCGCCTGCTGGCGATTCTGGGTTTACCCGACGAACTTGCCGACGCGCTCGCCGACTGGATCGACGAGGATGGCCAGCCGCAGCCGCGGCAGGGCGCCGAGGATGCGTACTACCTGGCCCTGGATCCGCCCTACCTCGCCGCCAATCGGCCGCTGACGGACCTGTCCGAACTCGCGCTGGTGCGCGGCTTCGACGCTGGCGTGCGTACGCGCCTGCGGCCGTACGTCACTGCGCTGCCGCGCTTCACTGCCGTCAACGTGAATACGGCCCCGCCGGAAGCGCTGGTCGCGGTGATCGAAGGACTGGAGCTGCGCGACGCCCAGGTGCTGGTTGCGCAGCGGGACCGGGTCTACTATCGCAGTGTCGATGACTTCATCAATCGGCTGCCGCGGGGAGCCGAAGCGGCTGCGAGCGACATCAGTGTGAGCAGCAATTACTTTCTTGCGACTTTGCGCGTCACCATCGGCGGCGCGCAGGCGCGCGGCGCCGCGCTGCTCGCCCGCGGCGCCAGCGGGTGGCCGGCGATCGTATGGCGAAAATACCTATGAGCCTGCTTCGAATTCTCGTTTCCCTGCGCGATGCGCCCCTGCAGTGCCAATGGGCGCTGCTCGGTGGCGAGCGCGAACCCATCGTCGGCACCGGCCCGTTGGCGCAGTTGCCGCAACGCGCGGAACGCGTCCAACTGGTGCTTCCCGCCGCCGAAGTCCTGATTACCCAGGCACGCCTTCCGCAGGCAGCCAGGCGCCGCAGCGGGTCGGTGCTGGCGTTCGCGGTCGAGGAACAGACCCTCGGCGAGCCCGATACCCACCAGGTGAGTTGGCTCGGTTCGAGTGCAGGGGCGGACGTGCTCGCGGTCGTGGACCGGCCGGGACTGACTGCATGGCGCGATGCGCTCGAAGCGGCCGGCATTCACGGCTACGAGGTTCACTGTGAAACCTTGATGCTGCCGTGGACGGCGGGGGAGTGGACTCTGGCGTGGAACGGCCGCGAGGGATTCGTGCGCACCGGCGAGTACGAAGGCACGACGACTGATTGCGGCGCAGCGGACAGTCCTCCACTGTCGCTGCGCATGATGCTCGAGGTGGCCAAGACACGCGGCGAGGCGCCTGGATCGATCGCCGTGGTGGTGACTGCGCCGGACGCGCTGCCTGAAATCGAGCCGTGGCAACGGGCGCTCGGCGTCGCCCTGCGCCCCGCCGGCCCGTGGCACTGGCGGACTGCGCCGCCCGAGGCCGGTGTCAGCCTGGCACAAGAGCGGGCACGCTGGCGGCTTGCGCCCGGCACCCTGGCAAAGCTGCGACCGGCGGCCTGGATCGCTGGTGCGGCGCTGGCGATCCATTCTTTCGCGCTGGTCGCCGACTGGACGCGGCTTGCCATCGAACAGCGCAGCTTGCGTCAGCAGATGGAGTCGCGTTTTCGGGCCGCCTTTCCCGACGCGGTGGCGGTGGCGGACCCGGCGCTGCAGATGCGGCGCAAGCTCGCCGAGGCGCGCCACGCCGCCGGACAACCCGACGACAGCGACTTCCAGCCGATGGTGGTGAAAGTTGCCGCAGCCTTGAAGGGGGTGCCGGCCAGCGCATTGCGCGTCCTTTCCTACGAGAGCGGTCGCGTGACCCTCGAGCTTGCGGCGCTGGACGAGGCGAACGTGCGGCGCATCGTGGCGCGCCTGCTGGAGGCGGGCCTGCGGGCCGAGTCCGCCGGCGCCTCGGCGCGCGCCGGCGGCGCAACGGTGCTCCTCACGGTGCGTTTGTCATGAGAGCGCGACTGCGCAAGTTGTGGCAATCGCGCTCCCCTCGCGATCGGGTCGTGATCGCCGTGCTGGCCGCGGTCGCGGGCGCCGCAATGTACGCGTGGCTGATCGAGTCGGGAAGCCACGCTCGTACTCAGCTCGGCTCGTCGCTGTCCGTTTTGCGCACGCAGGCGGTGCGCCTCGAGCGGGATGCTGCCGAACTCGCGCGCGTGCGCGCAGCGCGCGTAGCGCCGGCCTCGAAGACCGATCTGCGCACGCAAGTGCAGGCGCAGCTCGCGACTTCGGGGCTGCTCGGCGCGCTGTTGCGCATCGACGCCGTGGATGCGAATCACGTCCAGGTGGTGTTCGGCTCGGTTGCGTTCGCCGACTGGCTCGAGTGGATTGCGGCGCTGCAGGCGCAGCAGATCCGACTCGACACCGGCCGCGTCGAGGCCTTGTCCACACCGGGCCTGGTCGGTGTCACGGCAACCCTCGCGCGCGCCCAGCCGCAGTGAGGCCGTGGCAGTTGATCGGGCTGGCAATGGGCGCTTACGCGCTTGGGCTCGTCGCCACGGCACCGGCAACGCTGCTCGACGCCGGCCTGCAGCAGGCGAGCGATGGCCGGCTGCGTCTCGCCGAAGCTCGCGGCACGCTGTGGTCGGGATCGGGCAAGATCGAAATTCGCGATGCCAACCGCCGCAGCGGAATCGCAAGCAATGTCGCCTGGCACATCCTGCCCCTGCACGCGCTGCGCGGGCGGCTCCTGTACCAAGTCGCGCTCGATCACGCGGTCAAGCATTTTCCCGTAACGATTACCCTGCAGCGGGTCGAATTCGCGGACGCCGACATCAATCTGCCGGCCGTGGCGCTGGCACTGGCGGTGTCGAAGCTGGCGCCGCTCGAGCTGACGGGCGAGCTGATGCTGCACGTCAATCGGCTTGCCTTCGCGCGCGGCACGGTTCACGGCAGCGCCACGCTGCAATGGCGCGCCGCCGGATCGGCGCTGACGCGTGTCTCGCCGCTGGGGGACTATGAAGTGCGTCTGGAAAGCGACGGCTCTTCGCTGCGGGCGTTCCTGCGCACGCTGCAGGGACCGCTGCAGCTCGATGGCGGCGGCTCCTGGAAGAGCGGCAGCAGCCCCGAGTTCCTCGGCACCGCGCGGGTGCCGCCGCAGCACCAGCAGCAACTGTCGCCGCTGCTGCGGCTGATTGCGGTCGAGCGCGGCGACGGCAGCTTCGCGCTGCAGCTCAAGTAGCTAAAAAAGACGGGGGCGGCCGCGAGGACCTGTCAGCTCGGCACCACGTCGATCGGGCGCATCATTTCGTTGTCCTCGTGCTCGACGATGTGACAGTGCCACGCGTAGCGCCCGGGCAGATCGAACTTCGCCTTGACGCGCGTGATCTCGCCGGGATAGGCGATCACCGTGTCCTTGGCGGCGACCTCCCAGGGTTCCGGCGGGCGCGGCGCGCCATCGAACGGCTGCCGGTTGACGACCTCGAACATCACCTCGTGAATGTGAATCGGATGCGCATCGACCGTGAAATTGTGGATCTCCCACACTTCGATCGAATCCTGCAGCGGCGCCTCGGTGATCGCGTCGTCCCAGGAAGTCGGCTTGCCCGTGCCGTCCGCGTTGACCGTACCCAGCACCGCTTCCGTGGGGCCGAACGGCTCGCCAGCCGGGTCGAGCACGATCGACCCGTTCGCCGCTTCCCGGACCCTGACGGTCCCGGATTCCTCCTCGTTCAATGAAACCTGACGCGTGGCAGCGGCTGCGCCAAGCGGGACGTAGGCCGGCAGCACGAGCTGGTCCGGAGCAAGGCTGGTGTCCACCGCGGCGAGTTTGCCGACGACGAACTTGAGCACCTGCCCCGTAATCTCCGGATCCGCAAAGTCGAAATCCACGCCGGGAGTCCCACCGCCGAACGGCTCGTCGGGCGCCTCGTTGATCAGGTACAGCTGCGCGCCTTCGGCTACGAGCGCAGCCTGATATTTGGCAATCGACTTGGCATCGAGACTTGCGGGTGGAGCCGGGGGCGCCGACGTGTCCGAGTCCAAGGACCCGCAACTCGTCAGCACCAGGTTGGCAACGCCTGCGGCATTCAGCTTGAGAAATACACGTCGAGTGATCATGTGTCCTCCCCGTTCGTGCCACGTTATTCCGGGGGAATTGCATGCGTATTGACTGATGTCAGTGAAGTGACCGAGTGACCGAAGCCCGAGCGACTGCCTCGGTACTCGAATGTCTGCCTGCTTCATCTTTGCGTTTCGTCAATGTGGGTGGGCGCTGATCGCGTTGAAAAAAACATTGGCAATTCGGCGTTTGTAGACGGGGCAGGTCTGGAGCGGTTTGACGGTCCCCTTGACGCAGACGAATCCGGTCGGGGGGATGAAGCGTTGGGCCGCAGGAGGGGATGCGATCATGAAAAATTCGCCTTCCCTGATCGTCGTAGCAGCAGCCTTATGCCTTGCCGCGGTTGGTTTCGTGGGCGCACAAGTGTTGGTTGTGCCCACCGAAATCCAGTTGCCGGGTACGCAGCCTGGGCAGGTCAGCAACCTGGAGACCCCCGACAAGTGCGACAACTGCCACGGCGGTTACAACCGCGCCGTGGAACCTGCCTTCAACTGGCGCGGGGCATGATGGCGAACGCCGGCCGCGACCCGATCTTCTGCTTCATACGGATCGATGCATGCGACTGAACCGATTTTTTTGACGGCGATCAAGCATAGGCGCGGAACCCGGTGCAAGCTGAAAACAATGGCCGGAGAATGACTTTGGGGTAGGAGGGTATCCGAGAGGCCACCTGGCTTCGACGGAGTCGAAACCGCGCTGGTTGCGTGCGCCGCTCATCCCTCCCAGGCACCGCCGCCGGCGTTCCCCTGCTCTGGCGCAAGGCAAAGGAGGGGCCGTTGGCTCTCGTTCAACGCACCGCGCGGCCCAGCGACAACCTCGCGGGATACTTCGCGGGTGGCGAAGCGTCGCGCCTCGCGCTGTCCGATGGCTCGCGCGTCGGCGTGATCGGCGGCGGGCCGGCAGGAACGTTCTTCACCCATTTCCTGCTGCGCCTGGCCGCGGCGGTCGATCTGGATGTCGCGGTGGACATCTACGAACCGCGCAACTTCGCCTACCAGGGTCCCGCGGGCTGCAACCACTGCGGCGGCATCGTTTCCGAATCGCTGGTGCAATTGCTCGCGACCGAAGGCATCAACCTGCCGCCGTCGATCGTGCGGCGGGGAATCGAATCCTACGTGCTGCACATGGATATCGGCAATGTCCGCATCGAAACCCCATTGCATGAAAAACGCATCGCGGCCGTTTTCCGCGGCAACGGACCGCGCGTTTCGGAACCCATTGGCGCCTCCGGAAGCTTCGATGGCTACCTGCTAGAACTGGCCGCATCGTCCGGCGCCAAGGTAGTGCGCAAGCTGGTGAACGAGATCTCGTGGGACGGCGGCCGGCCGCAGGTGACCAGTTCCGATGGCGCAACCGCCACCTATGACCTGCTCGCCGTGGCCGCCGGCGTCAACAGCCAGGCACTGCAGCTGTTTGGCGAGGTCGCTCCGCAATACCACTCGCCCAAGACGCTCAAGACGTTCATCTGTGAATTCAAGCTGTCGCCGGAGGCGCTCGACAGGCACATCGGGCCTTCGATGCACGTGTTTCTGCTCGACATTCCGCGCCTCGAATTCGCGGCACTCATTCCCAAGGGCGAATTCCTGACACTCTGCCTTCTCGGGCACGATGTCGACAATGCGCTGATCGATACGTTTCTCAGTGCTCCCGAAGTCAAGGCCTGTTTTCCCGATGGCGCCGTGCCGAGCCCCGTTTGCCATTGCTTTCCGCGAGTCAACGTCGTGGCCGCGGCGCGGCCGTACGGCGACCGCATCGTCTGGATCGGCGACTCGGGCGTGGCGCGCCTGTACAAGGACGGCATCGGTTCGGCTTATCGTGTCGCCAAGGCGGCGGCAAAGACGGTGGTTCATCATGGCGTCGCGGATGAAGATTTCCGTCGGCATTTCTGGCCGGCGTGCAAGCGCATCGACAACGACAATTCCATCGCCAAGGTGATTTTCGCGGTGAGCGGCCTGATCCAGAAGCTGCGCTTCCTGCGGCGCGGAGTCCTGCGCATGACCGCAAACGAGCAGCGCCGGCAGGCAAGACGGCGGCACATGAGCACCGTGCTGTGGGACTTGTTCACGGGCAGCGCGCCGTACCGGGAAGTGCTGTCGCGGAGCTTTCATCCCGAGTTTCCAGCGATGCTGTGCTGGAACCTGATCGCCGGCAACGCAGTGCGCGCCCGGCGCAATGGCAGCGAGGAACCCTCTCATGAGTAACGGCCTGGGCCAGTGGTATTCCAAGGGGCACGTCGTCGTCCGGCAGGGCGAATACGGCGAGCACATCTACGCGGTGCAGGAGGGCGAGCTCGAGGTGGTCAAGGAGCGCAAGGGCGGCGGCGAGATCCAGGTCGCGGTACTGCGCAGCGGCGATATTTTCGGCGAGATGGCGATCCTGCAGAAGGAGGTGCGCTCGGCAACCGTGCGCACGCTCACCGAGGCGCGGCTTCTCACGATCGACAAGAAGACGTTCATGAGCCGCGTCCACGAGGACCCGTCGCTCGCGTTCAACATCGTGCGCATGATGGCGCAGCGGATTCGCTCGCTCAATGCGAAATTGGGCGAGCGGCGCGCCCGCGTCGAGCGCCGCCGCGTCGAACGGCGCGCCGGCAGGCAGCGCAGGCAGGGTCCGCGCCGCTCGGGCCAATGAAAATCGCAGCGTGAAAACGGCTTCGTTCGAACGGGTCCTCGCCAGGCCGAAGCAGTCGGAGCGACTGCCACCGTGCGGCGCGGGCTGCGCGACGGGCGCCGATATTCGCGGCTGGATCGGCGTGATCGCACAGCGCCGCAAACTCGGCCTGTGGAATGCCGAAGCCTTTTCCAGGGCCTGGCGCATGGTGACGGAAGTAAACCCGTTCCCGGCCACGCTGGGCCGCATCTGTCCGCATCCGTGCGAGGCGGGATGCAACCGTGCCGGCAAGGATGGCGCAGTTGCGATCAACGCGCTCGAGCGCTTCTTGGGCGACTGGGGGCTGCGCCAGCGCCTTGGCCTGCAGCGGCTCGAGGAGGACCCAAAGCCGGAATCGATCGGCGTGATCGGCGCGGGACCGGCCGGGTTGTCGTTCGCTTACCAGATGGCGAGACGCGGCTATCGCGTCACGGTTTACGAGAGGAACGCGAAACCCGGCGGCATGCTGCAGTACGGGATTCCCGAATATCGCCTGCCTGAAGACATTCTCGCCGCCGAGGTCGGGAGGATTCTGGCGCTTGGCGTCGAACTCAAGCTGGGAACCGGGATCGGCCGCGAAGTGTCGGTGGCGGAACTCAAGGCGCAACACGACATCCTCTTTCTCGGTATCGGCGCCCTGCGCGCCCGCATGCTCGACATCCCAGGCGAGGTTGGCGGCAGCGTCTGGACCGGAACCGAATATCTCGCGAGCATCAACCGGGGCGAGCCGCCCGCCCTCGGCGCGGAGGTGATTGTCGTTGGCGGTGGCAACACTGCCATCGACGCCGCGCGCAGCGCGCGCCGAAGCGGTGCCCGCGTCACGCTGCTTTACCGGCGCACGCGGCAGGAGATGCCCGCCATTGCCGCGGAAGTCGAGGACGCGCTGGCCGAAGGAGTCACGCTCACCTTTCTCGCTGCACCGGTGCGCGTCGACCGTATGGGTACCGAAGTCAGCTCGATCGTCGTGCAGCAGATGCTGCTCGGAGAGCCCGACGCCTCCGGCCGTCGCAGGCCGGTGCCCGTGGTCGGATCGGAATACCAGTTGCCGGCGAGCGCGCTCATCGCAGCGGTCTCGCAGGAACCGGACTGGGAGGGACTCGAGGAACTCGCCCCGGGGGCGAACTGGATCCAGAGCGCGCAGCACGGGCGAATCGATGACGCGCTGTGGGCCGGTGGCGACGCGCTCGGCTTGGGAATCGCCGGTCTGGCCATCGCGAATGGGTGCCGTGCGGCAGAGGCGCTGCACGCTCAGCTGCGAAAACGCGAGCAACCTGTCTCGCGGGCGCGCGCCGCGATCGCGGGAAACGCGATCAAGTCGAATTTCTACTCCGATCTCCCGCGCGCCGTCGCTCCGGAGGTTTCCGTATCCGATCGGCTGGCGGCACCTGGGGTCGAGGTGCGCGGCACGATCAGCGAAGCGCAGTTTCTGAAGGAAGTCGAGCGTTGCTTTTCCTGCGGCCTGTGCTTCGGCTGCGAGCAGTGCTTCATGTATTGCAACGGCGGCGGCTTCTCGCGCCTTGAGGAGCCGATGCCGGGGACCTACTTTGCGCTCAAACACGACGCCTGCGAAGGCTGCCGCAAGTGCATCGAGCTCTGTCCTTGCGGTTACCTCAGCGCGGAGCCGATGGGCTAGCGGCGCCGATCCTCTGCCGAAGGCGCTGCCACCGCCGTGCCACTTGCGGGCACGGCTTCGCCTTCGACGTACGCCTTGAGCGCTGCATTCATCTCGACGAATCCGGAGCGGTTGTAGCCTGCGAGCAGGCGATACATCACGGGGGCGAGCGCCCCCTTGAACACCTCACCCTGGGTCAGTTCCGTCCGGCCGGGCGCGAGTGGCCGCAGCATGAAGTAGTGATCGCCGGAAAACAGCGCCGTTGCGATCATCTTGCCGGTCCAGCGGAACTCCGACGCGGGCTGCACCACGGTCAGCATGGCGCGAAACCAGACCGGCAACGATCCTCGAGGGCGGAACAGCACGCTCAGCACGCCGCCCGGCACGAGCGGGCCCGATATCCTGCGGATGACGGGGTTCCAGCGCCGGTAGGCGGGAAAATCGCTCAGCGCCTGCCACACCCTCGCGGGTGTCGCGGCGATCTCGACCTTCGTCACGATTTCATGCACCGTCATCCCCCGCGATCGCCGCAATTCGGCGCTTCAAGACCGCCGCATCGCGCTCGATGAGTTCGAAGCGCTGCGGCCGCGCCTCCAGCCCATCGAATCCCGGCGGCCGTTCCGGCTCGCGGCCCAGCGCCTCGCGGATCGTTTCCGCGAACTTGGCCGGCAGGGCGGTTTCCAGGCAGATCAACGGCACCCCCGGCTCGCGGTGCTCGAGTCCCACCTTGATCCCGTCCGCCGTGTGGGGATCGACCAGCACGCCGTGGCGTTCGTACGCCTGCCGGATGGTGGCCAGGCGGTCGCCATGCGTGCTCATGCCGGAAGCAAAACCCGACTCGACGATGCGCTCGCGCAGCGCCGACAGATCGAACTCGCCGCTCGCTTCGAGCCCCTGCCAGAGGCTCTTGACCCTGGCGCCGTCGCGCTCCACCAGATCGAACACGTAGCGCTCGAAGTTCGACGCCCGCGAAATGTCCATCGACGGGCTGGAGGTGGCCACCGCCGATGCGCGCACGCGGTAGCGTCCGGTGCGGAAAAATTCATCGAGCACGTCGTTTTCGTTGGTGGCGAGGATCAGGCGTCGCACCGGCAGGCCCATCGCGCGCGCCACGTAGCCGGCGTAGATGTTGCCGAAATTGCCCGACGGCACGGCGAACGACACCGCCTGCGCGTCCGAGCGCGTCGCGGCAAAATAGCCCTTGAAGTAGTACACCACCTGCGCGGCGACACGCGCCCAGTTGATCGAATTCACCGCGCCGAGGCGGTAGCGCGCCTTGAACGGCGCGTCGGCGTTGACCGTCTTGACCAGGTCCTGGCAGTCGTCGAAGCTGCCTCGTACCGCCAGGTTATGGATGTTCGGGTCCTGCAGGCAGTACATCTGCGCGCGCTGGAATTCGCTCATGCGGCCGTGCGGCGAGAGCATGAACACCCGGATGCCTCGCTTGCCGCGCAGGGCGTGCTCGGCGGCCGAGCCGGTATCCCCGGAGGTGGCGCCGAGGATGTTGAGCGAGGTCCCACTCCTCGCCAGCGCGCTCGCGAAGAGTTCGCCGAGCAGCTGCATCGCCACGTCCTTGAAGGCGAGCGTGGGGCCGTTGGCAAGCCGCAGCAGGTGCAACCCCGGTTCGAGCGTGGCGAGCGGCGTGATCTGGTCGCTGCCGAAGACCTCGGCGCGGTAGGCGCGTTGGATGAGCGCCGCGAGACCCGGCACGTCGTCCATGAACGGCTGCAGCACCGCGCCGGCGAGATCCGTATAGCTCTTGCCGCGCAGCGCGCCCAGCTCGAGGCGCGGAAACGACTCCGGAACGTACAACCCGCCGTCGGGCGCGAGACCTTCGAGCAGGGTGTCGCCGAAGCGGCGCGGCGGCGCCGCGCCGCGCGTCGAGACGTAGCGCACTACAGCAGCTCTTCCAGCCGGATGCGCGTCACCCTGCCCACCACGGTCGCGAGGCTTTCGATGCGCCGGATCGCGGCGTCGACGTTCTTCTCCACCGCGAGGTGGGTGAGCATCACGATGTCGACGCGGCTTTCGCCCTCGCCGGGCTCCTTCTGCACCATGGCGTCGATCGAGATGCTCGAGTCGGCCAGGATGCGCGTGATGTCGGCGAGCACGCCGGGCTTGTCGCGCACCCGCATGCGCAGGTAGTACGACGTCTCGACCTCGCCGATCGGCAGGATGCGCACGTCCGAGAGGCGATCGGGCTGGAAAGCGAGGTGCGGCACGCGGTGCTCGGGGTCCGCGGTGATGAGCCGCGTCACGTCCACCAGGTCCGCGACCACCGCGCTCGCGGTAGGCTGGCTGCCGGCGCCGGCGCCGTAATACAGGGTCGGCCCGACTGCATCGCCCTTCACCAGGATCGCGTTCATGACGCCCTCGACGTTGGCGATCAGGCGCTTCGCGGGCACGAGCGTAGGGTGCACCCGCAGCTCGATGCCCTTCTTCGCGCGCCGCGTGATGCCGAGCAGCTTGATGCGGTAGCCCAGCTCCTCGGCATAGCGGATGTCCTGCGTGGTGAGCGCCGCGATGCCCTCGGTGTAGGCCTTGTCGAGCTGCATCGGGATGCCGAAGGCGAGCGCCGCGAGGATAGTGAGCTTGTGCGCCGCATCCACCCCCTCGATATCGAACGCCGGGTCGGCTTCGGCGTAGCCCCTGCGCTGCGCGTCCTTGAGCACGGCGCCGAACTGCAGGCCCTTGGCGCGCATCTCGGAGAGGATGAAGTTCGAGGTGCCGTTGATGATCCCGGCGATCCACTCGATGCGGTTCGCGCTGAGGCCCTCGCGCAGCGCCTTGATGATCGGAATGCCGCCGCCCACCGCGGCTTCGAACGCGACCATCACGCCCTGTTTCTGCGCCGCGGCGAAGATCTCGTTGCCGTGCTTCGCCAGCAGCGCCTTGTTCGCGGTGACCACGTGCTTGCCGTGCGCGATCGCGTCGAGCACCAGCTCCTTCGCGATGCCGGTGCCGCCGAT
>Ga0156179_1090_pt1 | contig 17692 bp, 14 predicted proteins | sample RifCSPlowO2_12_FD_107832 | JGI IMG/M metagenome (GOLD analysis project Ga0156179, IMG submission 107832) | Betaproteobacteria bacterium RIFCSPLOWO2_12_FULL_67_28 | reverse complement strand
AATCGCCGCGTGGCGACGATCACGCTCAACCGGCCGGAAAAGCTCAATGCCTGGACCGTGGCGATGGGTCACAGCCTGCGCCGCGCCCTGGCGGACTGCGCCGCGGACGATGCCGTGCGCGCCATCGTCATCACGGGCGCCGGGCGCGGCTTCTGTGCCGGTGCCGACATGGGGCTGCTGCAGCAGATCCAGGTGGGAAGCGTGGACCGGGCCACGCCTGCGGCAAGGCAAGCGGAAAATCCGCTGCCGCCGGAACGTGCCGGGTTGGAACTCGCGCCGCATTACGCCAGCCGCTTCGGCTACCTGTTTTCCATCCCCAAGCCCGTGATCGCCGCGATCAACGGCCCGTGCGCCGGACTGGGATTCGTCTTTGCGCTCTACTGCGACCTGCGTTTCGCCGGCTTCGATGCGAAATTCACCACCGCGTTCGCGCAGCGCGGCCTCATTGCCGAACACGGTATCGCCTGGCTCCTGCCGCGACTCGTCGGCAGCGCACGCGCCCTCGAGCTGCTGCTTTCGGCGCGCAAGTTCGACGGCGCCGAGGCCGAGCGCATCGGGCTGGTGCAGCGGGCGCTGCCCGCCGGCACGCTGCTGGAGGAAACGCTGGGCTACGCGCGTGCGCTGTGTGACTCGGTGTCGCCGCGCTCGATGGCGGTCATGAAAGCGCAGATCTGGAAGTCGCCGTTGCAGGATTTCAACCAGGCGCTTGCCGTTGCCGACGTGGAGATGGCGCGCAGCTTCGCCAGCGAGGACTTCAAGGAAGGGATCGCGCACTTCCTCGAAAAGCGCGCGCCGCGCTTCAGCGGACGCTGACCGAGCCGCGTCAGCGGTACATGTAGTCGCGCGTCAGCGGCAGCGGATTGCGCCCCGGGTTGGAGGACTTCACCGCCAGCACCTGGTGAATGGTGCACCAGTTGCGCTCGAAGGCATGGGCGCAGCCGGCAAGGTAGATGCGCCAGATGCGCAGCCGCTTGTCCCCCGCATGGACGCGCGCGGCCTCCAGATTCCGCTCCAGGCGGCGCGACCAGTGCGCGAGCGTGCGGGCGTAATGCAGGCGCAAGGTCTCGACATCCATCACTTCCAGTCCTGCGGCGCTCATTTCCCTGAGCGCCAGCGAAAGATGCGGCAGCTCGCCGTGCGGGAATACGTACTGCTCGACGAACGCGCCCGCGCCCAGGCCGACCTCGCGGCTTTCGGTGTCGACCGCGGTGATGCCCTGATTGAGGGCGATGCCGCCATCGGCCAGCAGCCGCCGGATGCTGCCGAAATACAGCAGCAGGTTCTTCAGCCCGACGTGTTCGAACATGCCGACCGAGGCGATCTTGTCGAACACGCCTTCGCCCGGCAGATCGCGATAGTCGTGCAGCAGCACCTTGCAGCGATCGCCCAGGTCCGCTGCCTGGATACATTGGTTGGCGTGTGCATGCTGGTTTTTCGACAGCGTGATGCCGGTGGCCGTGACGCCGTAGCGCTCGGCCGCCCACAGGACGAGCGCGCCCCAGCCGCAGCCGATGTCGAGGAAGCGATCGCCGGGCGCGAGCCGGAGTTTCCGGCAGATGTGGTCGAGCTTCTCTTCCTGCGCCGCCTCGAGCGTCTCGTCGCCGGTCTTGAAGTAGGCGCACGAGTAGACCATGCGCCGGTCGAGCCACAGGCCGTAGAAGTCGTCCGACACGTCGTAGTGGTAGCGCACCACCTCGGCGTCGCTCGTCTTGGAATGCAGGTTGCGCAGCAGCGGCGGCAGGCGGCCCTTTTTCGGCTTGCCCCAGGAGCGGGCGAGCGCCTCGGCAGCACGCAGGGCCTCGTCGATCGGGCCCTCGACATCGATGTAGCCTTCGACGTACGCCTGGCCGAGCGAAGCCAGGTCGGGATCGGCCAGGTACTTGAGCGCGCCGGCGCCCGGCACCCGGAGCGTCACGTCGGTATGCTCGGCGAGCGCATAGCGCTTGCCGTTCCACAGCTCGATGGCGAGCGGCAGCTCTCCCTGCGCCTTGAGCTCCGCGACCTTCTTCTCGACGCGCGATTCCAGCAGCATAGGCAGACCCCTGCCCCGCAGAGTCTACACAAAGTCGCGGCCGGCGGCACCTTTCGGCCGCGGCGCGCGGGCGCTACCCCGACGCCTTGCTCCGCATCGTGACGAACTCCTCTGCGGCCGTCGGGTGGATGCCGATCGTGGCGTCGAATTGCGGCTTGGTGGCGCCCAGCTTCACCGCGATCGCGATCCCCTGGATGATCTCGCCCGCATCTCGCCCGATCATGTGCGCCCCCAGGACGCGCTGGCTGGCGGCGTCGACCACGAGCTTCATGAAGGTCTTTTCCTCGCTCGCCGAAAGGCTGTCCCGGAGGGCGCGAAAGTGCGTGCGGTAGATATCCACCGCGCCGAAGCGCTCGCGCGCCTTTTCCTCCGACAGGCCGACCGTGGCGAGGTTGGGATTGGCGAATACCGTGGTCGGCACGTTATCGTGGTCCACCGGCGTAGGCTCGTCATGGAACAGCGTCTTCGCGAGCCACGTCGCCTCCGCGGTCGCCACCGGCGTCAGGTTGACGCGGTTGGTGACGTCGCCGATCGCCCAGACCGAGTCCACCGAACTGCGCGAGTAGCGGTCGACGAGCACCGCGCCGTCGGCGGCGAGCGTCACGCCCGCGTCCTCGAGCCCCAGGTTCGCCGTATTCGGCTTGCGCCCGGTCGCGAACAGGACCAGTTCGTACCGGGCCGTCGAGCCATCTTCGAATGCGACCTGAACCCCGGGATCGATGCGCGCCGGGTTGGCGCGCAGGCGGATCTTGACGCCCTTGCCCGCCATTTCACCGGCGAGCCGCTCGCACAGCTCGCCATCGAAGCCGCGCAGGAGCCGCTCGCCGCGATGCGCCAGGGTGGTCGCGACGCCGAGCCCGTGGAAGATCGACGCGAACTCGAGCGCCACGTAGCCGCCGCCGACCACGAGCGCGCTGCGCGGCAGCTCTTCGAGGTGAAACGCCTCGTTCGACGTGATCCCGAGCGGGCTTCCCGGAATCGCCGGCACCCGCGGCCAGGACCCGGTCGCCACCAGGATGTGCCGCGCGGTGATCGTCTTGCCGCCAACCTCGACCGTGTGCGCATCGCGCAGCCTGGCGCGAGCGCGGAAAATCGCGACCCCGGCGTCCAGCAGCAGCCGCTCGTACACCCCGTTCAGGCGCGCGATCTCGCGGTCCTTGTTGGCCAGCAGCGTCGGCCAGTCGAAGCTCGGTTCGCCCACGCTCCAGCCGAAGCTCGCCGCGATGCTGAAGTCGTCCCGCCAGTGCGCCGCGTAGGACAACAGTTTCTTCGGGATGCAGCCCACGTTGACGCAGGTGCCGCCGAATCGTCCATGTTCCGCGATCGCGACGCGCGCGCCGTAGTTGGCGCAGACGCGGCTCGCGCGCACGCCGCCGGAGCCGGCACCGATGCAGAACAGGTCGTAGTCGTAGCGCGCGCGCTCTGCACTCATCCGATCAGTCTATGGTGCGGGCCCGAGACCCGGATCCTGCCGTCCGCGGCGAGCTTGGCGAGATGCGCAGCGAGCGAGCGCGCGGCCACCGGGTGCACGCGCGCCGGCACGTCGTCGTACACCGCGGCGACCAGTTCTTCGAGCGTCGGTGCGCCCAGACGCGCGATCGCCGCGGCCACCTTGGCCTCGCGCGCCAGGCGGTGCGCGATCAGCCGTTTGACTTCCTTGCGCGGCGCGCCGATCAGGTAGCCGTGGCCGGGAGCGAAGATCGCGACCTCCTCGTCGAGCAGCCGCTCGAGCGACTCGAGGTACACGCGCATGTCGCCGTCGGGCGGATTGATCACGACCGTGGAGCCCTGCATGACGTGATCGCCCGTGAACAGCATGCGCGTTTCTTCCAGCAGGAAGCACAGGTGGTTGGACGCGTGGCCCGGCGTGTGGATCGCGCACAGCGTCACGCCGCCGAAGGCTAGGCGCTCGCCGGACTCGAGCACGCGGTCGGGCGCGAAGCTGTGGTCCTGGTTGCCGTGCTCCGGCCGCGGGCGGCCGAGCACGCTGGCGCCGGTCCGCGCCTTGAGCAGCGCGGCGGCCGGCGAGTGGTCGGGATGCGTGTGCGTGCACAGGATCCAGCGGATGCGGCCCGCACCTGCAGCGAGCAGAGCCTCGACATGGTCGTCGATCGCAGGGCCCGGATCGATCACCGCGAGCTCTTCGTCGTTGCCCACCAGGTAGCTATTCGTTCCCGGACCGGTCATGAAGCCGGGATTGGGTGCAGTGAGGCGCACCACGTGACGGTCGAGCCGCTTCGCGACGCCGGGCTGGATCACGAAGCAGCTATCGCCCGTCTCCGCGGGGTCGCACCAGTGGATCTCGAAGTACTGCGGATCGGCGCGGCGGAAAAGACGTTTCGAGCCCTCGTGATCGACCGCCCAGCACGCGGCATTGACTTCGATGTCGCCGAGTCCGCGCGCGTGCTCGACCGCCGCTGCCGCAGTGGTGAAGCGCGCCAGATCCGCAAGCGAGGTGCGGGTCGGAAAAATGACCTCGATTTCGCCGCGTTCGTGGCGCGCGAGCGCTTCGCGGGGCGCGATCCAGAAGCTGTGCACCGTTTCCGACTCGTCGTGCGCGCCGCCCTGGCCGTGCGGCGCGCGAGCGACGAAGAAGCGCGTGTTGAAGCGCCGTGGTCGACCGGCTGCAGTGATCCAGTGGCTGAAGTAAACGATCTCGGCCGCCGGCACGTACAGGTCCTCGGATTCGAGCAGGTCCGCAAATACGCTTTTTCCGGCGTTGAGCGGCTCGCGCCATGACGCGAGCGCCTGCACGCGCTGCGGCGTTACCGCTTCGCCGGCCGCGTCGGTCGCGAGCAGAATGCCGGCTTCCTCGAAGCATTCGCGCGCGGCGGCGATCCAGTAGGCGAGTCCGCCGTGGCCGAGGCCGAGCTGTGCGCTCGCACGAGCATCGCTCAGGCCGCGCACGCGGCGCGCGGCACGCGCGTCGTGGTCGGTGGCGTCGAGCGCGCCGCCCGGGAACACGTAGGCGCCGGGCAGGAAGGCGGCGCTGCGCGTACGCTGGAGCATGAACGCTTCCGGTCCGTCCGAGAGGTCGCGCAGCAGGATGATGGTGGCCGCCGGGCGCGGCTCGGCCCTGGTGCTCATCGCCTAGGCGCTGCGACCCGAGCGGTCCTTGTCGTTCTGCGCCTTGATGAGAGCGCGCATGCGCTCCCAGTCGGCGTCCGAAAGCTGGTCGAGCTCGGCGAAACCGCCGCCGGTGGCGAGCCATCCTGCGCCATCGAGCGCGATCGTCTCGCCGCTCAGCCACTCGCAGCCGTCCGCCATGAGGAACGTGGCGAGATTCTGCAGCTCCGGCATCTGCCCGATGCGCCGCATCGGGTTGCGCTCGGCCGAGCCTTCGGCCTTGCCGTCCGGGCGCAGGCGCTTGACCGCCCCTTCCGTGGGAAACTGTCCGGGAGCGATCGCATTCAGCCGGATGCCGTGCTTGCCCCATTCGACGGCGAGCGACTTGGTCATGACGTGCAGGCCCGCTTTGGACATCGCCGAGGGCACGACGTAGGGCGAACCGGTCCACACCCAGGTGACGAGGATCGAGATCACCGAACCCTTGTGGCCGCCCGCGATCCAGCGCTTGCCGACCGCGTGCGTGACGTAGAACGTGCCGTGGAAGACGATGTTGGCGATGGCATTGAAGCCGTTCGGCGTCAGGTCCTTGGTGGGGCTGATGAAATTACCGGCGGCATTGTTGACCAGGCCCGTGAGCGGCCCGCTTTCGTCCCAGATGCGCTGCACCATCGCGTCCACCGCCTGGGCATCGCGGATGTCCACCGCGTGCGTGCGCACGCTGCCGCCGTGTTGCGCGGTCAATTCCTTCGCGGTCGTCTCGAGCACCGGACCGCGCCGGCCGCAGATCCACAGCTCGGCGCCGAGCGCGAGATAGCGGGCGGCGATTTCCCTGCCGAGCCCGGTGCCGCCCCCGGTGATGAGGATGCGTTTACCCTTGAGCAGGCCTTCCTGGAACATGCACGCCTCCCTTCAGACGGTGAGCACGATCTTGCCGATGTGCTGCGAGGACTCCATCAGCGTGTGCGCTGCGCGCGCGTCCGCAAGCGGAAAGGTCCTGTAGATGACCGGCTTGATCTTCCCGGCCTCGAGCAGCGGCCAGATGCGCTCGCGCAGGCTGCGTGCGATCGCGCCTTTGAACTCGACCGGCCGCGGCCGCAGGGTCGAGCCGGTGAGCGTCAGCCGCCGGCGCATCAACTCGTTGATGTCGAGCTCGGTTTTCGGCCCGCGCAGGAAGGCGATGAACACCAGCCGGCCCTCGTCGGCGAGGCACTTGAGCTCCTTCGGCACGTAATCGCCGCCGACCATGTCGAGGATCACGTTGACGCCCTTGCCGCCGGTCGCCGCCTTGATCGCTTCGGCGAAATCCTGCGTCTTGTAGTTGATCGCACGCTCGGCGCCGAGCGCGACGCACGCGGCGCACTTGTCGTCGTTGCCCGCAGTGGCGAAGACGCGGTTGCCCATCGCCGCCGCCATCTGGATCGCGGTGACGCCGATACCCGAGGAGCCGCCTTGCACCAGCAGCGACTCGCCCGCCTTGAGCGCGCCGCGATCGAACACGTTCGACCAGACCGTGAAAAACGTCTCCGGAAGCGAAGCCGCCTCGGCGAGCGACAGTCCCTTCGGCGCCGGCAGCGCCTGCACTTCGGGCGCCGCGCAGTACTCGGCATAGCCGCCGCCGTGCACCAGCGCGCAGACCTTGTCGCCGGGTTTCCACATCGTCACCGCGGCGCCGCACGCGAGCACTTCACCCGCGATCTCGAGGCCGGGCAAGTCGGAGGCGTCCGGCGGCACCGGATAGAGGCCCATGCGCTGCAGGATGTCGGGGCGGTTGACGCCCGCCGCTGCGACCTTGACGAGAATTTCCCCGGCCTTCGGCTGCGGCAGTGGCCGTTCCACCGGAGTCAATACTTCGGGACCGCCGGGCCTGGCGATCTCGATGGCGCGCATTTTCTGTGGCAGGGACATGACGATCGGCTCCGGATTCGGGATCTCATCATAGCGTACCGCTCACTTCCTTCCGGCCGCCACGGTTGCCTCAGTTCACCATCCGCTCCTTGCCGACCCAGTAGGGCTCGCGCGCCGTAATCGGGCGCAACAGCGAAGCAAAGGTTTCGGTGGGCACGCCTCGATCCGTGTGGCCAGCCGCGCCTCAGCGCCCGAGCATTTTTCCGGCTGCCCAGGCGAGATCGACGTTGCCTCCGGAGAGCACCACGCCTACGCGAAGCCCCTTGACGTCGAAGCGCCTTTCCAGGAGCGCGCAGGCGCCCAGCGCGCCGGTCGGCTCGATCACGACCTTCATTCGCTCCCAGAGGAAGAACATCGCCTTGAGTAGCTCGTGATCCTCCACCGTCGCCATGTCGTCGACGTAGCGCAGCACGAGCGGAAACGTGACGCGGCCGAGCGAGGGCGTGCGCGCGCCGTCGGCAATGGTGCAGGGGTTGTGCACCGTCTGCAATGTCTTGCTGCGGAAGGAGCGGTTGGCGTCGTCGCCCGCAGCAGGCTCGACGCCGATGACGCGGCACGACGGCGCCAGATGCTTCGCCGCCACAGCGCAGCCCGAGAGCAGGCCGCCACCTCCGCAGGGTACGAGCAGCAGGTCGAGCGGGCCCGCGTCCTCGATCAATTCCTTCGCCGCGGTACCCTGGCCCGCGACGATATGCGGATGGTCGTAGGGCGGGATCACGGTCAGGCCGCGCTCGGCGGCGAGGCGGTTGGCGAGTTGCTCGCGCGACTCGGTGGCGGCATCGTAAGTGATGATCTCGGCGCCGTAGCCGCGCGTGGCATCGAGCTTGACGCGCGGCGCATCCGCCGGCATGACGATGGTCGCAGGCACGCCGAGCAGGCGCCCGGCAAGCGCGACCGCCTGCGCGTGATTACCCGACGAGTAGGCGATCACGCCGCGGTGTCTCGCCTCGGGTGCGAGCTGCGCGAGCGCGTTGTAGGCGCCGCGGAATTTGAACGCGCCCATCCTCTGGAAGTTCTCGCACTTGAAGTACACCCTGGCCCCGGTGAGGGCGTCGATGGTCGCCGAGGTGAGCGCGGGCGTGCGGCGAGCGTGCGGGCGAATGCGCTCGTGCGCGGCCGCGACGTCATCGAACGAGACCGGCGGCGCCCCGGCAGCGTCGGCGTTCATCGAGCACCCCAGTGCGCGAGCGCCGCGCGCGCCACGTCTTCGCCCCATTCCTGCAGGAAGTGGCCGCCCTCGGCGTGCAGCCACGGTTCCGGGCAGCCGCGGATGAGCTTCCGGAGTGCCTGCATCACGGGCGGGCCGAGCACCGGGTCCTTCGCGCCGACCGCCATGAAGGATTCGCCCTGCCACGCCGTCTTCCACCAATCGCGCGCACGCCGCGCGACCTCGGCTCCGGGTGCATCCGGCCGGTCGGCAACGAGGCTCGGGAAGCGCCGCACTCCGGCCTTGTAGCGTGCCTCCGGAAACGGCGCCTCGTAGGCGGCGGCCTCCTGCGGAGTGAGGTGCGGGCAGGCGCGCGCGAGGAGTTTCCCGCAATCGAGGCTCGGCGTCCTTGCTACATAGTCGCGCCAGGCGATGAGGCCCTCGGATAGCGGCACGTCGCCGGTGGCAAGCGCCGTATTCATGATGAGCAGGCGCTCGTAGCGCTGCGGTGCTTGCATCGGCAGCGTCAGTCCGAGCAGCCCGCCCCAGTCCTGCACCGCGAGCGTGATGCGCCGCAAATCCATCTCCTCGACCAGCTCGAGCAGGAAGCTGCGGTGCATCTCGAAGGTGTAGAAGGACTCTTCCTCGGGCTTGTCGGAGCGGCCGAAGCCGATGAAATCGGGCGCCACCACCCGGTAACCCGCGGCGAGAAACGGCGGGATCATTTTGCGGTAGAGGTAGCTCCAGGTGGGTTCCCCATGCAGCGCGAGGAGCACCGGCGCATCGGGCGGGCCTTCGTCGAGGTAATGCGCGCGCAGTCCGCGCCAATCCCGATAGCGCGGCTGCCATGGAAACCCCGGCAGTCCTTCGAAACGCTCCTCGGGGGTGCGCAGGACGCTCACGGCGCGGATTGTAGAATGCTTCGATGGACTACTCCCGATATACCGACCTGAAGGTCCGGCGGCTCGAGCCGGGCATCCTCGAACTGGTGATGGGCGAAGAGGGCAAGCTCTCCACCGCCACGGCGCGCCTGCACCGCGAACTGGCAGACATCTGGCTCGACGTCGACCGCGATCCGGAGACGCGCGTGGTCATCCTGCGCGGCGCCGGCAAGGGCTTTTCGGCGGGCGGCGACCTGGCGATGGTGGAGGAGGTGACGCGCGATTTCGCCGCACGCGCTCGCGTCTGGCGCGAGGCGCGCGACCTCGTCTACAACGTCATCAACTGCTCCAAGATGATCGTGTCGGCGATGCACGGACCGGCGGTCGGCGCGGGGCTGGTCGTAGGCCTGCTTGCCGACGTTTCGATCGCGGCGAAGAACGCGCGCATCATCGACGGCCACACGCGCCTGGGCGTCGCCGCGGGCGACCACTCGGCGATCATCTGGCCGCTTCTTTGCGGCATGGCGAAAGCCAAGTACTACCTGCTGCTCTGCGAGCAGGTGAGCGGGGAGGAAGCCGAGCGCATCGGCCTGGTGTCGATGACCTGCGACGAAAGCGAGCTGCAGGCGAAGGCGCTGGAAGTGGCGCGCAAGCTCGCCGCCGGCGCGCAGACCGCGCTGCGCTGGACCAAGTGGAGCCTGAACAACTGGCTGCGCCTGGCGGGGCCGAGTTTCGACGCTTCGCTCGCGCTCGAATTCATGGGCTTCACCGGGCCGGAAGTGCAGGAGGGCATCGCCTCACTGCGCGAGAAGCGCAAGCCGGACTTTCCGCCGCCGCCGGCTGACATGTAGCCGGTCCTGCGTTCGCGGGCAACCGCAGATAGCGGAAGGACTCGCACCATGACCGCCACGCTGCACGAAATCGTTCCTACAAGGCAACTGCCGGTACCGGGGCAGCTGGTATCCGTCCGTAACCGGCGGTTCGTTGTCACAGCCATCACCGGATCGACCGCCCAAGAGGCGCCCGCAGCGTCGCAGAACCTCATCACGCTTTCGTCGGTCGAGGACGATGCGCTGGGCGAGGAACTCCCAGCCCCACGTCGTCCGCGATGTATCGAGGACTATCAGCTCGACCCGCTGTCCCGCGCGATCCAGATGCCGCGGGTCAATCTGCTCACTATGGCGGAAGAAGGCCCACGTGAGGTGAGATGGAAACGAAAATTGGCTGGCGACTGAAAGCGGAAGTTTACCCGTCGTTGCGAGCTTTACCTCTCCGTCACAGTCCTAAACAAGCCCTTCACGTTTCAGCACGCGCCGCACGTCTTCGAACGCGGCACGCATGTTGTCCTTAGGAAACCGGATCTGAGTGAGGCCTGAAATATTGGAGAAATCTGCGCAACCTTCCTCTAGCATCACTATTGCATGTCGGGTACCGAGTTTCCCCTGGAAGAGTCCAGATTCGTGGATGACGTTGGGACGGGCATAGACCATCCCGTCGGCGTGCCGTTCCTCTGCAGTCATAACGACGAATGCAAAGCCGGCCTGATCAAGCATTGCTTGGAGCCTTTCGATAGTCGACAGACCGGCAGCTGGCTCCACATTGAATTCGTCGCACGGAAGGGCGAATGTCTCCCGAAGAAAATCCTTAAGTTGCAACCAGACAAGAGACCGTCCGTGGCCGATGAAGACCTTGCTTCCCAATAAAGGTGATCTGCTTACTTCAGGGACAGCCTCAAGCGCTCTGATGTAGCGTTCTACTTGTTCGATTCGCTTACCGAGTTCAGCCCGAGGGTCAACAATCGTTCGGTCAATACCGCGTGCTGGAAACGCGCTGAGCAGTGGGGAATCCTTTCCGTATATCTTCTCTAGCCGGTTCCGTATATCAGTACTCCATAGGGCCAAGGAGCCGAGAGGCACGTCAGGCTTGCGCAAATAAGCGTCTGCTATTCGCAGCCGCTCCCGGAGCATGTCAATGAATGGACTCTCTGTGGGTGGAGGAATATCGGCCATATTGTCAGGAATAGTTCGCTCGAGACCTACTGCGCGAGGAGTTCGTCGCTCAGCGGCTGCGCTGTCTTCGAGCTACCAGAATTTCCGGTTCATCCATATATGCGTAGGGTCTGCGATCGGGCCGAGCTTGTTCGCGCGAGGGGAGTGCCTGAGACCTCATGTGCGTTATTGTCCCATCATCTGCAAGTGCTCATCCAGATACCGGTAGTCGGACGTTGCTCCCAATTCCGGTTTCGCCTTGATACATTCATCCACTAACTCGCGGAGATCCGGATCACGCCATCCTTGGCCCTTTTCGATAATGGCTGCCAGCAACTGTAGAGCCTCGCTCGGAAAGGTTCTGCCTAGCCCCGCGCCTTTTATCTGACTCACAACGTGATCCGTGTCACTCGTCTTCTTCAAGAAAACGAGCACGGTGCTAACAGCATCCGGAAAGGCTTTCCCCGCAGCGATAGCCAACAGGGCCATTGCGTGAGTTTCTGCTGCCGATCTCTTGCAGTCGGACTTTGGCCAGACCTTCCCAATTAGCGGCTTGGCGCGGTGTTTCCAGTAAGTCTCGCGACCGCTTTCCGCGCTACTGAGGGCGCGGACGATCATATGCACCCCATTAGCCAGGCCTTCAGGAGGCAGTTCCTCCAGCGCGTGATGGGTTTCTTCAGGAGTGATAGCGTCAGGAATTTCCAACCGAGCCAGCACAAGCAGATCGACATACTGCCGGTTGTGCTTTCCGAGAGACGCGTAGCGTGCGGCCGTATGCAGGAAATGTGGTTTCAGCGCGGCAAGCAGCTGATCATCAATCCGAGTTGTCCACAGATAGCCCTTCCACACCGCCTGGGCCTCGACCGCGTCTCGCGCCCAATCGAAAGAAGGGAGAAGATTTGTCGCTGTCCAGTCCTGGTCGGCGGCGTAAAGACCCGACAGGTCCGCAGCCAGGACCACGCGGCCGTGGATGTATGCCTCCGGGGGCCTTTTCATAAGGCGCGAGAAGACTGGTTTTAAGTCTACTGGCAGACCCTGCCCGATCTTTGGTTTGCGGTCATACCAGACGGTCATTAGTGCCTGCGTGACGTGTCCCACCGAGTGGTTGATGGCCCTGAAGACCGCGTCGTCCGAATCAGCCTTGTCGCTCGCCCTTTCAAATGGCTGATCCAGCACCCGGCTGATGAGAGCCAGGAGTCGCGGGCATTCATCATCCTTGACGATCCCGGCGACGACTTTCAACCACCACGCGACGCTTGACTCGATCTCCGCGAAAAACGTGTCGGGCGAAGCGAGAATGCAAGACGAAAGGTGCCTCCAGGAGCGCCTGATCACTTTCTCGTCGGCCAAGCCCTGAAGCGCTTCACGCCACACGTCGTTTGGCCAATTACCCCCTTGGGCAAGGTGCAGGAGGGTGGTGATCGCTCGCTTCGAGTTGGCCTTAACGATTTCCGACCAGTTGTCCTCATACCAGAAGTCCGAGTCAGGTCGTTCAAGTAACCTCGAAGCAAGTTCACCCCGTGAGGTAGGCAGAGCTTCGCGCCGGCGCATGGAAGGCGACCTGCCCCTTCGGCTTTCGATCCAAAACGGAAATTCATCGCGCTGATCCGGTTCAAGAGTCCAGCTCGGGTTCTGCGCACGAAGGTCATTCAAGACCTGAGATGCGGGTATCGGAAGCGTCGCGCCACTGTCCTTGAGCTTGTGGAGCCGGTGCCAAGTGGAGTGATCCCTGATGACATCCCACTTTTCTGGCGAAACATCGTCGCGGTACATTCGCCTCGGCGGGCCGGCAAGAATTGCCGTGTAGAGAGGGTTGGAATTGTCGGCATCGAGCCTTGACGCGAGAGAGGCAAGTAACCTGAACATCTCCCGCTGGGATTCAATGGACCAGAGCCACCAGGCGTCATCCTTCAGCAGGAAGGAGAGGCTTTCCTCCGGCGTGACGATGGCATGGGAGGTTGCCGCGTACATGGCAAGACGTTTGAACAGCGGATAGTCAATCTCGGTCCAGCGCTCGTATTCGCGGCGCCCCACCTTAGGTGAGAGTTCCACTGCGGCTGCCCAAGCGTCACGGGCAAGCGTCACGAGAATCGTCCAGCCGCGGAACTCGGTGTTCTGCGGATGATCAGTGATGGATGGCCGGTCCGAGTAGGAGCTGTCGGCCTGCGCAGTTATGGAGCCAAAGTCCGACATCAGCTCGTATGCCGACAGCAGTAGATCAGTCAGATTCGGCAGTATCTCGGCGAGAATCGCCTTCCAGTCGGGGCGCTTCGTGACTTCCGCGAGATAGCTAGACAGATGGTCGCCGCCGCTCAGTCCGACTTCCCATTCAACTAGTTCCCGTACTTTGTCACCGAGGCTCTTCTCCTCCCCGGCAGACTCAACGTCTTTATAGAATGCTGACCAGTCAACAGGTGGCCGCAATATGACGACCGGGGTGAGCACAGATATGAATTCACGCTTACGGGAAGCGCTCCACCCCAACTCCTTGAAGCGCTGAACCCAGCTGAAAAATTCCCCGCGATGTACGCCTGCTGACGCGCTGCGGCCGCTCGCGATGACGTCCCAAATCGTCGCAATGGCCGGTGGCAGATCGTGCTTGAGGAGGCGTTGTTCGACCAAGTTCTGGAAGGCAGGATGCAGGGACGCTCCGTTGCGGATGGCCCATGCCAGCACCTCGCGCTTATCAAGGTGATTGACCAGCCACTGCGCAAGATGAACGGCGGGTGCATCGAGTCTAGCGCCGCCGCCCGGCGTGTTGGTGTGTCCGACAAGCGCCATGCGTGGCGCAAGCTCCGCTGAGCAGGCCTTGTTTAATAGGCCACGATCGTCGAGCACAGACAGCCATTCGACCGGAGGCGGCGGATCTCGTTCGCTAAAGTCCTTTGCTGGAGCACCCGATAGGTCAGATAAGGCCCACACGACGCGGTCAACGTGGCCGTCATCAGTCACGGGAGAGGGCTTTGCCGTTGCCTCCCGTGCAATGATGGAGCGCTTGCCTGTGATGCCGTCCTGATACAGCTCGGCCCATTTCTGAATAGTTGAATGAAGGGATTCGTGCGCTCGCTCCTCCGAGTAGAGAATCGGGGTGACGCCTTTGGCCTGCCACACCTCGTCTGACTTTTCCCGGTGGCCTTCGCTAAATGAACCAAAAGCGAAAACCTCATTGGTGTTCTCGCCGAGTAATCGGTCGGCTGAAATAGCGTCCAGCATGTACCGCAGTACCGGATCATCGGCGCCATATCCGATGAAGCAGACGACGTATGTTCGAAAGAGTTCGCTGACAAACCGGCTTGCCCATCGTTCGGTCAGATAGGCTTGACCGAAATCACCACTGGATACGACCAGCTGGTTCAGCGCGATGGAATCATTGTCCTCTGGTAACTGCCCATGGAGATATACGACGCCGTTCCAGCGAGTCCGCTTCGGGATCGGAAGGAGCGGCGCAACGTAGGCGCGAGGCGTTGGACCGGCGGCGACAAATAGCCGGTCAAAATTCGTGGTGACGAGTCTGGATGCATCATCGCGGGTCTGTGCTAGCGCGAGGACTGCTCTGTGCGTGGTCGTAGCCGCAGGCGTTGCCAGATTTGCGGGCGCAGGCGTCAGAATGGTTCGGATCTGCTCGCGAACTAGCGCTCTGTTTTTTAGCCTGCGCTCCAGGAGATCGATGACGAGGTCATACCGCTTGTCCTGATAGGCCAGGACCTCCGGAGGTTTCCTGACCTCGCCCAAGCCCTGGTACACCTGGTCGACTAGTCCCTTGAAGTCGGGTAGCCCTGCCGGGCGGGAGATGCCGGCGCCGCAAAACAGTACAACCTTGCCCTCCTCGTGCATCTGCACAAGGCGTTCGGGAACCTCAGGGCCGTTCTTGACGAATCTCACGGACGCTAGCGACCTCAACTGGCCGGCTGGTTTACCTCAGAGCACCTCGCCAAAGCTCGCAATTGCGAGTCGAAATCGATGCTCAGTCCCCCATGTGTCCTTGATGCGATCCGCCTCGGCAACGTCGATCACGCCAGATCCGATCAGTTGAACCATGATGTCCTGAGTCCCGAGAACGACAAGGTCTCCCTTCAACTCCCGCGCCTGGTTCGCACCAGCCCGGTCATCGATGGCGAGCGCATAGCCGTTGACGATGGCGCAGGCGATCGCGGCGCTCTCGCCGGACCCCAACCGATGCGTTTCGCTGAGCGTTCTGAAAATATCCAATGCTGCGTCGCCTGATACCTCCTGCTCCTCAAGCGTCCCGTCCGCAAGCGCAGCCTTCAACCGCGCCTGCTGCTCCGGATAATCGTGTGTGATCTCGTCGACCACGTGGCCCGTGATCACGAAACGATGCGAGTGGCGCGCAAGCAGGTCCATCCGGTCAATGCACAGGAAGTTGATCAGCACGGAAGAATCCGTGACGACGACAACCTCCTGACCCGCTGCGCTCATCCGTAATCATGGCTCCGCACGCGCCGCTTCGGCCAGCGTGAGCAACTTGGGCCCGGGAATGCCGAGCTGCTTTCCCAGCTCGAGCACGCGCCCGCGCGAAATCTGTTCCCTGCGGTACGCCTCGATCGCCAGCCCGGCGACTTGCCTTCGCAGTTCGCGATCCATGAACTTCTTTGAGTCGTCGCCCTCCAGATCCTCGAACATGCCGAGCGTCTCGAGAAAATCCTTCCCCATGGCCTCGAGCTTCAACAGTTCGTCGCCCTGCGGCTTCGTGACATGGCCCAAGCTCATGAGCCGGTAAACGGCGGCCTGGTAGCTCACGCCGAAGCGATGCGCAAGCGTCGCCGCATCCTGGTAGGTGATCCTCTGCGACCCGGGCGCCGACCGGCCCTGCGCGTCGAAGTGCCCGCCGGTCGCTTCGAAAACGGTTTCCTCCATCCTGCTGGGCTGCCCCTTGTCGAGAGCGGCAAGGACTTCCGCGATGCCTTCCCTCGGCATGAGGAACGCCGCGGCAAACGCGTTGGCGCGCTTCTCGATCAGCTCCGCCGCGTTGTCGGTGGAAGTCACGGTCACCGGGCGATCGCGATCGAGGAGCGCATGCGCGTACTCATGCGCATAGGAGAAGCGCCGCCGTGCCCGTACATGCGACGAATTGACCAGCACCACCAGCCCGATCGAGGCGTTGTGCACGAACAACCCCGACATCTTCTTCGGGAGATCCGCACCCGAGGCCCAGATTCCCTGCTCGGCAATCAGGCTGACGATGTCCGTAATGGGCCGCGCGCCAAGTCCGAGCCGCCGCCTTTCATCTTCGGCAATGCGCTGCCCTTGCTCGATCGCAACCCAAGGCGTCGGCGGCAGGGGCTCGGCGTAAGTCGGCGGCCCCTTCCTCGGGGCATGGCCAAGCAGGCCCTCCAGGCTCACGCCCTCCCGGCACAAGGCCACGCAGCGATCGATCTGCCGCTTCGACTCGGGAGCATTCTCCAGGCCGGCGACGGCACGATGCAGCGTGACGAGGACATCGTCCTCGCTCCTGTTCGTGGAAAGGAACCAGGCGGCATCGCGCCCATACCGCGCCGCGAGGCGCGTCAACTCCAGCGTGGAAACCGAGCGCTTGCCGGCCTCCAGCTGGGTGATTGCCGTCCTGTGAACGCCGATGGCGTCCGCGGCATCCTGCTGGTTGATGCCGGCTTCCTCTCGTGCCTGACGCAAACGTCTGGCAAGCTCATCTACGTCAATGCTCATGGTTTGCTTCCCGGCGGCGATGATACGAATAGATGATAGATAAACGCACAATGCATGTCAAGAACATGACAAGAATGTGCTATTATGCAACATGAATCCAGGGATCCCTATGGAAGCGACCTACGACACCGGCGGATCGCTCGCCCGGCGCTTCGCCAGCTACCCCGACCGACGCCGTCTCGCCGCGAACAGCCGCTCGTCCCATTTGATCTCCTGGGGCTCGCCCACCGATACGCGGGCGATCTGCGGATGCGACGGATTCAATACCACGTTGCGCTCTACCGGAAAGAGGACCGAAGGAACGATCAGCGCGACGGCCTTCCCGGCAATCAGCCACTTCTTGCCGAGCGCCTGACTGGCCTCGTAGCCGGACGCATTCCATCCCTCGGCGAGTTCGTCTTCCTGGTACGCCTGTACAGTCAATCCCGCCGGAATCGTAATGGCGATCGACACCTGATGATGTGGAATGCGAGTCGTGCCGAGTTGCGCCAGCTTTTCCAGCATCGCTCCGCTGTACGTCGTGCTGGCATAGATTGCGGGCCTGCCCCGGGGGTTCCATCGTCCGCCGACCCGGCCGGCGTGTTCACCGGAAAACAGCGGAAAACGACGGTCGGCGATTCGATAGCAGACCAACTCCCGCCGAAGCTTCCGCTCAGGCCGGTAAGCCATGCAGGATATTCGTCAGCACCCGTTCCACCTTCATCGCGCCCAGCTCCGAGAAAGCAAGATCGAGGGGCCGATGCCGCTCGAGCAACGGGTGCGGGGACGTGAAAAACTTTCGCACCGCCTCGTCATCCCCATCCCACACAAAACGGGCATGGGCGATGAGCCTTGCGAGCCGGGCCACCTTTTCGCCCTCGTCCGGCTTCAACAGCTTGCGGCGCTTGAACGTGGCGAGGCTCACGACCTTGCCGAGGAGCTCGTTTCTCGAGAACGGATCGGGCCCCGCAAAGTATTCGAGGACCGCCGATAGCGCCTGCTTCGGCAG
>Ga0156179_1216_pt1 | contig 17704 bp, 17 predicted proteins | sample RifCSPlowO2_12_FD_107832 | JGI IMG/M metagenome (GOLD analysis project Ga0156179, IMG submission 107832) | Betaproteobacteria bacterium RIFCSPLOWO2_12_FULL_67_28 | reverse complement strand
GCTCGATTATCCGGTGCCCACGAAGACCAATCCGCTGGGCGCCAAGGGCGTCGGCGAGGCGGGCGTCACGGGGTCCATGCCCTGCATCATGAACGCGGTGCTCGATGCGCTGCGCCGGGCGGGCGTGAGCCACTTCGACATGCCGGCGACCCCGCAGCGCCTCTGGGCCGCGATTCGCGCAGCGAAGAATGGTGAGCCGCGCGCTTTCGCCGTAGACGATCTTCCCGCAGCATGATCCTGCCCCCGATCGGGTCGCGCGGGTATCACGTCCTCCTCGGGGCGGTCGCGATCCTGATTCTCGGCCCGCTCGGCGGCATTGCCGCGAGCTACATGAATTTTTCGCTGGGCTTCTTCGTGGGCGGCCAGGTACTCGCGGGTATCCTGGGCAGCGTCGTCACCTTCGGCTACGGCGCGGAGGGGAAACACGGCGCCAACTACATGCAGACCATGGCCGCTTCGGTCGCCGGAATGGCGGCGATGGGTGTGCTCATCCAGGCAATGGTCTGGCTGGGGCTCACGGCGCCGCCCACCTGGCAGCTGATCGCCTACTTTCTGTCGATCGGCATGCTCGGGGTCGGCCTGGGCATGCTCTATACGCCGCTGCTCGTGGACCGGATGCAGCTGGCTTACCCTTCGGGTCTCGCCGTGGCGAATATCCTGCGGGCGCTCACCGACGTGCGGCTGCTCAGGCGCTCGGTTGCGCAACTGCTCGGCGGAATGGGGCTCGGGTCCGGCGCCACGCTGCTCGCGGAGAAAGGGATCGTCGGCTTCCTGGGCGCGATTCAGTTCTCCGCTTCCACCTTCGGGGCCGGGCTCATCGTCGGCGCGCGCATCGGCGTGCCGGCAATCGTGGTCGGGTTGATCGGGTTGCAGCTGACGCCGTGGCTCCGCGCCGAGGGCTTGCTCGGGCCGAACGACCCGTGGCGCAAGGTCGGCTTTCTCATTGCGCTCGGCACGATCATCGGTGCCGCCATCGTCGACATCACGCTGATCCTGCGCGAGGCCTGGAAGCGATCGCAAGCGGCCCGGCAGCAACCGGTCGTGGAAGCCGAGGACTGGAAGAAGGTCAACACCTCCTACCTTGCGCTCTGGGTGGCGGTGTGGGCAGTTGCCGTCATCGGCGTCTCGTCCGGACTGCTCGGCATTCCGGTCGGCTTCGCCTGCATGGGCGTGGCACTGGCGTTCGTCCTGGTGCTGGTGAACGGCATCAGCCTGGGCATTTCCGACAGCAACCCCATCTCGTCGGCATTCGTGGTGGGCGTGACCATCATGGCGGCTGCGGGCCTGACCGACCCGCTGGTCGGTCTCATTGCGGGCTCGATCCTGCTCATCACGACGAGCGCCGGTGGCGACATGCAGCAGGACCGCTCTACCGGCTGGCGCCTCGGCACCAACCGTGTCAATCAATTCCGCTACCAGGTCATCGGCATCGTCATGGGCGCGGTGCTGGCGGTATTCGTGACCAAGCTCTTTCTTGCCGCCTACCCGGTGCTCAGCGTCGACACCTTTCTGCATCCGGAACAGAAAGCCGCCAACTGGCAGAGCGCCATGACCTACAAGTTCGTCGGCGTGCTGCGCGGCCTGACCTCGGCCGACACGACCGCGCTGAAGCTCATGGCCCTGGGGATCGCGATCGGCCTCGCGGTCGAACTGGTGCGCGAGCTGCTGAAGGCGAGTGCCGCCTACCAGGGGTGGAAGGGCAGAAGCGCCGCGACCAGGACCGCCGATTTCGTCATCGACGCGATCCTCGTGCCGAGTCCTTACGCCTCGAGCTTCGGCGGCTTCGTCGAATGGCTGACGGCGCTGTGGTTCGGCCTCGGGGGGATCTTTTCTTCGGTGTGGAAGTGGGCGCTCGACAGGCTGAACGCCGGCAAGCCGAAGCCGGATGGCCTGCCCGAGGACATGAGCACGATGTCGCTGCTGGGCGGCGGATTGATCGCTGGGGAGGCGCTCGCGTTCCTCGCGCTGGGGATCATCGGACTGATGAGCCTCGTGCGCTAGAAGTTGCGACGTTCAATGATCGGTCGGGGAGGCGGGGCGCACTTGGGCATGCAATTGATCGATTGGAGATTTTCTGACCTGTCGCGGCCGAACATCTGATACACAGGCGTCTTTCGCAGCCTATCATGCAGCCTGTACGGATATACAGTAGACAAACGTATGATTCCAAAGGGACGTTGACGCGACTAAAGTGGCGCGCATGCGTTACACGCCTTTTACGCCGGTGACATCACGTTCCCACGGACGAGATGCCCTGCGAGGCACGATGGAAATGACGCGAAGCGCGCGAAGGCCAGCCGCTCTGCGGTGCGCCGCGTTGACAACTGATCGCGGTGCGATCTCATGTCAACCGGCGGCGCCCGCGGAGCATCTCAGAAACCCTGAAGAGATGGCTGCGTATCTGGAAGCCTGCTTTGAAGAATCTGGCGGAGATGCCGCCTTCATTGCCAAAGCACTTGGCGATCGCTCGTGCCAAGGGCATGTCCCAAGTTGCGCGAGATGCCGGGCTCTCCCGGTGGACGATGATTTTCGTCGGGCGTCTTGAACCGAGGTGGGGGATAATGATCGTCAGCGTATTTCCGGGAGCGCGGATTGCCTGAGGTAAGCAGATTCTTTGGCATCATCATCGCCATGTACTACAACGATCATTCGCCGCCTGATTTCCACGCGAAGTATGGTGGCGAACAAGCCTCTCTCCGGATAGACAATGGTGCGATCCTGGAAGGCAATCTGGGTGCTCGCGCGCTGAGACTGGTCGACGAATGGCGCGTTCTCCATCAGGCGGAACTGTTGGAAGACTGGACGCGCGCTCGGGCCAGGCAACCCCTGAACAAGATCGAACCGTTGGAGTAAGCCATGATTCCAAGAGTGGTTGAAGTAAGGCCCTTGAAAGGCTACAAGCTTTGGCTCCGTTTCCAGGACGGCGTGTCCGGAACCGTGGATCTGAGCGGTGAACTTTGGGGTCCCATGTTTGAACCCCTTAAAGACCGCGCGCTTTTCGCCCAGGCCGCGATACATCCAGAGCTTGAAACGGTCACCTGGCCGAATGGTGCTGATCTCGCGCCGGAGTTTCTCTACCAGGTCGCCCAGCGTGTTGCGGGCGACGCGCCAGAAGCGGCGCGCACCTGAACGCGGACGTTGGGCGTCAAGGTTGCCAAGATCAGGGACACGATACGGCCATGAAAATTGATGGCGGTTGCCATTGCGGTTTCATCACCTACGAAGCAATGGTCGACCCTAGCCGAGTTGGAATATGTCACTGCACTGACTGCCAAATCCTCTCCGGCTCAGCTTTTCGCACAGCTGTTGCTGCTCCGAGAGACGGATTCAAATTGCTTACGGGAAGACCCAAAGAGTATGTAAAGACAGAAAGTGGCGCTAAACGCGTACAGGCTTTTTGCCCAGAGTGCGGCACGCCGATCTATTCCGCCGAGCCTGGCGATTCTCCGTTCTACGTCATCCGCGTTGGAACAGCACGCCAGCGAGCCGAGCTGATTCCGAAGCGTCAAATCTGGTGTGGTTCAAGACTTGCCTGGGTTTCAGATATAGGGGCCATCATGCAGTTTGAACAGCAGCCCCCGATTCCGCTGTAGGCTCCCATGCGCTACGCAATCGTGATCGAGAAGGCCGAAGGCAACTACTCCGCATACGATGCAGCAAGCGATCGAGGATCGCGGTGGCGATCACCCGGTCACCGAACGCCTCGCCCCAGGCACCGAAACCGCCGCGCCGCCTGAAAATCAGCTGAACGCGAAGTCCACTTCCGGTTTTCGCCCGCTGACGATATCGGCAATCGCGCGCCCCGAGCCGCAGGCATGCGTCCAACCCAGCGTGCCGTGGCCCGTGTCGAGAAAGAGATTGGCATAGCGTGTGCGACCGATGCAGGGAATGTTGCCCGGCGTGGCCGGCCGCAACCCCGCCCAGAATTCCGCGCGCGACGCATCGCCTGCCTGAGGAAAGAGTTCCATCGTCCGCTGCAGAATCGCGCGGCAGCGAACCTCGTTGATCGAGGTGTCGTACCCGGTCAGCTCCGCGGTGCCGGCGATGCGCAAGCGCCCGCCCAGGCGCGAGAACACCAGCTTGTGCGCCTCATCCGAGAGCGACACGGTCCAGGCGGCGACAGGGTCCTTCACCGGCAGCGTCACCGAATAGCCTTTGGCCGGATAGATCGGTAACCGAACCCCGATCGGCCGCAGCAGCAGCGGGCTGTAGCTCCCGAGCGCGACCACGTAAACATCGCCGCGCACGAGCTTGCCCGCGACCTGGACCCCTGCGACGCGATCGCCTTCAGCGACGATTCGTTCCACCGTACTGCCGTATTCGAAGCGCACGCCGCGTTGCGCGCACAACACGGCCAACTGTTGCGTGAAGACGTGCGCATCGCCCGACTCGTCGCTCGCCGCATAGGTGCCGCCGGCAATGCCGCTCCTTGCCGTTCGCAAGGCCGGCTCGATCGCGATGCATTCGTCCACCGTCTTCGGCACGCGGTCGACGCCGAGATCGCGCATCAACTCGGCGGTGCGCGCCGCAGCCTCGAAATCGCGCCGCGCGGCGTACAGGTGCAGGATGCCGCGTTCGAGCTGGTCGTACTGGAGCCCGGTCTGCCGGCGCAGCGCCTGCAGGGTGGTGCGGCTGTACAGCCCGAGCCGCACCAGTTGCACGATATTGCGCCGGCTCCGGCCGGGCAGGCATTCGAGCAGGAACTGCAGTCCCCAGAGCCACTGCTGCGGATCGGCGCGCAGGCGAAACAGCAGCGGCGCATCGTCGCGCCCGAGCCACTTGAAGATCTTCCGGATCGCGCCGGGATTCGCCCAGGGCTCGGCGTGGCTCACCGAGATCTGGCCGCCGTTGGCGAAGCTCGTTTCCATCCCGGCCGCCGCCTGCCGCTCGAGCACCAGCACGTCATGTCCCGATTCGCGCAGGAACCAGGCCGCGGTGACGCCGACCACGCCGGCGCCGAGGACTACGACCCTCACCGGAACGGCCGCCCGGGCCACCACGGATAATACGGCTTGATCTCTATGGGGTTCATGGCAATCTAGGGGTCGGAGCCACAGGGCGAATTGTAGGCAGCAACGATGGACATCCTCGAGCGTTGTATCGCACGCATCCGCGGCCGTGACCTGCGCGTCGTGTTTCCCGAGACCGCAGACGAACGCATCGTCGCGGCGGCCGAGCGCCTGCGCAACGAGGGCATCGCGCAGCCCCTGCTGCCCGCGGAGCCGGAATCGAGCGAACGGCTCGATGCCTACGCGGCGCTTTATGTCGCCGGCCGGCCCGAGGCGAACCCGAAGATCGCGCGGCGTCTCGCCGCGAAGCCGCTCTTCCATGCCGGCCTGATGGTGAAGGCGGGCGATGCCGAAGCGGTGGTGGCCGGCGCCGCGCACTCGAGCGCGCGCGTGATCGAAGCCGGCCTGATGACCGTCGGCCTGGCGCCCGGTATCGGCACGCCGTCGAGTTTTTTCCTCATGGTGCTTGCCGAGCGCGTGCTGGTGTTCGCCGATTGCGCGGTCAACGCGGATCCGGATGCGGAGCAGCTTGCCGACATCGCGCTCGCCTCGGCGCGCAGTTGCCGCTCGCTGCTCGAAGAGGAGCCGCGCGTCGCGCTGCTTTCGTTCTCCACCCGCGGCAGCGCGAAACATGCGCGGGTGGACAAAGTGCTGCGCGCGCTCGCGATCGCCCGCGCGCGCGAGCCGCAACTCGCGATCGACGGCGAAATGCAGGCCGATGCCGCGCTCGTGGAAAGCGTCGCCCGGCGCAAGATCAGGGACGGCAGCTCGGTGGCGGGGCGCGCCAACGTGCTCGTGTTTCCGGACCTCGACGCGGGTAACATCGCCTACAAGCTGACCCAGTACCTGGCGGGGGCGCGCGCCATCGGCCCCGTGCTGCAGGGTTTCGCGCGCCCGATGAGCGACCTGTCGCGCGGCGCGAGCGTGGAGGACATCGTTGCCACCACGGCGATCGTGCTGGCGCAGGCACGAGATCTGATTACTCAGAGGAGCGCGAATCATGCTTGAACTCTATTTCGCCCCCGGCGCCTGCTCGTTCGTGCCGCACGCCGGTCTCGAGGCGATCAAGGCCGCGACCGGAACGGTTTTCGAACCGAAGCTCGTCAAGCTGCACAAAGGCGAGCACAAGACCCCGGAGTACCTCGCCATGAATCCGAACGGCCAGGTGCCGGTGCTGGTGGTCGACGGCCAGCCGCTGACCCAGATCGTCGCGATCTGCGACTTTCTCGATCGCAGCTTCCCGCAGGCGGAAATGCTGCCGACCGAAGTCTGGGCGCGGGCCCAGGCGATGTCGCAGCTCGCGTGGATGAACAACACCGCGCACCCTGCATTCACCCACGTCTTCCGCACGAACGAATTCGCCGAGTCGGAAGCGGCGCAAGCCGACGTGCGCAGGGTGGCGGCGCCCCGCTTCCGCGGCTATCTCGAGCGGATCCAAGGCTGGGTGGCGGGCGCGGCGCCCTACTGGTTCGGTGCCCACGTGACCTTTCACGACGCCTATGCCTTCACGCTGCTGCGCTGGGGCGGGTACGCGGGGGTCGACCCGAAATCGCTGCCCGCGTACCACGCCTACATCGAGCGCGTGATGGCCGCACCGCCGGTGGCGGCGGCGCTCGAGCGCGAGCGCATCAAACTGGATACGTACAAGGCGTCCTGACGCTGCATGGACAACGCTGCCGCGCCTGCAATGGACAGCGCGCTGCTTGCACGGCTGAAGATGGCGCTCCCCGCGGAGGCGATCGTCCAGGGCGAGGCGTTGGCGGGGCGCACCGAGGATTGGCTGCACCAGCGGCCGGTGCGCGCGCAGCTGCTGCTGCGGCCCGGCACGACTGCCGAAGTGTCCGCGGCTCTGAAGCTGTGTCACGGCGCCGGCCAGCCGGTCATCGTGCACGCGGGGTTGAGCGGCCTGGTGCATGGCGCCGACACGACGCCGTCGGACATCGTGCTGTCGCTCGAGCGCCTGCGACGCATCGAGTCGATCGACCCGGTGCAGCGCATCGCCGTCGTGGAGGCCGGCGTCACTCTGCAGGAGCTGCAGGAGGCAGCGGAGGAAGCGGGGCTCATATTTCCGCTCGACCTCGGCGCGCGCGGCAGCGCTACGCTCGGCGGCAACGCGGCCACCAATGCGGGCGGCAACCGCGTGCTCCGCTTCGGCATGACGCGCGAGATGGTGCTGGGGCTGGAGGTGGTGCTGGCGGACGGCACCGTGCTGCCGGCGATGAACCGCCTGATCAAGAACAACTCGGGCTACGACCTGAAGCAGCTGTTCATCGGCTCCGAAGGAACCCTCGGCGTGATCACGCGCCTCGTGCTGCGCCTGCGCGAGAAGCCGCAGCGCCAGGAGGTGATGTTCGCCGCCGTGCCGGGGTTCGAAGCGCTCGCGGCGCTGCTCAAGCACATGGACCGCGCGCTGGGCGGTGGGCTGTCGGCGTTCGAAGTGATGTGGCCCGAGTTCTACGCGCTGGTCACCACGCCGCCTGCGGCGGGCCGGGCACCGGTGCCGCACGGCGCGCCGTTCTATGCACTGGTCGAGTCGCTGGGCGGCGCTTCGGACCGTTTTCAGGCCGCGTGCGAAAGCGCAATCGAAAGCGGGCTGGTGAGCGATGCCGCGGTGGCGCAGTCGCAGGCGGAAGTCGCGGCGATCTGGGGGCTGCGCGACGACGTGCTGCAGACCGCGCGCTGGGGCCTGCCCTTCGCCTTCGACGTTTCGCTGCCGATCCGCGATATGCCGGCGTACGTAGAGCGCGTCAGAGGCGAGTTGCGCGCGAACTGGCCCGCAATCCGGCTCTGGGTGTTCGGCCACATGGGTGACGGCAACCTGCACGTCGTCGTGAGCCCGGACGGACTGCCTGCCGAAGCGCGACCGCGGGTCGAGAGAATCGTCTACGAGCCGCTGCAGGCGCTGGGCGGCGCGGTGTCCGCCGAGCACGGCATCGGCCTCGAGAAAAAGGGCTGGTTGCGGATCTCGCGCAGCCCCGAGGAGATCGCGCTCATGCGCGTGCTCAAGCAGGCGCTAGACCCCAAGGGCATTCTCAACCCGGGGCGAGTCGTCTGACGCGGCGTACCGCGCGCCCGGGAAACGCTATTGCGGATCCGCAGCGCTGGCCGCTCCGGCGGCGTCAGTCGTGCGCGTGCGCTCCGCGCCGGTGCGGGGCTCGGCCAGCGCAGGTCGCCGGTAAATGACGTAATACACCAGCGCCACCATGACGCTTCCGCCGACGATGTTGCCGAGCGTCACCGGGATGAGGTTGGACGCGAATCCCGACCAGCTCAGGCTGGCCAGGCTCACGCCGGCGGGGAGCACCCCGGTATCGGCGAGCAGCAGGCCGAGCGGGATGAAGTACATGTTGGCGACGCTGTGCTCGAAGCCCGCGGCGACGAACGCCGAGATCGGGAACACGATCGCGAGAATCTTGTCGACCACCGTATGACCGGCCATCGCGAGCCATACCGCGAGGCACACGAGCAGGTTGCACAGCACGCCCTTGAAGAACGCCTCGCCGAAGGGCAGCGCGGTCTTTGCCGCCGCGATCTTCACGTAAGCCGCACCGACCGCGCCGCCGTTCATTGCGCCATGGTTGGCCAGATAGACCACCACCGCGAGGCCGATGGCGCCGAAGGCGTTTGCTGCATAGACGATGATCCAGTTGCGCAGCAGCTCGGCGATGGTGATCTTGCGGTCCGCCAACGCCATGACCATCAGGTTGTTGCCGGTGAAGAGCTCGGCTCCTCCCACCGAGACCAGGATCAGCCCGAGCGAGAACATCAGCCCGCCGAGCACCCGCGTCGCGGCGAACCCCAGCGTCGCGTCGCTCGCCACGAGCGTGAAGAAGAGCGCGCCGAGGCCGATGAACCCGCCGGCGAGCACGCCGAGCATCGCCGTCTGCAGGAACGGCAGGCGCGCCTTGGTCACACCCAGAAGGTTCACCTTCTCGGTGATTTCCCTTGGCGAATAAGCTTCCAAGCCAAGCTGCAGGTAGGCCATGTGGTCTCCGGATTCGCAATCGATGGAGTGTGGGGTGCGGGTGCGCTCAACCCATGTGCTGTTCGAGCTGGTGCAGCGTGCGGTAGCACGGCAGTACCTGCGCCACGCTCGCGTTGGGTTCGCGGCGCTCGCGGATCGCGGCGACGAACTCCCGGTCCTGCAGCTCGATGCCGTTCATCGAAACGTCGACCTTCGAGACGTCGATTTTGTTGTCCTTGCCGTCGAGCAGGTCGTCGTAGCGCGCGAGGTAGGTGCCGTGGTCGCAGATGTAGCGGAAAAAGGTGCCGAGCGGGCCGTCGTTGTTGAACGAAAGCGAAAGCGTGCAGATGCGGCCGGACCGCGTTTTCAGCTGGATCGACAGGTCCATCGCAATGCCGAGCGCAGGATGCATCGGACCCTGGACCGCGTTGGCGACGACCACCTCCTCGCCGGTCTGGTACTGGAAGAGGTCCACCGTGTGGGCGGCGTGGTGCCACAGCAGGTGATCGGTCCAGCTGCGCGGCTGGCCGAGCGCGTTCATGTTGCTGCGGCGGAAGAAATAGGTCTGCACGTCCATCTGCTGGATTCCGAGCTCGCCCTTGACGATGCGCTTGTGGATCCACTGGTGGCTCGGGTTGAAGCGGCGCGTGTGGCCGCACATCGCGACGAGCCCGGTCTGCTGCTGCAGTTGCGCCACCGCTTCGGCGTCGGCGAGCCGGTCGGCGAGCGGAATTTCGACCTGCACGTGCTTGCCCGCCTTCAAACAGTCGATCGACTGCGCGGCATGCATCTGGGTGGGAGTGCACAGGATGACCGCGTCGACCTCCTTGATCGCGAGGCTGGCGGCGAGATCGGTGGCGACATGCTTGATGCCGAACCTGGCAGCCACCTGCTGCGTCTTGGCGAGCTCGCGGCCGACCAGCGAGACGACTTCGACGCCGTCGATCCTGGCGAGGCCTTCGAGGTGCTTGATGCCGAAGGCACCGGCGCCGGCGAGTGCGATTTTCATGCGGATCTCCGGTTCATCCTGCGTTTTCCAGAATCAGGTGGCCTACAGCGGTGTTCGAGGCCGGCACGTGATAGAAGCGGTGCACCACCCTGGGCGGTGCGCCGCGATCGACATCGTTCATCGCGCCGCGGGCGATCAGCCACATCACCAGCTCGATGCCCTCGGAACCGGCTTCGCGCACGTACTCGATGTGCGGCAACTGCGCGAGCGCGGCGGGCTCCGCGATCAGGCGGTCGAGAAAGCGCTGGTCCCATTCGCGATTGATCAGCCCGGCGCGCGGCCCCTGCAGCTGATGGCTCATGCCGCCGGTGCCCCAGATCTGCACCTGCAGCGGGTCGTCGTACGATTCAACGGCACGGCGAATCGCCTGGCCGAGCTGGAAGCAGCGCCGGCCCGAGGGCACCGGGTACTGGACGACGTTCACGGCGAACGGAATCACCGGGCACGGCCAGGCCTGCGGCTGGCCGCACAGGAGCGACAGCGGAACGGTGAGGCCGTGGTCGACGTCCATCTTGTTGACGATCGTGAGGTCGAAATCGTCCTGGATCACCGACTGCGCGATATGCGCGGCGAGCTCCGGATGGCCGATCACCTTCGGCACCGGGCGCGGGCCCCAGCCTTCGTCCGCAACGGCGAACTCGGCGGCCGTGCCGATCGCGAAGGTCGGGATGATCTCCAGGCTGAACGCGTTGGCGTGGTCGTTGTAGACGAGGAAGATCACGTCGGGCGGGTTCTCCCGCATCCAATGCCTGGAGAATTCGTAGCCGCTGAAAACCTTCTGCCAATAGGGTTCGTGCGTCCTGCCGTGGTCGAGCGCGGCGCCGATCGCCGGCACGTGCGAGGTGTAGACGCTGGCGGTGATGCGGGCCATCACTTCTTCTCCCATTCGTGCCGATAGCGGTTGCCCTCGATCGGGCGGCCGCCGCCGACCATCATGCGGCGGTATTCCTCCTCGCTCAGGCCGGTCATGCTGCCCGCCATCTGCTGAAAGCTCTTGCCGTCGGTGGCGCCGATTTTCGCGAGGAAGTAGATGTTGCCGCCGAGCGCGATGCAGCGGTTCAGATCGCGCGCCAGCACGGCCTGCTTCTGCGCCTCGGTCATCGGCCACTCGTCGAGATAGGCGCGCTCGCCGGCCTTGAAGCGCTCGCGGTTCGCGGCTTTCATCAGCGACATGCAGAACTGGTTCAGCCAGTAGCCTTTGCGCGACTCCTCGGCATCGAAGATCGTCGTGCCGGGGACATCGCGGTAGGGTTTGTCGAGGGCCATTGCAGTCTCCTACTTCGCTTCTTCGGGCCAGTACAGGTGCATCGGGTTGTCCACCAGGAGCTTGCGCTGCAGTTCGGGCGCAGGCGCGATGTGCGGAATGAAGTCGGCGAGCAGGCCGTCGTCGGGCATGTGGCTCTTCAGGTTCGGGTGCGGCCAGTCGGTGCCCCACAGCACGCGCTCCGGGAACGCCTCCACGATGCGGCGCGCGAAGGGCACGACGTCGCGGTAGGCGTTGCATTCGCCCTCGAGCGCCGGCGGGCCGCTCGCCGACAGCCGCTCCGGGCAGCTTACCTTGGACCAGATGTTCGGGTGCTCGCCAAGCAGCTTCACGAAGCGTTCGAATTCTGGGCCGTCCACGGGCTTGCGCACGTCCGGGCGTCCCAGGTGGTCCACCACCACGACGGTCGGCAGCGCGGTGAAGAAATCCCACAGCCCGGGCAGGTCCTGCGCCTCGAAATACACCACCACGTGCCAGCCGAGCGGCGCGATGCGCCGCGCGATTTCGGCGAGCACTTCGCGCGGCGTGAACTCCACCAGCCGCCGCACGAAATTGAAGCGCGTGCCGCGCACGCCCGCGGCGTGCATCGCCTCGAGCGCGGCATCGCTCACGTCGCGCGCCACCGAAGCGACGCCGCGGGCCTTGCCGTTCGAGTGCTGCAGCGCATCCAGCAGCGCACGGTTGTCGTTGCCATGGCAGGTCGCCTGCACGATCACGTTGCGCTCGAAGCCGAGCAGATCGCGCAGCGCGAACAGCTGCTCCTTCGATGCGTCGCAAGGCGTGTACTTGCGCTCGGGTGCGAAGGGAAACCGCGCTTGCGGGCCGAACACATGGCAATGTGCATCCACAGCGCCCGCCGGCGCACGGAATGCGGGCCTGGAGGGGTTGGGGTGAAACGGAAGCCAGTCGGGGTCCATGGATTTTCAGCGCTCGGAAGCAGGCAGCGGTGCGAATTTGAATTTCCCCGGTCTCCGGCTTTTTTGGCTGGATCGCGCCGCGATCCAGCCAAAAAAACCGGAGATTATATGAACCCCAAAACGGTAGCGCGGATGATCGATCGCGGCGGAATGCATATCGAGTACGAGCCCGGCCATCACTCGACGTACTTCAGCCCCGCCTTGGCGAGCGCCTCGCGCATCCCATAGACATCGAGGCCCAGTTCTCCCGCGGCGAGGCGCTTGCGCGTCGCGGCTTCCTTGTCTTCGCGCGCCTGCGCGGCCTTGGCCACTTCGGCAGCCTTGCCGCGCGGGATCACCACCACGCCATCGTCGTCCGCAGCCACGACGTCCCCCGGATTGACGAGCATCCCTGCGCAGACCACCGGCACGTTGACCGCGCCTACGGTCGCTTTGACGGTACCTTTGGCCGAGATGTGGCGCGAGAATACCGGGAAGCCCATGGCCGAGATTTCCTTCACGTCGCGCACCCCGGTATCGCTCACCAGCCCTTTGGCGCCACGCGCCCTGTAGGACGTCGCCAGCAGCTCGCCGAACATGCCGTCCCCATTGGGCGCGCTGCAGGCGATGACGAGCACGTCGCCGGGTTGCAGCAGCTCGGCGGCCACGTGCAGCATCCAGTTGTCGCCCGGATGCGTCAAAACGGTGAGCGCCGGTCCGCATAGCGAGGCGCCCGTGTAGATCGGCCGGATGTCGGTGTCCATGAGGCCGGAGCGGCCCTGCGCTTCGTGCAGGGTGGCGACTCCGAACCGCGAAAGCGCGGCGACGACCCCTGCCTCGGGGCGCTGGATATGGCGCACTGCAATCGAGCTCATGGAGCCTTTCCTTTCAGGGGGTCCGGATTCACAGGCCGCGCGCCTTCAGCGCCCGGTCGAGCCGTGGATAGACGCGGCGCGCGTTGCCTTCGAAGACCTTGCGGCGATCTGCCGAAGTGAGGTTCGCGGTGGCCTCGACGTAGCGCCGCGTGTCGTCATAGTTGAACCCTGTCTCCGGATCGACGCCCTTCACCGCGCCGAACATCTCGGACGCGAACAGGATGTTGTCCGCGGGAATCACGCGCGCCAGCAGGTCGATGCCCGGCTGGTGGTAGACGCAGGTGTCGAACCAGATGTTGTTCAGGAGGTGGTCCTTGAGGAGCGGCCGCTTCAGTTCCTGCGCCAGGCCGCGAAAGCGCCCCCAATGGTAGGGCACCGCGCCACCGCCGTGCGGGATGACGAAGCGCAGCGCGGGGAAATCCTTGAACAGGTCCGCCGTCAGGCACTGCATGAACGCGGTCGTGTCGGCGTTGAGGTAATGCGCGCCGGTGGTGTGAAAGCAGGCGTTGCAGCTCGTGCTGACGTGGATCATGGCGGGGATGTCGTACTCGACCATCTTTTCGTAGATCGGGTACCAGTGGCGGTCGGAGAGCGGCGGCTCCTTCCAGTGCCCACCCGAAGGATCGGGATTGAGGTTGATCGCTACGCAACCGTATTCGCGCACGCAGCGCTCGAGCTCGGGAATGCAGGTCTTCGGATCGACGCCCGGCGACTGCGGCAGCATCGCCGCGCCGATGAAGTTTTCCGGAAAAAGCTTCGCGACGCGGTGGCACAGCTGGTTGCAGATCGCGGCCCAGGTCGAGCTGGTGCCGAAATCGCCGATGTGGTGCGCCATGAAGCTCGCGCGCGGCGAGAAGACCGTGAGGTCGTGGCCGCGCTCCTTCATCTGCCGCAGCTGGTTCTTCTCGATCGATTCGCGCAGTTCGTCGTCGCTGATCCGCAGCTCCGAGACCCTCGGGGCTTTCGCGCGATCCTTCAGACCGGCGATCTGCGCGTTGCGCCAGTCCTCCAGCGCTTTGGGCGCGGTGGTGTAGTGGCCGTGGCAGTCGATGATCATCGATGAGCTCCCGGTGCTCTGCATGGGGTGGTCATGCCGGCTCCATGCCGTGGCGCCGCTTGGCCTCCACGGCGGCAGGCGAACGCATGAAAGCGAGAAATGTGCGCACCGCCTCAGGCTGGGTCGAGGTGGCGCACAGGCCGGCCGAGAAGGTGGTGACGATCTCGATGCCGGGCGGCATCGGGCCGAGCACGTCGATGCCTTCCAGGTGCATCAATTCGCTGAGCTGCTGCAAGCCGAGTTCGACCTCGCCGTTCGCCACCAGCTGGCCGACCGGCATGCCGGCTGGCGCCTGCACGATGCGCTCACGCACGGTGCTGGCGATGCCCCAGCGCTCGAACAGCTTCGCCAGCGCGACGCCGCTCGGCCCGGTGGAATAGCCGAGCGTGCGCGCGGACAGCACCGCGCGCCGCAACGCATCCTCCGAACCGATGTCCGGCCGCGGCGCGCCGGCGCGCACTGCGATCGCCACGCCCGAGTGCACCAGGTCGGCCTTGCTGTCGGCGACCACGCGTCCGGCGGCGACGAGCTTATCGATGGCATCGGCGGCGAGCACCACCACGTCGAACGCCTCACCGGCCTGCACCCGTCTCGCCGCATCCACGCCTCCCACCGACTCGAACGCGACCACCACTTCGGTGCGCTGCCGGTACGCCCCGGTCAACTCGGCGAGCATCTGGCGCGTCGCCATCGACGAAATGCCAGCGATATGGGTGGTCATGCCCGGGAACGCCGTGAGCGCGAAACTTCAAGAAAGGGCGCTATTGTCGCTCATTCGAAAGGCATCCCCGCGTACTGCTCGGCGACGCTCGCTTGCGCGTGCTGCGAGCGCGCCAGGTAGTCGAGCTCGCATTCCTGCGCGCGCTGCTCGAAGTCGCTCATGCCGGGGAAGCGGTGCAGCAGCCCGGTCAGCCACCAGGAGAAGCGCACCGCGCCCCACACGCGGCGCAGCGCCATGGCGCTGTAGCTGTCGAGGTAGGTGCTCGAGCCGTCGCGGTAGTAGCTCGTCAGCGCGCGCGCCAGGTAATACACGTCCGAGATCGCAAGATTGAGCCCCTTGGCGCCGGTCGGCGGCACGATGTGCGCGGCGTCGCCGGCAAGGAACAGGCGCCCGTGGCGCATCGGCTCGGCGACGAAGCTGCGGAGCGGCGCGATCGATTTCTCGATCGAGGGTCCGGTGACGATGGCGCGGGCGAGCTCTTCCGGATAGCGCGCCTTGAGTTCCTCCCAGAAGCGCTCGTCCGGCCAGTCTTCGATGCGCTCTTCGAGCGACACCTGCACGTAGTAGCGGCTCAGCATCGGGTTGCGCATCGAGGCGAGCGCAAAGCCGCGCGGGTGGTTGGCGTACGTGAGATTGGGCAGCGGTGGGGTCTCGGACAGGATGCCGAGCCAGCCGAACGGATACACCTTCTCGAAAACCTTCAGCACGGCAGCGGGCATGACGCTGCGGCTCACGCCGTGATAACCGTCGCAGCCCGCGATGAAATCGCAATCCAGGCGCTGGCTGCGGCCCGCGTGCCGGAACGTGACGCAGGGCCTGGCGCTCGTCACGTCCATCGGCATCACTTCCAGCGCCTCGTCCAGCACCTGCGCGTTGCGGCGGTCGGCGGCCGCGAACAGGTCCTCCTGGATGTTGGTCTGGCCGTAGGTCGTGAAGCGCTTGCCGACGTACTTCCAGCAATCGATGAAGTAGTTGTGGCGCCCCGCCCAGACGATTGCGGCGCCGTCATGCGGATGGCCCTCGCGGTCCATGCGCTCGCCGAGGCCCGCCGCGCGCAGCACCTCGACCGAGCCCTGCTCGAGGACGCCGGCACGAATGCGGCCGAGCACGTAGGCCCGGCTGCGCTGCTCGAGCACGACGCTCTCGATTCCCGCCTGGTGCAGCATCTGCGACAAGAGCAGCCCGGCGGGGCCGCCGCCGATGATCGCGACCTGCGTGCTTGGCGTGCTCATGAGCCCGTTGCAGTCAGCCCTGCTGCGGAATATTGGCATGCTCGATCACGCGCCGCCACTTCTCGATGTCGGCCTCGAGCTGCGCGCGCAGCGCCCCGGGGGTGCCGGCGCGCGCTTCGATGCCGAGTTTATAGCAGGCAATCAAGCGACTTCCGGCAGCAACCGCGGGTAGACGGCGCCGGGAACCGGCGAGGTAACATGACGCTCATGAGCGCCACGCTGCCATCGGTTTGCCCTCTGGACTGCCCGGACACCTGCAGCCTCAGCGTCACCGTGGACGCAGGACGCGTCGTCGCCGTGCGAGGGTCGCACGCGAACCCTTACACCCGAGGCGTGCTCTGCGCCAAGGTGCCGGCATCGTATCCGGCCTTCGTGCACGGGCCGGGACGCCTGCGCACGCCGCTGCGTCGCGCCGGCAGGAAGGGCGAGGGCCGCTTCGAGCCGATCTCCTGGGAGGATGCGCTCGAGCAGATCCATGCGCGCTTCCAGGCGATCATCGCCCGGCACGGGCCGCAGGCGATCCTGCCGCTGAACTACGCCGGTCCGCACGGCATGCTCGCGGGCGGCTCGATGGACCTGCGCTTCTTCCACCGTCTGGGCGCGAGCCTGCTCGACCGGCGGCCGCTGTGTGGCGGCATCCGCAGCGACGCCTGGTCGGCAACGTTCGGCCCGGTGCCGGGCATTCGGCCGGAGCAGGCCGAGCACGCGCGCCTGATCGTCGCCTGGGGCAACAATGTCACCTGGTCGAACCTGCACCTGATGCCCGTCTTCAAGCGGGCGCGCAAGCGCGGCGCAAAGCTGGTGGTGGTGGATCCGCGGCGAACGGTGATTGCGCGACAGGCAGATCTGCATCTGGCGCTGCAGCCCGGGACCGACGTGGTGCTGGCGTGGGCCGTAGCCGCGGAGCTCGAGCGCCAGGGGGGGCTCGACCTCGCGTTCATCGAACGCCATGTCGCCGGGTTCGGCGAATTCATGGCGCTGGCGCGCGAATGGACGATCGAGCGCGCCGCAAGCGTCACCGGGGTATCGCCTTCAGACCTGCTTGCCTTCGCCCGCTGGTATCAGAGCCTCTCGCCAGCGGCGATCAGCGTAGGCAACGGCCTCGAGCGCAATCGCAACGGCGGCAGCGGCATCCGCGCCGTCTTCGCGCTGCCTGCGCTGGCGGGGAAATTCGGCGTGCCCGGCGGCGGGTTGATCAACGGCGCGCCGCATGCCTTCCCGAAGACACCCGCACGCCTGGCGCGAACCGACTTCATCCCTGCGGATACGCGCACCCTCAACATCATCGACGTCGGGCGTCACCTCACCGATCCCGCGCTCGAGCCGCCGATCGAGGCGCTCGTCATCTACAACCACAATCCGCTCATCGTGCACCCGGATCAGAATCGGCTGCGCAAGGGGCTCGCGCGCGAGGATCTGTTCGTGGTCGGTTGCGACCTGGTGATGACGGACAGCCTCGCGTGGGCCGACGTGGTGTTGCCGGCCTGCAGCCACTTCGAGCACGCCGACCTGTACACGGCGTACGGCCACCATTGGCTGCAGCGGGCCGAGCCCGTGATCGCGCCCCAGGGCGAGGCGCTGCCGAATAGCGAAATTTTCCGGCGACTCGCGGCGCGCTTCGGCTTCACCGATGCGGCGTTTGGCGCGACCGACGCCGAGTTGATGGACGACGCGCTC
>Ga0156179_1163_pt1 | contig 17743 bp, 17 predicted proteins | sample RifCSPlowO2_12_FD_107832 | JGI IMG/M metagenome (GOLD analysis project Ga0156179, IMG submission 107832) | Betaproteobacteria bacterium RIFCSPLOWO2_12_FULL_67_28 | reverse complement strand
TACGCCGTGTTGAGCGGCATTAACGCACTCATCGTGCGCGTTCGCGATCGGGATGAGCTGTTCCGCGAGGCGTGCCGGGTGGCTGTAGAGGCCGGGAGATTCAGGCTGGCGTGGCTGGGCATCGTAGACCGAGCGGCAATGAGGATAAAGGTAGTCGCGTGGCATGGGGTGGATGGGATCGAAGAGGACTACATCAAGGCGATGCCGCTGGGACTGACCGATCCCGGTTCCGCGGGGTGCGGGTTGTCGGGACAGACGGTCAACGAACGCAAGGCGATGATCAGCGACGATATGACGCAGGACCCGCGAGTCCTTCTTGCAAAGGAATCGCTAGAGCTTGGCTTCCGATCCCTCGTCACACTGCCCCTTCTGGTTGCCGGAGAGGCCGTCGGTGTGCTGGCGCTATATGCCGGGGAAGTCGGGTTCTTCGATGACGAGGAGATGAAGCTGCTGCATGAGCTGGCGGGGGACATCGCGTTCGCCCTCGATCATATCGAAAAGGCGAACAAGCTCGACTACCTCGCCTACTACGATCAGCTTACGGGCCTTGCCAATCGCACCCTGTTCCTGGAGCGCCTGAACCAATACGTACATGCGGCGGGCGCCGCCGGGGACAAGATCGCACTGGTCCTTGCCGACGTAGAGCGTCTCAGGACGGTGAACGACTCGCTGGGCCGCCCGGCAGGCGACGCGTTGCTCAGGCAGCTGGCCGAGCGCCTGGCACGCGGCGTAGCCTCTGGCGAACTCGCGCGCATCGGTGCCGACGTCTTTGCGATCGTGCTGCCGGGAATCAAGGGGAAGTCTGCGGCGACGCGCAGGATAGAGACGATATGGCACAACTGCTTCCGCGAGTCCATTCGAGCGGGTGATTCTGAAATCAGGATCTCGGCGAAGGCGGGCGTTGCATTGTTCCCGAATAATGGCGCCGACGCCGAAACGCTGCTGCGCAATGCCGAGGCCGCGCTCAGGAGAGCCAAGGATACCGGCGAGCAGCATGTCTTCCATGCACTGGAGATGACCGAAAGGAGCGCCGCAAAACTCACGCTGGAAACCAAGCTTCGGCAGGCGCTGGAGAACGAGGAGTTCGTGCTGTACTACCAACCCAAGGTGGAGCTCGAGACCCGCCGAATCGTCGGCGTGGAGGCGCTGATTCGCTGGCAGAGCCCGGAGTTGGGTTCGGTGCAACCGGGAGCATTCATTCCGCTGATGGAAAAGACCGGTCTGATCCTGCAGGTGGGCGTCTGGGCGCTGGAGCGCGCCGTGAGAGACCACGTTCGCTGGGCAGAGATGGGACTGACGGCGCCGCGCGTGGCGGTGAATGTCTCCGCGGTCCAGTTGCGCAGGCGGAATTTTGTCGACTCGGTGCAGCGTGTCATCGAGCAGGGCGCCATGCCGCCCGGCATCGATCTGGAAATCACCGAGAGCCTGATCATGGACGACATCCAGGGCAACATCGAGAAACTCAAGGCGGTCCGTGACCTCGGCGTAAGTCTCGCGATCGACGATTTCGGTACCGGCTATTCCTCGCTGGGCTACCTCGCCAGGCTGCCGCTGCACGCGCTCAAGATCGATCGTTCGTTCATCATTGCCATGTCCGACGACCCCAACACCATGACGTTGGTGAGTACGATCATCTCGCTCGCGCATGCGCTCGGGCTGAAGGTCGTTGCGGAGGGCGTCGATTCCGAAGAACAGGCGAAATTCCTTCGCCTGCTGCGTTGCGACGAAATGCAGGGGTACCTGTTCAGCCGGCCGGTACCGTTCGATCGGATGACGGCGCTCCTCACGCAGGCGCCAAAGACCTAGCCGACGCTTGTCGGACTGCCTGCGTACCGGGCCGCTGATAAAGAGCCGGCTTTCCTTGACCGTTATCAGATGCGGGACCGTCGCCGCACGCGATAATGCACGGCCATGAATCGCAACGTCATCGTGGTCGGGGCCGGGATCGTGGGCGTGTGCTGCGCCGGCTGGCTGCAGCGCAAGGGACTTTCCGTAACGCTGGTCGAGCGCGATGCACCGGGGGAGGCGACCTCCTTCGGCAACGCCGGATCTCTTTCGCCTACCGCGGTGCTGCCTGTAGCCATGCCCGGCATGCTGCAGCAGATACCCGGCTGGCTGCTCGATCCGCTCGGGCCGCTGGTGGTACGCTGGTCCTACCTGCCGCGCGCCCTGCCGTGGCTGTGGCGCTTCATCCGATGCGCCAACGTGGAGCAGATGTGGCGCACGGCGAATGCGCTGCGACCGCTGCTCGCGCCAATTTTCGAGTGCTATGAGCCGCTGGTGAGGAATGCAAATGCCGCAGACCTCATCCGGCGCGAAGGCTGCCTCTACGTCTACGACTCCGAGGAGGAATTCCGCGCCAGCCGGCAGGCGGAGAACATGCGGCGCAAACTCGGCGCGGTGCTGGAAGACCTTGCTGAAAGCGATATCCGGCGCATGGAGCCCGCTCTTGCGCCGGGTTTCAAATGGGGAACCTACGCGCCGGAAAATGGATTCACGGTCAATCCCCACCGGCTCACTCGCGCCATCGCTGACCAGGTTGTCACCGACGGCGGTCGACTCGTGCGGGCCGAGGTTCACGCCATCGAACTGCGACGCGGCGGGGGAGTCGTGCTCCGTACCTCGGCGGATGAGCTGGCGGCGGACGCGGTCGTCGTCGCGGCGGGCGCCTGGTCGCAGCGGCTTGCCGCGTCGGTCGGAGACCGCATTCCGCTCGAGACGCAGCGGGGTTACCACGTCACGCTTGCCAATCACGGCGTGCCGGCGCGCCGCATGGTCAACTGGGTGCGCCGGCGCGTATTCGCAACCCCGATGGAGATGGGAATGCGCTTCGCGGGCACTGTAGAGATCGCCGGGCTCGCCGCCGAACCGAACTGGGCACGCGCCGACGTGCTTCTGAATATTGCGCAGCGGATGTATCCGGACATCGATGCCTCGGCGGTCTCACGGTGGATGGGGCACCGGCCCTGCCTGCCCGACAGCGTCCCGGTCGTCGGCCCTTCGCCGCGCGCGCCGGGGGTGTTCTATGCCTTCGGTCACGGGCACGTCGGCATGTGCGGCGCACCCGGCACCGGCCGGACCATCGCCGAGTTGGTGTCGGGGGAAAAACCACAGGTCGACATTGCACCTTTCCGTGCAGATCGCTTCTGAGAGGGAAAAACCATGACGAGAATTTTCGCAGCTCTGGCGTTCTTGTTCAGCGGACTGATTTATGCGCAGGAATTTCCCGCGCGAACGGTGCGAATCGTGGTGCCTTTCACGCCCGCGGGCCCGGTGGACATCCTCGGGCGCGTCATCGCGGAGCGGCTTGCCGGGCGCTGGAAGACAGGCGCGATCGTGGAGAATCGCCCGGGCGCCGGGACGGTGATCGGCACCGAGCTGGTGGCGAAGGCGCCGCCCGATGGGCATACGCTCCTTCTCGCGGTGACTTCGCACGCGGTGAACGCGACCTTGGTGGACAAACTTCCCTTCGACCCGGTCAAGGACTTCGCGCCGGTGGTACTGGCTGCGACCGCGCAGAATATCCTCGTGGTGAATCCGTCCGTGAAGGCCCGCTCGCCTGCAGAGCTGATCGCGCTCGCGAAAGCGAACCCCGGCAAGCTCAACGCCGGCTCGCCTGGCAAAGGCACAACGCTGCACCTTGCTGCGGAGATGCTCAAGTCGGCAGCGGGAATCGACTTCGCCATCATCCACTACAAAGGCTCGCAGCCAGCGTTGAATGCGCTCCTTTCCGGCGAGGTGAGCTTCATGTTCGACGCCGGCACGGTCGTGCCGCATGCGCAGGCCGGCAAGCTCAGGGTGCTGTCGGTAACCGGCCCGAAGCGCTCGCCGATCCTGCCCGAGGCGCCGACCATGATCGAATCCGGCCTGCCCGGGTTCGAGGTGGTGTCCTGGTACGGCTTCCTTGCGCCTGCCGGCACACCGCGCTCCGCGATCGATGCGCTGAACCGCGCGATCAACGAGGCCTTGCTCGAACCGGAGGTGCGCACGCGCATCGGTCGCGTCAACCTGGAGCCGGCCGGGGGCACGCCGGAGGAGTTGGACCGCTACATCAGGAACCAGATTGCTCACTGGGGCGCGGTCATCCGCGCCGCCGGCGTCAAGTCCGACTGAGGCGAGCAGCCCGCAGCGATCTGCAACCGGATCGCGTTCGCGTGATGTGCGCCACGCGTTGACAGCTGTATTGCGTAACGATACAGTGCGCCATGATCAAGTCGTTCCGGCATCGAGGCATCGAACGGTTCTTCCGCGATGGCTCGAAGGCCGGGATTCAGCCGAAGCACGCGAAGCGCCTGCGCTTGCAACTCGGCCGGCTCGATGCGGCGAAGGGCGCGCAGGACATGAACCTGCCGGGCTGGAAATGGCACCCGTTGAAGCACGGCAACCTCACTGGGCACTGGGCGGTGTGGGTAGACGAGAACTACCGCCTGACCTTCGCTTTTGAGGGCACCGATGCCGTGCTCGTGGACTATCAGGACTATCACTGAGGGCAGAGACGATGGCAACGACGCGCATGTATAACCCCCCGCACCCGGGCGAAGTGCTGCGGGACACCGTGCTGGCCGATCGCAGGATCTCGGTGACGGAGTTCGCGGAAAAACTCGGCGTATCGCGGGTGGCGCTATCGCGGGTGGTGAACGCCCGGGCTGCGGTGAGCGCGGACATGGCGCTGCGTCTCGCGGCTGCGCTTGGCGGCTCGGCTGAATCGTGGCTGCAGATGCAGGCGGCCTATGATCTCTGGCACGCGGCGAAGGAGCGCAGGGTCAATGTCCAACCGCTAAAGCTGCCGGCGTAGCGCCCTACGAGGCGCTAAGGCAGCGTTCGGAGCCTGCTCTCGAACCTGGCGGCCACGCGGCGGAATCCGGGCTCGGTGGGGTGCAGTTCGTTGGCCCACCAGTCCTTGTAGTCGGCGGGCTTGTTGGAGAGGGTCTCGCGCAGGTCAACGTGGTGGACGTGCGCAAAGGCGGCGGCAACTTTCTTCAGCATGGCGTTGAACTGGTCGATGACCTCGACCATCATGGCGACGCGCACGCGCAGCTCCTCGAACCCCTTGGCGCGGAAGCCGGGCTCGAGCCAGGGACCGGGCAGAGGGCCCCAGCCGCCCATGAACCCGCGGCCGTCGGGCACGGCGTAGTCGTAGCCGTGGACGAGGATCGGAACCGGCGCGCCGATCTTGCCGACGCACACGTCGGTGATCTGCTGCAGGATCATGATGTAGGCGTTGCGCACCCGGCGGCCGATGATGCCGCTCACCACGTCGTCGTTCAGCCCGGGTGCCGCGGAGCGGGCGTGGTCGAGGAGCATCGCGAACTCGTCGCCGGCGATGTCGTTACCGCCGCCCGAGAGCAGCACGGCCTTGAGAGGCGTGCCGCGCGAGATGACTTTCTCGACGAGGCGCGCGAAGGCCTCGAGTTGCCCTTCGCCGTAGGCCATGGCCTCGATCGGGTCACCCTTGTGCGCCACCGACTCGACGTCGTAGCCGTGCCGGTCCTCCAACTCGGAGAGGACGTCGGTGAACGGGTAGTCGAACCACGAGTCGCCTTCGGCGACGAGCACGCCCGCAGTCTGCATCTCGATGGGGGCCCGGCGGGGCAGCCGGGCGCCGGGGCGCGCCAATTGCTCGATACGCAGGCGGACTGGCGCCGGGTGTGCGCGCAGCGCGCGGCGCCGGAGCTTGAGGCGCTGCTCGCGGCGCTTGAGGACAGTTTCGGCGTCCCGGTGGGCGAGCGCGATGGCTTTGCGTGCGGATTTGTCGAGCGGCATGGTGAGCTCTCAGGCGGCGAGCAGCCGGTCGAGAAATTTCGACCAGCCGGGATAGTCCTGCGTACAGCGCAGCGCCACGTACTCGCTGCGGCGAGTGGCGTAATCGGTCCGCACCAGCGGAAACCAGACCGACATTCCGCTCGAACGGCTTACCGCGCCCCCGTAGCGCCTGTTGGCGAGGACCGAGGCTTTCACCGCGGCGCTGACGGCGTCGCATGCGGCTCTGACCGCGCCCTCCGGAATCGCCGCCCGGAGATTGCGCGCGAGGTCGACCAGGTCGACGTAGGTCGGCTCCTCGTAGCCCTGCGTTCGCACCCGCGCTTCGACCACTGCATTGCGGCGCGCGGGCAGCAGCGCATGCAGCGCGCGTCCGAGCCGGTCGAGCGCCCTGCCGGCCGCGGGCAGGCGCGCAAGCTCGATCGCCGATTGCGTGACGTTGAACTGCCCGGTGTTGCGGTACGACCGGTCGTAGACCTGCACGACCCGCTTCGCCGCGGCTTTGGGGTCCGGGCGCCCCTGCAGCGCGGCGACCACCTCGCCGTACGGCCAGCCGTCGCCGGGCTCAGTCTGCTGCGAGCCGACGACGAGGTCCGCCAGTCCGATGAACTCGTAGGCCACCTCGATCATGTTCATGAGGCAGGCGTCGAAACCAAGCACCGCGACGCGTCCCTGCGGCCCCTTCCCGAAGCCTGCCTTCTCGAGCGCCCAGCGCAGCTCGCCCATCGTGAGGGCGTCTCCCTTGCTCGAGTCGTCGTAGCCGATGTCGCGAGTAGGCTCGTGCATGAAGCCGGCGCCGTGGTTCCAGACCACCAGCAGGCGGTGGCGCGCCGGGTAGCGCTCGGCCGCCCAACGGGCGAACTCCGCCAGGTACTTCGGCTTGCCGGTGTTCTGCTCCGGCAGCCGCTGGATTACGGTGCGGTGCGACTTGCCGGCGAAATCCGGCAGCGAGATCTCGTAGCGCACCGAGCCTTCGTGTTCGCCGACGGTGTCGATCTGCACCGCGACGTGGACGTTCTTCGACGCGCCCGCGCTTTCCATCTCGCGGATGTCGCTGAGCCCCGCACTCGAAAGATTGTTGTCGCCGGCGATATAGGTGTACATCGCCCACTGCCGCGCCGCATTGCCCTTCGCTTTTTTCCCCATGGCCTCCTCCTGTTCAAAGCGAGCCAAGAGTGACCACGCCGCGCGTAACAAGGCCCGCCGCCCCAATCGGGTCCACGGTACGCCCGCGCGTTCGGCCAGGCAATGCGACCTAAGTCGGGGGTGCGGTCGGGTACCGGGGCCCGATAGCTCCTCGGCAAGTTGACGCCGCCGCCGCAATCTCGCGAGCCACAAAGCGGCACTCTACCTCTCGGCAGGAGCCTTTCGCTCTCATTCCCGGCTTGACCCAGTTGTCGGTTATACCCGACAATACGCCGTGACGGAACCGTTCGAGCTTTTCTACTACCAGACCCCGGGCGGGCGGATCCCGTACCGGGAATGGCTCGAGGCGGTGACTGATTGCGTATCGTTCGCGGCGATCCAGTCGCGAACCGATCGCCTGAAGCGCGGGTTGTTTGGTGATTGCGAGCCGGTGGGCGAAAGCGTCTGGGAGTTGAGGGTCGACACCGGACCGGGATACCGCGTGTACTACGCGCGATCGGGAAAACAGGTAGTGCTGCTGCTGTGTGGCGGCGACAAACGCAAGCAGACGGCAGACATCAAGAGGGCGAAGGATTTCTGGAGAGATCATGAGAAAAGAACACGTAGCAGCGGCAGTACCCGCTAGACCCTACGAACTCGAGCGGCTGCGCGACCCGGCAACCGCCGCTGCGTACCTGAGCATTGCCGCGAAGGACGAAGATCCCGCGGCCTTTCTCCAGGCGCTTAGGAACGTCACCGAGGCGATGGGCGGGATCTCGAAGATTGCCAAACGCACCGGGTTGAACCGGCAGCAGCTGTATCGCACGCTGTCGAGCGAAGGCAATCCCGAGCTGCGCAGCCTGACTAAGATTCTCGACGCCTCGGGCGTGAGGCTCCAGTTCGTGGCACGGGGTTCAAGGCGAGGTACCGCCCGCGCTGCGAGGACGGCGGCACGCAGGGCCGCGTAGACGACGCCATGCTATATCGATGGCATGGGTATCGTTCTGGCGGAAGAGGTGGGAGTCGAACCCCAGGGAACGCTCGCGCCCCCTCACTGGATTTGAAGTCCAGGCGCCCCACCGGGGACGCAACTCTTCCGGCGACGATGCTAATGTTTTTTCAGGACCTGCGGAAGGCGATCGAGTTGCTCGACGAGGCGGCCTTCGTCGTCCAGGCAGCGCAGGTCGAAGAAGAGCGCGCCGCCATGGACGCGACCGATGAGCGGAATCGGGAGAGCGCGGAACGTCCGCGCCAATCGCTCGACTCGCGCCGATGCCAGACGCCGCGGAAGCACCGCTCGGATGGCCAAGGCAACACTCGGCAACCGGTCGCCCGGCAGCGATCCGCTGCCAATCTGGCTCTCGCAGGATTCAATCGTTACCGTCGCGTGTCCCGCGAGCGCCCGCGCGACCTGCGGTAGCAAGCGAAGGGCCTGCGCCTCGATGTCGGATTTCGAACGGCACAGGCAGCGCAGCAGCGGAAGGCTCGTCGCCAATCGGTCCGGATTCGCATACAGCCGCAGTACCGCCGCCAGGGCGGCGAGTCTCAGCTTGTCGAGGCGCAGGGCTCGCTTGAGCGCGTTGCGGTTGATCCGCTCTACGAGCTCGCGTCGCCCCACGATGATGCCGGCCTGCGGGCCCCCGACCAGCTTGTCGGCGCTGAACGTGACCAGGTCGACGCCCGCGGCGATCATTTCGGCCGGCGTGGGCTCCTGCGGCAAGCCCCAGCGCCGCAGGTCGAGCAGCGCGCCGGCGCCGAGGTCGGATACGAGCGGCAAGCCGCGCGCATGCGCCAGCTTCGCCAACGAACCCTCGTCCACCGCCTTCGCATAGCCGACGATCCGGTAATTGCTCGGATGAACCTTCATGATGAGCGCCGTGCGGGGCCCGATCGCCTCCGCATAGTCCTTCAGATGGGTGCGATTCGTGGTGCCGACTTCGACCAGCCGGCAGCCCGCACGCTGCATGATCTCGGGCATGCGGAACTCGCCGCCGATTTCGATCAGTTCACCTCGCGACACCAGGACGTCCTTGCGGTGCGCCAGCGTATTCAGCGCGAGGAGGACGGCGGCGGCGTTGTTGTTCACCGCGGTCGCTTTGTCGGCACCGGTCATCTGCGTGAGGAGATCCTCCAGATGCCGATCGCGATCGCCGCGCCGGCCTGACTCGAGATCGAACTCGAGGTTCACGGCATTGCGGGCCGCGCTCGCGATCGCCTCGATCGCCGCCTGCGGCAGTACCGCACGGCCGAGATTGGTGTGCAGGATCGTTCCCGTCAGGTTGATGACGGGCTGCAATGATCCGGTCGCGTCCGCCTGCAGGCGGACGGCCACCTGCGCCGCGATCTTTTCCGCGCTCGCGGCGCTGTGCGTCGCGCCCCTTCGCCTGGTCAGCGCAGCGCGCAGGCGGTCCACTTCGGCGCGCACGGCGGCAACGACCGCATCGCGGCCATGATCCGCAACCAGGGGCGCTACGCTTGCGAGTCTCAGGATCCGGTCGACCGACGGGATCGAGGCCTGGATCGGTCGTGCGGCAGGCATGAACCGGACCGATGCACCGGTCAATCGACCTTGATGTTGGCGGCCTTGATCACCTTGGCCCACTTGGCGAGTTCGGCGCGCACGAAGCTCTCGAACTGCTCCGGCGTGGAGCCGACAATCTCCAGGCCCAGGGCCTCGAGGCGCGCCCGCACCTCGGGCTTGTTGAGTATCCTCGCCGTGTCGGCCTGAATCCTGTCTACGATCGATCGCGGCGTTCCCGCGCGCACGATCAACCCGAAGAGGCTCGTCACGTTGAACCCGGGAATGGTTTCGGCGAGTAGCGGGTAATCCTTGATGTTCGCCGGCTGCCTCTCGCTGGTCAGCGCGATGACCTTGAGCTTGCCCTGCTCCACGAGCGGTTTCGCCGAGTGGTAGACGTCGAACATGACGTCGACGCGCCCGGCCACGAGGTCCGCTTTCGCGGGGCCGCTGCCCTTGTAGGGCACATGCCCCATGTCGATGCCGGACTCGTTCTTGAGCAGCTCGCCCGCCAGGTGGGCCGAGGTGCCGGTGCCGGGCGAAGCGTAGTTGAGCTTGCCCGGGTGCGCCTTCGCGTGCGCGATCAGCTCTTTCACCGAATTGAACGGCACCGAAGCATTCGCGACCAGCACCAGGTGCTGGGTGACGAGCTGCGTGACATGCGCGAGGTCTTTCAGCGTGTCGTAGGGAATCGTCGCGGGATTGAGCGCCGGGTTGATCATGTGCGCAGTGATCACCATGCCGATCGTCTGCCCGTCGGGCGCCGACTTGGCGACCGCGTCGGTGCCGATCATCGTGCCGGCGCCCGGCTTGTTCTCCACCAGGACGGGCTGGCCCCAGGTCTCCTGGAGTTGCTGCGCCACGATGCGCCCTACGATGTCGGTAGGGCCGCCGGGGGGAAACGGCACGATCCACTTGACCGCACCTTTCGGGTAAGCCTGCGCCGCCGCCGGCATTGCCGCGCCGAGTGAGAGCGTGCAAAGGCAAGCGAGACAGGTCAGGAATTTCTCGGGCTTCATGGCGGTTCCTCCGATATTTCAGATCAGCGCTCGCGCTTGGTGACTTCGACGATGCCGTTGTCGGCGTCGACGCTGACCCAGTCGCCGGTCGCGATGACCTGCAGCGGATCCTGATCGAATTCGGTGACGGCGGGGGCGTGCGCGACCACCGCGCCGAGCGCGATCTTGGTCGTCATTTCGTTGAACAGCATCGCGGCCGGTGCCGTTCCCGCAAGGCGCGCATTGTGAAACTGCGCGGACCAGCCCGACGAGCCCTTCGCCCCGGGGAAGACGAGCACCTTGCCCTTGAAGCTCTGGCCGCGCAGCTCGTGCCGGGTTTCGATGATGGTCCCGGTCTGCGGGTCGATGCCGCCCCAGCCGGAGATCCGGTCCCTCGTCACGAGCGCTTCGCCCTCCGCGCGACCGCCGACGACCTTTCTGCCGCGCAGCACGATCTTTCTCATCGCAACCCGCCCGACCAGCGGCCCGTAATCGCCGCCTGAATGCATTCTGCGGCGGTGCCGAACCAGGCCTGCAGCCCCATGATGGCGGGCAGGTAATGCGCCTGCTTGGCCGAGTCGACCGCGGCGACTTTCGCGCCCTTGGGGACGACGCGGCCCACCGAGGAGCAGGTGTCGGTCATCAGGACGCCGCCGGCGTCCTCGATGATCTTCGTGTATCCGTTCTGATCCGCGAGCTGCTTGATCGCCCGCGGCGTGAAGATCCACAGGCTGCAGTTTGCGTGGATGCGCCGGCCTTCGAGCAGCCGGCACGCCTCCCAGATCTGCTCGATCGAGTAGTGCGGGCAGCCGAGCATGACGTAGTCCACCGCGCGGTCGCGCGCCGTCGTGTTGACGCGCTCGTAGGCAAGCCTGCGTTCCGCAGCGCCATACTTGAGCGCAGCGCGCGGCGTTTTCCCGCCGAACGCCTCCTCCAATGTACCTGCTTCGGGCGTCACGCCTGCGATGTGGTACATCTCGACGCCGCCCGAGGAGGACGCCGCCGCGCCGAAATGCTTCAGGCGCGCGAGGTTGGGCACGTGCCGGACTCCGTTCAGCACGGGGACGCTCTCCTGCACCTCTTCGCCGATCCAGTAGCCCAGCAGTCCCCAGTCCGCCGTGTCCTGGACTTCGACTTCAAGCTCGATCGAATGCGTACCGCGCCGGTTTTCGCAGACGTGGTATCCCCAGTACGGAATCTTGCCGGTCAGCATCGCGGCGCCGGCGCTCTCGCGCCCTTCGGCATTGGTACGCGCACCGAGCACCGAGTTGATGTAGATCACCGCCGAGGATTCCATCCACGCGCAGTGCTCGCCCTTCACCGGAACGTTGCCGACCAGATAGGGCGCGCAGGTGTTGAGGAGATTGACGCCGAGCCGGCCGAAAAAGCGCTCGCCCTCGCGGTACAGCTTGACCGCCTCGGGCCCGAGGCCCTGCTCGAGCGCGCGCTCCGGGTCGAGACCCTGTTGGAGGTGGCAGCTGTAGACCTTGACCTTCGGAATTTCGAGCGCCTGTGCGCTGCAGAGGCTGAACTCGGAAAACACCGCGTCGATTCCGGCGCCGTGTTTCGCGGCGTAGTCGCGCAGGAAGGGCATCGTGGCGCCCAGGGTGCCGCACACGTTGCGCGTGTCCACGAACCGCTCCGCCCCCAGGGCTTCGCCGTAGCGCAGCAGCAACTCCATCGCCTTCTGGCGGGCCGGTCCTTCGCGCCCGTCCAGCATCGCCTTTTCGTCGTCGGCGAGCTTCACCTTGCCGATGCCTGGGCGGCGAGCGAAGCTCTCGCGCCGCCGACCCCGGCGCTCTCGCCGTCCCCGCCCAGCCAGGCGCCGTCCGCAACCAGCCGCTGCTGCAGCGCCGCCACGTCGATCTGCGCCGGGCTGACACCGGCACGCAGCGCGAGGTCGGCGGCCGTGCCGGCTGCCTGTCCCATGACGAAACACGGGCCCGAGACGCGCGCCGAGGACTGGCCGTCGTGCGTCATCGAGGCGCAGCGCCCCGCCACGAACAGATTGTCGAGCCCTTTGGGAACGATCATGCGGTAGGGCAGCTGGTTGAAGCCGCGCGATTCCGGGATCGGCGGAAATTTGAGCACCACGCTCCCCGGAACATGCGCTTCCACCGGCCAGCCGTTGACGCCGATCGAATCGGAAAAACTGGCGCAGCCGAGGATGTCGCTCTCGGACACCATGTACTCGCCGACGACGCGGCGCGTCTCGCGAATTCCGATCTGCGGCGCGATGTCGACGATGTACGCATTCTCGAATCCGGGCGTCGCCTCCTTGATGAATGCAAACACGTCCCAGCTCTGCCGGCGCCCCTGGATCTCGCCGTCGCTCAACTGCAGGACGTCGATGCCGCTCACCGCGGTGCCGTCGGCGTTCTTGATCTGGGTGACGTTGGCGCGCCATTCGAGCGGATTCTTCTGCGGCCGCACCAGCGCGCCCTTGCGCGGAAACTGCCGGCCCCGCTTCGCCGCTTCCTCCATCAGCTTGGGAATGACTTCCCAGGCGCGCCCCGCCTTGACCGGATCCACGCCGTTGATCCGGAAGTGGGTAGAGGGATAAAGCATGTTACCCGCCCCGTCCCCGATCTCGTACGGCGCGCCCGCCCAGGCCGACAGATCGCCGTCGCCGGAGCAATCGATGAACATGCGCGCGCGAATCGCGTGGCGCCCGGACTTGCTCTCGATCAGCACGGCGTCGATCTCGCGCTCCGAGCGCTTCGCCATGCCGACGCCAAAGGCGTGAAACAGGATCCGCACCCCGGAAGCGGCCAGGAACTCGTCGGCGGCGACCTTGTAGGCCGGGGTGTCATAGGCCTGCGCCATGATCTTGCCGGCGAGCGACAGGTGCGGCGCGTTGAGGCCGCCCAGGCGATCGATGCGGTCGATGAACTCGCTGGCGAGCCCGTGCACGACGCGCTTGTGCTCGCCGTGGACATTGGCGTGCAGGCCGCAGAAATTGGTCACTCCCGCGGCGGTGGCGGCGCCGCCCAGGAATCCGTAGCGCTCGATCAGCAGCGTCGAGCGGCCGGTGCGTCCTGCGGCTGCCGCCGCCACGATCCCGGCAGGTCCGCCGCCGAGCACCACCACGTCGTACTCGCCAAGAATCGGAGTGCTGCGGGCCGGCTCGAGCACCGGCGCGGGCTGTTCGCTCATGCTTCCGCTCCTCGCGAAACTACTTGTTGTACAGCCCCTGTTCCCGGAAGAAAGTTTCCAGGTTGTCCCGGTCGCGCAGCACGGCCTGCTGGTAGGCGGCCGAATCCTTGAACGAGGTCTGGATCGTGAGCGACTTCATCTTGCCGATGAATTCAGGCTCCCGGGTGACCTTCGCGACCAGGTCCTCGAGTTTCTTCACCAGATCCGCGGGCAGCGTCTTTGGCCCGAACACGCCGAGCGACGAAACGTAGGGCAGCGGGTAGCCGAGTTCCTGCACGGTGGGCACATTGGGCAGGAAATCGACGCGGCTTTCGGTGCACACGGCGAGCACCCGAAGCTTGCCCGCCTCGACCGAGGACTTGATCGCCGAGTAGTCGATCGCGCCGACCTGGACGTGGCCGCCGAGCAGCGCCGGCAGCGTCTTCGCATCGCCGCCGAAGGCCGCGTCCTCGAGCTTCACGCCTTCCTTTTTCGACAGCTGCACCATGATCATCGAGGGCAGCGTCTGCGGGCCGGGCGTTCCGATCAACAGGCCATTGTTCTTCCTCGCCAGCTCGACCACGTCCTTCAGGCTCTGCAGGGGCGAATCCGCCTTGACTGCGAACGACATCGCCGTCGCGGCAACCGAGGCGATCGGCTTGAGGTCGGTTGTCGTGTAGGGCGCGGTGTAACGGAAGCGGAACACCTCCGGGACCGCCGCGGCGAGCGGGAAGAAGCCCAGCGTATAGCCGTCGGGAGCGGACGATGCGACCACGCCGCCGCCGATCGTCGCGCCCGCACCGGGCCGGTTCAGCACCACCACCGGCTGCGGCAGGTGCTTCGACAAGCTGTCGGCCAGCGCCCGCGCGGTGAGGTCCGTGACCCCGCCTGCAGGATACGGAACGATGAGGGTAATCGGCTTCTCGGGATATTCGGCCAGGCCGAGGCTCGAGAAAAGGCAGCCCAGCGCGACCAGCAACAGGCTTCGAATCGTTTTCATGCGTCCCTCCTTCACGCGGCGGCCAGCCGCCGTTCCCGCTCTTCGCTCGTCCGCTGGCGCGGCTCGCGCATCAGCCGGCCGTAGCCCTGGATCGGCTCGCCGATTCCGGCCATCCTGAAACACATCCAGTAGGCGGCCTGGTTCGAAGTCACCACGGGCTTGCCGAGGTCCTGCTCGAGCGCCTCGATCACGTCGAGCGCATCGATCCCGGTGCAGCTGATGAACACGCCGTCGGAATCGGGCGTATCGACCGCTTTCGCGAGGCGATACAGCACGCTCGGCGGCAGGTGCGCGAGGATGTTGTTGTCGACCAGATCGAGCCCCTCGCACTTGAGGACCTTGAAGCCGTTGTCCTCGAGAAACTTCTTCTCGATCTCGTTGACCGGGTTCGGATAGGGCGTGCACATCGAGAGCTTGCGGATGCCGAGCTGCCGGAACGCGGCCATCATCGCGCTGGAGGTGGTGGTCGAGGGGATGCCGGTGGCCGCCTCCATTTCCCTGACCAGCCGCTCGTCGTGGCCCTTGCCCTTCATGAAGCTGCCGGCGGTGCAGATCCAGCCGATCACGTCGGGCTGGCTCGCGGCGAGGAGCTTGGCCCGGTCGACCACCCATTCGTCGAGATGCATCATCGCCTCGGCGCTTTCGTCCTTGTGCCGCGGCACCGCCGCGGCGCCGACGGCGACCCCTTGCGGCGCGAGCTTGTGGAAGTCGCCGATGTGATGGAACCCCGCGCCCGGATAGATGATGCCGATGCGGGCGCGCCAGCCCTGATTCGAGTGCCACAGCGGATGTTTGCCGAGATCTGCCCTGCGCAGTTCCATGACGTGCCCCTCTGTCGAAGTGGCTGCGGGAAAGCTTTCAGTTCACGGACGTGAACGTGCTCATAATTATGAACAAGGGCGCCCGCGCCTGTCAAGCCGGCGCGAACTCCGCGCCCACCTCGCGCTCGAGCGCGCTGCGCGCCGCGAGCAGCTCGCGCACGCAGAGCGCCTTCAGCGCCGCCGCGCAGCGGATGGTCGGGATGGCGACGTTGAGGGCGCCGACCGGATAGCCGTCCGGGCGCCGCACCGCGGTCGCGATCGCCGATACGCCCGGCATGTGCTCGCCATGCGAGTAGGTGACCCCCTCCTGCATCGCCTTGGCGAGCTGGCGCCGCAGTTCCGCGAACGATTTCACCGTGGCTTCAGTCTTCGGCACGAGTTTCACGCGCGCCAGGTAGCGCTCGCGCTCGCCTTGCGGCAAGGCGGCGAGCACCGCCTTGCCGATCGACGAGGAGTACAGCGGGAAGCGCGTACCGACAGTCATCCGGTAGGTGAGCGCCTGCGGCGAATCCACGCCGCACACGCGCTCGACGCAGTCCTTGCGGTAGAGGCTCAGCGCCGAGGACTCGTGCGTCGCTGCGGTGAGCCGTTCCAGGACGGGACGGGCCGCGGCGATCAGGTCGACGTTGCCGTCGCGATGGCGCAGCAGCGCGAACACCGCGGGTCCGAGCGCATAGGTGTTCGGCCCCGGCGCGAACGCGAGATAGCCCCGGCCGACCAGGTTGCGCAACAACTGGGTCAGGCTGCTCTTCGGGATGCCGAGCGCCAGCGCGATATCGGTATGCGACAGCGGCTTCACCTTGCGGCCGAGCAGTTCGAGCAGGTCGAGCACGCGGTCCGCCGACTTCACCGCCACGACCTTGGCGCGGTCCATTTTCATCGATCCTCCGCCCGCACGCGAATCGGGCAAGGGCGCGTCAGCGCGCGGTTGACGCAGGGCGTCATGGCTGCTAGTTTACCATCCAGAACTGGTTCAAGCCTACGAACTCGGCGACCGACGCCGGGTCGTTCACCTGGCTCGAGCACGAGTGCTTCGGGCTGGACCACGCGCGCAGCGACGGGTACCCTTGAACGCAGACCCAATTTCACCGCAGACCGAGGAGAAGCGATGAGACGAGCCGCAATCGTGAGCCCGGTACGTACGCCCGTCGGCACATTCGGCGGCAGCCTGCGCCCGGTAGCCGTGGAGGAACTGGGCGCGACGGTCGTCAAGGCGTTGCTGGCGCGAACCGGGCTCGATGCAGGACGCATCGATGACGTGGTATTTGCGCAGTCCTACGCGAGCAGCGAAACGCCTTGCGTCGGGCGCTGGATTGCTTTGCAGGCGGGCCTGCCGGTCGAGGTCCCCGGGATGCAACTCGATCGACGCTGCGGCGGCGGATTGCAGGCCGTGGCAACTGCGGCAATGATGGTGCAGAGCGGCGCGGCAGATGTCGTGATTGCGGGCGGCGTGGAGAGCATGAGCAACATCGAGCACTACACGACCGACATGCGCTGGGGTGTCCGGTCGGGATCGGTGAAGTTCTACGACCGGATGGACCGCGGGCGCGAGCGCTCGCAGCCGGATTGGCGCTTCGGACACATCACGGGCATGATCGAAACCGCCGAAACTCTCGCCAAGCAGTTCGCGATTCCGCGCGAGATGGCCGATGAATACGCCGTCCGCAGCCATCGGCGCGCGGCAGCCGCCTGGAATTCCGGAAAATTCAAGGACGAAGTCGTTCCCGTGGCCGTGCCACAAAGGAAAGGCGATCCGGTCATCTTCGGCGCGGACGAAGGAATCCGGCTGGATGCGAGCGCGGAGACGCTCGGCAAGCTCAAGCCGATCATGAAGAACGGCACGGTCACCGCCGGCAATACGTGTCAGCAAAATGACGCTGCCGCCGCCTGCTTGGTGGTAGCCGAAGACAAATTGAAAGAGCTGAGACTGGATCCCATGGCTTACCTTGTCGGCTGGGCGGTGGCGGGGTGCGAGCCAGCCACCATGGGCATCGGCCCGGTGCCCGCGGTGCGCAAGCTTTTCGCGAAGACCGGGCTCGACTTCGGGCAAATGGACCTGGTGGAGCTCAACGAGGCATTCGCCTGCCAGGTGCTTGCGGTGCTGAAGGGCTGGGAGTGGAACCGCCCTGATCGCCTCAACGTCAACGGCTCCGGAATTTCGCTCGGTCACCCGATTGGCGCCACCGGAGTCCGCATTCTCACGACGATGCTGCACGAACTGCAACGGCGCCAAGGGCGCTACGCGCTGGAAACGATGTGTATCGGCGGCGGCCAGGGCATCGCGGCGATCTTTGAGCGGACATGAAGCAAGCTGAGCTGCCTGCAGGGGATTGCATCATGGGTACGGTATCTCGAATCGTCATTTGCGTTGCTTTCGCCTGCCTGG
>Ga0156179_1196_pt1 | contig 17867 bp, 18 predicted proteins | sample RifCSPlowO2_12_FD_107832 | JGI IMG/M metagenome (GOLD analysis project Ga0156179, IMG submission 107832) | Betaproteobacteria bacterium RIFCSPLOWO2_12_FULL_67_28 | reverse complement strand
CCGGCCCGCAGGGCGGCTCGTGGATCCCGCTCGGCGGTGCGTTGAAGGGGATGTGGGAGAAGAACGTCTCCGGGCTGCAGATCCAGCAGACCCCGGGTGCCGGCATCTCCAACGTGCGGGGCGTTGACGAGGGCAAGGCGCACATCGGCCTCGCGAACTCGAGCACCACGGTGGACGGGCTCGAGGGCCGGGCGCCGTACCCGAAGAAGGTGACCAAGGTCTGCCAGCTCGCCAATCTTTACCCGCAGTACTACCAGGTGGTGGTGCTTGTCGACGCGAAGGTCAACGGCTTCGCTGATATGAAGGGCAAATCGCTCACGACGCAGGCCAGGGGCAATTCCGGCGAACTGCTTACGGGACTGATGCTGAAGATGCACGGCATGAGCTACCAATCGCTCTCCAAGGTTAACTTCAACAGCTACAACGAATCGGTGGCGATGATGAAGGACGGCCACGCGCAGGTGTTCACCCTCGGCACCACCGCGCCAGCCTCCGCGATCATGGACCTCGCCAGCGCGCGCGACGTGAAGCTGATCCCGGTCGACGAAAAGATCATGGCGGAGATGAAGAAGATGAACCCGGGCTACAACAAGCTCATCATCAAGGCGGGCACCTATCCCAAGCAGGACAAGGACGTGCCGGTGATCGGCTACTCGACCCACCTCGTCGTCGCCTGCGACTTGCCCGAGGCCACGGTCTACGGCATGGCGAAGTCCATGGCCGGCAACGTGGACGCGATGGCCGCGGTGGTGAAGGCGATCTCCGGCATCACGCCGAAGGACATGGCGCTCGACATCGGCGTTCCGTTCCACAAGGGCGCGGCCAGGTTCTACAAGGAAGCGGGCGCGCTGTAGGCCCCGTTCGCAGGAGCGGGTGGAACGGGGCGGCCTGACCGCCCCGTTTCGCACCGGGAGGTCGGCATGATCGCAGCATCGGACGAGAAAGCCGCAGCGCTACCAGCGACACGCGTGTTGAAGTGGACCGTGACGGCGATCGCCGTCGCGATGTCGCTGTACCACATGTACGTTGCCGGGTTCGGGCCGCCGGAGGCGATGATCTTCCGCGGCACGCACCTCATCTTCGCCCTCACGCTCGTTTTCCTCCTCTACCCCTTGCGCACGGAAGGCGGGGTCGGCTGGCGAATCCTCGATCTCGTGCTGCTCGCCGCCGGGTGGGGCCTGGTGCTGCATATCTTCGTCAACTACGAGACCTTCACCAACCGCATCATCTATATCGACGAGTTGAGCGCCTGGGACAAGACCTGGGCGGTGGTGTCGGTGATCGTGGTGCTCGAGGCGACGCGGCGCGTGATCGGCTGGGCGCTCCCCCTCACCGCGATCGCCTTCCTCGCCTACGCCGTGGGCTTCACCAACGTGCGACTGCCGGGACTGATGGAACAGGTGTACCTGTCGACCGAGGGCATCTTCGGCTCGACGCTCGGGGTATCGGCCTCCTACGTGATGCTGTTCGTGCTGTTCGGCGCCTTCATGGAGCGCAGCGGAACCGGGCAGCTCTTCATGGACTTCGCGATGTCGATCACCGGGCACACCGCCGGCGGCCCCGGCAAGGTCGCGGTGGTGAGCTCGTCGCTCTTCGGCACGGTCTCGGGCAGCGCGGTGGCGAACGTGATGGTCGACGGGCCGATCACGATCCCGCTCATGAAACGCACCGGTTTCCGCCCGCCGTTTGCTGCCGCAGTCGAAGCGGTCGCCTCGACCGGTGGACAACTCATGCCGCCGATCATGGGCGCCGCGGCGTTCGTCATGGCCGAGTTTCTGGCCGTGCCCTACGCGCAGATCACGGTCTGGGCGATCGTGCCGTCGTTCCTCTATTACCTCGCGGTGTTCTTTGCGGTGCACTTCGAGGCGAAGCGCTACCGCCTCGCCGGCGTGCCGAAGTCCGAGCTGCCGGGCTTCGCTTCGGTGATGCTCGTTCGGGGTCACCTGTTCGTGCCGATCCTCGTCGTGCTGGCCGGTCTGCTGCTCGGCTACTCGGCGCCGCTCTGCGCGCTCGCCGGGGCGCTTTCCTGCCTGCCGCTCGCGCTGCTGCGAAAAGCGACGCGCGCGGGCATCACCTGGCGCACCGTGCTCGAGGCCCTCGAGGATGGTGCCCGCAACACGCTCGCCGTGGCGATGGCCTGCGCCTGCGCCGGCATCGTCATCGGCTGCGTGACGATCACCGGCCTGGGGATCGTGTTCACGCAGATGGTGGTCGCGCTGGCGCAGGAATCCTTGATCCTGGCACTCGTGCTGACGGCGATGGCGGGCATCATCCTCGGCATGGGGATGCCGACCACGCCCGCCTACATCATGATGGTCGCGCTGCTCGTGCCGGCGGTGATCAAGCTCGGCGCGGTGACGCCGGCAGCGCACATGTTCGCGTTCTATTTCGCGATCCTGTCCGCGATCACCCCGCCGGTGGCGCTGGCGGTGTTCGCGGCCGCAGGCCTGGCGAAGGCGAACATGTGGGCCACGGGCTTCGCCGCGATGCGCGCGGCGGCACCGGCCTACATCGTGCCCTTCATGTTCGTCTACGAACCGATCCTGCTGCTGATCGTCAAGGACTGGGGCAGCGAATGGCCAACCGTCGCCTGGTCGGTGGTCTCGGCGTCGATCGGCGTGATCTGCCTCGCCGCGAGCCTGTTCGGCTGGCTGTTCACGCTCGCCGCGCCCTGGCATCGGGTGCTGCTGTTCGTCGCGGCGCTGTGCCTGATCAAGCCGGGACTCATCACCGACGCCATCGGTCTCGCGCTGCTCGGAGTGGTGAGCGCGGCGCAGCTCGCCGGTCGCCGCGTCGCCAAGGAGAAGACTGCATGAGCGACGCGCTTTCCTACCTCATCAAGGCGCGCCCCGAGGCGATGGGGCACTACTTCGCGTTCCTCAAGGAAGCGGGCAGGCAGCTCGACCCGAAGACCCGCGCGCTGATTTCGGTAATCACCAAGGTACATTCGCATACCGAACGCGGCGTCAAGCAGTACGTCCGGCGCGCGATCGCCGAAGGCTGCAGCGGCACCGAGATTCTCGACGCACTGCTGATGGCTTTTCCGGCGCTCGGCCTCGCGCGCATCGTCTGGGCGGTCGACGTGCTGCTGGCGATGAAGCTGCCGCAGTTCGAACCCGAACGGATGGGTGTGCGCGAGTGGCGCGAACTCGGAGTGCTGAAGAGCATTCCCAAAGGCAAGCTGCAGAAGATCGAGCGCGCGGGCCGGGCGGTGTTCGTATTCCGGGATCCCGGGGGCTGCCGCGTCTATGACGCGCACTGCCCGCACCAGGCCACCAACATTCCGCTCGACGCGCTCAAGGGCGGCAAGCTGGTCTGCCCGAAGCACGGCTGGACTTTCGACGCCGCGAGCGGCGCCTGCGTCGCCAAGGGCGACAAACCGCTGCGTCGCATCGAAAGCAAGGTGGAGGACGGCCGGCTCCTTGCGCTGCTCTAGCGCGGTGCGGCGCCCGCGACCGAAGCTAGCGGTCCCGGTCCTCCAGGTGCTGCTCGGGCTCGACGCGGTACTCGCCTTCGATCACCACGCCCTTGCCGGCCCGCTTGGGCAGATTACGGGTGCGCCACCATAGCCAAACCCATGCGACGAGCCCAAGGGCTGCGACAAACGCGAAAACCACGGAGGCAAACACGGCCGCTGCGATGAAAAGAACGATCCCGAGCGCGGCGCCCACGACGCGCTGAACCATACTCGGCGGATTCACGCCGGCGCAGCTTCCGCAGGATCGAAGTCGATCTCGACCTTGGCGCCGTTGGGATCGACGAAAAAGAGCTGCCAGGTGTGGTAGCCCGGCAACCGCCGCAGGTCGAAGGCAATTCCCTTTGCCTTGAGCCGGCCGACCGTGCCGGCGAGATCCGTGCCGCTGAACGCCATGTGGTCGATCACGCCCTTCACCAGCGCCTTCGGCTCGGCCCCGTCAATGACGTGCAGGATCGCCTCACCGGAGCCGCTGGCGTAGAGCCAGGCGCCGGGGAAGGCGAACGGCGGCCGCGGGCCCGGCTTGAGCCCGAGGTGTTCCTCGTAGAACGCGAGCGTCGATGCCAGGTCGTCCGTCAGGATCGTGAAATGGTTCATGCCGGCGACAGCCACAGACGTCCCCTCAGGACCGCGCCGCGGCGGCCTGCCTCGTCTTGTCGAGCACGGTCATCGCCGTGGTGACGAATGAAGCAATGTCGGCGGCATTCGCGGGCACGATCAGCGTGTTCGAAGTCTTCGCGAGGTTGCCGAAGACCTCGACATACTGCGTCGCCACCTTGAGGTTCGCCGCCTCCATGCCGCCCTTTTCGGCAATCGCCTCGGCCACCGCGCGCACGCCCGCCGCGTTTGCCTCGGCGATCACGCGGATCGCCGTGCCCTCGCCCTGCGCGCGATTGATCGCGCTCTGCTTCTCGCCCTCGGACTCGAGGATCGCCGCCTGCCGCTTGCCGTCGGCGATGTTGATCTGCTGCTGCCGCTCACCCTCGGACTTGGCGATCAGCGCGCGCTTCTCGCGTTCGGCGGTGATCTGCGCCTGCATCGCGCGCAGGATCGATTCCGGCGGCGTGATGCTCTTGATCTCGTAGCGCAGCACCTTGATGCCCCAGTTGCGCCCCGCCTCGTCCAGAGCAGCGACGATGCTGCGGTTGATGTCCTCGCGCGACTCGAAGCTCTTGTCGAGCTCCATCTTGCCGATCACGCTGCGCAGCGTGGTCTGCGCCAACTGGGTAATCGCAGCGATGTAGTTGGCCGAACCGTAGGAGGCGAGCCGCGGATCGGTCACCTGGTAATAAAGGACGCCGTCCACCGCGAGCTGCGTGTTGTCCTTGGTGATACAGACCTGTTCGGGCACGTCGAGCGGCACTTCCTTCAGCGAATGCATGTAGGCGAGGCGGTCGAGGAACGGGATAATGAGGTTGAGGCCCGGCTCGAGAATCGCGTGGAAGCGCCCGAGGCGCTCGATCACGTAGGCGCTTTGCTGCGGCACGATGCGCACGCCCTCGATGACGAACGCGATCACCACCGCGATGAAGAACACCCACACCGCGTAGCCTCGCGTGTCGGGAATGGCGGCGGTGATGGCGGTGAGGACGACTGCGATGATCAGCTTGGCGAACATCGGTAACCTCCTGGGACGGAACTCGGGTGCCGCGGGCCGCGACTCAGCCCGGGTGCCGTGCGGTAACGTTGAGCGTGTTGCCATGGGTAGAGACTACGTACACGATTGTGCCCGGCTCGGGGGCCTGGTCGCCTTCGACGCGTGCGTCCCAGGATGCGCCGCGGTAGTGCACCCGCGCCAGGCGCGCAGCCTGATCGACCCAGGCCTCGAAACTGGCCGGTTGGCCGGCGTCCACCGGAACCATCTGTTTCGCGGCATTGCGCGCGCGATAGGCGAACACCCACCAGCAGCCAGCGCCCGCAACCATTGCCGCGACCACTGCCTGCACCGGAAAATCGTAGCCCAGGTACGCGGCGGCACTGGCGCCGAACGCAGCGACGCCGAGCATCAGCAGGTAAAACGTGCCGGAGACGAGTTCCACGATCACCAGCGCGAGACCGAGTATCGCCCAGGCGAGATACGGTTCCATGGCGTCTAATGTGGCACGCAGGGCGCCGCTGCGCAACCGCGGCCGGCCCCGGGCGCGTAATATCATCCCTGTCATGGCCGCCGCCTACGACGCCCTCGCCGCCGAACTGATCGCGCTGCACGACGCGCCGTGCGAAGTGCCGCCGTTCAGTACGCGTTTTCCGGATCTGACCCCGGAGGCAGGCTACCGGGCGGCGCGGCACCTGCACGCACACCGGCTGGCGCAGGGCTGGCGGCCGCGCGGGCGCAAAATCGGCTTTACCAACCGCACGCTCTGGCCGCGCTACGGCGTGTTCGAGCCGATGTGGGGCTGGCTATACGAGCAAACGCTCGTGTTCGCGGAAGGGGGTCGCGCCGTTGTGTCGCTGGCCGGCCTGACGCAGCCGCGCATCGAGCCCGAGATCGCCTTCAGGCTGAAGACCCCCCCGCTCCGCACCCAGGACCCGCTGAAACTGTTCGAGGCGATCGATTGCGTCCTCCACACGGTGGAGATCGTGCAGTGTCATCACCCGGAATGGAAAGTCACGATCGCCGACTGCTGCGCCGACAACGGCCTGCACGGACGGCTGGTAATGGGTCCGCCGATGAAGGTCGAGGAGATTCCTGGCCTGGCCGACGCGCTGCCGGCGGCAGAAGTCATGCTGCGCAAAGGCGGCACCGTGGTCGACCGCGGGTCCGGCGCGAACGTGCTGGGCAGTCCGCTCCTGGCGCTGGCGTACCTGATCGAAGTGCTGGCCGCGCAGCCCGACGCGCCGCCACTCGCAGCCGGCGAAATCATCAGTACCGGGACGTTGACCGATGCACATCCGGTAGCACCGGGCGAGACCTGGAGCACGTCGTTTGCCGGCCTGCCCCTGCAAGGCCTGACCCTGCAATTCACGTGAAGCGGCCGCTCGAGGGCATCACCGTCGTTTCGCTGGAACAGGTCATCGCCGGCCCGTTTTGCACCCGGCAGCTTGCCGAGCTCGGCGCGCGCGTGATCAAGATCGAGCGTCCGGGGAGCGGCGACGCGGCGCGCGGCTACGATCGCACCGTCAAGGGCCTGTCGTCGCACTTCGTCTGGGTCAACCGCTCCAAGGAGAGCCTCGCGCTCGATGTAAAGCACGCCGCTGCAAAGGACATCCTCGCGAAGCTGGTCGCTCGCGCCGACGTGTTCGTGCAGAACCTCGCGCCGGGCGCGGCGGAGCGCCTCGGCCTCGGCGCCGCCGAGCTGCGCGCGCGCCATCCGCGCCTCATCTGGTGCGGCATCTCGGGTTACGGCCCGGCCGGACCGTACGCCGCGAAGAAGGCCTACGATCTGCTGGTGCAGTGCGAAACCGGTTTGTTGTCGGTTACCGGAACGCCGGACGAGCCGTCGAAGGCCGGCATTCCGGTCGCCGACATTGCCGCCGGGATGTATGCGCTTTCTTCGATCCTCGCCGCGCTGCTGCGGCGCGAGCGCGACGGTTGCGGCGCGACGCTCGACATCACCATGTTCGAATCGCTCGGCGAGTGGATGGGGTTTCCGGCCTACTTCACCGCCTATGGCGGATCGCCGCCGCCGCGCTCCGGCGCCTTCCATGCCACCATCGCGCCCTACGGGCCGTTTCGTGCCGGCGACGGCCACGAGGTGTTTCTCGGCGTGCAGAACGACCGCGAGTTCGCGCGCTTGTGCGAAAGCGTGCTCGAGAACCCGGCGCTCGCCAGCGACCCGCGCTTCGCCACCGGGCTGGCGCGCGACCTGCATCGCGACGCGCTCCGCGAGGCGATCGAGGACGTGTTCGCCACGCTCACGGCGGCGCAGGCCGTAGCGCGGCTGGAACGGGCCGAGATCGCCAACGCGCGCCTTAACACGATGCAGGAATTCTGGAATCACGCGCAGCTGGAGGCGCGCAGCCGCTGGCGCGAAGTGGATTCTCCCGCAGGGTCAATACGCGCGATGAAACCGCCTTTCAATCTCGACGATTTCGAGCCGCGCATGGATGCGGTGCCCGCCCTGGGCGAACACAGCCATGAGATTCTGGCCCATCTCGGTTATGGAATCGAGGAAATCAGGCGCCTGGCGGCGGCAGGCGCGATCGCGCCCTGAGTCCGCGAGCGGCTCCTGAAATGACATCGAAGACGAATCTTTCCGTGCCCCGCACCTCGTGCGAGAATGATCGCCCAGACTGAGGGAAATTGACTCGGCAATGGATCCAGCGAGCCGGAACCGAAGGCGGGAAGAAAGGGTTTCCAAGGAACTGCCGATGGATCTCGGCACCGCCGTCGCCGTAACCCGCAATGTCAGCGCCTCGGGAATGTATTTCGAGGCCGATATGCCTTACCTGATTGGAAACGAAATCCGTTTCACGGTGGATCTCGAGACGCCGGAGGGAAAGAGGGTGTTGAGGTGCCGCGGCGAGATCGTGAGGGTCAAGCCGCGGAGTGGCCGGATGGGAATGGCGGTGAAGATCATCGAGTCGACGATCGAGGGCGATCGCTCTGCGGACCGGCCTTAGGCGCCGCGCAGAAGCAGCGGGCCAAGGCCTCCAGTCTCGCCGAGGATGAGGGCCGCGAGTTCGTCGAGCGATTTTTCGGTAACGGCCTGCGGCGCCAGGATCTGCTCCATCGATCCAAATCCGGAGACATTGCGCGCCCGTAGCAGCAGTTTGCCGGTGTCGAATTGCCCCAGGAGCAGCAGGCTCGCCGTGACTTCGCAGGGAAATTCGAACGCGGTCCGTTCAAGCGACCCACGCTTGTTCCAGATACCCTGCGCATGGAACTCGATGTTGCTGTCCTCCAGCAACTGCTGCAGTTTCTCGGCCGCCGGGTACTCGCGTGCCACGCGGATCTGTTTCTTCCCCGACAGTCGAAAGCGCAAGGAAACCCGCTCATACAGCTTGACCGCCGGGGAGATCTCGCGCATGTGGAAATCCGCTTCGCCCTCCTCCCACTCGAGGCCGCCGAACTCCGGCACGCCGGCAATGCCGTAGCCCCTTGAATAGGCCGGGTGCACGGCGTTGAGGTGCCCGGCGAGGTCCTTCAGGTAGCGGTACGCCTTTGCCAGCGCGTCGCTGACGTTCGCATCAATCGCCTCCTGCGGGTCCAGCGCCTTGCCTTCCGCCACCCTTGTCTCGGCAAGCTGCTGCAGTTGCACAAGGCGGCCGCCGGGAGCGGGGGCGGCAGGAGTCGCCACCGCAGCGGCGGTGGCACTCACGAATACGTCAAGAGCGTCCAGCCCGTCATCGGGTGAGCGGATGAAGCTCAGCCCATGCCGGTAACGTGCCATCCCCGGTGTTCGCACCGTGGAAACGACTCGTGCACGCACCTTCAGAACCTTCGGTGCCTCGCCCCCTTTGCGCGTGGGATACGCAAGCAACAAGTTCACGATGGTCCCCGTCAGGTCCCCGTGTTTGCTGAATATGGCCGCTCCGCCGGCGGACAGATCTTCCGTTCGCGTATGAACGACGGGTCTGCCCTGCACGCTGTCGAAGACCACGGCCGCGTTCCAGCGAAGTGGATGGCGACTCGATCGGCGGCGGCGGTCTGCCTCTTGCATTTCCTCCCCCCCCAATTGGCGTCGATTGCCTGCCCGGTGCAGGTCATGCCCCGAGCGTGCTACCCCGGCATAATGCCAGCCATCTAGTCCTTGCGCGCCTCGATCTTCGCGGCGCGCGCGAGGTCGCGGTGCACGCGCGCCACGCGTTCGACCTCGCCGCGCGCCGGGAAGCGCTCGTAGAAGCCCTCTTCGCGGAACATTTCCGCCATTTCACCCCACGGCGCAAACCGCTGCGTCCAGCGCTCCTCGCGCCCCTCCTCGGGCCCGCCGTCCTCGCGCGCGAGATCCGCGCACACCCGGATCAGCGCCTTGATGGTCACGGGCTTGGTAACCATGTACGCATCGTTGCCCCACAATTTCTCGCCGAATGCCATGCGCGCGGCCCTCAGGAAATCGCGCATCACGGCATAGTACCGGGGCACTTCCTTCGAGCTGCCGCCGGCGAGCTGAATCGAGCGCCAGCGGCCGCGCACCCAGCGGTGCAGTTCGTTGAAGAGCTCGGCCTGCAGCACCCACTTGTCGCGCTGGCTGCGGCCACCCAGCCGGTTGATGCGATAGCGCAGCGGGCTGTCGCCTTCCCCGTACAGGCGCTCCACCAGGCGTGCCGCGAACTTGCGGTCGGGCGCCGCCCACGAGACACGCTCGTAGAGGTCGATCAAATGGCTCTTGTTGATGCGCGTCGGCGTCGAGTTGATGATGACGAACATCTCGGCGGCGAAATCCTCGGCGCGGCCGTCGAAGACCATGCAGGGCACGTTGATCGTGCCGGCGTCGTTCGGCCGCTCCAGCATGTAGAAATGCAGTGCCGCGAGCCGGTGCTGGCCGTCGATGATGAGGAACTTGCTCTCGGGCTCGCTGAGCGTGCCGGCGCCGTCGCCGTTGGCCCGGAAGTTCAGCTTCTCCGAGGTGTAGAGCAGGATCGTGCCCGGAATCGCCGGTTGCGTGACCGCGGTCTCGTAGAAGTTGGTGAGCTGGCGCACCTTGGCGCGCGACAGCCCGCGCTGGAACGCCCGGTCGGTGCGCTCGATACGCGAGATGAACTGCGCGATGTCGTCGTCGCGTGCGACGCGCGCCGCCGGAATCTGCTCGTGCTCGCCGTAAAAGCGGCTGATGAACCGGACCCGCGCAAGCAGGTCCTTGGCGCGATAGCTGACGAAATAGAAAATCCCGTCCTTCTGACGGATCTGCGTGGCGTGCACGGCCAACCCCTTTCGGACCCCGCCCCATGGCGGTCGTGTCGGGGCAAATATACCCGACCCGGCGATTTCGGGCAGAAAAACGGCCGGCTGCGTCCTGGCAGCCACGCTAGCAGGCCGGCAGCATGAGGGCCTGGAGCACCTTCGCGGTCGATCGGCTTTGCACGAATGCCGCTATGCCCGAGTGCGCGGGCACTGCCCTCGGCAGCAGCGGAAGCAGGCGACGCTCGGCGAGTCGTCCGTCGGCGGCGAAACCGAGCGGTCCGACCCATTCGAGCACGACGTAGTCATGGCTCAGGCTCCTGCCGCGGTTCTCGCCCGAGGACACTGCCGACATGAGCTTATTCTCGTAGCTCGCCAGATAAAGCTGCGCCTCGGACGCCGCGGCAGCCGGCTGGAGCTCGGCGCGAACGCCGACGCGAAACGCGTCCTTGGCGCCGGTATCGAGCTCGAGTGCGATGCGGGCGCCCGCCGGCGTGGCGTTGACACGCGCCACGGCCCGATCGAACTCGGCCGTGTGCCAGGCGCGAAAATCCCGTCCCTGCAGCAGCACCTGCGGCGTGTACACGATGCGGGCACGCTGCACTTGCGCCAGCTTGCGTTGCCGCGCGCTGAAAGCCGCCTTGGCAAACGGGTCCTTCCAGCCGATGTAATCCCAGTAATCGACGTGCAGCGCGATCGGCACGACCTGGGCGCTGCTGTAGCCCCGGCCCCTGAGCGACGCCAGCCAGCGGTCCGCCGGCGGGCAGCTGTCGCAGCCTTCCGAGGTGTAAAGCTCGACCAGCGCGGTCGTGTTCGGACCCGATTCGGCGGCACACTGGCGGGCAAGCGCCGGGTCCGCCAGGACGCCGCAAATTGCCACTGACAACCCGAAACTGGACCATCGCACGCCACTTGGTCGAAACGGGCCGGCGAAGCTTACGTGCTACGGCCCATAATGTTCGCGTCGCGTGCTTCCCTTCCGTGGCAGGCAAACATGATTCCGCTGTCGGTACTCGACCAGTCCCCGCTCATCGCGGGCCACAGCGCGCGGCAGGCGATCGAGGAAACGCTCGCCCTCGCGCGGCACGTCGACGGGCTCGGTTACCGCCGCTACTGGCTGGCCGAACACCATGCCGTCGCCGCGATCTGCGACCCCTGCCCGGAGGTGCTGCTGGCCCGCCTCGGTGCCGAGACGAAGCGTCTGCGCGTCGGCAGCGGAGGCGTGCTGCTGCCTTATTACAGTGCGTTCAAGGTCGCCGAGGTGTTCCGGATGTTGGAGGCTCTCTACCCGGGCCGCGTCGATCTCGGAATCGGCCGCGCCCCCGGAGGCGACGCGCGCACCGCGCGCGCGGTGGGAGGCGGCAGGTTTCCCGATGCCGAGCAATTCCCGCGGCAGGTCTGGGAGCTGGTCGGTTTCCTTGATGGAACCCTGCCCGAGGATCATCCCGACCGGGGACTCCGGGTGCAGCCCGAAGGCGCCTCGGCTCCCGAGGTGTGGCTGCTCGGATCGTCGGACTATAGCGGCGCGCTCGCAGCGCAGCTCGGACTGCGCTTTGCGTTCGCGCACTTCATCAGCGCGCATGGCGGCGATGCCGTGATGCGCGCCTATCGCGCGCACTACCGGCCATCGCAGCGCGAGCCGGTGCCGCACGCGCTGCTGTGCTGCTTCGTGATCTGCGCCGAGACCGACGCCGAGGCCGAGCGGCAGGCGCGGGTCATGGACCTGCGGCGGCTGGAAATGGCACTGCGACTGGAAAACCCGGTGCCCACGCTGGCGCAGGCCGAGGCGCGCCGCTACACCGAGGACGAGCAGCGGTACGTTCGCGGGCAGCGCGCACGCACCGTGATCGGCGATCCGGCGCGCTGCAAGACGCGTCTGGTGGAGCTCGCCGCGCAGTATTCGGCCGACGAGCTGATGGTCGTCACCATCACCGGCGATTATGCCTCGCGCGCAAAGTCCTACGAGCTGCTCGCCGAGGCTTGGGCGGCTCAGTAGCGCTGAAAGCGCGGGTGTTCCGGATCGTCGATGTCGCGCGTCCGCAATCCCGGATCGCCCTTCGGCACCACCACCGGAACCTCGAGCAGCTTGGCGATCGCGGCGTAGTTGCGCTCGCGCGCAAGGTCGGCAGCACTGCGCCCCTCCCGGTTCCGGGCGGTCGCATCCGCCGTGTTCTTCAGCAGCAGCCGGACCGTTTCGATGTCCCCGCCATCGGCTGCGCCGTGAAGGGGCAAATTGCCCCTGATGTCCCGCAGGTTCGCATCCGCGCCGCCCTCGAGCAGCCGCTGCGCCGTAGCCGCATTGCCCGACAGCGCCGCCCAGTGCAGCGGCGACTCGCCCTCGTCGTTTCGCGCGCGCGGGTCGGCCCTGGCGGCGAGCAGCAGGCCGGCGAACCACGGGTCCGCGTGCAGCGCGGCAAGATGCAGCGCGGTCTCCCCCGAGTTCGAGCGCGCCGACACCCTTGCGCCGGATTTCAGAAACAGGCCCGCAAGGTCCCGCAGCCCCTTCTCCACCGCCCGGTGCAGCGGCGTCTCGCCCTCGGCATTGCGCGCTTCCAGATTTACCCTGCCGTTGGCGACCAGTCCCTCGGCGACGAGCGGCTTGCCTTGCGCGATCGCTTCGAAGAGCCGCTCCTCCGGCGATTGCGCAAAGGCGAGCGCGGAAAGCGACAGCAAGAGCCATGCGAGTGCCCGGTACATGCCGCCATTTTAGTTTGCCGGCACGCATCGCAGGCGCGTCAGCGCGCGAGCAACTGCAGGTAGGCATACTGGCCGAAAAGCAGCATCGCCATGAGCGACAGCGCACCCCGCAGCCACTTGCGATACGTCGGCGCGTCGATGCGCTCGCGCAGGCGCATGCCCGCGAACAGCGTGACGACCGCCGGGACGGTGAGCGCAGCGGTTGCGAGCCAGAAGGCCAGGGCGACGTCGCCGTAGACCGCCCAGGTCCCGACCTGCACCGCCTTGCCGACGGAAAAACACAGATTGAGCGTCTGCACCGTCGCCAGCGGGGCGACGCCGAGCAGCATGAGATAGATGATGAGCGGCGGCACCGCGACGTTGGCGGTAGCTTCGAACAGGCCCGCGAGCAGCCCGACGCCGACGCCGATCGGCAGCCGATGGCGCCTCACCAGAGCACTCTCACCGCGTTTCACCCGGTCAAGACCGAGATAGACCAGGATCAGCACTGCCAGCACCAGCAGGAACGGAGTGGGATCGGCGCCGATCAGCAGGCGCGTGCCGGCGTAGGACGCGATCCCCATCGTGAGCGGCAGGAACCAGAAACGCGCCAGCGCCTCGCGCCAACCGCCGCCGCGCGCTACCGAAAGCACCGTCATCACCAGCGTGACCGGTGCGACCAGGACGATCGCGACCTTCATGTCGAGCGCGAGCGCCACGAGCGGGGTCGCGATCAGCGGAAAACCCAGGCCGAGGGCGCCGTGGACGAAGGCCGCCAGCACCATCACCGCGGCGGCGAATGCAAGCGGCCAAGGGCCGATCGCCTCCAGCGTCACGCAGCGAGTGTAGCCGGGTCGAGCGACTCGAGCAGGGGCGGCAGCGGGCAATCGAGCACCGCGCCGACCAGGCGCATCAGCTCGGCTTCCGCGACGCCGATGCTGTCGTCCAGCGTGACTGCCGCAAACAGCCCCTTCACCACGATCGCCTTCTGCAGCGGTGCGAGGCTCCTGAGGGCGCCCAGCGCCTTGACCGCATCGTCGATCGTGTCGGCCGGGCGTTCGGGCTCACCCTCCAGAGCCATCGCCTTCATGCCGGCGCGCATCGCCGCCAACTGCTGCTGTTCGCGCTCGCCGGTGGCGTCGGCACGAACGCTGGATTGCGCCAGCAGCCCCAGCACCTTCAGCACCTCCGGCCGCATTTCGGCGAGCTTGCGGCTGGTGACGGCACCCGCGCCTTTCTTCGGCGCCAACTGATGCCGCACCAGGGTCAAGACGACGAATTCGTGCAACGAGACGCGCCGGTCGGCGTGGATCACCGCGTCGAGCGCCTTGACGAGGTCGCCCTTCTGGGCCTCCGAGGCCAGTTTCACCGCGGGTAGCGCGAGATCGAGCAGCGGCAGATGGAACGCCGACCCCAGCCGGCGCGTGAGCGGTGCGAAGGCGCGCGCTTCACCAGCGAGTTGAGCGAGAGCCGCCGCTTCGAGCGCCGCCACCTGCTGCGCGAGCACTTCGTCCTTGGGCGCGAGCAGCAATGCCACCACGATGGCGCGCGCGCTTGCCGTTTCGCGCACGCCCGCGCGCAGGGGCTCGGGCAGCGACTTCAGAAGCCGTGCGGCGTAGTCGATCTTGGCGCCGTCCATCGAACCGACCAGCGCGGCGCTCGCACCGGCCGAACGCCCCCAGGCGGCGCTGAGATCGCCCGGGCGCCGCCCATCCGCCGCCGGCGCCCCGCCCTCCCCGGCAAATCCGGCGGCGCGCCCGAACGCCTCCTCGCTGCCGGCCGCGCTGGGGGGCGCGGCCGCCTCGCGCTTGCGGCGATACCCCGTCGGCTGAAAACCCGGGTGGACGCGGCGGATACGCTCTTCCAGCGGCGGATGCGTGTCGAACAGGCCGCCCAGCCAGACCTGGATGCCCTGGCCGAAGAACATGTGCGCCAACTCCTCCGCGTAGCGGTTCGAGATCAGCCCGGTGGCGCGGCCGATCTGGTCGAGCGCACCGGCGATGCCCTCCGGATTGCGCGTGAATTGCACGCTCGAGGCATCGGCCAGGAACTCGCGCTGGCGCGATACCGCGGCCTTGATCAGGCGCGCGAAGAACAGGCCCACGTAACCGATCACGAACAGGGCGAGGCCGATCGCGAAGATGCCGCCGGTGCTGCGGCTATCGCGGCTCTCGCGCACGCTGCGCATGACGAACTCGCCGATCGAGCCGATGAACACGATCCCGGCGAGCACGCCGATCATGCGGATGTTGAGGCGCATGTCGCCGTTCATAATGTGACTGAACTCGTGCCCGATCACGCCCTGCAGCTCGTCGCGCGTCAGCGACTCGAGCGTGCCGCGCGTCACGGCGACCACCGAGTTGGACACGTCGTAGCCGGCGGCGAACGCATTGATGCCGCGCTCGTCGTCCATCACGTAGACCGCCGGCACCCGCACCCCCGAGGCGATCGCCATCTCCTCGACCACGTTGAGCAGGCGGCGCTCGAGGGGATCGCGCGTTGCGGGCGCGACGCGCCGCGCGCCGATCATGTCCGCGACCGCGCTGCCGCCGCCGGCCAGCTTGACGACGTTCACCGCGCTGACGACGAGAATGATTCCTGCGGTGAGTGCCGCGCCGGCCAGATAGAGTTCACCCGGCACCTGCCGGTACACGGCGAGGACCCCGGGTCTCGTGCCGGCCGGCAGGGCAAAGTCGTTGAGGCTCCAGACGTAGATCGTGGCGAGCACCAGGTCCACCGCGATCACCACCGCCAGCACGGCGAGCAGGAACATCAGCACCATCACGCGCGTGTTGCGCCGCGCGAGGTGCTGGTGTTCGAAAAACGTGGTGGCCGCCGGCACCGCGGCGCTTATCGCGGCTAGAACTTGACCTGCGGGGCCTTGCGCTCTTCGGCCGACTCGGTCGCGGCGAGCAACTCGGCCGGCGAGAAGCCGAACATGCCGGCGAAGATGTTGTCGGGAAACGACTCGCGCTTGGTGTTGTATTCCATCACCGAATCATTGAACGCCTGGCGCGAGAACGCGACCTTGTTCTCGGTGCTCGCGAGCTCTTCCTGCAGCGCCAGCATGTTCTGGTTCGCCTTGAGATCGGGATAGGCTTCGGCCAGGGCGAACAGCCGTCCGAGCACGCCGGTCAGGGCGCCCTCGGCAGCGCCGAGCTGCTGCATGGCGGCCGGGTTGCCGGGATTGGCGCTCGCGGCCTGGGCCGCCGTGACCGCCTGGTTGCGCGCCTTGATCACGGCCTCGAGCGTTTCGCGCTCGTGCTTGATGTAGCCCTTGGCGGTTTCGACCAGGTTCGGGATCAGATCGTAGCGGCGCTTGAGCTGCACGTCGATCTGCGCAAACGCATTCTTGAAGCGGTTGCGCAGCGTAACCAGGCCGTTGTAGATCGAGACCGCCCAAAACGCGAGGGCTGCGACAATTGCCAGAAAAATCCAGCCGCCAGTGCCCATGTCACCCTCCCGAGGACCTGTGTTGGTGTCGGCTACTATAGCGCATGCACCGCCGACCGGGTTCAATCGCGCCGTGCCTGCGTGCCGGCGCGCTCGCACTGCTGGCGCTGGTCGTGCCGTGCGGCGCGATCGCGCAACCGCAGCCGGACGGCGTCGAAGTCCGCAAGAGCCGCCTGCTCCTGCTGCCCGCGTCGACCGTAGAGCGCACTTCGGCGCAGCAGTACAGCCAGCTCATGCGCGCCGCGGCTCAAAAAGGGGCGCTCAACACGGACCGGCGCGAGGTGGAGCGCCTGCGCAACATCGCGCGGAGCCTCATCCCGCACGCGGCGCGTTTCAACGCCGATGCCGAGCGCTGGCGCTGGGAGGTGAATCTGATCCACTCGCCGAACGTCAATGCCTTCTGCATGCCGGGCGGGAAGATCGCGTTCTTCAGCGGCCTTCTCGACGCGCTCGCGCTGAGCGACGACGAGGTGGCTGCGGTGATGGGGCACGAAATCGCGCACGCGCTGCTCGAGCACGGCCGCGCCCGCATGTCGGAGCAGTTGCTCAAGACGATCGGCATCTCGGTCGCCGCGATGATGCTCAATCTCGGCCAGGTCTCGACCGAGCTGCTCGCACGCGCCGCAGACCTCACGCTCACGCTGCCGTTCTCGCGCCGGCACGAAACCGACGCCGACCTGGCCGGCATGGAACTGGCTGCGCGCGCCGGCTTCGATCCGCGCGCCGCCGCCGCCGTGTGGCGCAAGATGCAGCGGCTGGCCGCACAGCGCAGCGCGGGGTCGCCTTCGCAACGCGCGCGCGGAGAACTGCCGCAGTTCCTCTCGACGCACCCCTCGCACGAAGCGCGCATCCGCGACATCGAAGCCAGCCTGCCGAAGGTGCTGCCGCTGTATGACGCCGCGCGCCGGCAGTGAAGCAGATATTGCGATCGTCGGCGCGGGAATCGCCGGCGCTGCGGCGGCCTATTTTCTGGCGCCGCACGCCCGCGTGCTGCTGCTCGAGCGCGAGGAGCAGCCGGGCTATCACACCACCGGCCGTTCGGCGGCGCTGTTCTCCGAAGCGTACGGCAATGCCGTGGTGCGTGCGCTGACGCGCGCCAGCCGCGCGTTCTTCGAATCGCCGCCGACGGATTTCAGCAGCCACCCGCTGCTCGCTCCGCGCGGCCACCTGATCTTCTGCACCGCGGAGCAACGGGCGCTGCTCGACGCGGCCGCCGCCGACATGGCCGCCACGGGCACCAGTATCCAGAAACTGTCTGCTGCCGAAGTGCGCGCGCGCGTACCGGCCCTGGGCGAACGCCATTCACATTCCGGGGTGCTGGATGCGGCGGCCCAGGACATCGATGTGCACGCGCTGCTGCACGGGTTCCTGCGCGGCGCGCGCGCGCGCGGCGCCCGCTTGCTGCCGCGCACCGAACTGCAGGCGGCAGAATTCTCTGGGCGCCGCTGGCGCCTCGCGACTGCCGCGGGTGAGTATTCCGCG
>Ga0156179_1155_pt1 | contig 18281 bp, 9 predicted proteins | sample RifCSPlowO2_12_FD_107832 | JGI IMG/M metagenome (GOLD analysis project Ga0156179, IMG submission 107832) | Betaproteobacteria bacterium RIFCSPLOWO2_12_FULL_67_28 | reverse complement strand
CGAAGCGCTTGAGCACGCCTACATGGCTGTGGCCGCCGCCGACGAGCACGATGTCCCGCAGCACCGGTGGATCAGGCGTTTGCATCGATGATTTCTCTCAAGTCCTTCAACTTAACAAAAATGCCGGCGCCACGCTTGGCTTGAACGCCGTAGATTTTCGACCCTTGCGTCAAACCCATGGCAAAACATGGCGCAGGTCGAGCCGGTTACCCGCATAATCTCCGGGTCATCGCGGGATTCGAATCGTCAAAGGAGAAATTGAATGGCCAAAAGTCAGCTGCGCAGCAATCGCGAAAAGAAAAAGCCCAAGCAAACCAAGAAGGCCGCCGTGCCGGCGCCGGCGTTCGGGATTTCGCCCAGCAGAATGCTGCCGCCCGCGCCCGGCAAGAAGCGTTAGCCGCCGGAGCTGTGCGCCGTTGCGCCTGCGGCTTGCGCAGCCGCGGCGCAATCAGGGCTTGCGCTGCATCATTGGCGTGGGGTTGCGATCGTCACTTCGACCGCATGTTCAAGGCGGTCGTCCAGCAGCGGGATCGATGGGTCAACTTGCGCGATGCCGTCCACCGACACGCTCGTCGCAACGCCGTATCCGGACGCCTGCCGCACGTTGATATGGTAGACCGTCTCCCGGTACCGGTAGTGCAGCTTGAACCCCTCCCACGTCGCAGGCAGGCACGGCTGCAGGCGCAACCGGTCCACTTCCAGGCGCAGGCCAAGCAGCGATTCCACGACCAGCCGGTACATCCAGCCGGCCGAGCCCGTGTACCAGGTCCAGCCGCCGCGGCCGATGTGCGGCGAAACGGCATAGACATCTGCGGCGACCACGTAGGGCTCCACCTTGTAAGTGGCTATGGCCGCTGCCGATGCCGCGTGGTTCAGCGGATTGATCATGGCGGTGAGTTCCCATGCGCGCCGGCTGTCGCCCAATACCGCGAATGCCATCGCCGCCCAGATCGCGGCATGCGTGTATTGCCCGCCATTTTCCCGCACGCCCGGCACATAGCCCTTGATATATCCGGGATTCAGGGCCGACTTGTCGAACGGCGGATCGAGCAGTTGGATCAGCGCGTGTTCGCGGCGCACGAGCCGTTGGTCCAATGACTCCATGGCTTGGCGCGAACGGCGGGCATCGCCCGCAGCGGAGAGCACGGACCAGCTTTGCACGATCGAATCGATCTGGCATTCGCTGTTGCTCGCGGATCCCAGCGGCGTGCCGTCGTCGCAATAGGCACGGCGGTACCACGCCCCATCCCAGCCTTGCTGCTCGATATTCCGGCGCAACTGCTCCGCCTCCGCCTGGCAGCGCTCGGCAAACGGGACGTCGCCATGAACGCGCGCCAGCCGGCCGAACTGCGCCAGCACTTCATGGAGGAAAAACCCAAGCCAAATGCTCTCGCCCCTGCCCTGCGCGCCGACCATGTTCATGCCGTCGTTCCAGTCACCGGTGCCGATGAGCGGCAGGCCGCGCTCGCCGAAGCGAAGGCCTCTCAGGATCGCACGCACGCAGTGCTGGTACAGGCTTGCCGCTTCTTCGGAGCGGCCGGGCAGGTCGTAATACGAGTCCTCGCCGGGATTGACCGGCCGGCCGTCGATGAAGTGGACGATTTCCTCCAGCGCTGCCCGGTCCCCCGTGGCGAGGACGTAACGGCTCACAGCCAGCGGCAGCCAGAGATAGTCGTCGGAGCAACGCGTGCGCACCCCGCGGCCCGATGACGGGTGCCACCAGTGCTGGACATCGCCTTCGGGAAATTGACGCGCCGCGCAGCGCAGCAGGTGCTCGCGCACGAGCCCGGGCTCGGCGTGGATCAGCGCCATCACGTCCTGCAGCTGGTCGCGGAAACCGAATGCGCCGCCCGATTGGTAATAGCCGCTGCGTGCCCAGAGACGACAGGCCAGCGTCTGATACACGAGCCAACCGTTGGTCAGCACGTCGAGCGACCGGTCGGGCGTTTCCACCTGTAGCGCGCCGAGCGTCTCGTGCCAGTACTGCCGCACCGCCTCGAGCGCATTGCGCGCAGCGGCGGACCCCCGGAAACGACGCACGAGCTTGTTGGCTTCATCGGCGCCGCGGCGGCCGGCGACGCCGAGCCTGAAGACGATTTCGCGCTCTTCGCCCTCGGCAAGCTCGAGCGGCACCTGGATTGCCGCGCAGGGATCCAGTGCTGCGCCCATCTTGTTGGAAAGCTGCGACCGGGTCATGGCGGCAGGGTTTCGCAGGGAGCCATTGCGCCCGACGAACTCGGTACGGTCGCCGCTCACGCTCCGGGTCGTCTCGTCCGTATCGAAGAACGCGATGCGATCGGCGAACTCGATGTTGTAGGCGTTGCGCGCGAAGAGCGCCCCGCTCGCAGGGTCGATCTCGGTGATCACGTGCAGGGCGGTTTTCGGCCGCAGATCGCCGAGCACCCATTCCACGTAGGCGGTCGCGCTGAGCCGGCGCGGCCGGTCCGAATCGTTGCGCACTCTGAGAACCGAGAACTTGACCGCTGCCTCCCGCTCGACATAGATCCACAGTTCGGAGCGGATGCCCTCTTCGCTGTGCTCGTACACGCTGTAGCCGAACCCGTGCCGGCTGGTGTAGGCGCTCGCCCCTCTCGCGGGCAGTGGCGCGGGAGACCAGAAAACCCCGCTTTCCTCGTCGCGCAGATAAAACGCCTCGCCGCCCGAATCGCACACCGGGTCGTTATCCCAGGGCGTAAGGCGGAACTCGTGCGCGTTCTCGCTCCAGGTGTACACCGGGCCGCTTTCCGAGACGACGCTGCCGAAGTGCGGATTCGCCAGCACGTTCGCCCACGGCGCCGGGGTCACCTGGCCATGCGCGGTGGTGATGACGTACTCGCGCCCATCGGGAGTAAAACCCCCCAGCCCGTTGCCGAAGATCAGGTCGTTGCGCGGCGGCGCGCTCTCGGCAGCCGGAGTCTCGGCGCGCCGGCTTCGGGTCGGGCTGAAACGCGGCAGATTCAGATGCGGCGCGCGCACTTCCATCACGCCGCGCCGGTTGATCTGCTCGCCCAGCGAGCCGCGCCGGTCGGTGATGATGGCGCGCGCGACCGTTTGCAGCAGGATGCGATCCTCCTCCGAGATCTGTTCCGCGCGCCGCACGAAGATGCCGCCCGGCCGGTCCATGACATGCGCTTCGATGCCCGCGGCGATCAACCCCATGATCTGTTCCTGGAGCAGCTGCCGGTACCCGGCGCGATCCTCGTTCCAGATCACGAGGTCCACCGCCAGTCCCTTCAGGCGCCAGTAGGCGTGGGCCTGCACCAGCTGGCGCACCAGATCGATATTCGCCAGGTCGCCAATCTGAAGCAGCACGATCGGAAGATCGCCCGAAATGGCGTAGCCCCACAGGCTGGATTGCCCGCGGCGGTTCTTGGCGAGAACGGCTGCGTCTGCGCGCAACGACGGATTGGCGTAGATGACCGAGCCCGCCAGGTGTCCATACAGTTGTGCGTCAGACTCCGTGGCGTTGATCTGGCGCAGCGTCACCCAGCTATGCGTCCACGCCAGGTCGAAGACGCGATCCGCCAGATGCCGGTCCTGGTACTTGCCGACCAGGCCCAGGACGGCTTCGCGCGTCTCGCCGATGCCGGAGACCATGTCGATGATCGCCGATTGCTCCGCATCGAGCGTGATCTGGTGCCGGATCGCGACGATGGGATCCAGCACCGAGCCCTCGCTGCCCGAGAGCGCCGCCAGCTCGGACATGGCCTGCGGCGCCGCGAGCGAGCGCCCGCGGCCGATGAAACGCAGGCGATCGGTCTCGTAGGAGGACTCCCGGCTGTCCGCGCCGTGCACCGCCATCAGATGAAACATCCAGGGCGGGTGCTCCTCGAGCGAGCGGGGCCGGCGCGTGCACAGGATCGCCTGCCGCTGGCGGATGATCTCGGTCTGCACGAACAGATTGCTGAACGCCGGATGCAGGGCGTCCGCGACGCTCGACGCAAGCACGACTTCGGCGTAACTCGTGATGTCGATCACCCGGCGCGTGCGGGAGCGATTGGTGATGTGCAGCCGGCGCAACTCGATGTCATCTTCCGGCGACACGACGATCTCGGTATGGGTATCGATATCGTGGTCGCGGCGGCGAAACTCCGCGCGCGCCTCCGAGAACATCGCTTCGTACGCGAGCGCGGGTTCGAGCGTCGGCTGATGGGCGCTCGACCAGAACTCGCCGCTCGCCAGGTCGCGGATGAAACAGAAGGTACCCCAGCGGTCGCCGGTGCTGTCCTCGCGCCAGCGCGTCACGGCGAGGTCTTTCCAGCGGCTGTAGCCGCCGCCCGCGTTCGTCACCATGACGTGGTAGCGGCCGTTGGACAGCAGTTGCACTTCGGGTGCCGGCGTGTCGGGGCTGGCGAGCACGCGCACCGGCATCTCCGGACCGCTGGAGATGGCGCGAATATCGGAAAGTTCGGCCGCGTGCAGATGCAACGCCGTGGCCTTCGGAATCCGCTCCTGCAGCAGCAGCGTGGTGGCCTGGAACAGCGGATCCGCTTCGAAGCGCCGCTGCATCGGGCGATCCAGCAGCAGGTGGGCGAGAGAAAGCAGCGTCATGCCCTGGTGGTGCGCCATGTAGGACCGGACCACCGCGCTCGATTCGCCGCGTCGCTGCCGCGGCGGGGTGTAGTCGATGGCCTCATACAAGCCGAACCTGCCCTCCAGCCCGTCGGCCGCGAGGCGCTGCAAGTTCAGGCACGCCGCCTCGGGGGCCACCATCAGCGCGAGCGCCGAGGCGTACGGCGCGACGACGAGGTCTTCCGCCAGCCCGCGTTTCAGCCCCAGCCCGGGAACGCCGAAGGCCCGGTATTGGTAATTGAGATGGACGTCGACCGCGTTGTAGCCGGACTCCGACATGCCCCAGGGCACGCCGCGCTGCCGGCCGTATTCGATCTGCCTCGCCACTGCAGCCCTGCAGGTCTGGTCGAGCAGCGTGTTTTCGTAGGCCGGCATCACCAGGAGCGGCATCAGGTACTCGAACATCGAGCCGCTCCACGAGAGGAGAATCGGCTCGCCGCCGGCGGTGGTGAGCAGGCGCCCGAGGGCGAACCAGCTTTCCTGCGGCAGTTGTCCCTGGGCGATCGCCACGAAACAGGCGAGGCGCGCTTCCGAGGCGAGCAAATCGTAGTAGCTCGAGTCGCGCCGGCGCTCACCCACGCTGTAGCCGATGGCCAGCAGATGGCTCGCCCGGTCGTACAGGAAGTCGTATTCCATCCGGGCAAGTTCGCCGGCTTGCCGCACGAGGTCTTCGATCGCCGCGATGCGCTGCCGGGCGCGGGCACTCGCCAGCGCGACCGCGCGTTGCAGCTCCAGGAGCCACGCGCGTTCATCGGGCGGCACGTCAGCGTCCAGCCAACGCCCGATGGCCGGCCGCAATTGCGCCTCGAGCCCCGCCAATTGGCGCAACGTCGGAATCCCGTCGAGACCCGGGAGCGTGACCAACCTTGCCGGCGCCACCGGCAGCGCAAGCCACGGCGCGAGCCACAACAGTTCGTCAACCGCGCTGCGGCATTGACGATCCAACGCCTGCGCCCACCACTGCGCTTCGCTTTCCGTCCCGGAAGAGCGGCCGGCATCGAAGCTGCGCGCGATTTCCGTTGCCGTGGCCGCCAGCGGTTCGAGCCAGCGCCACGCGGCGTCGAGCGTGACCGGCCGCGAATCGTAGGCGGACTCCAGGTCCTTGTGCAGCTGAGCCAGTTGCGCCGTCGCCGCCTCTCCCGCAACGTCCACGAGAATGGCGAGGGCATCGCTCAGCCCCTCGAAGACGCGCGGCGCGAGAATCCGTTCATCGGGCAGCGCGAGCAGCCCCTGGCGCAGGGTCAGCAGATGGCCGGCGAGATTGCCGCTGTCCACCGATGAAACGTAGCGCGGCGGCAGCGGCTGCAGGGACTGCGTGTCGTACCAGTTGAAGAAGTGGCCCTGATGCCGTTCCAGCGCCGCCATCGTGCGCAGCGCATTTGCGCTGCGCTCGAGCAATGGCCCCGCCGGCAGGTAGCCGAAGTCGTACGCAGTCAGATTGGCGAGCAGCGCAAGCCCCATGTTGGTCGGCGATGTGCGATGCGCCACCACCGCGCCGCGATACTCCTGAAAGTTGTCCGGCGGCAGCCATTGTTCGTCCGGGCCGACGAAGGTCTCGAAGAACGCCCAGGTCTTGCGCGCAAGCTTGCGCAGGTACAGCAGCTGTTCGACGGTCAGTCTCGCCTCGGGGCGCGCGAGCGGCCGGCTGAGCCACCACGCGAGCGCCGGGGATGCAAACCACAAGCACAGGATCGGCCCGGCAATTGGCAGCGTTGCCGGACTCGCTGCGGCCAACCACGCTGCCGCGGCCGCGGCGATCGCGGGAGCGATCCACATCGCCCCGCAGAGCGCGACGAAATCCGCGCGCCCCGGCTCGTTCGATGGGCTCCACTCCAGGAGCCGGCGATGCGTGAGCAGGATCCGCGTCGCCGAGCGCACGATCGCATCCAGGCTGAAGAACGCCTCGTACGGAAGGCAGGCCAGCGTGAAGGCCGCCTGCGCGATATGGCGTCCGGCCGATCGCATTGAACTGGACAGATGCTGTCCAAGCGGCACATCGTCCGGCTTGCGTATCAGCTCCAGTGCGGACGCTAGCAAGGGGGGAATCAGCACGATTGCCAGCACGGCCAGGGTCCAGAACGCGGCCGCTGGCGAGACGGTCCACCCGCACAGCAGCAGCAGCGTCAATGCCCCCGGCACGAGGCTGCGGCGCAGGTTGTCGAACAGCTTCCATTGCGACAGCGCGGAGAGCGGGTTGCGCTCGCGGCCCGCGCCGCCTCCGGGAACCTGCGGCAGCAACCACTGCGCGATCTGCCAGTCGCCGCGGATCCAGCGCTGCCGCCGGCTCACGTCCGCGCCGTAACCGGAGGGGTATTCCTCGAACAGTTGCACGTCGCTCAACAGCCCGGCCCGCGCGTAGCAACCTTCCAGCAGGTCGTGGCTCAGGATCCGGTTCTCGGGAAGGCGCCCCTTGAGCGCGCGCTCGAAGGCATCGATGTCATAGATGCCCTTGCCGATAAAGGAGCCTTCGGCGAACAGGTCCTGGTAAACATCGGATACCGCGCGCGTATACGGATCGATGCCGGGCTCGCTGCCGCACAGCCGCGCATAACGCGACCGGTTGGTGCTCGACAGGCTCGCCGCCAGGCGCGGCTGCAGGATGGCATAGCCGTCGCAGACGCGGCGCCGCTCCTCGTCGTAGCGCGCGCGATTCAGAGGATGCGCCATGGCGCCGACGAACTGGCGCGCCGAATCGCGCGGCAGCTGCGTATCGGTGTCGAGCGTGATCACGTACTTCGCGTTGCACAATACTTCGGTGGCACCGATCACCAGCGCAAAACGATCCTTCGCTGCGCCGCGCAGGAACGCATTCAGGTCCGCCAGCTTGCCGCGTTTGCGCTCGTAGCCCATCCAGAGGCGTTCCTGCGCATTCCAGCAGCGCGGGCGATGGAACAGGAAGAACCGGTCGGCAGCGGCGCCGGCGTATTTCCGGTTCAGTTCCTCGATTCTCCTGGCGGCGAGGAGCAGCAGCGCCGCGTCCTCCGCAAGGCTCTCCGCGGGCGCATCGCGCCAATCGGTCAGCAGGCCGAAGTGCAGGTTTTCATCCTGGTTCGCCAGGAACCGGACCTCGAGCGCCTCGACCAGATCTTCGATGCCCTGGTCGCTCGAGAGCAGGGTCGGCACCACCACCAGAGCGCGGAACTCGGCCGGGATTCCCGCGCCGAAATCCATCCGCGGCAGCGCGTGCTGCGTCGCCAGCAGCGTTGCCAGCCAGTTCACCAGCGTCACCGCGAAATGACTCGCCGCCAGCACCGCGAGGATGCCGATCGACACCAGCACCGCGTCGCTCGCCCCGTCCGCCCGGGTCTTCGCCGTTAACGCTGCCGCCAGTACCAGCGTGAGCAACGCGATCGCGCCCAGATAGTGGAACAACGGGAGCCGCCCGGCAGCCCGGCGCAGGGCCTCGGCGGGGGACCGCTGCGTCTGCGCCGCGCGCTCGAGCTGCGGCAGCCCCTTGTCGATGAGGTAGAAACCGACGTGCGCGACGCGATGGTCAGCGCCGGTCCGTGCCGCGCCTTCGTGCGCCAGCTGGATCGCCTTGCGCGCGACGTCGCTTTCGGAAAGGCGGCTCGCCTTCGCAACCCTTTCCACGACGTGCCGGTAGCGGTCGCGCGTGGCAAAGTCCATCCGGCCGTAGATCCCGCCCGGATCCTCGCGCAGTTTCTTCTCCACCGCGCTCATGGTCTCGACGAACTCGCGCCAGTCCATCGCCCCCAGAAAACGCAGGCTGCCGATGCTGTTGCTGATGGAGACCTGGTCGGCCGCCTGTTTCTGGGCTTCGGCCTGCACCAGCTGTTCGATCGTCAGGCTGGACTCGGAGAGGCGCTGCTCGATCCAGGTGAGGGGCAGCGCCAGGGCCGAGCTCTGTCCCTGCAAGCGGCGCGCGAATTCGGCTACGAACGGAGTAGTCATCGGCGGACCCGACCTGGCCATATCCGCGATCGTGAGAATCAGGCTCTTCGGGTCCTTCTCGGCGACCTCCATCATCTGGTCCGCCCAGGCGTCCGCCTGGTCGCGCTCCAGGGTGCCAGTGGAGATCCGGGCCGCCGCGCGCCGCAGATTCTCGATCAGCGCCAGCCGCAGCATGATCGGGATGGCCCACAACTCGCCCAGGGTGAGCGCGGTCACCTGCTGGTACGCGGCGACAAAGCGGCTGAGGCTTTCCAGATCCACTCGCCCGTCGCCGTGCGAAACCGATTCGAGCGCGATGTCGTAGACGCGCGGCCGCCCCGCCGAGGGACCGTAGGCGAGGCGCGGCAACTGCCGGCTGTAGCCCTTCGGCAGGTGCCGCTTGGCGGTCCGGATCTGCTCCTCGATCAGATAGAAGTTGTCGAGCAGCCACTCCCCGGCGGGAGAGATCCGGCGGTTCGCCCTGACCGCCGCCGTGAGCAGGTTGCAGACCCCGACCAGCACGGCTTCATTTGCGGCCAGGCGGGTCAGAAGCTGGTCGGGCGCCCGCTTGAGGCTCAACCGGTGCGTGCCGGCCAGGATCTTGCCGTGCTGCTCCATCTGGTCCGCGCTGAACAGCTCGGAGCGCAGCGGCGGCTCGTCTTCGGCGAATTGCGGGGCAGGTCGGTTGCGGCGCAGACGCGCGCCCCAATCGAGCAAGGCGTCGCGAACGGTATTGCCGCTCAATCTCAAGTGATGGTGCTCCGTGACCGTGCCTCGCCGCCGCGGATTACGGCGACGGTGTCAGCACCAGGGGCGGCGGCTCGTGCTCCACGACGTAGGCGAAGCGGCTGCGGAACTGGTCGGCGGACAGCCCGGCCACGGGCGCGATCCTCGCGAGCTTGGCGGGGTTGTCGAAGTCGTCGCGGCGCAAGCGGATCATGTAGCGCCGCGCGATCGCGTAGCGGGTCGAGCGGATATCGACCAGCCGCACCCGGGTGCGCTGCGTCTGCGGATCGAGCATCGTCGAGAAGGGCACCGGCACGAAATTGCCGCCCTGCAGAGAAATCATGGCGTTCGAGCCGCCTTCGAGGAGGAACTTCGCGGCGCAGTAGCCAAGGTCGCGCGTGTACTCGATGTCGAACGGGATGGGGTCTGCGCAGCGCAACTCGTAGCCGATGTCTTTCGCCACCAGCGTGGTCTTGAGACCAAGGCTCGCCAGCCTCGCCTCGAGCTGCCGCTTGATGCCGCGGCCGAGGTCGAGCTCGGCGAAGCGGATATGGTCGTGCTCGTCGCGCTCGATGGCACCGAAGCGCTCGAGCTCGGCCTCGGGCACGCTTTCGGCCAGGCCTTCGGCCAGCACCGCGACGCCATCCTTGCGTCCAGCCGCGAGTCGCTTGACGACCGCGCCCGTCAGGATGTCGACGATCGTATCGAGGTTCGTCTTGGTGCCGGGAAACTCCTCGGGAATGATGCCGAGCGTCGCTCCGGCCGCCTTGGCGATGCCCAGGGCGAGGTGGCCGGCTTTGCGTCCCATCGCGACCACCAGGTACCAGCGGCTCGTCGCGTAAGCGTCGATCATCAGGTTCTTCACCAGCCCGACGCCGACGTGGCGCGCCGTCTGGTAGCCGAAGGTGTCGATGTGCGCCGGCAGATCGAGGTCGTTGTCGATGGTCTTGGGCACGTGCGCGACCCGGATCCGGCCGCCGGCGCCCTGCGCGACGTGCATCGCGGAAAAGGCCGTGTCGTCGCCCCCGATCGTGATCAACTGGCCGACGCCAAGCGCCGCCAACGAGCGCAGCACGTGGTCCAGGTGTGCGCGCTCCCTGGTCGGGTTGGCACGCGAGGTGCCGAGGTAGGATCCGCCGCTGAAGTGGATGCGGCTGACCTCTTCCGAGGTGAGCGGAACCACGCGCTCCAGTTTTCCCTGCATGATGTCGGCAAAACCGTCGCGGATGCCCACGACACGGAGGCCTTGCAGTCGAGCGCGGATGGTCGCCGCGCTGATGACGCCGTTGATGCCGGGGGCCGGTCCGCCCCCGACCAGGATCGCCAGTGTTTCGGGGCTCGCCATGGGCTCATTCTGCCCCATCCCGGTCGCTGCGCCTTCGATTTCGGATCGGCTCCTCAATCCCGTCAGATGCAGCCCCGCTCCGGCGCTAGAATGGCGAACCTCGAGTGTGGTGCCCCGGTTGGCCTTTGAGCCGACCGCGAGCCCACGTGCAGGTCAAAGGGAGTTCACGGGTGGGGACAGCGTCGGACGAAGTGACGGATGAGATTGCCAGCATTCAGATGCACCGGCAGGAAATCGAGAATGAATCCGGCGTTGCGGTCGCGCGTGACTATGCGCTGCCTCGATTGCGCGAACTGCTTCGCCTCGAGCAGGAGGCATTGCAGTTGCACGGTCCCGGCGAGCACCGGCTGGCGAACATCGAAGCCCTGAACGCTGCGATCCGCAGGGTTTCGTCGTCAGCGGGCACGCCTGGCCAGCGCCCGCCGCAGGGCGGCAACCGGCCCGGCCGGGGTGGGGACGGACGCCGAGGCGGGCAACCACACGCCTCCAAGTCCCGCGGCCGGCGGCCGATGGGGCGCAAACCGGGTCGTTAGCTCGGCGGATGGGTTACGCCTATCTCGCCATCACGCTGCTGCTCACCGTCGCCGGCCAGCTGCTGATCAAGTGGCGCGTCGTAGCCTACGGCGCGCTGCCGGAAGCGCTGCCCGCCCAGGCGGGATTCGTCCTGCGGCTGTTGCTCGATCCCTACATCCTGGCGGGCCTGGGCGCCGCGTTCGCCGCCGCGCTCGCCTGGATGGCGGCGTTGACGCAACTCGAGCTGAGCCGGGCGTACCCGCTCATGAGCCTCAGTTTCGCCCTGGTGCTGGTGCTGAGCGCGTGGCTGCTCGGCGAGCAGCTGTCGCTGCACAAGGCCGCCGGCGTGGCGCTGATCGTGCTCGGCGCGGTCGTCATCGGTTACGGCCGCTGAGACATGAAGGTCCCCTTCAACCGGCCGCACATGACCGGCCGGGAGCTCAGCTACATCGCACGCGCCCACCAGAATTCCATGCTGGCCGGCGACGGCCCGTTTACCGCCGCCTGCAGCCGCTGGCTCGAGCAGCGAACCGGCGCGCGCAAAGCGCTGCTGACGCACTCGTGCACCGCGGCGCTCGACATGGCCGCGATCCTCGCCGGCATCGGGCCGGGCGACGAAGTGATCCTGCCCTCCTACACTTTCGTCTCCACGGCCAATGCCTTCGTGCTGCGCGGCGGCGTCCCGGTGTTCGTCGACATCCGCGCCGACACGCTCAATCTCGACGCATCGCTCATCGAGTCCGCGATCACGCCGCGCACGCGCGCCATCGTGCCGGTGCACTACGCCGGCGTCGCCTGCGAGATGGACGCGATCCTCGAGATCGCCCGGCGCCGCGGCCTGCTGGTGATCGAGGACGCGGCGCAGGGCCTGATGTCGGACTACCGCGGGCGCGCCCTGGGCGCGCTTGGCGCGCTCGGCGCGCTGAGCTTCCATGAGACCAAGAACGTGATCTCGGGCGAAGGCGGCGCGCTGCTGGTGAACGACGAGCGCCTGATCGCACGCGCCGAGATCGTGCGCGAGAAAGGTACCGACCGCAGCCGCTTCTTTCGCGGCGAGGTGGACAAGTACACCTGGGTCGACATCGGCTCGTCGTTCCTGCCGGGCGAGATCGTCGCCGCGTTCCTGCTCGCGCAGATGGAGGATGCCGACTCGATCACCGCGCGCCGGCTCGAGCTGTGGCAGCGCTACCACGCGCGCTTCGAGCCGCTCGAGCGTGCCGGGCGGCTGCGCCGGCCGCTGATTGCGGCCGGCTGCAGGCACAACGCGCACCTGTACTACATCCTCCTGCCCTCGCTCGAGCTGCGCACCCGGCTGATGGCGCGGCTCAAGGCGCTCGGCATCCTCAGCGTGTTCCATTACGTGCCGCTGCACAGCTCGCCGGCCGGCCGGCGCTTCGGCCGCGTGTCCGGCTCGATGGCGAACACCGACGACCTGAGCGCGCGCGTGCTGCGCCTGCCGCTCTGGATCGGGCTCGATCCTGCGGTGATCGAAACCATCGCCGCGGCGATCGAGTCGCTTTGAACGGCATGGCGGCTCTTTCGGAACTCGACTGCGCGCGTTTCGGCAGCCGCGTCGCCAAGGCCGCGCCGGAATCCGAAGCCGAGTGGCGCGACGCGCTGGATTTCTGCGCGCGGCAAGGCGTCGAGCTGCTGATCGCGCGCATCGACTCGGCGCGCAGCGTTCTGGCGCAACGCATGGAAAGCGACGGCGCGCGCCTCGCCGACGTGCTGCTGCAGTTCCGCTGCGCGCACCTGACCGACGCGCCGCCGGTGCGCACCGGCGGGTTCCGCATCCGCGCCTGCCTGCCGCTCGAAGCTGACCGGGTCAGGGAACTGGCACGTGCCTGCTTTCGCGGCTATGCGAGCCATTACCATGCCGATCCGCGGCTCGAGCGCGACGCCTGCGACGAGGTTTACGCGGACTGGGCGTATCGCGCCTGCAGCGACCGCAAGGTCGCAGAGGAAGTGCTGCTCGCCGAGGAAAACGCTCAGCTGCTGGGATTCGCCGCGTTGCGCCTCGCCGGAACTCAGGCCGAGGGCTCGCTGTTCGGCGTCGCGCCGGGTGCGCGCGGGCGCGGCATCCAGCGCGCCCTGCTGGCGGAATTCCTCGCCTGGGCCGCGCGTCGCGGCGCGGCCAGCGCCACCTACCAGACCCAGCTCGGCAACGTCGCAGCGCAGAAGACCGTGGTGCGCGCGGGATTCGAACCTGATCGCTCGTTCCTCACGTTTCACCTCTGGATCGTGCCGCGCAGCGAAGATTGACGCGTCGCCGTCAGTCGAACAGCCACTGCGCACCCAGCAACGCAAACCGCAAGCACCCGCTCACCGCCAGCGCCACGCTGACGGACAGCAGCACGGAATCGAGCGCCGCCCGGCGGCCTACCGACTTGACCATCACCGCAAACGTGGAAACGCAGGGCACGTAGAACGTGATGAACAGCAGCAGCGTCAGCAGCTGGATCGGGTCGAGGTAGCGATCGATGTCGAAACTGCCGAGCGCCTGGTAGAGCATCAGCAGCGAAAGCTCCTTGCGCAGCACGCCGAACAGGAGCGGCACGCCCAGCACCACCGGCAGGCCGAGCCACAGTTGCGTCAGCGGCTGCAGCGCGGCGTTGATGAGGGCGTCGGCGCCGAAGTGACTGAGTAGCGCCAGCACCACGCTGCCCGCGACCAGCAGGGGCAACACGATGGTCAGGATGTCCTGCGTCCTCAGCCACGTTTCCCTCAACAGAGGCCGCCAGCGCGGCAGCGCGTAAGGCGGGATCTCCGGCACCAGCCCGGGCTCTGCCACCGGATCGCGCTGCTTGAGCAGTTTTCCCAGCACTGCGATCACGACCATCGCGAGTGCGAAGATTCCGAACACCGCCAGCCCGCCGAGATACTTGCCCGCCAGCGCGAGCACGATCGCCGAGCGCGCCGAGCAAGGCACGAATGCGATGAGCAGCGACGCCGCCACGCGTTCGCGCCCCCTTGCGCTGCGCGCGACGCTCGAGATCGCGGGCACGTTGCAGCCCAGCCCCAGCAGGAACGGCACCGCCACCGCGCCATGCAGTCCGATGCGGTGAAAGCCGCGGTCGACCGCGAACGCGATGCGCGCCATGACACCGGTTTGCTCGAGCACCACCAGCAGCATCACCAGCGGAATCATGTAGGGCACGACGATCCCGACCAGACCGATCAGGCCGTCCGCCACGGCGCGCGCAACCACGCTAGCGGTCGATTGCGGCTGCCAATGCGCAATCCATTCCGTCAGCCGCGCCGCGGTCACGCTGTCGAGCCACGCGCTGACGCCGAAAACGATGAACAGGACCGCTGCGAACACCGCTGCGCTTCCAGCGATGCTCCAACGCGGGCTCAGGAACAGTTCGTCGAGCCAATAGCGCAGGTCCCTGCCCTCACCCACCCGGTCGGGGCGCATGGCCATCTCGGCCAGGCTGGCGGCTCGGTGATGCCGTTCGGCGTGCAACTCCTCGCGCAGCGGGCGCGGCAGCGCCACGGATGCCGCCGCGCACAGGCGCTCGACCTCCGCCACCTGTCCCGGGATGTGCTGGCGCAGCTCGTCCATGAAATAGCGATCGCCCTGGGCGAGCTGCGCGACAAGGAAGTGCGGCGAAACGCCAAAGGCCGTCTGGATGTCCGCGTCGCGCAAGGCCTCGGTCAGCGGCGCGAGGCTCGCGCGAAGGTGCTCGCTCGTGGCCGGCGCCGGCGCGACACCCGCGCGCACCGCCGCGAGCGCCGCCTTGAACAACTGCGACAGGCCATACCCCCGAGCGGCGGACGTGGGCACCACCGGGACGCCGAGGCGCCGGCTGAGCGCGTTGCTGCTGAGATACAGGCCCTTGGCGCGCGCCTCGTCCATCTTGTTGAGCGCGATCACCAGCGGGCGCGAGAGCGTCAGCAACTCCAGCGTCAGCTCCAGATGGCGCTCGAGCGCGGTCGCGTCGACCACCTGCAGGATCACGTCGGGCGGCCCAAACGGCGCCGGCACGCCTTCGGGGTCGTGCCGCGCGATCGGCGCCGGGCGGTCGCCCCAAAGCAGGTACTTGAGCGTGGCGCGGTCTTCCGGCTCGAGGCTGCGCAGTGAACGCAGGCTCGGCAGATCGATCAGGCGCGCTTCATCCAGCCCGATCCGGACTGCGCACTCTTCGTACGCGTGGCGCGACCCTGCAAGCGCCGCGCTGCGCACGGAGGTGGCCTGCACGGCGCGAAACAGCGTGCTCTTGCCGCCGCCGGGCGCCCCGACCAGCGCAATGCGCAGGCTGCGTTCGCCACGCCTCAAGGGCGTGTGCAGCGCAACGGCGACGGGCGCTTGCGGTTTCATCGCACCGATACTCGCCGCGGGGACCGTACAATCGTCTGATTACGATCAAGCTTCCGTCAGGTTTGGGCGATACGTGAGGTCGGTCCCCTGCGCGCGCCGGACATGGGTTGGTTGATCCGGGTTGTCGGTGCGCTGCTCCTGCCGGCGCTGCTCTGGCCCCCTGGAGCGCTGCCCCAGCCGGAGATCACGCTCCTCGAGCGGCGCGGCCTCACCGGCGCGGAACTTGGCGCGGCCGGGGCGTTCACGCATCGGCTGCACCTGACCGTGGTCAATGTCGAGGGCAGCGGCTGGACGCGCGAGCGGGCGATCGAAGCGTTGCGTGAGACGGCAGCGATCCTTGGCCAGTGCGAAATCAGTATCGCCGGTGCCGAATGGCTCACGCTTTCCGCGCCACCGGGATATCTGGATTTCTCGACGCCTGCTGCGCGCGAGCTGGCGCGGCGCTATCCGGTCGCCCGCCCGGCGATTTATCTCGTGCGCGACACGCGCAGCCGTCCTGCGTTCGATGCCGAGGCGATCGGCCGCGGCAACAGCCGCACCCGTCCGGAAATCGCCGACACGGTCTGGATCACCGCTGCGACGCGCGATGCCGGCATCGTGCTGGCGCACGAACTCGCGCACGTGCTGATGGATAGCGGCGAGCACAGCGACGAGCCGGGGAATCTGATGGGCGATCAGACTGCAGCGGGGCGCAAGGCACTCTCGGCGGTGCAATGCGAGCGCCTGCGCGAGACGGGGAGCGGTAACGGGCTGCTGCGGCGGTAAGATCGCATCCCAAGCGAGGAAACGAAACAGTGAAGAAACCTGGTCGCCAGAGCCAATCGAAATCTCCAATGTCCGCCGCCGTGGCCGACCGGCTGACGGACCTCGGCGCCTGCATCGAACACCTCGAGGCGACCGGCAATCTGCTGCGGGTGCGCACCGAAGTCGATCCCAGGTTCGAACTCGGCGGCGTGGCGAAGCGGTTCGAGGGCACGAAGTGCGTGCTCTTCGAGCGCGTCAAGGGCAGCGCGTTCCCGGTGCTGACTGGGCTGCTGTGGAACCGGGAGATCGTAGGTTCGCTGTTTGGCATTCCCGCGCAGCAGGTTCCGTTTGCCATTGCGGCGGCGATCGGCCCATGGCGCGCGAACCGGCAGGCGCTGCCGGCGCGCCTGCTCGAACGGGCGCCGGCCAACGAAGTCGTCGAAGAGAAGGTTGATCTCTCGAAGCTGCCGATCCCGGTCCATGCGCTGAAGGACGGCGGCCGTTATCTCGACTGTTCGGTGGTGATGGCGCGCAATCCGGAGACCGGCCAGCCGAACATCTCGATCCACCGCATGATGGTGACGCGAAAGGATCGCCTCAGCTTCCTGATCGATCCCGGGCGCCACCTGGGGGAGTACGTCGAGATCGCCGAGCGCCGCGGCGAGCCGCTGCCGGTGACGATCAACAACGGCGTCGGCCTCGCACCCTGGATCGTGTCGAGTCTGCCGCGCCTGGGCGACAACAAGCACACCATCGCGCACCACCTCGCCGGCCGTCCGATCGATCTGATGCGCGCGCAGACCGTGGACGTGCCGGCGTACGCCGACGCCCAGTTCGTCATCGAGGCCGAAATCCTGCCGGGCGTGCGTGAGGCCGAGGGCCCATTCGCCGAGGTCACCGGTTACTACGCAGGGCGCGACCAGCGCTGGGTCATGAAGGTGAAGGCCGTCACGCGCCGCAAGTCGCCGGTGTTCCACACCGTGCTCTCGGGCGTGGAGGTGTGGAACGCGGTCGGCTTCACCGCCGAGGCCGCGATCTACGCCGCCGTCAACGCCAAGATCCCGGAGGTGTGCGCCGTGTTCCTGCCGCCCGGCGGCTGCGGCTTCTACCAGGCCGTGGTGCAGGTGAGGAACGCGCGCCCCGCCATCGCGCAGGACGTGATCCGCGAAACGTTTCAGGCGTTTCGTTCCCTGCAGCGGGTCGTGGTGGTGGATACGGACGTGAATATCTTTGACGCAGCCGACGTTGACTGGGCAATCACCACGCGCTTCAACGCCGATACCGGCCTGTTGGTGCTGCCGAATGAAGAAGGCCATATCCTCAATCCGGCAGTGAAAATCAACGCCGACGGCAAAGGCGGCACGGTGACCAAGATCGGCATCGACGCGCTCGTTCCGTATCACGAGGATCGGGAGAAATTCGAGCGCGTCGAATTCAGGCGCGTGGACCTGGCGAGGTACGACATCCGCACCAAGTCCGGCCGGTGACGGGCCAGACGCCGCCGGATTGCGCCCTCAGGCGTTCGCCTGACTGGCCTGCGCCGCGAGCACGTCCGCGACGGCGGCGGTGAGCTTCTTGGCGTACTCGAGGTGCAGGAATTCGTTCGGACCGTGCGCGTTCGCGTGCGGCCCGAGCACGCCGGTGATGAGGAACTGCGCGCGCGGGAATTTCGCCCCGAGCATCGCCATGAAAGGAATCGTGCCGCCCTCGCCCAGCCACATCGCGGGCTGGCCCCAATGCTTCAGAGACGCGGCATCCAGCGCCTTCTCGAGCCAGGGTTGCGTCTGCGGCGCGTGCCAGCCCGTCGCCGCATGCCCGGCGTCGAAGCTCACGCGCGCGCCGTAAGGCGGATCGGATTCGAGCAGTTCCTTGAACCGCATTGCCGCGCGATCGCCGTCCACGGTGGGCGGGATCCGGAGCGAGAGCGCGAGCGCCGTCTTCGGCCGCAGTACGTTGCCGGCGTCGGCGGGATCGGGCAACCCTGCCGCACCCGTCACCGAGAGCGCCGGCCGCCAGGTACGGTTGAGCACCAGTTCTTCCAGCTTGCCGGCCATCGGCTTCATGCCGGGGACGAACGGGAACCGCGCGTGGATCTCCGCGCCCAGCACCTCGGCGGCGCGGCGCGCCTGCTCGACTCGCGCGGGCGGAATCGGCGCGTGGAACGCCGCG
>Ga0156179_1191_pt1 | contig 18575 bp, 19 predicted proteins | sample RifCSPlowO2_12_FD_107832 | JGI IMG/M metagenome (GOLD analysis project Ga0156179, IMG submission 107832) | Betaproteobacteria bacterium RIFCSPLOWO2_12_FULL_67_28 | reverse complement strand
GTGGCGCGCGACCTCCGAGGCACGGCTGCCGGAGGATTCGTCCAGCAGAGCGACCGTGACGTCTTCGCCCGCGAGGAAGATCGCGCCGTCCTTAAATCCGACGTCGAGCGACGATGCCAAGCGCGCGAGACCGGGCTCATCGTCCGCGGAAACACCGTTGCGCAGGCTGGCGAGCGCGACGAGGCGATAGAGCGCACCGCTCTCAAGATAGTGAAAGCCCAATGCTGCGGCGACGCGCTTGGCGACTGTGCCCTTGCCCGAGGCGGAGGGGCCGTCGATGGCGATGACCGGGGCCTGCGTGGCTTGCGTGCTCTCCATCGCGCCGGGATCAGCCTCGCAGGATCAGCAGAGTCTCATCACCACCGCCGCCGAAGCGCGCGACCTGGCGCCGATGGGACCGCAGCAGTTCGGCGATCTTTTCAGTGCCGGCGTTTCCTGCCTCGAGCCAGATCACCTTCGGCGGCGGACCGGACATGAAAGCCCGCTGCCGGAAATCGTTGTCCTTCGACACGATGGCGAAACCGTTCGCAATCGCGTGCTGCCAGACATCCGCGTCCGCACAGCCGCGCCCGAGAGCCTGCTCGAGATGCACGCTTCCAGGGAATTCTTCAGCGAGCAGCTCCACGAGCCGAGCGCCCAGATTTTCATCGATCAGGAGTTTCACCCAGCCGCGGACCCGGCGAGCTTGCGCTCACGAGCGGCCGCGAACTCCAAGGCCGCTTTGACGTCATCGCGCGAGAGCGACGGAAAGTCGCGCAGAAGCTGCGTTTCCGTCATTCCGCCGGCGAGGTATTCAAGAATGTCGTACACCGTGATCCGCGTACCCTTGATGCAGGGCTTGCCGCTGCGGATCGCGGGGTCGATGGAAATCCGGTCCTGGTAGCTCATGATGACTTGCTCGGCGCAAAGTCTAGCACCGGGCACCGACCAGCGGAGTATTGCTGCCAGCCGAGGAGATCCCCCGCATGAAACGCCGCACTATTCTTCAGCTTGCCACACTGATAAGCACCGGATCCCGGTGATGTACCCCATCCCGGCTTTTGTCGAGGCGGGCGGCCTGATTACCTATGGGTTCGTGCTCGATGAACAGTGGCGACTCGTCGCGGCTTCGATCGGCAAGATCCTGAAGGGCGCCAAGGCGGCCGATCTGCCCATACAGCAGCCGACCAAGTTCGAGCTGGTGATCAAGCGGAGAACGGCCAAGGCGCTCGGCGTCACGATTCCGCGGTCGGTACTCCTGCGCGCCGACCGGGTGATCGATTGAGCGCGGCGGCGAGTCACTCATCGCGTTGTGGCATACTGGACACATGTGTGTTTATGTGCCCATTTGGAGAAGATGATGGAGGATACGGTACGCTGGTCGCTGAAGGTGTCCAGGGAAACCGATGACGCGTTGCGCACTTACCTCGGGCAGGCGGGCGCTCGCAAGGGCGACCTGTCTCACTTCGTGCAGGAGGCGGTGAAGGCGAAGCTTGGCATGGCGCGCAAACGTGCCGGCACGGCGCGTAGCGCTGCCCGTGCAGACCTGGCCGAGGCACTGGCGCAGATCAGGGCGAAGACGCGCTCGCTGCCGAAGGCCCGTTTTGAGAAGCTCGTGGCGGAAGCCGTGGCGTACGCGCGCAGGCACCGCTGAGCGGTGCTGGTCGTCCTCGACACGAACGTTCTTCTGAGTGCCCTGCACTCCGACGGCGGCCCACCGGCGGAAATCTTGGACCGCTGGCAACAGGGGCGCTTCCGCCTGGCGACGAGCAGCGAGCAGATCGAGGAATTCAAGCGCGCCGCCGGCTATGCGAAGCTCCGCACAGTGCTGCCGCGGCGTGCGGTCGGCCGCGTCGTCAATCAGTTGCGCAACGCCGACGTGCTGCTCGAGCGTCTCCGGCGCGTCGGCGACTCGCCGGATCCGGGGGACGACTACCTGCTTGCGATGGCAGTCACGGCAGGCGCGGACTATCTCGTCACCGGTGACAAGGCGATTCTGCGCCTCAAGCGCATCGCGGAAACGCCGATCGTGCCGCCACGCCGCTTCGCTGCGCTCCTGAGGCGATGAACGATCAGCGAGCGATCGACGCGAACACCGCGAAGTAATCCGGAAAAGTCTTCGCGACGCAATCCGGGTCGTTGATCGTGAGCGGGACGCCGCCGAGCGAGACGAGCGAGAAGCACATCGCCATGCGGTGATCGTCGTAGGTGTCGATCGCGACGCCGGATTTCAGCGTTGCCGGAGTGACTTTCAGGAAATCCGGCCCCGTCTCGACTTCCGCACCGAGCTTGCGCAGCTCGGTTGCCATCGCCGCGATGCGGTCGGTTTCCTTGACGCGCCAGCTCGCGATGTTGCGCACCGCGCAAGGACCGTCGGCAAACAGCGCCAGCACCGCCGCCGTCATCGCCGCGTCCGGAATGTGATTCAGGTCAAGATCGAAGGCGCGCAGTTTTCCTTCCGCTGCCGACGCTTCGATCCAATCCTCGCCTGAATTGACGATGGCCCCCATGCGTTCGAGCACCTCGGCAAACCGGACATCGCCCTGAATGCTGCCGCGGCCCACGCCTTCCACCCGTACCGGTCCGCCGCCCACCGCGCCAGCGGCGAGAAAGTAGGAGGCCGACGAGGCGTCGCCTTCCAGCGTGATCGTGCCCGGGCTGCGGTACGGACCCGGCGGCACGCGGAACTCGCGCCAGCCGTCGCGCGCGACCGCGATGCCGAAGCGTTGCATCAGATTCAGGGTGATCTCGACATAGGGCTTGGAAATCAGCTCGCCCTCGACCACGATGCGGCCGCCACCGGCGAGTGGCAGCGCCATCAGCAGCGCGCTCAGATATTGCGATGAGACGTCGCCGCGCACGCGCGTCGATTGCCCCGGCCGAACGTCTGCGGGATGGATTGCGAGCGGCGGATAGCTTTCGCCCGCCAGATATTCGATGCTCGCCCCCATCATGCGCAGCGCATCCACCAGGTCGCCGATCGGGCGCTGGTGCATGCGTGGCGTGCCGGACAGCCGATAGTCGCCGCCGCTGAATGCAAGCGCCGCGGTCAGCGGCCGGAACGCGGTGCCGGCATTGCCGAGGAACAGCGCCGCCTGCTTGACCGGAAACTCGCCGCGCACGCCAGGCACCTGCAGCACGCCAGGCGCCTCCGCCACGCAGCGCACCCCCAGCCGCGACAGCGACTCCACCATGACACGGGTGTCGTCGGCTTGAAGCAGGTTACGCACCACGGTCGCTCCATCGGCGAGCGCCGCGAGCAGCAATACGCGGTTGGAGATGCTCTTCGAGCCCGGCAAGCGCACCGTCCCCGTGGCGCGGGAAGCCGCCTTGAGTTCGAGCGGCTTCACGGCTCGTAGTCGCCCTTGAGCCAGCGCTCGCGCGCCGCGCGCGCGGCGGCGAACACGCGCTCCAGTGCGGCGCCGTCGCCCCGTTCGATCATCGGCCGCAGCGCGGCGAGCTGCGCGCCGTAGCGCTCGAGTTCGGCGAGCAGCACCTGCCGGTTCGCGACGCAGATGTCGCGCCACATTTCCGGTTGGCTCGAGGCAATGCGCGTGAAATCGCGAAAACCGCTCGCTGCGTAGCCGAAGAGCTGGGCCGCGTTGCCGCGCTCGGCGATGTCGTGCACCAGAGCGTATGCAAGCAGGTGCGGCAGATGGCTCACCGCGGCGAAAACCGCGTCGTGCTCTTCCGGCGCCATTCGGAAGAGCCTCGCACCGCAAGCCTGCCAGGCCTGCTCGACGCGTGCGAGCGCCTGCGGCGAGGTTTCAGCCTGCGGCGTGAGCACGACGCGCTTGCCGCGGAACAGATCCGCCGTGGCAGCGGCGGCACCGCTGTGCTCCGCGCCGGCGACCGGGTGCGCCGGGACGAACTGCGCGAGCCTGGCGCCGAGACCGGCGCGCGCGGCCGCGATCACGTCCTGCTTGGTGCTGCCGGCATCGGTGACGACTGCCTGCGCGCCGAGCACCGGGCCGATTGCGCCGAACACCTGGGGATACTGCGCCACCGGCGTCGCGACGAGAACCAGTTCCGCGTCCTGCGCCGCGTGCGCCGCGCTCGAAGCCACCGCGTCGATCACGCCGCGCTCCAGCGCGAGATCCAGGTTGGCCTGACTGCGACCTGCGCCCACCACCCGCCGAGCGAGCCCTGCCGCCTTGAGCGCGAGCGCAAACGATCCGCCGATCAGGCCGACCCCGATCACGGCGACCCGCTCGAACGGCATCATTCCCCGAGGCTGGCGGAAAGCGCGGCCAGGAAGCGCTCGTTTTCGGCTTCGGTGCCGACCGTGACGCGCAGATGCTCCGGCAGCTGGTAGCCGCCGCCCACCGGCCGCACGATCACGCCTCGCTTGAGCAGGCGCTTGTAGACTTCGGCCGCACGGCCGACCCGGATGGTGATGAAGTTGCCGTAGGACGGAATCCACTCCAGTCCGAGCTGCTTTGCACCCTGCTCGAGCTGGCGCAGGCCCTGCAGGTTTTCGGCGTAGCTGCGCGCGACGAACTCCATGTCGTCGAGCGCCGCCGTCGCGGCGACCAGCGCGAGACTGCTGACGTTGAAGGGCTGGCGCACGCGGTTCATGAGGTCGGCGACCTGTGGATGCGCGAGCGCGTAGCCGACGCGCAATCCGGCAAGTCCGTAGGCCTTGCTGAACGTGCGCGTCACGATCAGGTTCGGGTGGCGCCGCAACCACTTCACGGTGTCGGCGCGCAGGTCGGCGTGCAGGTATTCGTTGTACGCTTCGTCGATCACCACCAGCACGCGCGCGGGTACGCGCCGCACGAACGCTTCCAGCCGCTCCGGCGAGACGATGGTGCCGGTCGGGTTGTTCGGATTGGCGATCCAGACCACCTGCGTGTCGGCGTCCACCGCCGCGGCCATGGCCTCGAGGTCGTGGCCGTAATCCTTCGCCGGCGTGACGATGCTGCGCGCGCCGCGCGCCTGCGTGGCGAGCGGATACACCGCGAACGCATGCTGCGAGAATACCGCCGAGCGCCCGGGCGCGAGAAACGCGAGCGACACCAGCTCGAGCACGTCGTTCGAGCCGTTGCCCAGGACGATGCTCGATGCATCTACGCCATAGCGCCGCGAAAGGGCCCGCTTCAGCTCGAAGCCGTTGCCGTCGGGATAGCGCGCCAGATCGCGCAGCGCTGCTTCGAGCGCTGCGCGCGTACGCGGACCGATGCCACGCGGATTCTCGTTCGAGGCGAGCTTGACGATCTTCGCCTCGTCGAGGCCCATTTCGCGCGCCAGCTCGGCGATCGGCTTGCCCGGCTGGTACGGCGCGATCGAGCGCACGTAGGCGGGCGAAAGGTCGCTGAAATCCGTCATTCAGGTCACCGCCACGGGGTAGGAACCCAGCACCCTGAGCAGCGGCGCGAGCTGTTCCAGCTCGGCGAGCGCCGCCGCAACCGGCGGGTCGCTGCGGTGCCCCTCGAGATCGACGAAGAAGTAGTACTCCCATTGCCCGACGCGCATCGGGCGCGATTCGATGCGCGACATGCTGACGCCGTGCTTCGCCAGCGGTGTCAGCAGCGCGTGCACCGCACCCGGCCGGTTGGGCGCCGACATGACGAGCGAGGTCGCGTCCCTGCCGGTCGGTTCGGGCGCCTGCGCGCCGAGCACCAGAAACCGGGTGCGATTGTTCGCGTCGTCCTCGATGTTCGCGGCGATCACGCCGAGGCCGTAGCGCTCGGCCGCAATCTCCGGGCCGATGGCGCACGCGTCGGCCGCGCCCGCCGCCAGGCGCGCCGCCTCGCCATTGCTCGCCGCCGGCACGCGCTCGGCAAGCGGCAGGTGCGCGCCGAGCCAGCCATGGCACTGGGCGAGCGACTGGGGATGCGAGTACACGCGGCGCACCCCCTCCAGCCCCGCGGCCGCGCCCGAGGCGCGCCGCAGCAGGTTCTGGTGCACGCGCAGGGCGACCTCGCCGCAGATCCTGAGCGGAGTGCGCAGCAGCAGGTCGAGCGTCCGTCCTACAGCGCCATCGGTGGAGTTCTCCACCGGCACCACGGCGAACTGCGCGCCGCCGGATTCGGCGGCGCGGAAGACCTCGTCGATCGACGCGCACGGCTCGGCTTCGACCGCGTGGCCGAACTGTTTGCGCAGCGCCATCTCGCTGAAGGTGCCCTCCGGCCCCAGATAGGCGACGCGCAGCGCCGCCTCCATGGCGCGGCACGCGGAGATCACCTCGCGGAATACCGCCGCCGCGCGCTCGGCCGGCAGCGGACCCGGATTGCGCTCGGCGACGCGGCGCAGGATCTCGGTCTCGCGCTCGGGACGGTAGGCGGAGGCGCCGCTCTTGAAGGTGCCGATGCGGCCCGCCAGTGCGGCGCGCCGGTTCAGGAGCGCGAGCAACTGGTCGTCGAGCGCGTCGATTTCGCGCCTGAGCTGCTCGATCTGGTCGCTCACGCCCGGGATCCCGCTAGGCCGGCAGGTAGCGCACCGCCAGCACGCCTTCGATGCCGCGCAGCTCCTCCAGCGCGTCGGCCGGCACGGCGCTGTCCACGTCTACCAGGGTATAGGCCATCTCGCCGCGCGACTTGTTCAGCATGTTGCGGATGTTGATGCCGCGCCCGCCCATCGCCTGGGAGATTCGCGCCAGCATGTTCGGCACATTGGCATTGGCGATCGCGAGCCGGTAGGGCGACTCGCGCGCGATGACCGCATCCGGAAAATTCACCGCGTTCACCAGCGTGCCGTCCTCCAGGTACTCGCGCACCTGGTCCGCCACCATCACCGCGCAGTTGTCTTCCGCCTCGCGCGTCGAGGCGCCGAGGTGCGGCAGCGCGACGACGCCCGGCTGGTTGACCAGCACGGCGGACGGGAAATCCGTCACGTGGCACTTCAGCCGGTGGCTGCGCAGGCCCTTCAGCACGGCTTCGTCGTCGACCACGCCCTCGCGCGAGAAATTGAGCAGTATCGCCCCCGGGCGCATCAGTTCCACGGTCTTCGTGTTGATCAGGTGGCGCGTCTTGGCCGACAGCGGCACGTGCAGCGTGACGAAGTGGCTCGCCTTCAGCACCTCGTCGAGCGACGTGGCGCGGCGCACCTGCGAGGGCAGGCTCCAGGCCGCGTCGACCGTGATCTCCGGATCGAAGCCCAGCACCTGCATGCCGAGGCGGATTGCCGCGTCGGCGACCAGGCTGCCGATCTTGCCCAGGCCGATCACGCCGAGGGCGTGCCCGGGCAGCTCGACGCCGGCGAACGAGGCCTTGCCCTTCTCGACCTGCTTGTCCAGATCGGGCGCCGCTGCGTTCAGTCCGCGCACGAACTCGAGCGCGGGCACCAGGTTGCGCGCCGCCATCAGCATCCCGGCGAGCACCAGTTCCTTGACCGCGTTGGCATTCGCGCCGGGGGCGTTGAACACCGGTATGCCGGACTTGGAAAGCGCCGCGACCGGGATGTTATTGACGCCTGCGCCCGCGCGGCCGACTGCCTTGATGTTGGGGCCGAAATCCATGCCGTGCAGGTCCTGCGAGCGCACCAGCACGACCTCGGGAGCCTTGGCTTCCTTGACGATGGAGTAGCGCTCCGCGGGCAGGCGCTTGAGGCCGACCTGCGCGATCTGGTTCAGCACCAGGACTTCGACCTTCTTCTCCACGCTCTTAGCCATGGCGTCGCTCGAACTCCTTCAGGTAATCGACGAGGCGCTGCACGCCCTCCATCGGCATTGCGTTGTAGATCGAGGCGCGCATGCCGCCGACCGAGCGGTGGCCCTTGAGCTGGACCATGCCGCGCTCGGCCGCGCCCTTGAGGAAGGCGTCGTCCAGCTTGGCGTCGGCGAGCGTGAACGGCACGTTCATGCGCGAGCGGTCGCGCGGTTCGACCGGATTGCGGTAAAAACCGCTTGCATCGAGGTAATCGTACAGCAGCTTCGCCTTGGCGACGTTGCGCCGCTCCATCTCCGCCAGCCCGCCGAGCTGCTTGAGCCACTTGAACACCAGTCCGGCGATGTAGATCGAATAGGTGGCCGGCGTGTTGAGCATCGAATCGGCGTCGGCCTGCAGCTTGTAGTCCATCACCGTGGGCGTGCCCCTCGCGGCCCGGCCCATCAGGTCCTCGCGCACGACGACGATGGTCAGGCCCGCGGGCCCGATATTTTTCTGCGCCCCGGCGTAAATCAGTCCGAACCTGGACACTTCGAGCGGACGCGACAGGATGTGCGAGGAGGCGTCGGCGACGAGCGTCACCGCGCCGGTGTCCGGCACCCAGTGGAACTCGACGCCGCCGATGGTCTCGTTGGAGCAGTAGTGCAGGTACGCCGCATCCGCGCGTACGCGCCATTCGTCCTGCGGCGGCGCGCAGCGGAACCGGCGATCCTCGGACGTCGCCGCGATCGCGACCTCGCAATGCGCCGCCGCCTCCTTGGCGGCCTTCTTGGACCACTCGCCCGTGATCACGTAGTCGGCCTTGCCGCGGCCGGCGAGCAGGTTCATCGGCACCTGCGCGAACTGCAGCGTCGCGCCGCCCTGCAGGAAGAGCACCTTGTAATGGGCCGGAACCGCCAGCAGCTCGCGCAGGTCGTGCTCCGCCTCCGCGGCGATCGAGATGAATTCCTTGCCGCGATGGCTCATCTCCATGACGCACATGCCCGAGCCGTGCCAGTCGAGCATCTCGTCGCCGGCGCGCGCCAGCACCTCTTCGGGGAGCAGCGCCGGTCCGGCGCTGAAATTGACGATCCGTGTCATCGCTCAGTTCCGCCTTGCCCGGGCCGCGCCGTCGGGCTGTGCTGGTTGGTCATCGTCGCTGCGGCGCGCCTGCGCGGCAGCGCACGCCCGCCAGAACTATACAAATCCGGAATCGCCGCCGCATTGACCCAGAGCCGCATTCGCGCCGTCTAATGCACCTGCGGCGGCGTCTCGCCCGCCGGTGGTTCGGGCAGGGGCTCCGCGTCATCTCGCCCGCCGCCATTGCCATTGCCGTTGCCGCTGCCGTTGCCATTGCCGCCGCCGAGGTCTTCCTCGTCGCGCTCGACGATGCGCTCGAGGCCCGCCAGTTTTTCTCCCTCGCCGAGGGCGATCAGCGTCACGCCCTGCGTCGAGCGACCCTGCTCGCGGATCTGCGCCACCCCGGTGCGGATCAGCACGCCGCCGGTCGAGATCAGCATCACCTCGTCGCTCTGGTCGGCCAGCACCGCGCCGACCAGCGCGCCGTTGCGCTCGCTGGTCTGGATCGCGATCATGCCGAGGCCGCCCCGGCCGTGCCGCGTGTACTCGCTGATCGGCGTGCGCTTGCCGAAACCCTTTTCGGTCGCCGTCAGAACCGCCTTGGACTCGTCGTCGGCCGCCAGCATGCACACGACGCGCTGGCTGGCGTCCTCCGGCAGGCGCATGCCGCGCACGCCGGTCGCCTGCCGCCCCATCGGCCGCACGTCGTCCTCGGCAAAGCGCACCGCCTTGCCCTCGGAGGAGAACAGCATGACGTCGTACCTGCCGTCGGTGAGCGCCGCGCCCACGAGATAGTCGCCCGGGTCGAGACCGACCGCAATGATGCCCGAAGGGCGCGGGCGCGAAAACTCCGACAGCGGCGTCTTCTTCACCGTGCCCTGCGCGGTGGCCATGAATACGAAGTGGTTGTCGTCGAACTCCCGCACCGGCACCACCGCCGTGATCTTCTCGCCTTCCTCGAGCGGGAACATGTTCACCACCGGGCGCCCCTTGCTGCTGCTCGCGCCCTGCGGCACCTCGTAGACCTTGAGCCAGTACAGGCGCCCCCGGCTGGAAAAGCACAGCAGGTAGTCGTGCGAATGCGCGACGAACAGCCGCTCGATGAAATCGTCCTCCTTGGTCGCGGCCGCCTGCCGGCCGCGGCCGCCGCGGCGCTGCGCGCGGTAGTCGGCGAGCGGCTGCGACTTGACGTAGCCGCCGTGCGAGAACGTGACCACCATGTCCTGCGGCGCGATCAGATCCTCCATCGAGAGGTCCTCGGTCGTGGCGACGATCTCGCTGCGGCGCGCGTCGCCGAATTCCTGCCGGATCGCGCCGAGTTCGTCCGCGATCACCGCCATGACGCGCGCCGGCTTGTCGAGCAGGTCGAGCAGGTCGGCGATCGCCGCCATCACCTCGCGGTACTCGTCGCGGATCTTGTCCTGCTCGAGCCCGGTCAGGCGCTGCAGCCGCAGATCCAGAATCGCCTGCGCCTGCTCCTCCGAGAGGCGGTAGCCGTCGGGCTTGAGCCCGTACTCCGGCGCCAGCCCCTCCGGGCGGAACTGCGCCGCCCCGCCCGCGCCCGCGACGCGCGCGAGCATTTGCGCCACCAGCTCCGAGCGCCAGGTGCGCGCGGTCAGCTCGCGCTTGGCCTCCGCGGGCGACGGCGCCCGCTTGATCAGCTCGATCACCTCGTCCACGTTGGACAGCGCGACCGCGAGGCCCTCGAGGATGTGGCCGCGCTCGCGCGCCCGGCGCAGCTCGTGCAGCGCGCGCCGCGTCACCACTTCGCGCCGGTGCGCGATGAAGGCTTCGATCAGCTCCTTGAGATTGAGCAGCCTGGGCTGGCCGTCGACCAGCGCCACCATGTTCATGCCGAAGGTGTCCTGCAGCTGCGTCAGCTTGTACAGGTTGTTCAGCACCACTTCCGCGAGCTCGCCGCGCTTCAACTCGATCACCACGCGGATGCCCTGCTTGTCGGACTCGTCGCGGATGTCGGAGATGCCTTCGAGGCGCTTTTCCGTCACCAGCTCCGCGATGCGCTCGAGCAGCACCTTCTTGTTGACCTGGTAGGGCAGCTCGTCGACCACGATCGCCTGGCGGTCGCCCTTGCCGATCTCCTCGAAATGCGTGCGTGCGCGCATCACCACGCGGCCGCGTCCGGTGCGATAGCCCTCGTGCACGCCGGATACGCCGTAAATGATCGCCGCGGTCGGAAAATCCGGCGCCGGCACCCGCTTCATCAGCTCGTCGATGGTGCAGCGCGGGTTGTGCAGCAGGTGGAGGCAGGCGTCGATCACTTCGCCCAGATTGTGCGGCGGCACGTTGGTCGCCATGCCGACCGCGATTCCCGAGGAGCCGTTCACCAGCAGGTTGGGCAGCCGCGACGGCAGGATCAGCGGCTCGGACTCGGAGCCGTCGTAGTTCGGCCCGAAGTCCACCGTTTCCTTGTCGATGTCGGCGAGCAGCTCGTGGCCGATCTTCGCCATGCGGATTTCGGTGTAGCGCATGGCCGCGGCGTTGTCGCCGTCCACCGAGCCGAAGTTGCCCTGGCCGTCGACCAGCATGTAGCGCAGCGAAAAGTTCTGCGCCATGCGCACGATGGTGTCGTACACCGCGGCGTCGCCGTGCGGGTGGTACTTGCCGATCACGTCGCCGACGATGCGCGCCGATTTCTTGTACGGCCGGTTCCAGTGGTTCGCCAGCTCGTGCATCGCGAAAAGCACGCGGCGATGCACCGGCTTGAGGCCGTCGCGCACATCGGGCAGCGCGCGCCCGACGATCACGCTCATGGCGTAGTCGAGGTACGAGCGCCGCATCTCCTCTTCGAGGCTGACGGGCAGCGTTTCCTTGGCGAATTGCTCCATGACGCGGTGGTGGGAAGCGGTGCCTCGGGAGAGTCGAGCGAAGCTTGAAATTTTATCACGCGCGCCTCGTCCGAATGCTCCCCGCTATACTCTCGCGGCCGCCGCTTCCGGGAGTCGCAATGCCAGAGCCCTTCCTCATCCGTGCGCGCTGGGTGGTGCCGGTCGAGCCCGCCGGCGCAGTGCTCGATGATCACGTCGTCGCGGTGCGCGACGGCCTGATCGAGGCCGTGCTGCCGCTCGAGGCCGCGCGCGCGCGCTACCCGGAGCGCGCCATCACCGAGTTGCGCCAGCACGTGCTCGTCCCCGGGCTGGTCAACGCGCATACGCACGCTGCCATGGCGCTGATGCGGGGGCTCGCCGACGACCTGCCGCTGTTGCGCTGGCTGCAGCAGCACATCTGGCCGGTGGAAATGCGGCACGTGTCGCCGCAGTTCGTGCGCGACGGCACGTTGCTCGCCTGTGCCGAGATGCTGCGCGGCGGCACCACCTGTTTCAACGACATGTACTTCTATCCCGAGGCGGCGCTCGAATCGGTGCTCGAGTCCGGCATGCGCGCATCACTCGGCATGATCGTGGTCGAGTTCGCGTCGTCGTACGCGTCCGACCCCGACGATTACTTCGAAAAAGGGCTCGCGCTGCGCGATCGCTGGCGTGACCACCCGCAGCTTTCGTTCTGCCTCGCGCCGCACGCGCCCTATACCGTGTCGGACGCCACGTTCCGCAGGGTGGCCAGGCTGGTCGGCGAAGTGGACGTGCCGGTACACATTCACCTGCACGAGACCGGGGAGGAAATCGAGCGCTCGCTGGCCGAGCACGGCGCGCGGCCAATCGAGCGGCTGCGCAGGCTGGGGCTGCTCGGCCCGGGTCTGATCGCCGTTCACGGCGTGCATCTGACGGACGAGGAGATTGTGTTGCTTGCGCGCCACGGATCGTCGGTCGTGCACTGCCCCTCGTCGAACCTCAAGCTGGCGAGCGGTTTCGCCCCGGTCGCCCGGCTCATGGCGGCCGGCGTCAATGTCGCTTTCGGTACCGATGGCGCGGCAAGCAACAACCGCCTTGACACGATGCAGGAAATGCGCCTCGCGGCGCTGCTCGCCAAAGCGGTGGCGCGCGATGCCCAAGCGCTGCCGGCGCACGCGGCGCTGCGCGCGGCAACGCTCGGCGGGGCGCGTGCGCTGGGCCTGGAGGCCAGAATCGGATCGATCGCCCCCGGGAAATGCGCCGATCTGACCGCCGTGCGCCTGGCGGGGCCGGAGCTGATCCCGTGCTACGACCCGGTGTCGCACCTCGTTTACGCCGCGGGCCGCGAGCAGGTCAGCGACGTCTGGGTGGGGGGATCCCGCCTGGTCTCCGGCGGCATCTTGGTCAACATGGGCCGATTTGACTTGGACACCCGTGCCGAGTTGTGGCAAAATTCGCTCAAGACCGATCCAGCGTCTTGAATCAGAACAACTTTCCATCAAAAAACAGAGAGGGGAAGACATGAACAAGCGATTCCTGATGCCGATGATGCTCGCCGCGGGCGTTGCGATGTCGGCCATCTCGATCAATGCCGCCGCGCAGACCTCCGGCTACTGGACCAGTCCGGCGACCAACGGCGCCGCGTGGAAGAACTCGGTGGGACAGTGCTGGCGCGCCGGCTACTGGACGCCCGCGATGGCAACCAAGGAATGCGACGCCGATCTGTTGCCGAAACCGGCGCCCAAGCCTGCGGTGACACCGCCGCCGCCGCCGCCGCCGCGTGCACCTGCGCCGAAGCCCGCTCCTGCGAAGCCCAAGCCCGTTGCTGAAAAAGTGACGCTCGCCGCCGACGTGCTGTTCGACTTCGACAAGTCGGTGCTCAAGCCCGAAGGCAAGAGCAAGCTCGACGATCTGGCGCAAAAGGTAAAGGCGATCAACCTCGAAGTGGTGATCGCGATCGGGCACACCGATTCGATCGGCAGCGACGCCTATAACCAGAAGCTGTCGGTGCGCCGTGCCGAGTCGGTCAAGGCTTATCTCGTGTCGAAAGGCGTGGAGCCGAACCGGATCTATACCGAAGGCAAGGGCGAGAAACAGCCCGTGGCGAGCAACAAGACCAAGGAAGGTCGCCAGAAGAACCGCCGCGTCGAGATCGAAGTCATCGGCACGCGCAAGAACTGAGCGTTCCGGCCTGCTGAAAAAGCCCCGCTGCGGCGGGGCTTTTTTTTTGGGAAAATCGGGGCCAGAGCCCGATTTCGGCGCAGCTTGCCCTCGTAGCGTGGCATCATGAAATCGGGCTCTGACCCCAAGAGGAAAAGTTACTCTGACCCCGATCAACGTCGACCCGGCCGAACTGGCGAAATTCAGCGAGCTCGCCCATCGCTGGTGGGACCCGGCGAGCGAATTCCGGCCGTTGCACGAGATCAATCCGCTGCGGCTGGACTGGATCGCAAACCGCGCGCCGCTCGCGGGCAAGGCGGTGCTCGATGTCGGCTGCGGCGGCGGCATTCTGAGCGAAGCGATGGCACGCCTCGGCGCCGGCGTGACCGGCATCGATCTGTCCGAGAAAGCGCTCAAGGTGGCGCAACTGCATCTGCTCGAGGGGCGCCTCGCGGTGCAATACGAACTGGAATCCGCGGAGTCGCTCGCCGGCTCGCGCGCCGGGCAATTCGACGTCGTGACGTGCATGGAGCTGCTCGAGCACGTGCCCGATCCGGCGAGCACCGTGGCCGCGTGCGCGCGCCTGGCGAAACCGGGTGGGCAGGTCTTCTTCTCCACCATCAACCGCAATCCGAAGGCCTACCTGTTCGCAGTGATCGGCGCCGAGTACCTGCTCAAGCTGCTGCCCAGGGGCACGCACGACTACGCGCGCTTCATCAGGCCGTCCGAACTCGCGCGCTGGTGCCGCGCCGCGGGTTTGCGCGAGCGGGAACTGGCCGGCATGACCTACAACCCGCTGACGCAGCACTATCGGCTCGGCTCCGATTGCGACGTCAACTACCTGCTGCATTGCGCCAAGGATGCCTAGCCGGGCGAAGAAGGACGGTGCTCGCGCCGTGCTGTTCGATCTCGACGGCACGCTCGCCGATACCGCGCCGGATCTGGCCGCCGCGCTGAACCGGTTGCGCGGCGAGCACGGTCTCGCGGCGCTGGCGCTGCACAGCGTGCGACCCTACGCCTCGAGCGGCGCGCGCGGATTGCTGCAGATCGGTTTCGGCCTCGAGCCCGGAGATGCGCGCTTCGAGCCGCTGCGCGACGCGTTTCTCGACCGCTACGACGCACGCGTCTGTGTCGAGACGCGGCTGTTTCCGGGGATGCCCGAATTGCTCGCGGCGATCGAGCGGCGCGGCATCCCCTGGGGCATCGTCACCAACAAATCGTCGCGCTTCACCCCGCGCATCGTTGCCGCGCTCGGGCTCGAGGCGCGTGCGGCCTGCGTCGTCTGCGGCGACAGCACGCCGCACATCAAGCCCCACCCGGCACCGCTCCTGCACGCGACGCGCCAACTCGCGCTCGAGCCGGCGCGGTGCTGGTATGTCGGCGACGACCTGCGCGACGTGCAGGCCGCGCACGCCGCCGGCATGCGGGCGGTGGCCGCCGAGTACGGCTATCTCGGCACCGGAAGCGCGCCGCGCGACTGGAATGCGCATGCCGTGATCGCGCATCCCATGGAATTGATTGCCCATCTGTAGGCCCGCGCGCGCATCACGACTTTCCGCTGCGCGGCGAACCCCAGGTGACTGAAGCGGTCGTCATGAAATTCCAGATCGCGGCGACTGCCGCACCCGCCAGTCCGGCAAGCCAGTAAGGCGCCATCTGCAGGTACAGCCAGTCGGCGACGGCGAGGTTGATCAGCACGCCGAAGCCGCAGGCCAGGTAGAACGTGAGCAGCCCACGCCAGATCCGCGCTCCACGCAGCCGCTGGTCGCCATAGGTGATGACGTTGTTGAGGAAGAAGTTGCTGGTCATCGCCACCCAGGTGGCGATTCCCTGGCTGGCGAGAAAACCGCCTCCGAGGGCCTTGAACGCGACCCATAGGACGCTCAGGTGCACGCCGACACCGCTCAGGCCCACCGCAGCGAACAGGAAGAATCTCGCCGGCAGGATCCGGCCCAGCAGGTGATACAGCAGCAGCATGAAAAACTCCGCCACCACGCGGGCGCTCAACTTGCTCTCGCCGTGCCGGCGGCTGCGCATGCGGTACGGCAGTTCCTGCACGCGCACCGGCTGCTCGGCCGCGCCGAGCAGGTCGAGCAGGATCTTGAAGCCGCGGCCGTAGAGCCGGCGCACGACGCGGTCGAGGAAATCGCGCCGGACGACGAAAAACCCGCTCATCGGGTCGGAGAGCCCGCTGCCGAGCTGGCCGCTCAGGATCGTGGCAAACCGGCTGATCCGCACGCGGCCCGCGGCCAGTTCCCCCGTGTCGCCGCCCGAGGTGTAGCGGCTGCCGACGACGATGTCGGCCTCGCCCTGCTTGATCGCCTCGAGCATGCGCGGGAGGAGCGTTTCGTCATGCTGCAGATCCGCGTCCATCACGGCGACGTAGGGCGCCGAACTGGCGAGCATGCCTTCGATGCAGGCCGATGCCAGCCCACGCCGGCCGATGCGCTGCAGGCAGCGCACGCGGGGGTCTTGCTGCGCGCGAATGCGCAGCCAATCCTCGCTGCCGTCGAAGCCGTCGTCGACGACGACCACGGTTTCCCAATCCAGCCCCTGCAGCGCGCGCTCGAGCGCCTGCAGCAGCGCGGGAATGTTTTCGCGCTCGCGATACGCGGGCACCACAACGGTCAGCTCAGGCACGAGGCATCATCCGGCGCGCTGGAAGCTGCATCATCGCAGATCTCGCGCCACGGCTTGATTCCGTTTCGCCCCGCCCCATATGAGATAATGGCCGTTGCAGCAGATAACACGGGGGCGACCAGGTTTCGACGTGGGTCGCGAAGCAGCACAGGGCATGTCGAGGACCAGTCACCTCGTAAATCCATCTGGAAACACTTTAAACGCCAACGACGAGCGTTTCGCTCTCGCCGCCTAATACCGGCGAGACGCTGCACTAGCCTGCTGATGGGCTAGGCCCCGCAAGGGGTGCAGCGTCATTTACATCAGCCTCTCTGCGGGGTCTGGCCGCTTGGCCCCGCGGATCCGTCGAAGCGGCTGGCTGAGCGTCAGCCTGCCGGTCGGCGGGCGCGAGGCGAGATCCAAATGATCAGGCTAAGCATGTAGTCCTGGCTGTCTAGGGCTTGCGGACGCGGGTTCGATTCCCGCCGCCTCCACCAATTCGACGGCCACCGCGAGGTGGCCGTTTTCTTTTTTGGGCGCCAGCCGTGTTGATGCACGCATATACAGCCCGGCATGTTGCCAAAATCATGGTTGACCTGAGATGATATATTGCCTAATATATTAGGCGTTAAATAACTTAACGCCTAACATTATGGGCATCAAGAACACCATCCCCGTCCAGGCTGCGGAGCGTACCAAGGAGCTCGGCTACCGCGTACGTCTCGCCAGGACTCGCCGCGGAATGTCGATCGCGGAAGTCGCCGACAAGGCCGGCATCAACCGCAACACGCTCAACGCGCTGGAGCTCGGCAAGCCCGGCATCGCGCTCGGGGCCTACGTCACCGTGCTGTGGGCGCTCGGCCTCGACAAGACGCTGGATGGCGTCGCCCATCCCGACGCCGATACTCACGGCAAGACGCTTGAAGCCTCCCGCCGGCCGGTGCGCGTGCGCAAGTCGCAGAAGTCGAAGAATGAGTATGACTTCTGATCGCCAGGCCTACGTCTACATCCAGCTCCCCGGCACGCTCGACACCGTGCCGGCGGCGCTGCTCAAAGTCGAGAAACTGCGCGACGGAACTTTCATCGGCCGTTTTCGCTACGGCGACCGCTACCTGGAGCGCAAGGACGCCATCTCGTTCGATCCGTTCCGGCTCCCGCTCGGCAACAACGTGCACGAATTCACCAAACTCAAAGGAATTCCCGGCGCCGCGCGCGACGCGGGCCCCGACGCATGGGGGCGGCGCGTGATCGAGCACAAGCTGCGCCGCAGCCCCGGCGACCTGGAGGAAATCGACTACCTTTTGAACGGACCTCAGGACGGCGCGGGCTACCTCAGCTTCGGCCTGAAGCTCGAGCCGCCTGCGCCCAAGCGCCGTTACAACCGTACCCATCAACTGGCGGAGCTGGTCGCTGCTGCGGAAGCAATCGAAGAAGGCAAACGCGTGCCGGAACAGGTTCTTGAACAGCTCGAACCCGGCACCTCGATGGGCGGCGCGCGACCCAAGGCCACCATCGAGGACGGCAACCGCCTGTGGATCGGCAAATTTCCGGAGAAAGCGGACCGCTGCAACCTGCAGCGAATCGAATACGCGACTATCGAGCTTGCACGTCGCTGCGGTATCGCCGCCTGCAACGCACGGCTTGAGTCCATCGGTGGACGCGACGTGCTCATGGTGGGGCGTTTCGACCGCGAACACACCGAGGCCGGCTATCTCCGCTTCGGGGTCGTCAGTGGGCTTACCGTGCTCGACTGCGACGAGAACTATTTCGACCGTGAGCGCTGGTCCTATCCCTTGCTCGCCGATGAGCTGCGCCGGTGGTCGGAAAAACCCGGCGAAGATCGCGCGGAGCTATTCCGGCGCATCGTCTTCAACGCCGCGGTCACGAACAACGACGATCATCCCCGCAACCATGCCGTGTGCCGCACGGCGCGCGGCTGGCGCCTGACGCCCGCGTACGACCTCGTGCCAGCGCCGTTGGTCAGTCTGGAACGCCGCGATCTCGCGATGACGATCGGGACCTACGGTCGTACGGCGAGCGTTTACAACCTGTTTTCCCAATGCGAACGGTTCGGACTGACCAATGAGGCAGCCAAGAGGGAAATCGAAAAGATGGTCGCGACGCTGCGTACCTGGCGAAAGCATTTCCGCGCCTGCGGCGTATCCGCGAAAGATACCGAGTACATCGCGCCGGCGTTTCTGCCAGAGTGTTTCTTCTTCGAAAAGCCGCCGCAAGGTTAAGGGCGGAATGCGATTCCCGCCGACCCCACCAATTCAATGCACGGCCTTCCTGTCCCAAGCGCCCGGCGCCGCATGCGCCCGCATCTCGAGCAGATCGGCGAGCG
>Ga0156179_1197_pt1 | contig 18677 bp, 18 predicted proteins | sample RifCSPlowO2_12_FD_107832 | JGI IMG/M metagenome (GOLD analysis project Ga0156179, IMG submission 107832) | Betaproteobacteria bacterium RIFCSPLOWO2_12_FULL_67_28 | reverse complement strand
ACAGGCGGGGACGCTGGCCGGCCGCATCCGGTCAGCGCAGCAGCTTCGAGCCGAAGAATAGCGGCGCGAGCGCGCGCACCAGCGGCAGCGAATCCGCCGCGGCGAAGTCCTCCAGCCGCAGTTGTGGGCTGTGCGGCCGGATGCGCTCGAAATTCGCGCGCGCCGCCGCATCGGCCGGGGGCGGGATGGTGGCGTCGATCAGCATCTTGGAGCCCAGGCGCTGCCACAGGGGCGTACCGGACGCGCCGAGCTCCGGCAGGCTGGCGTCCATGCCGTGGTTGTGCGTGCCCGGGATCACCACCACGTCCTGCTGCGGGTTGACCCGCGTGGTCAGGGCCCAGAGCAGCTCCGAGTGGTTGAAGATGTCGACGTCGGCGTCCACGGCAATCGCAATCTTCGGGTGGTGGTATTCCGAGGCAAGCGCCGCCATCAGCAGGTTCTTCGCCTCGCCGTAGAAGCGCGGCGTCATCTGCACCACGACGCCGAAGATCCCGGGCAACGCCATGACGTTGTGAAGATTGCTGCCGCCGCCCACGTCCTTCAGGCGCCGGAAGATGGTGGCGCTCATCGGGATCTTGTGGAACACGCAGCCTTCCATCTCGGAACCGTTCTGCAGGTTCTTGAAGATCGCGTCCTGCCGGCGGCTCATGAACTGGTACTCGACCACCGGGTTCTTGCCGGTGCCGGTGACGTAATAGTCCTGGAACTCCGAGAACGGCCCCTCGTCCTCGCGATAGTGCGGCGGGATGTGGCCCTCGAGGACGATCTCGGCGTCGGCGGGAACCTCCAGATCCACGGTCTCGCATTTCACCAGCCGCACGGCGGATTCGAGATAACCGCCCGCGACTTCGAATTCGTCCACCCCGTAGGGCGCGCTGGTCGCCGCAGCCGCGTAGTAAAGCGGATGGTGACCGATGAAGATCGCCACCGGCATCGGCTGGTTCTTTTCCTGGTACTTGAGGTAGTTGCGCCAGGTATGGCGCGGGTAGAGCAGGATCCCGGATTTGTCCGGCCCCTTGATTTGCAGGCGGTGAAAACTCACGTTGCGCCGCCCGGTGTCCGGATCCTTGGTGACGACGAGCCCCGCGCCGATCACCGGGCCGCCGTCGCGCTGCCCGGCGACATGGACCGGCAACTGGGTGAGATCGAACTCGCCGCGCTTGAGCTTTACCTGCTTCACCGGCCCGTCGGCAACCATGACCGGCTCGATGCGCCGCCCAATGCGCTCGGCCACCAGAGGAATGAGCTGATCCTCGGGCACGCCGAAGGCGATCGCCGCCTGGCGCACATTGGCCGGCGCCTGGCCGAGCGAGCGCCAGCCGTGCGGCAGCCGCTCGAAGAAAAGCGCCTTCTCGCGCGACTGATACAGGAGCGACCCCATTTGGGTCAGCGGATCGACCGGCTTGTCGATGCGGATCAGCTCCTGCGCGGCCTCCAGATCGGCGATCCAGCTGCGCATGTCCTTGACGGGATGTCCTGCGCTGCGCGATGGGGTCATCTTCACTGCCTCCCTTTCCTTCGTGAAGCGGCACCATGCCGCAATATAATTTCGCGCACGCTGACGCAGGTCAATTCTCGGGCTCGCAATCGGCGCGCGCAAGGCCTGGTACCCGCCTACGGAACACTTGGGAGCTTCGCATGGATCTGGGAATTGGTGGCAAGACCGCGCTGGTATGCGCGGCATCGAAAGGCTTGGGCAAGGGCTGCGCGCTGTCGCTCGCGCGCGAGGGCGTGCAACTCGTCATCACGGCGCGCGGCCGCGACGCGCTCGAGGCGACTGCGCAAGAAATCCGCCGCCTTACGGGGACGAAGGTCACCGCGGTCGCGGGCGACATCACCACGCCGGAAGGCCGCGCGCAGGCGCTCGGCGCCTGCCCGAGTCCCGACATCCTCGTCAACAACGCCGGCGGGCCGCCGCCCGGCGATTTCCGCAACTGGACGCGGGAAGACTGGATCAAGGCAGTAGACGCCAACATGCTGACGCCGATCGAGCTCATCAAGGCCACGCTAGACGGCATGATCGCGCGCCGCTTCGGGCGCATCGTCAACATCACTTCCGGCGCGGTGAAGATGCCGATTCCGGAACTGGGGCTTTCGAACGGCGCGCGCACCGGCCTGTCGGGCTTCGTAGCGGGACTTTCGCGCCAGACCGTGCAGCACAACGTGACCATCAACAATCTGCTGCCGGGGCCGTTCGACACCGACCGGCTGCGCTCCAATTTCGCCTTCAACGCGAAGAAACTCGGCAAGACTGCCGAGGAGCTGGCGCGTGCGCGCAGCGACGCCAACCCGGCGAAACGCTTCGGCACGATCGAGGAATTCGGCGACGCCTGCGCGTTCCTGTGCGCCGCCCAGTCCGGCTTCATCACCGGGCAGAACCTGCTGCTCGACGGCGGCGCCTACCCCGGCACTTTCTGAGTCGCCGGCAGCAGGCGCGCCGCCGGAAAGCGCACGCGGAAAACGCTGCCCTTGCCGGGTGTGCTGGCGATCTCGAGCGCCGCCTGGTGGCGGGCGAGCGCGTGCTTGACGATGGCGAGCCCGAGGCCGGTGCCGCCGGTGTCGCGCGAGCGGCCGCGGTCGACGCGGTAGAAGCGTTCCGTGAGCCGCGGCAGGTGTTCGGCTTCGATGCCGATACCGGTGTCCTCTACGGTGAACTCGCCTCCCGCGCCGGTCGCGCGCCAGGCGAAGCGGATCTCGCCGCCCGCCGGGGTGTAGCGCACGGCGTTGCTGGCGAGGTTGAGGAAAGCGCTCGCAAGCTCGTTTTCCGCGCCGCGCAGGTCGTGCTCGCCCTCGATCGCGAGCGCGATGCGGTGCCGCCCGTTGCTCAGCTGCTCGGTTTCGCTGCGCAGGCGCTCGAGCAGCGGGCCGAGCGCGATGCGCTCCTCCGGCGGGGGCGGCGCATGTTCCAGCGCCGACAGCACCAGCAGGTCGTCGATCAGGCGGCGCATGCGCGCGGCCTGCGGCGCCATGAGATTGACGTAGTCGCGCACGCGCTGCGGCTCGAGCTTCAGGTCCTGAATGGTGTCGAGAAACCCCGACAGCACGGTGAGCGGCGTACGCAGCTCGTGCGAGACGTTGGCGACGAAATCGCGCCGCATCGCCTCGATCCGCTCGGCCCCGGTGATGTCCTGCGACAGCAGCAGCCAGGCATCCTCGTCGAAGGCGACCAGTTGCAGCGCCAGGGTGCGCGGCGACGATCCGGAAACCTGCAGCCGCAGCGGCTCGGAGAACTCGCGCGCCGCGAGATAGGCGACAAAATCCGGGTGGCGGACGAAATTGACGATCGGCGCGCCGCGGTCGCGCTCCGGATGCAGGTCGAAATGCTGGCGCGCCGAGTCGTTGCACCAATCCAGGCGCAGCTCCGCATCGAGCACCGTCACGCCGTAGGGCAGCGCCTGCGCGGCGCGGCGCGAGCGCACGATCAACTGCGCGAGCTGCCGCCGGCGCTTGAGGTTGGCGCGCCGGTGGCGGTGCAGCAGGTCGAAGGCTTCGCCCCAGTCGCCGGGAGCTTCCGGCGGATCGCTCATCCGCGGCTGCGCCGCCCAGCGCCTGAGCCGTCCGAGCTGGCGCCGATGGTGGACCAGTGCAAGCGCAAGCAGCGCCGCAAGCAGCGACAGCACGATGAGGGCTGCAGTCACGGCCGCGCGCCGCCGCGTAGCAGGTAGCCGCTGCCGCGCACCGTTTCTACGAGCGCGTCGTGTCCGCTCGGCGCGAGCGCCTGCCGCAGCCGCCGCACGTGCACGTCCACCGTGCGCTCCTCGACGACGGCATCGTCGCCCCAGACCCCGTCGAGCAGTTTCGAGCGCGAGTAGACGCGGTTGGGGTGCGTCATGAGGAAATGCAGCAGGCGGAATTCGGTAGGGCTCAGCTCCAGTCCCCGGCCGTTGCCGTGCACCTCGTGTGCGCCCGGGTCGAGCCGCAGCCCGGAGATCTCCACCGGCTGATCGCCCAGTTGCGGCGCGCGCCGGCGCAGCACCGCGCGAATGCGCGCGATCAGCTCGCGCGCCGAAAACGGCTTGGTCAGGTAATCGTCGGCGCCGGCCTCGAGCGCCGCGACCTTGTCGCTTTCTCCGCTGCGCGCGGTGAGAAAGATGATCGGCAGCTCGCGCGTGCGCGCCTCGGCGCGGAGCTTGCGCGCGAGGGCGAGGCCCGACTGCCCGGGGAGCATCCAGTCGAGCAGCGCCGCATCGGGTAGGGTCTGGCGCAGCAAATGCGCTGCCTCTTCGGCGCTCGCGGCGCGCAGCGGCGCGAAGCCCGCGTGCTCGAGATTGATCGCGATCAGCTCGAGGATCGCCGGCTCGTCCTCCACCACCAGTACGCGAACCGGATTCGCCAAACTATTGCGCTCCCATCTCGCGCTCGATGTCGGCGAACGAGGTGTGCCGCACGTCGGTGCCCCTGACGATGTAGATCACCTGCTCGGCGATGTTCTTGGAGTGGTCGCCCATGCGCTCGATGGCCTTCGCCACCCAGAGGATGTCGAGCGCGGGCGAAATCGTGCGCGGGTCCTCCATCATGTAGGTCACCAGCTGGCGCACCGCGCCACGGAATTCGTGGTCGATCTCCGAATCCTCCTTGAGCACGCCGGCGGCGCTTGCGGCATCGAGCCGGGCGAACGCATCGAGCGCCTGGCGCAGCATCTTGACCGCGATCTGCGCGGTGTGCCGGTTCGCCTCGTCGCCGATGCGCTCGATGTCGGTGACGATCTTGGCGATCGCCATGATGAGCCGCAGGTCGCTCGCCGCCGGCTGGCGCTTCACCACGATGTGGTTGCAGGCGCCGTCGATGGCGACCTCGTAGCCGTTGACGCGTGCGTCGTTCTCGATCACCTGGTCGGCGAGCTTCGCCTCGCCGGTGGCGAAGGCCTCGATCGCGGCCAGAATCTGCGCCTCGACCAGCCCGCCCATCTGCAGCACGCGCGTGCGGGTGGTGTCGAGGTCGGTCTCGAACTGCTTGGAGGTGTGCTCGGTCGATCCCATGATGCCTCCTAGCCGAAGCGCCCGGTGATGTAATCCTCGGTCTGCTTGTTCTTCGGCTTGATGAACAGCTCGTCGGTGACGCCGAACTCGATCAGCTCGCCGAGATACATGTAGGCGGTGTAGTCGGAGACGCGCGCCGCCTGCTGCATGTTGTGCGTCACGATCAGGATCGTGACATGTTTTTTCAGTTCCGTGATCAATTCCTCGATGCTCGCCGTGGCGATCGGATCGAGCGCCGAGGTCGGCTCGTCGAACAGCAGGATCTCCGGGTCGGTGGCAAGCGCGCGCGCGATGCACAGGCGCTGCTGCTGGCCGCCGGAAAGATTGAAGGCCGGCTCATGCAGGCGGTCCTTCACCTCGTCCCAGAGCGCCGCGCCATGCAGCGCGGCTTCGATCTTGTCGGCGAGCGCGCGCCGCGAACGCTCGCCGCGCACGCGCAGGCCGTAGGCGACATTCTCGAAGACGGACTTCGGAAACGGGTTCGGCTTCTGGAACACCATGGACAGGCGCATGCGCACCTCGATCGGGTCCACGCCGGGCGCCAACAGGTTGGTGTCATCCGGATACAGGCGGATCTCGCCCTCGTAGCGGTTGCCCGGGTACAGGTCGTGCATGCGATTGAAGCAGCGCAGGAAGGTCGACTTGCCGCAGCCCGAAGGCCCGATCAGCGCCGTGACGCGGTTCTCGTGCACCACCAGGTCGAGGTTCTTCAGGGCGCGGAAATCGCCGTAGTAAAAGCTGAGGCCCTTGGCCGCGGCCTTCGCCATGGCGGGCGCGTCCCCGGCGGCGCGTGCTTCAACCAGCGGTGCGAGAGACGGAGCAGCCATGGTTCACCATTTGATATTCCTGCGGATGCGATAGCGCAGGTAGATCGCCAGACCGTTCATGGCCAGCGTCATCAGCACGAGGATGAAACCGGCCGCCGCCGCGTTCTGCAGAAACGCCGCCTCCGGGCGCGAGGTCCAGTTGAACATCTGGATCGGCATCACGGTGAAGGGCGACATCACCCAGTCGAACGAGATGAACGGCGCCTCTGCACTGACCGGCGCGGGCGGCAGGAAGGCGATGAAGGTGAGCGCGCCGATCGTGATCACGGGCGCGGTCTCGCCGATGGCGCGCGCCATGCCGATGATGACGCCGGTGAGGATTCCCGCCGACGAATACGGAATGATGTGGTCTCTGCAGACCTGCCACTGCGTGCCGCCGAGGGCGTAGGCGCCCTCGCGGATGCCCTGCGGAATGGCGCGAATCGATTCACGCGTGGCGACGATGACCACCGGCAGGATGAGCAACGCCAGCGTCAGGCCGGCCGACAGGATGGACTGGCCGAAGCCGAACTGGTAGACGAATAGCCCCAGCGCGAGCAGGCCGTAAACGATCGATGGCACGCCGGCGAGATTGGTGATGTTGATCTCGATGATGTCGGTGACCCAGTTCTTGGGCGCGTACTCCTCGAGGTAGATGCCGGTGGCTACGCCGAGCGGTACGGCGAAGAATGCGGTGACCAGCATCACCAGGCAGGTACCCACCCAGGCGGAAAGGATCCCGGCCTGCGCCGGGCGGCGCGACGGAAAGTTGGTCAGGAACTCCCAGTTCAGGCGCGGGATGCCGTCGATCGCCATGTCGGCGAACAGCGCCGTGAACGTCAGTACGCCCACCATCAGCGCCGCCAAGCCGCACAGCGCGAAGACATGATCCCAGCGCTTGTGGCTGGCGATCAGGGCACGGATCGCGGTGAGATCGCGCGCGTAGCTCATCGGTGGTTCGCCCCCGGCCCCATCAGTAGGTCTCCCGAAACGCCTTGCGCAGCATGTGCCCGGCCACGTTGCAGGCCAGCGTGAAAAGCATCAACGTCAACCCGGCAGCGAAGATCGTCTGGTAACCGACCGAGCCGTGCGGCAGGTCGCCGAGCGCCACCTGCACGATGTAGGCGGTGATCGTCGCGGCGGGCTCGAGCGGGTTGAGCGTGAGGTTCGGTTGCATGCCGGCGGCGACAGCGAGAATCATGGTCTCGCCCACGGCACGCGAAATGCCCAGGATGTACGCGGAGGCGATTCCCGAGAACGCGGCCGGCACGACCACCTTGATCGCGGTCTGATAGCGCGTCGCGCCCATCGCATAGGACCCTTCGCGCAGGCTCATCGGAACCGCGCGCATCGCGTCTTCGCTGATCGAAGCGACGTACGGAACGATCATGATCCCCATCACGATGCCGGCCGACAGCAGGTTGAACCCCGGCAGCTCCGGGTAGAACCACTGCAGAATGGGCGTGATGAAAAGCAGCGCGAAATAACCGTAGATGATCGTCGGCACGCCGCCCAGCAGCTCGAGGAACGGCTTCGCCACCTCGCGCACCGAGAACGGCGCGAATTCCGACAGGTAGATCGCAATGAAGGTGCCCAGCGGAATTGCAATCGCGAGCGCCACCAGCGAGCTGGTCAGGGTACCCGAGAGCAGCACCACGATGCCGAAATGGGCGTCATCGAACAGCGGCGTCCACTGCGTGTCGGTGAGGAAATCCAGCAGCGGCACATGCTGGAAGAAAGCCACCGACTCCTTCACCAGCACGTACACGATGCCGGCGGTGGTGAATACCGAAACCATCGCGGCGAGGAACAGCACCAGCTCGATCGCCTTCTCGCGCACGATGCGCGAGCGGCGGTGGGCGAGGCGCGCGGCCATCGCTCCCGAGGGTGGCGTTACGGAGATGTCGCCGGGCACGGCGGCCATGGGAAAGGGAACCTGCCTATGTTAACAACGAAACCCCGCCGCAGGGACACCCGCGGCGGGCCGTGTGCGGTCGCGCCAGGCGCTCAGCTCTTGGTTTCGCGCCTGAGCAGTTCGTCGATCGTGATGCCGACTTCGGGCGTGCCGCCGAACACCGTGCCCTTCCTGCCCTTCAGAACGTGGTTCCAGGCGGTCGTGTAGGCCGAATCGGGCAGCGGCACGTACTTCACTTCCTTCGACAGCGCGGCGCCGTGCGTCAGGTAGTACTGCACGAACTCCTTGACTTCCGGCTTGCCGAGCGACTTGCCGTTGACGTAGATGAAGATCGGGCGCGCCAGCGGCGAATAGCTGCCGGCGATCACGGCATCGAGCGAGGGCAGGACCGGCCGGCCCTTCTCGTTGACGATCGGCACGGCCTTGAGCTTGTCCTGGTTCTCGACGTAGTACGCGAAACCGAAATAGCCCAGGCTGTTGACGTCGCGCGCCACGCCCTGCACGAGCACATTGTCATCTTCGGACGCGGTGAAATCGCCGCGCGACGACTTCGACTTGCCGACCACGGCTTCGGTGAAATAGTCGAACGTTCCCGAATCGGCACCCGGTCCGAACAGCTTCATGGGCGCGTCCGGCCACTGCGGGTTGACCTGGTTCCACTTGGTCACCTTGCCCTGTGCGCCGGGTTCCCACATCTTCTTCATCTCGGCAACGGTGAGTTGCTTGATGAAGGAATTCTTCGGGTGGATCACCACGGTGAGTGCGTCGAACGCCACGGGAAGCTCGAAGTACTCGATGCCCGCAGCCCTGCAATCATCCATTTCCTTCTTCAGGATGGGCCGCGAGGCGCCGGAGATGTCGGTTTCCCCGCGGCAGAACTTCTTGAAGCCGCCGCCGGTGCCGGAAATGCCGACGGTAACCTTGATCTTCTGCTTTTTCGCCTTCTGGAACTCCTCGGCGACCGCCTCGGTGATCGGGAACACGGTGCTCGAGCCGTCGATTTTCACGATCTGCTGCGCGTACGTGGCTTGGACCGCCAGCGCCGCAGCGGCGAGCGCCAGCGCGCGGATCCCTGAATTCAGTTTCATGACTGTCGTCTCCGTTCTGCAATGGACGGAAGTCTAAGGCTGCTTTGTTACAACCCCGTGACGTCCGGATTGGCCGTCGTGGCGGCGATATCCACCGGCCGCCGTGACAGAACATCGTGCACGATCAAGAACGCGCATGCCGCGCGTTCCATGAAGCGCTGATGAACGCGCTCTCAGGAAATGCGCGAGACGGTGTTCATCAGCGTGCAACCCAGCCGCCGCACAATGCGCGGACACGACCGCCATCGACTGTCGGGACGGCGCAACCGGAGGAGCGCATATGCGCGCGAACGAATCACGGGTCCGCAACTCGGCAACGCGCATCGAGGTCGATTGCGCGCACGACGATCGCGTGCGCATCGAACCCTCGGTGATCGGGGCGAGCCTCGAGCCCTCCCGGAGCAATTTCCTTCGCGTCAGCGCGGCATACATGCTCGGCGCAGGATGCGGCGATCCGGATGCGCCCGTGACCGCAGGCCGAACATCGCGGTACGCGCGGCATTCCGGGAAAACTGGATGACGCAGCTCGCATGAATTCTGCCTGACCGCAGGCGTGCTAGATTCGCAGCGCCATGGAAAGCTCGCACAAGGGCGGCACCGGCTTGCAGCGCCTGCTCGACGCGACGCGCCATTCGATCGCCGGCCTGGCCGAGGCCGCGCGCCACGAGGCGGCGTTCCGCCAGGAATTGCTGCTGGCGGCAGTGCTCGTGCCGCTGGGACTCTACCTCGGGAAAACGGCCGTCGAGCGCGCGCTGCTGGTGGGCAGCGTGCTGCTCGTGCTGGTGGTCGAGCTGCTCAATTCGGCGGTCGAGGCCGCCGTCGATCGCATCTCGCTCGAGGAGCACCCGCTCGCCAAGCGCGCCAAGGACCTCGGCAGCGCGGCGGTGATGCTGTCGCTCGTGACGCTGGGCGTGGTCTGGCTGCTGGTACTCGCCGGCTGAACGCCATGCCCTGCTGGAACGAATACGGCGTCGCCCGATCCTGAATCGTTGCCGCCGAAGTCCAGATGCCTGCTCGCGAGCTCGCCTACCTTGCGCCTGTACGGGGGATCGCCTCGGTGCCCAGATACGCTTCGCGCAGGCGCTCGGAGCGCAGCAGGCGCGCCGCCGATCCCTGCATCACGATCGCGCCGCGCTCCATCACGTACGCCCCGTCGGCGATCGCCATCGCCTTGGCGACGTTCTGCTCGACCAGCAGGACGCTGACGCCGTCGTCCCGGATGTGGCGCACCATGGCGAGCAGCTCGTCGACCATCTTCGGCGCGAGGCCAAGCGACGGTTCATCGAGCATGAGCAATTTCGGCCGCCCCATCAACGCGCGACCGACCGCGAGCATCTGCTGCTCGCCTCCGGACAGGGTACCGGCAAGCTGAGTGCGGCGCTCCATCAAGCGCGGAAAAAGCTCGAGCACGCGCGCGAGCCGCCCGGCGCGCTCCGGCTTGGGCAGCAGGTAGCCGCCCAACTCGAGGTTTTCGCGCACCGTCATCTGTGCAAAGAGCTGCCTGCCTTCGGGCACCTGCGCCAGCCCGCGCGCGACGATCGCGGCCGGCGCCGCGGGCAGCGGCTCGCCGTCGAAGGTCACCTCGCCGGAGCGCGGGATGAGCCCGGAGAGCGCCTTGAGCAGCGTCGTCTTGCCGGCGCCGTTGGCGCCGACGATCACGGTCAGTTCGCCCTTCGGCGCCTCGAGGTCGATGCTCGCCAGCACGCGCATCGCGCCGTAGCCGGCCGCAAGCCCGCGGATGGATAACCCCGCGCCGTGTGCCACCGGGTGCGCGCCCGCGCTGGAAAGGACGGCACTCATACGGCGGCCTCTACGGGCTCGCCTTCCTCACCGAGGTAGGCCTCCACCACCGCCGGGTCCCTGGCCACCGCGCGCGGATCACCGTCGGCAATCTTGCGCCCCTGGTGCAGCACCGCGACCCGATCGACCTGGTTCATCAGCACGCGCACGGCATGCTCGATCCAGATTACCGCGAGGCCGAGCTCGTCGCGCACGCGCCGGATCAGTTGCGCGCAAGCCTCGAGCTCGGCGTGGGTCAGTCCCGCCGCTACCTCGTCGAGCAACAGCACCCGCGGGCGGGCGCCGAGCGCCATGCCGATTTCGAGCAGCCGCTGGCGCGCGGGCGTGAGGCCGCCAGCGGGCAGCGCCGCAACGTCTGCAAGGCCGAGAAAACCAAGAATGGCACCGGCGTCATCGAAGATATCCTGCGCTTGCCTGCGCTCGCGGCCGGCAAACTCGAGGCCGAAGCGCACGTTCTCCGCGGCGCTCATGTCGCGGAACACGCGCGGTGTCTGAAAGGTGCGTGCCACGCCGTGCCGCGCGAACCGGTGCGGCGCACGCCCCGTCAGATCTTCGCCGCCGACCACGATCCGGCCCGCGTTCGGCGCGAGCACCCCGGACAGCGTATGGAAGAAAGTGGTCTTGCCCGCGCCGTTGGGCCCGATGACACCGACGAACTCCCCGGCGCGCACCTCCAGATCGACGCCGTCGACGGCGACCAGGCCGCCGAAGCGGACTTCCACGCCGCGCGCGGAAAGGAGTGCCTCAGGCACGGGCCTGCCTCCAACGCGCAATCAGCGAGGCGAATCCGCCCGGCAGGTAAAGCACCAGCACGATCAGGAGAATTCCCAGCACGATCAGGTAGGCGTAGGGAAACTGCAGCCGCAGCAGCTCGGTGAGCAGGCTGAACACGACGGCTGAAATCATCGGCCCTGCGAGCGTCTGCGCGCCGCCGATCATGGCGATCAGCACGGTCTGGAATCCGATGAACGGATTGAACACCGAGGCCGGCTCGATGTAGGTCCAGCGCACCGCCACGGCGGCGCCGAGCGCGCCGGCAAAGAATGCCGCGAGCGCGAAACCGGCGATCTTGGCGAGGCGCGTGTTGACGCCGAGCGTCTGCGCGCGCTCCTCGTCGGCGCCGATGCCGGCAAGCGCCAAGCCGAGGCGGCTGGCGCGTACCGCGGCGCAGGCGGCGAGCGCTGCGGCGACGACGAGCAGCACCATCAGGAAGACGAGGGTCGAGTCGGGCACGTCGCTCAGCACCCGGCCTACGGTGTGCGCGTAGGTTTTCTCCGAGTAGGTGATGGCGTGGCGCACCAGTTCGCCCAGGCCGAAGGTGAGCACCGCAAAATACGCACCGCGCAGGTGCAGGATGCCCGCGCCGACCAGCGCCGCGAACGCAGCCGCTGCGAGCCCACCCAGAGGAACCACCAACACATAAGGGATCGTCGCCAGCCCCCAGGCGGTGACGTAGGCGCCGATGCCGAAGAACGCCGATGTGGCGAGCGAAAGGTAATTGGTCGCGCCGGAAAACATCGCCCAGGTCACCGCGAGACCGACATACATCAGGCAACTGAGCGCGAGCGAAAGTACGAAATCGGAAACGATCCAGGGTAGCAGCGCGAGGGCGAGCGTGCTGGCGGCGACGGCAGCGAAAATGTCACGCAGCTTCATCGGGCGAACAATCCCTTGGGCCGCGCGAGCAGGACGCCGATGAACACCGCGTAGGACAGCAGCATCTTGAGCGACGGACTGGTGAAGTGCATGCCGAACGCCTCCACCAGGCCGAGCAGCAGCCCGCCGGCAAGGCAACCCGCGGCGCTGCCCAGCCCCCCGAGCGTGATCACGATCAGCGCGGTGACCGTGTAGGGCTCGCCCATCCCCGGCGTGATCTCATAGACCATCGAGAGCAGCGCGCCGGCAACGCCCGCAAGCGCGATCCCGGCGCCGAACACCGCCGGGTGCAGGAACGCGGTGTCGATGCCGACCAGTTGCGCGCCGATGGGTGATTGCATCATCGCGCGCACGGCCTTGCCGAGCATCGTCCAGCGCAGCACGGCCAGCATCGCCAGGCTCGCCGTGACCGCGAAGCCGAAGGCAAGCAGGCTGTTGGCTGCGAAGCGCGCGCCGCCGATTTCCACCGCGTCGGCAAGGAACGAGTAGCCGCGCATGTCGGCGCCCCAGGCGAGATAGACCGCGTTCTGCACCAGGTACATCAGGCCGAAGCCGATCAGGAGGCTCCTCGCCTCGATGATCTCTACCGAAGGCGAGGTGCGCGTGATGCGCCGGAAGCACAACCGGTACACGAGCAGTCCGGTCAGGAACAGCGCGATCGCGACCACCGGCAGGAACGCGATCGGGTTGATCCCGAAGACCGTGTGTGCGAGCCAGGTGAGGTAGGCGCCGAGCATCAGGAATTCGCCGTGCGAGATGTTCATGATGCGCATCAACCCGTACTGCAGATTCAAGCCCAGCGCGACCAGGGCGTAGATGCCGCCCGTGATCAGTCCGGAGGCTGCGAGTTCGAGCCAGAACCCCATAGATGAAAAAGCCCCGCGGTCGCTGCCGCGGGGCTTGCCGTAAATGCTGCCCTATTTCCAGTTCGGCTTCGGAAACAGTGCGGGCGCGGTAGCGCGATCGGGCGGCCAAACCACCTCGAATTCGCCGCTTTGCCACTGGCTCACGACGCCCGGCGTGGACACGTTCTCGCCGTTCTTGAAACGCACCTTGCCGATCACGGTGTCGAACTCGCCGCTGGCGATCGCGTCGCGCAACGCCTTGCGATCGAGACCCACCTTGGCCACCGCCTGCTGCATGATCTGCAGTCCGGCCCAGGCATGCGCGCTCGCCCAGCGGTCGGGCTCCTTCTTGTGCCGCGCCTTGTGCGCATCGAAGTACGCCTTCACCGCTGCGCTCGTCTTCGGGTTCAGGGTGCCAAAGCCCATGACGCCTTCGGCTGCAGGTCCCATCTTGTCACGGTACACCGGAAACGCCGTTCCGACGGCCGAATAGAACGCCTTCGGATTGAACGCAATCTCGCGCGCCTGCGCCGTGACGAGGAACGTATCCGGCGGGTATGACAGCGCGACGAAGGCATCCGGGTTCTTCGCCTTGATGTCGTTCAGCACCGGCTTCAGGTCTTTTACGCCAAGAGGATAACTCTTCTTCTCGATGACCTGGATGCCCTTTTCCTTGAACGCCGTCTCGAGCGCGGTGAGATTTTCCAATCCGAAAAGCTCGTCGACGTGGATCACCGCCGCGGTCTTCGTGTTGCGCGCCTTGAGGAACTCGGCGAGCGCATTCATCATCACATCCGGCTGCTGCAGGATCGCAAAGAAGTACGGGTTCTTCATCTGCAGGAGCTTCCTGCCGGTCGCGGTCGGCGCGATCATCGGATAACCGAACTTCTGTATCACCGGCATCACCGCGAAATTGGCGCCTGTGCCCCAGGGCGGCAGGATCAGGTCCACCTTGTCGCTGCCCATCAGCTTCTCGTAGGTGCGCACCACCGTCTCGGCCTCGCTGCGATCATCGAAACCGACCAGTTCGACTTTTCGCTTTTTGCCCTTCACGTTCAAGCCGCCGGCTGCGTTCACCTGCTCGGCCCACATGATGAAGTTCGGTTCCTGGGAGATCTGCGCTCCGCCGGCCCAGGGTCCGGTGCGCGCGATGGCATATCCGATTCTCACCGGTGCGTCCTGCGCGAACGCCGGCGCGAGCACGGCTGCCAGCAGCGAACCGGCGATCAGCTTCGTGACGATTCTGGAAAGCATGGTGTTTCCTCCTTTGGGAATTCGAAGTTTTCGTATTATTTTCAAGGCACTCTACGCAGCCGCGTGCGGCACTGTCAAGCCTATTGTTGGGGACCCAAACAGTCTGTGCGGGTCCGGGAACTCCAGCCAGGATACGCGGCGCTAGAATGCCGCTCTGAATTGCTGCAAGGAATATCCTCCATGAACGCCCCCGCGCAAGCCAATCTGCCGACGATCCCGCTGAAGGATGGCGCGCTGTTTCGCACCCAGTGCTATATCGACGGCGCCTGGGTATCGGCCGCGAGGTCGTTTCCCGTCCATAACCCCGCCACGGGCGAGCTGCTCGGCGCGGTGCCCGACATGGGCGCCGAAGAAACGCGGCGCGCGATCGCCGCGGCTGCAGCCGCGTTTCCCGCCTGGCGCGCGAAGACCGGCAAGGAACGCGCCGCGGTGTTGCGCAAATGGAACGACCTGATCCTCGCGCATCTCGACGATCTGGCGCTCATTCTCACGACCGAGCAGGGCAAGCCGCTCGCGGAGGCAAAAGGTGAAATCACGATCGGCGCGGCCTACGTGGAATGGTCCGCCGAGGAAGCCAAGCGCGTCTACGGCGACACCATCCCGTCACCCTGGGCCGATAAGCGCATCGTCGTCGTGAAGCAGCCCGTCGGCGTGTGCGCGGCGATCACGCCCTGGAACTTCCCCCATTCGATGATCACGCGCAAGGTCGCGCCCGCGCTCGCCGCGGGCTGTACCGTGGTATTGAAGCCCGCGGAGCAGACGCCGTTGTGCGCGCTCGCCCTCGCCGAACTCGCCGAGCGCGCGGGCTTCCCGAAAGGGGTGCTCAACATCATCACGGGCGACGCTCCTGCGATCGGTGCCGAGCTGTGCGCCAATCCCTCGGTGCGCAAGCTGTCGTTCACGGGTTCCACTGAAGTCGGGCGGCTGCTCATGAAACAGGTCGCACCCACGGTGAAGAAGATCTCGCTCGAACTGGGCGGCAATGCGCCTTTCATCGTGTTCGACGACGCCGACCTCGACGCCGCGGTCGAGGGCGCGATGGTCTCCAAGTACCGCAACTCGGGCCAGACCTGCGTCTGCGCCAATCGCCTCTTCGTGCAGGACGGCGTTTACGAGCAATTCGCGGTGATGCTCGCAGAGAAGGTGAAGGCGCTCAAGGTCGGCGCGGGCACGGAAGCCGGCGTGCAGCAGGGCCCCTTGATCGATCAGCAGGCGCTCGCCAAGGTGGAGTCGCACGTGGCGGACGCCGCCGCCGGCGGCGCGCGCGTGCTCACGGGCGGCAGGCGCCACGCGCGCGGCGGCACGTTCTTCGAGCCGACGGTGCTCGCGGACGTCAAGCCCTCGATGAAGATTTTCCGCGAGGAAACCTTCGGCCCGGTGGCGCCGCTGTTCCGTTTCAAGACCGACGACGAAGTGCTCGCGCTCGCCAACGACACCGAATACGGTCTCGCCTCGTACTTCTACAGCCGCGACATCGGCCGCGTGTGGAAGGTGGCCGAGGCGCTCGACTACGGCATGGTGGGGGTCAATAGCGGCCTCATCACGACCGAGGTGGCGCCGTTCGGCGGCGTCAAGCAGTCGGGCCTCGGCCGCGAGGGCTCCAGGTACGGCATCGAGGAATATGTCGAGATCAAGTACGTCTGCATGGGACTGTGAGCGGCGCATCGGGCCCGGCGCAGGAATTCGCCTGGATCCCTGACGCGGCGACCGTCGCGCAGGCGAACCTGACGGCGTTCCTGCGCGCCGCGGGCGTTGCGAACTACGGCGAACTGCTCGCGCGCGCCGACGCCGAGCCGGAGTGGTTCTTCGACGCGCTGCTGAAGTTCCTCGATTACCGCTTCTACCGGCCCTATGAGCGCGTGCTCGACGCCTCGCGCGGCGCGCCGTGGACGCGCTGGTGCGTCGGCGGCACGACCAACGTGGTGCTCAACGCGCTCGATCGGTGGCGCGACACGCCGACCTACGAAAAGACCGCGCTCGCGTGGGAGGGCGAGGACGGTGCGCGGCGCGATTTCAGCTACCGCCAGCTCGATCGCGAAGTCTGCCGGTGCGCGGGAGCACTGCGCACGCTCGGCCTGGGGCGCGGCGACGTCATTGCGATCTATCTGCCCAATGTGCCGGAGGCGATGATCGCGATGCTTGCCGTGGCCAAGATCGGCGCCATCGTGATGCCGCTTTTTTCCGGTTTTGGCGCCGATGCGATGCTCGCGCGCCTCGAGTTGGGCGGGGCGACGGCGCTCTTCACCGTGGATGGCACGTCGCGCCGCGGCAAGCCGGTAGACGCCAAGGCGATCGTCGACGAGGCGGCAGCGAGCAGGGCAGCGCTGCGCCACGTGATCGTCTGTCGCCGCGCGGGCAATCCGGTCGCCTGGATCGAGGGGCGCGACCACTGGTGGCACGAACTGCTCGCCGTCCAGCCCGACCTGGCGCCGACCGAGGAAATGGACGCCGATGCGCCTTTCCTGCTCGTCTTCACCTCGGGCACGACCGGCAAGCCCAAAGGCGTGGTGCACGCGCATGCCGGATTTCCGGCCAAGATCGTCATGGACCTCGCGCTGTGCATGGACTTCAAGGCCGAGGACCGGCTGCTCTGGATGTCGGACATGGGCTGGGTGGTGGGCCCGCTCATCGTGTACGCGACGCCGATCATGGGCGGAACGCTGGTGCTCGCCGAGGGCGCACCCAATTTTCCGGATGCCGATCGCATGTGGCGCCTGCTGGCCGAACACAAGGTGAGCTACCTCGGCATCGCGCCGACCACCGCGCGGACTTTCATCGCGCAGGGCAGCGAGCCCTGGAAAAAATATGACCTCTCGGCGCTGCGCGTCATGGCTTCGAGCGGCGAGCCGTGGACGCCCGAGGCGTGGTGGTGGCTCTTCGAGCGCGTCGGCGGACGGCGCGTGCCGCTGCTCAACTTTTCCGGCGGCACCGAGATGATGGGCATCCTCGCCTGCTGCCTCTTGCGTCCGCTCAAACCCTGCGCCTTCAATACCCCGGTGCCCGGTACCGGAGCCGACGTGGTCGACGAAGCGGGCGCTTCACTGCCGCCCGGCGCGGTCGGCGAACTGGTGATGCGCCGGCCGGTGATCGGCCTGACGCGCAGTCTGTGGCAGGACGATGCGCGCTACCTGGAAAATTACTGGAGCACCTGGAAGGATGTCTGGCACCACGGCGATTTCGCGAGCCGCGACGCCGATGGCCACTGGTACATCCACGGACGCTCGGACGACACGCTCAAGATCGCCGGCAAGCGCACCGGCCCTGCCGAGATCGAGGCGCTCGCGATGGACTCCGGCAAGCTCGGCGAGGCGGCGGCGATCGGCGTGCCTGATCCGATCAAGGGCTCGGCGCTGGTGCTGGTCTGCGTGGCCAAGCCCGGTGCCGCGGTCAACGCGGCACTCGAGGAAGAACTGGTGCGCGCAGTGACGCACGGCCTCGGAACGCCGTTCCGGCCGAAGGCCGTGCTGTTCGTGCCGGATCTTCCGAAGACGCGCAACCTCAAGATCATGCGCCGCGTGATCCGCGCCGCCTACCTGGGCGAGAATCCGGGCGATCTTTCTTCGCTCGTCAATCCGGAATCGATCGGCGAAATTCGCGCACGCCGCTGAGCGCGCGTCTCACGGCTGGCACGCGGGCGAAATCCGCTTCGCCGGCACGGCGCTTTCGCGCTCGGTGAGCGATGCCAGGAACGCCACCAGGTCGAACGATTCTTCGCGCGCCAGCTTGAGCGGCCTGAGAATGCTTTCGCCATCGGCGTGCAGGCGATCGAGATCGAGCTCCGAGTAGTGCCGCACCACTTCGGCGAGCGTGGCGAGGCTGCCGTTGTGCATGTAGGGGGCGGTGAGCGCGACGTTGCGCAAGGAGGGCACCTTGAACTCGCCGAAATTGCGGTGCTCGAGCGCAACGTGCCCGGTCTTGGTCGCAGCGACACCCGAACCGTCGTCACTATGGCGGCCAAGCAGGTTGAGGCGACTCGCCTGCAGCCGCCGGATCCCGCCGTGGCGCCCGGGATCGACTTCGCCGCGGCGCACGAAAAACGGCACGCCGATGTCGTGGAACTCGCCATTGCTGAATCCCGGACCGAGGTGGCAGGCGTTGCAGCGGCCCTTGCCGACGAAGATTTTCAGCCCGCGCTGCGCCTCGAGCGGATAGCGCGCGGCCGCCTCGCGATCGCCGCGCGCGAGCGCGTCCCTGAATTTGTCGAACGCGCTGCGGCCGCTCACCAGGGTTTCCTGGAACGCGGCGAGCGCCTTGCCGATTGCCACCAGCACGTCCTCATCGGGCGCCCCGGCCGATTCGCCGAAGACCCTGCGATAGCGGCAGGCGTATTCGGC
>Ga0156179_1142_pt1 | contig 18760 bp, 18 predicted proteins | sample RifCSPlowO2_12_FD_107832 | JGI IMG/M metagenome (GOLD analysis project Ga0156179, IMG submission 107832) | Betaproteobacteria bacterium RIFCSPLOWO2_12_FULL_67_28 | reverse complement strand
GCGGCGCTCGCCCTGGATGGCGCGATCGACGCGATCTGCACGGCGCCGCTCAACAAGGAGGCGCTGAACGCCGCCGGCCACCGCTACCCCGGACACACCGAGCTGCTCGCAGAGCTCACTGGCACGAAGGAAGTGTCGCTGATGCTGCTCGCGCCGAACTTGCGTGTGATCCACGTCACCACGCACATCGGCTTGCTTGACGCGGTCGCGAAAATAGACGCCGGCCTGGTTGATCGCACCATCGCGCGCGGCAGGGAACTGCTCCTGCGAGCCGGCGTCGCCGATCCCCGGATTGCGGTATGCGGCATCAATCCGCACGCCGGCGAAGGCGGCCTGTTCGGCCGCGGCGAGGAAGAATCCAAGATCGCTCCGGCAATCGCCCTGTGCCGCGCGCGCGGCTGGCGTGTCGAGGGGCCGCTGCCCGCGGATACGCTCTTTTTCCGTGCGCTACGCGGTGATTTCGATCTCGTCGTCGCGATGTATCACGATCAGGGGCACGGCCCGGTGAAGGCGGTCGCCTTCGATCTCGGCGTTAACGTCACGGCGGGCCTTCCGGTCGTGCGCACTTCGGTCGACCACGGCACCGCTTTCGACATCGCCGGCACCGGCAAGGCGGACGAGCGCAGCCTGCTCGAAGCGCTGCGGCAGGCCGCGCTGCTCGCGCCGCGTTAACATCGCCCACAGCAAGCGAAGGAATCTTCATGCTACAGGCCGCCGACCTCACCATCCGTCTCAACCCGGCCGACGACGTGGTCATCGCGCGCGTCGAGCTTGCCGCCGGGACGCGCCTGCTGAACGAAGGCGGGATCGAAGCGGCGACGCATGTCCCGGCCGGACACAAGATCGCAGTACGCGCGCTGAAGCAGGGCCAGCCGGTGCGGCGTTACAACCAGATCATCGGTTTCGCCACGCGCGACATCCCGCCCGGCGAGCACGTGCACGTCCACAACCTCGCGATGGGCGAGTTCCAGCGCGATTACGCGTTCTGCGCCGACGTCAAACCGGTCGAAAGGGCGACGCCACAGGCGACCTTCCAGGGCATCGTACGCTCCGATGGCCGCGTCGCGACGCGCAATTACATCGGCATCCTGACCAGCGTCAACTGCTCGGCCACCGTGGCACGGACGATTGCGCGCCATTTCGAAAACCGGCTCGACGACTACCCCAACGTCGATGGCGTGGTCGCGCTCACCCACAAGAGCGGCTGCGGCATGGCGAGCGAGGGCGAGCCGATGGACGTCCTGCGTCGCACCATGGCCGGGTATGCGCGCCATCCCAATTTCTTCGCGGTGCAGGTGGTGGGCCTGGGCTGCGAAGCGAACCAGGTCAACGCGCTGCTCGCGGCTGAAAAGCTCCAGCACCAAGACACGCTGCACGCCTACACGATCCAGGAAAAAGGCGGCACCGCGAAGGCGGTGCGCGAAGGCATTGCGCGCATCGAGGCGATCCTGCCGCAGGCCAACCAGGCGAAGCGCGAAACCGTATCCGCGAGCCATCTCCTCCTCGGGCTGCAGTGCGGTGGCTCGGACGGTTATTCCGGCATCAGCGCCAATCCGGCGCTCGGCGCCGCGGTCGATTCTCTGGTGCGCCACGGCGGCAGCGCGATCCTTTCGGAGACGCCCGAGATCTACGGCGCCGAGCACCTGCTGACGCGGCGCGCGGTGACGCGCGAGGTGGGCGAGAAGCTCATCCGGCGCATCCGCTGGTGGGAGGAGTACACGCGACGCAACGGCAACGAGATGAACAACAACCCCTCGCCCGGCAACAAGGCGGGCGGCCTCACCACGATTCTGGAGAAATCGCTCGGCGCCGTGGCGAAGGGCGGCACGACGAACCTGGTCGACGTCTACGAGTACGCCGAAGCCGTGACCGCCAAGGGGTTCGTCTACATGGACACGCCGGGCTACGACCCGGTGTCGGCAACCGGGCAGGTGGCGGGCGGCGCGAATCTCATCTGCTTCACCACCGGACGCGGCTCGGCCTACGGCTGCAAGCCGGCGCCTTCGCTCAAGCTCGCCACCAACACGCCGCTCTACGAGCATCAGGAAGAGGACATGGACATCAACTGCGGCACCATCGTCGATGGCAAGGAAAGCATTGCCGCCGTCGGCCAGCGCTTCTTCGAGCTGATCCTCGCCACCGCCTCGGGGCAAAAGACCAAGTCGGAGTTGTTCGGCTACGGCGAGGACGAGTTCGCACCATGGGTGCTCGGCGCCACGATGTGAGCGCCGTGCGGCGCGCATGGCTGGCCGCCGCCCTGCTCGTCGCAGGCGCCCTGCCGGCGCCGCCCGCGGCCGCGCGCCAAGAGCCGCGCCGCGCTGCGGCGAATCACGCCGCGATCGCCTACCACGCGCCGAGCCGCAACGTCGGTTGGGCGAGCGAGCGGCGCACACGTCGCCAGGCCCAGCTCGAGGCTCTGCGCCAGTGCGGCCACCCGCAATGCGAGGTGGTGGCGTCGCTCAACGGTGGCTGCGCAGCGCTCGCGCAAGGCAACAAGCGCCACTTTATGCAGCGCGGCGCCAATCGCGCCGAGGCTGAAGCGAAGGCGCTGCGCCGCTGCGGCGCGGATTGCGCGATCGCCGCCTGGGTGTGTACGCGTTGACGCGCAGCCCGCGCGCGGCCAACGTGGCGGCCGGGCTGGCGCTCGCCGCGCTGGCGGCGGGCGCGCTCGCGCTGGGGGAAGTCGCGCTGCCGCTCGGCGACGTGCTCGCGGTGCTGGGAAGTGCCATCGGCGTGGGCAGCGCCGCTCCGGAGCAGGCGGCGCAGATCGTCTGGCAGATCCGCGCGCCGCGCATCGCCGCCGCACTGCTCGTGGGTGCGGCACTGGCCGCTGCCGGCACCGCGTATCAGGGCATGTTCCGCAACGCGCTGGTATCGCCGGACATCCTCGGCGTATCGGCAGGCGCGGCCGCCGGCGCGGTGCTCGCGATCTTCTTCTCGCAGAACGCCTTCGTGATCCAGGCAGCGGCGTTCGGCGGCGGATTTGCCGCCGTGGCGCTCGCCTACGCGGTGGCCGCCGCCGCGCGCGGACACGACCCGGGGCTCGCGTTGGTACTCTCCGGCGTGGTGATCGGCTCGCTGCTCGGCGCCGTGGTCGCGCTGGTCAAGGCGCTCGCCGATCCGCTCAACCAGTTGCCGCCGATCACGTTCTGGCTGCTGGGCAGCCTCGCTGCAGTGACTCCGCGCGACCTCGCGCTGGCGGGGCCGCTTGTCGTCTGCGGCCTGCTGCCGCTATTGCTTCTGCGCTGGCGCATGAACCTGCTGGCGCTCGACGACGACGAAGCACGATCGCTCGGCATCCCGGTGACGGCCCTGCGCCTCGCGGTAGTGTGTGCCGCCACGCTCATCACGGCGGCCTGCGTAGCGATCTCCGGGGTGATCGGCTGGGTGGGGCTGCTCATTCCGCACGCCGCGCGCCTCCTGGTGGGGCCGGAGTTCTCGCGCCTGCTGCCGCTCGCGATGCTGCTCGGCGCGGCGTTCCTCGTCACGGTCGACACGCTGTGCCGCACCGCGACCTCGATCGAGCTGCCGCCGGGCGTAGTCACCGCGCTGGTCGGCACGCCGGCGTTCCTGTTCCTCCTGCTGCGCACGAGGCGCCGGTGGCAATGATCCTCGAAGCCCGCGCGCTCGCCTTCGGCTACCCCGGACGTCGCATCGCGAAGGGGCTCGACCTCGCGCTTTCGGCGGGCGAGGTGCTATGCGTGCTCGGGCCGAACGGCGGCGGCAAGACGACGCTCTTTCGCACCCTGCTCGGGCTGCATCCTGCGCTGGAGGGCGAACTGCGCCTGGGCGGCACGCCTCTGGCGGCGCTCAGGCGCAACGAAGTCGCGCAGCGGCTCGGCTATGTGCCGCAGGACCACGCTCCCGAGTACCCGTTCACGGTGCGCGATGTGGCGCTCATGGGCCGCGCGGCGCGCATCGGATTGTTCGGCGCGCCGGCGGCGCGCGATCTCGCCGCCGCCGATGCCGCGCTGGAGGCCCTTGGCATCGCGCATCTGGCCGAGCGGCCCTACACCGAGGTGAGCGGCGGTGAGCGCCAGCTTGCGCTGCTGGCGCGCGCCCTGGCGCAGGAACCGCTCGCGCTCGTGCTCGACGAGCCGACCGCGAATCTGGACTTCGGCAACCAGGTGCGGGTGCTGCGCCAGCTCCGCCAGCTCGCCGACCGGGGGCTCGCGGTGGTGTTCTCCACGCACCGGCCGGATGAGGCTTTTCATGGTGCGAGCCATGCCCTTTTGCTCACTCGCGGCGGCGCGTTCCACTACGGTGCACCGGACGAGGTGATCACGGCCGGGAATCTGAAAGCCGTCTATGGGGTCGCGGTCCAGGTGGCGGCGGTCGACGGCACACGGGTCTGCGTGCCGCAGTTCCAGACGGAGGAATGCCTGGCCGGTTTCTCGAAGCCGCCCCGCTAGCGTAAGCTTGGCCGCGTGTCGCCGAGCGCCCACCGCGCCGAAACGCTCTCCGCTGCCGAGATGCAGGCACTGTCTGCGCACGCAGTGACGCGCACCTTTCCCAAGAGCACCGTGATCATCAGCGAGGGCGACCCGGCCGAGTCGCTCTACATCATCGTCTCGGGCCGCGTAAAGGTGTTCGTGGCCGACCCCGGAGGGCGGGAGATCGTGCTGCTCACGCAGGGACCCGGCGAGTACTTCGGCGAAATGATGCTCGACGAAGGCCCGCGTTCGGCCTCGATCATGACACTCGACAAGAGCGTCTTCCTCGTCATTCGCAAGGCCGATCTGCGCGAGTTTCTGGTCCGCAACCCGGGATTCGCAGTGCGCCTGATCGAAAAGCTCATTCATCGGGTGCGATCGCTCACCGCGAGCGTGAAAAGCCTCGCGCTGATGGACGTCTACGGCCGCGTGGCGAGGCTGCTGCTCGAGCTCGCCGAGGAGCGCGACGGCGTCTGGGTGATCGGAGAGCGCCTGACGCAGCAGGACATCGCGAGCCGCGTCGGCGCCTCGCGCGAGATGGTCAGCCGCATCTTCAAGGATCTCACCGACGGCGGTTACGTTGCAGTGCAGCGCGACTGCATCGTCGTGAACCGCAAGCCGCCCCCCCACTGGTAGCAGCGCCGGCACGCGGCGAACGTGCATTTCGCACATCGGGCGGGCGTCATGGTTCGCTGCATTTGCGTCGCGATGGGCCTACTCTGAGCTCACCGTCCCGCAGATGGAGGGCACCATGAAGGTCACCGATTACGTGCAATTCCTCTTCATGATGATGCCGACCGTTGTGGTGATCGTGGCGGCAGCGGTTACGATCCTTGGATTGTGATCCGCAGCGCCGATTGCCGCTTAAACAAAAGGGTTGTCGCGCTCGCCGCCTGCAGCGCCCCAGAAAACTACCCAGGCTGCGAAGTCGTCGCTGAAGTCCTCGAAACGGTGCCCCATCCCGGCGGGCACGAACAGCAGGTCGTTCGGGCCGAAGGCGATGCGCTCGGCGCCGCGCACGAACATGCCGCGTCCGCGCGCCACGATGTAGATCTCGTCGCGCTCGTGCGGCGTTTGCGGATCGACGCCGCGCGGTGCGTACCAGCGCACTTCCAGGCTGCCGTGCCGCAGGAGCTCCGCCGAGCGCCGGCCTTCGGGCAGCGGCGCCGCCGCAGCTTCTGCCGCGCTGGCGTGCCAGCGGCCCTTCATCGACGCCACTTGATCGAGCAGCCGATCGACGCAACCTGCTCCTTCGGCCCCTGCCCGGTTTTCGCCACGGCGAGCATCGCCTCGAACAGCTCGCGCCGCGCCCCCGGCACCGGCGCCGTGCGCGACTCGTCCAGCCGGCCGCGGTATTGCAGCTCGAGCTGGGCGTTGAAGCCGAAGAAATCCGGCGTGCAAACCGCGCCGTAGGCGCGCGCGACATCCTGCGTCTCGTCGAAGACGTAGGGGAACGGGAATTTCCGCTCGCGCGCCACGCGCTGCATGTTGGCGAACGAATCCTCGGCGTACTCCGCCGGATCATTCGACATGATCGCCACCGAGCCGATGCCCTGCGCCGAGAGTTCCGCGCAGTCGCGCACGATGCGATCGAGCACCGCCTTGACGTACGGGCAGTGATTGCAGATGAACATCACGAGGAGCCCGTTCGGACCTCGCGTCTTGGCGAGCGTGTAGCGCTTGCCATCGACGCCCGCCAGGTCGAACCCGGGCGCGCGCCAGCCGAAATTGCACACCGTAGTCGTCGTCGATACCATGCCTGAATCCTAGCATGCAGCGCCACCGCCACCTCATGCCGCGGCTCCACGTCGACGCGCCGCTCGCCGCCGGCACCCACCTCGCTTTGCCGGCGGCGGCCGCGCACCACGCCGTGCGCGCCCTGCGGCTGCAGATCGACGACGCGGTGATTCTTTTCAACGGCTCCGGCGGCGAGTACGCGGCGCGGATCGAGAGCATCGGCAGAGGCGGGGTGGCTGTCCGGATCGAGTCTTACTCCGCTACCGAGCGCGAGTCGCCGCTCGCGGTGACGCTGCTGCAGGGACTTTCCTCTGGCGAGCGCATGGATCTCACGGTGCAGAAATCGGTCGAGCTCGGCGTGCACGCGATCCAGCCCGTGGCGGCCGAAAAATCGGTGGTACGGCTAAGCGGCGAACGCGCCGCAGCGCGCTGCGAACACTGGCGGCGCGTCGCCATTGCCGCCTGCGAGCAGTGCGGCCGCAATCGCGTGCCCGACATCCTGGCGCCACTGCCCCTGGCACGCTACGCGGCGCCGCCTGACGCCCTCAAGCTGGTGCTCGCGCCGGATGCGGGTGCGGGTCTGAAGCAGGCGCTCAGCGGAAAAGCTGCAGCGATCGTGCTCGCGGTGGGACCGGAAGCGGGCTTCAGCGAAGCGGAGGAAAGGCTGCTGGCGGCGGCCGGATTTCAACCCGTCGCCCTGGGTCCGCGGATCCTGCGCACCGAAACCGCGGCGCCCGCCGCGCTCGCCGCGCTCAACGCCCTGGCCGGGGATTTCTGAGGCGGCCGCGGCGCGTAAATTGACGCGCTTCGACGCTGCCTTAGAATCGCCGCAAACAAGTCGCTCAGGGACGCAAGATGGGCAGGCTGCCGCATCCGCAAGCTTTCGTGCGCTGGTTCCGCCAGGCGGCACCGTATGTGCACGCCTTTCGCGGCCGCACTTTCGTCATCGGTTGCGGCGGCGAATTGGTTGCCGAAAAAACGCGTTTCGTTTCGTTCGTGCACGACTTGAATCTGCTGGCGGCGCTCGGCATCCGCCTCGTGCTGGTGCACGGCGCGCGGCCGCAGATCGAGGCGGAGATGCGCGCCAAGGGCCGGCGCTCGAGATTCGCGCGCGGCCTGCGCATCACCGACGCCGCCTCGCTGGTTGCCGTCAAGCACGCCGCCGGCGTGCTGCGGGTTGAAATCGAGGCTCTGCTGTCGCAGGGGCTGCCGAACTCGCCCATGGCCGGAGCACGTATCCGGGTCGCCTCGGGCAACTACCTCACGGCGCGCCCGCTCGGCGTACTGCACGGCACCGATTTCCAGTTCACCGGCGAAGTGCGCAAGGTGGACGGCACGGCGATCGCGCGCCACCTCGAAGCCGGCGAACTGGTGCTCGTGCCGCACATCGGCTATTCGCCGACCGGGGAGGTCTTCAATCTCGCCTGGGAGGATGTCGCGGAAAGCGTGGCGATCGCCCTCAGGGCCGACAAGCTGCTGCTGCTCACCGACAAATTGCCCGCCACCCGCAGGGGCGAGCCGCTGCACGAGCTCACCGCACGTGCGGCCGAGGCGCTGCTGAAGAAACCCGGTCAGCCGCCGCACGCGGCGCGTGTGCTGAAGAGCGCGCTGCGTGCGCTCGCCGGCGGCGTCGGGCGGGTGCACCTGGTGGCGCGGCGCGCCGACGGCGGCACGTTGCTGGAGCTCTTCACCCACTCCGGCGTCGGCACCATGATCACCGCGGACCCGCTCGAGCAGCTGCGCCCGGCGAGGATCGAGGACATCGGCGGGATCCTCGCGCTGATCGAACCGCTCGAGGCCGACGGCACGCTGGTCAAGCGCAGCCGCGAGCTGCTCGAGCGCGAGATCGGCAACTTCGAGGTGGTCGAGCACGACGGCGTGATCGTCGGCTGCGCGGCGCTCTATCCATTTCCTGCCGAGAAACGCGCCGAGTTCGCCTGCCTTGCGGTAGCGCCGGAATACCGCGACGCCGGCTACGGCGAGCGCCTGCTGCAGGCCTGCCAGGCGCGCGCCGAGGCACAGAAGATCCGGCGCCTGTTCGCGCTCACGACGCGCGCCGCGCACTGGTTCATCGCCCACGGCTTCAGGGAAGCCGACGTGTCGGCGCTGCCCGAGCGGCGCCAGTCACTCTATAATTGGCGCCGCGGCTCCAAAGTATTCCTCAAACGGATCTAGGCGATGGCGAGAACGGTGAAGTGCATCAAGCTCGGGCGCGAAGCCGATGGGCTCGATTTTCCGCCCTACCCGGGCGCGCTCGGCAAGCGGATCTACGAACAGGTCTCGAAGGAAGCGTGGCAGCAGTGGCTGCGCCATCAAACCATGCTGGTGAACGAGAACCGCCTCAACCTGGCCGACGCGAACGCGCGCAAGTACCTCGCCGAGCAGATGGAGAAGCACTTCTTCGGCGAGGGCGCCGAACAGGCCGCGGGTTACGTGCCGCCGAAGGGCTAGACTTTCCGACTCCTCGCCTGCACGCCCGCGGGCGTGGCGAGCAGCAGCAGATCCGCCGGGCGGCGCGCGAAAATTCCATTGGTCACCACGCCCGCGATGTTGTTCAGATCCGCCTCGAGCCGGGGTGGATCGACGATCGTGAGGCCGTGGCAGTCGATGACGAGGTTGCCGTTGTCGGTCTTGTAGTTCTCGCGCAGCACCGGGTGCGCCCCCAGTTTCCTCAGCTCGCGCCCTGCGTGGCTGCGCGCCATCGGTATCACTTCCACCGGCAGCGGGAATTTCCCGAGAACGCCGACCAGCTTGGAAGCGTCGCCGATGCAGACGAACTTCCTCGCCACCGCGGCGACGATCTTCTCGCGCGTCAGCGCGCCGCCGCCGCCCTTGATCATGTGCAGGTGCTCGGTGATCTCGTCGGCGCCATCGACATAGACCGGCAGTTCGTCGATCGCATTGAGGTCAAAAACGCGGATGCCGTGGCGCTTCAAGCGCTCGGCACTCGCTTCCGATGCCGCCACCGCACCCTCGATGCGACCCTTGATCGCCGCCAGCGCATCGATGAAGTGGTTCACCGTGGAGCCCGAGCCGACGCCGACCACCGCGTCCTCGACCACGTGCTTGAGCGCCTCGCGCGCGACCAGCGCCTTCAGTTCGTCCTGGTTCATCGCCTTCTCGCCGGCGGCAGGTCGGTGCAGACTCCCTCGAACAGTTCCGCCGCCATGCCGATCGATTCGCTCACGGTCGGATGCGGGTGGATGGTCTTGCCGATGTCGGCTGCATCCGCCCCCATCTCCACCGCGAGCGCTAGCTCGCTGATCAGGTCGCCGGCCCCGGTGCCGACGATGCCGCCGCCCACGAGGCGGTGCGTCGCGGCGTCGAACAGGAGCTTGGTGAACCCTTCGTCGCGTGTGTTGGCGATCGCGCGCCCCGACGCCGCCCAGGGAAACTTGGCGACGCCGAGCTTGACGCCGTCTTTCCTCGCCTCGTCTTCGGTGATGCCGACCCACGCCACTTCCGGATCGGTATAGGCCACCGACGGAATCACGCGCGCGTCGAAGTGCGATTTGCGGCCGGCCGCGGCCTCGGCCGCGACATGCCCCTCATGCACCGCCTTGTGCGCGAGCATCGGGTGGCGCGCGACGTCGCCGATGGCATAGATGTGCGCGACGTTGGTGCGCAGCTGCGAATCCACCGCGATGAAGCCGCGCTCGTCGACCTGCACGCCCGCGCGCTCGGCGCCGATGCGCCGGCCATTCGGCGTGCGGCCGACCGAAACCAGCACCAGGTCGTAGAGCTGCGGCCCGTTCGGTGCCTGCTCGCCCTCGAACCAGACCTGGACGCCCGCCGGCGTCGCCTCGGCCCTCACGGTCTTCGTCTTCAGCATCAGGTGGTCGAAGCGGCGCGTGTTGAACTTCTGCCACACCGCCACCAGGTCGCGGTCGGCACCGAGCATCAGGCCATCGAGCATCTCGACCACGTCGAGCCGCGCGCCGAGCGTCGAATAGACCGTGCCCATCTCGAGGCCGATGATGCCGCCGCCGATGACGAGCATGCGCTTGGGCCGGCTGCGCAACTCGAGGGCCCCGGTCGAATCGACGATACGCGCGTCCTGCGGCAGGAACGGCAGCTGCGCCGCCTGCGAGCCCGCGGCGATGATGGCGCTGGCAAAACGCACCCGCTTTCCCATCCCGCCCGCTTCGACCACGAGGTGGTGCGCATCCACGAATGTCCCTACGCCTTGCAGCACCGTCACCTTGCGTGCTTTCGCCATCGACGCGAGGCCGCCGGTGAGCTTGGCGACGACCTTGTCCTTGAAGCCGCGCAGCCGCTCGAGATCGACCGCCGGCTCCGCGAATGCAATGCCGTGATCGGCCAGTGCGCGCGCCGCATCCATGACGGCCGCGGTGTGCAAGAGCGCCTTGGACGGAATGCAGCCGACGTTGAGGCACACGCCGCCGAGCGTCGGATAGCGCTCGACGAGCACGGTTTTCAGCCCCAGGTCGGCGGCGCGGAACGCCGCCGAGTAGCCTCCGGGTCCGGCACCGAGCACGAGCACGTCGCAGTCCAGGTCGGCGGCGCCGCCGGCCACCGGAACCGCCACTTCGGGCGCTGCCGCAGGTGGAGCCGCGGGGGGGCTTGCGCCTGCCTCGAGTTCGAGCGCAAGAATGGCCGAGCCCTCGGAGACCTTATCGCCAAGCTTGACCGCGATATCCTTCACCACGCCCGCTTCGGGCGACGGAATCTCCATCGTCGCCTTGTCGGATTCGAGCGTGACGAGCGACTGTTCCTTCGCCACGCGCTCGCCGGGCTTGACCAGAACTTCGATCACCGCGACTTCCTTGAAGTCGCCGATGTCGGGCACCTTGACCGTGATCGTGCTCACAGCAGGGTCCTGCGGATGTCGGAGAGGACGTTGGCGAGGTAGGCGGTGAAACGCGCCGCCGAGGCACCGTCGATGACGCGATGATCGTACGACAACGACAGCGGCAGCATGAGCCGGGGGGCGAATTCCTTGCCGCTCCACACCGGCCGGAACTGGGACTTGGACACGCCGAGGATCGCCACCTCGGGAGCGTTGATGATCGGCGTGAAGGCACTGCCGCCGATGCCGCCGAGGCTCGAGATCGAAAAGGTGCCGCCCTGCATGTCGCCGGGCTTGAGTTTTCGCTCGCGCGCGAGCTTCGACACGTCGCCCAGCTCGCGCGCCAGATCGAACACGCCCTTGCGGTCGGCGTCGCGGATCACCGGAACCACCAGCCCTTCCGGGGTATCCACGGCGACGCCGATGTGGAAGTACTTCTTGATCACCAGGTTCTCCCCGCCCTTGTCGAGCGAGCTGTTGAACTGCGGGTACTGGCGCAGCGCCGTGACGCAGGCCTTGATCAGAAAGGCGAGCATCGTGAGCTTGAAGCCCTGCTTCTCCGTTTCCGCGGCGTTCGACTTGCGGAACGTCTCGAGGTCGGTGATGTCGGCTTCGTCGAATTGCGTGACATGCGGGATCGAGATCCAGTTGCGATGCAGGTTGGGGCCGGAGAGTTTCTGGATGCGTGCGAGCGGCTTCACTTCGACCGGGCCGAACTTGGCGAAATCGACCTCGGGCCAGGGCAGCACGTCGAACGGCAGCGCAGCCGACGGCGCTGGCGCCGCCTTGCCCGGCGCGCCCCCGGCGATCACCCCCTTGACGAACGCCTGCACGTCCTCTTTGAGAATGCGTCCTTTGGGGCCGCTGCCCTGCACTCTCGCCAAATCGACGCCGAGTTCGCGCGCGAACAGCCGGATCGAAGGGCTCGCGTGCGGCTTCGATACGATCGCCTCGCGCGGCTCGCGCGGCACGGGGCGCGGATGCGCAGCCGGTGCGAGCGGCAACTCGGGCGGGGTCGGAGCAGGTTCGGCAGCGATGCGGGCCGGGCCGGAGGCAGCCGCGGCCGCTGGTGCAGTTTCGTGCGCCGCGGGCGCGGCGCCGCCCGCCTCGAGCATCAGGATCGGCGCTCCCTGCGACACCTTGTCGCCGACCTTGAGCCTCAGTTCCTTCACCACACCGGCCTCGGGCGACGGAATCTCCATGGTCGCCTTGTCCGATTCCAGCGTGATCAGCGACTGCTCTTTCGCCACTGCGTCGCCGGGCTTCACCAGCACCTCGATGACCGCGACTTCCTTGAAGTCGCCGATGTCCGGAACCAGGACCTCCTTCATACCGTGGCCGGATCCGGTTTGGCGGGATCGATCCCGTATTGGGCGATCGCCCGTGCGACATCGCCCGCCTTGCGCTCGCCCTGGTCGGCGAGCGCGCGCAGCGCCGCGAGGACGACGAAATGGCGGCTGACTTCGAAGAAGTGGCGCAGCTTGGCGCGCGAATCCGAGCGGCCGAAGCCGTCAGTGCCGAGCACGCGGTAGGCGCGCCCGGACGGCATGAAGGCGCGGATCTGGTCGGCGAACGCCTTGATGTAGTCGCTCGCCGCCACCACCGGCCCGGCGCGATTTGCCAGGCACTGCGCGACATAGGGAAGCCGCGGCGCGCCTTCCGGATGCAGCAGGTTCCAGCGCTCGGCGGCGAGGCCATCGCGCCGCAGCTCGGTGAAGCTGGTAGCGCTCCAGACGTCCGCGGCAACCCCCCAGTCGGCCTCCAGCAGTTCGGCCGCCGCGAGCACTTCGCGCAGGATCGTGCCCGAGCCCATCAGTTGCACGCGCGGCTTGGCCGCCGATTTCGACTCGCGCAGCAGGTACATGCCCTTGAGAATGCCCTTCTCCACGCCGGCCGGCAGCGCCGGGTGCTCGTAGGCCTCGTTCATCACGGTGATGTAATAGAACACGTCCTCCTGGTTCGTCACCATGCGGCGCAGCCCGTCCTGGATGATCACCGCCAGCTCGTAGCCGTAGGTCGGGTCGTAGGAGACGCAGTTCGGGATCACCGACGCGAGGACGTGCGAGTGCCCGTCCTCGTGCTGCAGGCCCTCGCCGTTGAGCGTCGTGCGGCCGGCGGTGGCCCCGAGCAGGAAGCCGCGCGCGCGCTGGTCCGCCGCGGCCCAGGCGAGATCGCCCACGCGCTGCAGCCCGAACATCGAGTAGAAGATGTAGAACGGCACCGTCGCCAGGTTGGAATGGCTGTAGGCGGTCGCCGCCGCGATCCATGACGACATGGCGCCCGGCTCGGTAATGCCTTCCTCGAGGATCTGCCCGGCCTTGTCCTCGCGGTAATACATCACCTGGCCCCTGTCGACCGGCTCGTATTTCTGGCCCTCGCTCGAGTAGATGCCGAGCTGCCGGAACATGCCCTCCATGCCGAAGGTGCGCGCCTCGTCGGGCACGATCGGCACGACGCGGTTGCCGATTTCCTTGTCGCGCAGCAGCGCGGTGAGGATGCGCACAAACGCCATCGTGGTGGAGATCTCGCGCCCCTCGCCCGAGCCCTTCAGCAGCGCCTCGAAAGCCTGCAGCGGCGGCACCTGCGGCACGGCGTCGGCCTTGGCGCGGCGCTGCGGCAGGTAGCCGCCCAGCGCCCTGCGGCGCTCGTGCAGGTATTTCATTTCGGGCGCATCCGGCGGCGGGACGTAGAACGGCAGTTCCTCGAGCCGCTCGTCCGGGATCGGAATGTTGAAGCGGTCGCGCACGTGGCGGATCGTCTCCAGGTCGACCTTCTTCAGCTGGTGCGTCGGGTTCTTCGCCTCGCCCTGCTTGCCCAGGCCGAAGCCCTTGATCGTCTTGGCGAGGATGACCGTGGGCTGGCCCTGGTGCCGGGTGGCCGCGGCGTACGCGGCATAGATCTTGTGCGGATCGTGGCCGCCGCGGTTCAGGCGCCAGATGTCCTCGTCCGACATGCGCGAGACCATCTCGAGGAGCTTGGGGTGCTTGCCGAAAAAGTGCTTGCGCACATAGGCGCCGTCGTTGGCCTTGTAGTTCTGGTACTCGCCGTCGACCGTCTCCTCCATGACGCGCCGCAGGATGCCGTCCTTGTCGCGCGCGAGCAGCGGATCCCAGTACGAGCCCCAGATGAGCTTGATCACGTTCCAGCCGGCGCCGCGAAAATCCCCCTCCAGCTCCTGGATGATCTTGCCGTTGCCGCGCACCGGCCCGTCAAGCCGTTGCAGGTTGCAGTTGACGATGAAAATCAGGTTATCGAGCTTCTCGCGCGCCGCCATGGCGATGGCGCCCATCGACTCCGGCTCGTCCATCTCGCCGTCGCCGCAGAACACCCAGACCTTGCGGTTCGCGGTCTGCGCGAGCCCGCGTGCTTCGAGATACTTCAGGAAGCGCGCCATGTAGATCGCCTGCAGCGGCCCGAGTCCCATCGAGACGGTCGGGAACTGCCAGTATTCGGGCATCAGCCAGGGATGCGGATAGGAGGTCACGCCGCCGCCGTCGACGTCGCGCCGGAATTTCAGGAGCTGTGCCTCGGTGAACCGCCCCTCCAGCAGCCCGCGCGCGTAGATGCCGGGTGACGAATGGCCCTGGAAATACACCAGATCGCCGCCGTGCCCCTGGTGCGGCGCACGCCAGAAATGCTGCTGCCCGATGCCGAACATGTTGGCGACCGAGGCAAAGCTCGCGATGTGGCCGCCCAACTCGTCGTCGTTGCGGTTGGCGCGTGCCACCATCACCATCGCGTTCCACCGGCAGTACGAACGGATGCGTTCCTCGAGCTCGAAATCGCCCGGCGAGCGCTCTTCGAGATGCGTCGGAATCGTGTTGAGATACGGCGTGTTGGCGGAGAACGGGATATAGGCGCCCGACAGGCGCGCCTTCTCGATCAGCTTGCCGAGAAGGAAATGGGCGCGCTCGGGCCCCTCGCGGTCAAGCACCGCTTCGAGCGCGTCGAGCCACTCCTGGGTCTCGAGCGTGTCGGGGTCGTTGGCGGCGGGCTGCTGCGGAACGGCGGACATGACGATCTCCGGAATTTGAGCGGTCGGAATCGGCCGCGCGCTCTCGCATGAGCGCGCGAGGCTGCGGCAAAGCTTAATACGCCCGTTCGGGTCGGACAAACCGGCTTGCGCATTGTAAAATTCGTTTTCGTATCGTGCAACAGCGAGCGGTGCTAGACTCCCGCGCTTTTCGCCATCCCCATGACAGCGAGAATCATCGACGGCAGGGCCCTCGCGGCATCGGTGCGCGCATCGGTGAAGCAGACCGTGGCCGAGTTGGCGGCAACCGGCGTGCGGCCGTGCCTGGCGGTAATCCTCGCCGGGAACGATCCGGCATCGCGCATCTACGTGCGCAACAAGTCGCGCGCGGGAACGCAGGCGGGTGTGCTTTCCGAGTTGCACGAGTTTCCGGAGCAGGTCCCGGAAGCCGCGCTGCTCGAGCGCATCGGCGCGCTGAACGCCGATCGGCGGGTGCATGGCATCCTGGTGCAGCTGCCGCTGCCGGCGCAGATCCGCGCCGAGCGGGTGCTCGGGGCAATCTCTCCGGCCAAGGACGTCGACGGCTTCCATCCGGAAAATCTCGGCGCGCTGGTCGCCGGCCGCCCCGGTTTCGTCCCCTGCACGCCGGCGGGGGTGATGATGATGCTCGAGCGCGAAGGCGTGACGCTCGCGGGGCGCCACGCGGTGGTGCTCGGCCGCTCCAACATCGTCGGCAAGCCGATGGCGCTGCTGCTGCTGCGGCGCGACGCGACGGTCACGATCTGCCACTCGAAGACGCAGCAGCTCTCGGTCCACACCCGCCAGGCCGACATCCTGATCGCTGCCATCGGGCGCGCGAAATTCGTCACTGCGCAGATGCTGAAACCGGGCGCCTGCGTGATCGACGTGGGAATCAACCGGCTCGACGATGGTTCGCTCTCGGGCGACGTGGATTTTGCCGCGGCGCAGGAAGTCGCCGGAACGATCACGCCGGTGCCGGGCGGCGTCGGCCCGATGACGGTCGCGATGCTGATCGTCAATACGGTGCGCGCCGCGGCGCAATCGGTCGCGGGCGGCGGAGAAGAGCGATGAATCCGTTGCTGGATTTTTCCGGCCTGCCGCGGTTCGCCGAGATCCGGCCGGAGCATATCGCCCCCGCGATCGAACAGCTGATCGACGGCGCCAGGGAAGCGATGGCGCACGCTGCGCAGGCCGAAGCGAGTTGGGACGCGTTCGTCGCTCCCCTGGATGATGCCAATGAGCGCCTGGCACGCGCCTGGGGGCAGGTCGTGCACCTGCACGCGGTGCTCGACAGCCCGCAACTGCGCGCCGCGTACAACGAGAACCTGCCCAAGGTGACGCGGTACTGGACCGAACTCGGACAGGATCCGCACCTGTTCGCGCGCTACGCTGCGCTGGGCGCCGCGCCCGAGTTCGCGCACTACAATCACGAGCGGCGCAAGGTGGTGGAAAACGCATTGCGCGACTTTCAACTCGGCGGCGCCGAGCTGCCGCCGGAGAAGAAGAGCCGCTTTGCCGCGATCCAGCAGGAGCTGGCAGGCGTCTCGGCCAGGTTCGCGGAACACCTGCTCGACGCGACCAACGCCGGCGCGGTGCTGCTGCGCGACCCGGCGCGCCTGGCGGGATTGCCGGACGACGCCGTTGCCGCAGCCCGCGAAGCCGCCGCGAACGACGGGCAGGAGGGCTGGAAATTCACCCTCCACATGCCGTCGTGGCTGCCCGCGATGCAATACGCCGAGGACCGCGCGTTGCGCGAAACCCTCTACCGCCAGAGCGTGACGCGAGCCTCGGAATTCGGCGAGCCGGAGTGGGACAACTCGCCGCTCATCGCCCGGATCGTGCGCCTGCGCAACGAAGGCGCGGAGCTGCTCGGCTACCGCAATCACGCCGAGGTCTCGCTGGTGCCGAAAATGGCGCGTACGCCAGGCGAGGTGCTCGCGTTCCTGCGCGACCTCGCGCGCCGCGCGCGGCCCTTCGCCGAGCGCGACGCCGCCGCGATGCAGGCATTCGCGCGCGCCGAGCTCGGGCTCGAGGCGCTGCAGGCCTGGGACGTCGCCTTCGTGTCGGAAAGGCTGCGCCAGCGGCATTTCCAGTTTTCCGATCACGAGGTCAAACAGTACTTTCCCGAAACCCAGGTGGTGCCGGGCATGTTCCGGCTGGTCGAGTCGCTGTATGGCTTGCGCATCGCGCAGGCGAGCGCGCCGCGCTGGCACGACGACGTGCGCTTTTTCGAGCTGCGTGACGCCTCCGGGGAGCTGATCGGGCAGTTCTATACCGACCTGTACGCGCGCGACACCAAGCGCGGCGGCGCCTGGATGGACGAGGCGATCGCGCGTCGCCGCAAGAACGGCCGCATCCAGACTCCGGTCGCGCACCTGAACTGCAACTTCGCGCGCCCGGCGGGAGGCAAGCCGGCGCTGTTCACGCACGACGACGTGATCACGCTGTTCCACGAGTTCGGCCACGTGCTGCACCTGCTGCTGACACGCGTCGAGGAACTCGGCGTGTCCGGGCTCTCGGGAGTCGAGTGGGACGCGGTCGAGCTGCCGAGCCAGTTCATGGAGAATTTCTGCTGGGAATGGGAAGTGATCGCGCCCATGACGCGGCATGTCGATACGGGTGCGTCGATTCCGCGCGCCCTGTTCGAGCGCATGCTCGCGGCGAAAAATTTCCAGGCCGGAATCGCGATACTGCGCCAGATCGAGTTCGCGCTGTTCGACATGCGGCTGCACTGCGAGCCCGTTGCCGCCACGGCTGGGCGCGCCCTGGTGCTGCTCGACGAAGTGCGCCGCGAGGTTGCGGTGCTCCTGCCGCCGGAATACAACCGCTTCCCCAACAGCTTTGCGCACGTCTTCGCCGGTGGCTATGCGGCCGGCTATTACAGCTACCAGTGGGCCGAAGTACTGTCGGCGGATGCGTACGCCGCGTTCGAGGAAAGTGGCGTGCTCGACGCGCGCACCGGAGGGCGCTTTCGCGACGAGATCCTCGCCGTGGGCGGCAGCCGCCCCGCAGCGGAATCGTTTCGCGCCTTCCGCGGCCGCGCGCCGCAGGTCGATGCGCTGCTGCGGCACAATGGTATGATCGCCGCGTAAGCTGTTCGAGGAGCCTACCGATGCGTACCGTGCTTGCTGCCGCGCTCTGCATGGCGGCTTTTGCCGCGAGCGCCCAGGTCTACCGCTGGACCGACGACAAGGGGCGGGTCCACGTGACCGACACGCCTCCTCCCGCCTCTGCCAAGAACGTCCGCAAGAGCGGCGATGGGCCGGCTGCCACCGCGCCGAAGGCGAGTACGCAGGAACCCTTCGTCCTGCAGCAGGCGCGCACCAATTACCCGATTACGCTCTACACCGCACCGGGATGCGACGCCTGCGCCGAAGCCCGCAAGCTGCTCAACGCGCGCGGCCTGCCGTTCAGCGAAGTCAGCGTCACCGAGGAAGCGCAGATTCAGGAGCTGAAGAAGGCGATCGGCAGCGCCTTGGTGCCGGCGATCGTGATCGGCAGCACCGCGCAGCGGGGCTTTGACCCGACCACCTACCACGGCCTGCTCGATGCCGCAGGATACCCGGCGACCGGCGCGCTGCCGCCGCGCAACCAGCCGGAGCCCGTGCCGGCCAAGCCCGATCTGCCAGGGGTCAAGCCGGTCGCCGAGCCGGAGCGCCCAGCCGGCCCCTACGCACCCGGGGCGCCGCCGCCCGCGCCGGCGAAGCAGTGAGCCCTCCGGTCGCGGGATGAAGCTCGCGACCTGGAACGTCAACTCGCTCAAGGTCCGGCTGCCGCAGTTGCTGG